>Ga0307513_10000234_pt1 | contig 80875 bp, 98 predicted proteins | sample 15_EM_MG_FD_202174 | JGI IMG/M metagenome (GOLD analysis project Ga0307513, IMG submission 202174) | Populus trichocarpa ectomycorrhiza microbial communities from riparian zone in the Pacific Northwest, United States - 15_EM | ecosystem: Host-associated > Plants > Roots > Unclassified | place...
CTACGGGTTTGTGACACGGTGTGACAGGCGGGAAGAAGCCTTCAGGAAACTGGCAGCCGGTTTTCGGACCTTGCCGGAGGAAAACCATCCCTGCAGGTTTTGAAGTCCGCGGAACTGATCAGGCCCTAACTGTGGGAACCGACCCAGTGATCGAACGGTGTGGGTAGGAGTCAGCGCAGGGGAACAAAACCCCGAACTGATAGATTTACATCATAGCATATGTACACAAAAATCAAACACAACAGGGTGGCTCATAATAGTGCCGTAAGTGAGATAAATGTCCGTAGATAATTTCAATAGAGAAGAAAAAAGTGTCCACCACCAACGGCTGCCTGGGAGAAGCATCACGGGAACGGGATAGGCGACGGAACGGGACTCCGGGAGACCGTACAGATTCCGATCAAACAGACATGTACAAAGCTGGTGCTTAATTCTTTCTGGCTCTGACGGCTGGGGTGGCGGTCGAAGGGAGGGTGACGGTGCTCAACGGCGGTGGATAATCCTCAGGATCTCCTGATGGCAACTGGTCAACGGAAGGTAGACTTTCTCGAGATCAAACTCACGTCCGATGTGCATCGCAATAGTGTCGTTGTAGGTTTGATAAGGCGTCGCCTTTACACTCGATGTCAACACAAGTGTATCACTAGGTGACAAGAACACCATTTACCGTGACATCGGAGTATGCCCAGTACGGAACAGCTGTGCCGTACGGGATGTCGTACGGGTACCTGGTTCAATCGGAGGTCGTCAACAACGCGAAACGTTTGTGCCGCGAGGAATAAACTTACTGTGAGACGTAGATGGTCTCGCAAGCCGCTGCCCACTCCATCCATCTTGACGAAGTCGTTAGTGAGTAGAGCGGGGATGTGACCGTGTGAGATCTTACGAGTAGGTCTGTCCCCCCTGACAAGAAGCGCATGCCATGTAGAGGCTAAACGACGGGGTGTGAATTACCACAAGAGCATACCAGCGAAAATGGGGTCTCGTACTTGTACATCACGGAGTTACAGTCACACGCCAGATCACCGGAATGATCAACCCTTGGGGGAAGGTAGTATTCGGTACTGTCGAGAGGCGGATAGGTGTACAGCGCTGGGAATGGGCCCCAATCCTCAGAACTAATGCGAAGAATGCAGGTATGACGAATAGACTCACCAAGACCGCGACAGGATGCATCCATCATAGAGCCGATGGTGCACGGATCCTGGTGGAGGGAATTTTGATTCTACGAACCCGTTGGAACCGTTCAGTGGACATGTCTCCTCAACATCCACGTGGATGTCCGTTCAAAGAAAAAAGACCGAGTGTCAAGAGTCGTCAAAACGTACCCACTCCCAGCCAGCCAGACACTGGGCCATTTCGGACTGGGCCCACACTCCCGAGGCAAAGAGCGAAGCGAGCAGAATGATTCCTGAGAGAAACCTGGAGAACATAGCGGGTGGGAGACGAGGTCGATGAAGGAGCTGGCAGAGGAGAGGAGAGGAGAGGGTCAGAGCGGTCCAAGGTCAAAAAGGATGGGATTCTGCCCGGTTAAATACCACCAGGACTCAGGAGAAATCGCACATATAGGCCTAGTGGCCAGATGTCTCATCGGCGGTGCTGTGACTATTGTCACCGGGATTATATCGGATCCTCCCTCAGTATGAAATCTCCAAGAGGCTCATATGCGCTGGCCTGGCTGTGCTGGTTCCCCCGCCAACCGCCCAGCTACCAGATGCTTTCCAGACCAGGAGGAGGATCCGAGATCAAACTCACAGCGTGTGCGTCATTACGGCCCTGTGAATTAAAAACTTTTGGATGGATACCGCCTGGAGAATAGAGGTAGCGCGACCGCTTCCCTCGGATCTTCTGCGAGTGTCGCCGCAGCAGTCGTCGTGCCAGTTAAACGTTAACGAGTGACAAATGTCACAGATCGACGACCTGGATCACTAAATTAGGCGTAGCGGAGATCGAGGGAATGGATTAGCAAACTGCCCCTTTCTCATGTCTCACCAAGCGTGAAACACCCCGCCAGCGGGGGGGCAGAATTGTATTCTGTCGAGCGAATCCGGTAATTCCCAGGCTTGCGGACGTCAAGCTCCTGCCAGCACCACCGGACGAACATAGCCCCAGCGACACACCCGGCCCCTAAACGTTCTGACTTCGCCGCGGGGATGGTCGACAGCTGAGGAGAAATTTTGTGAAAGCGTCCCCATCGGAACTCCGCAGCCATCATCTACGGCCCATATCAAATCTATACGCTCGACCCAAGTTAGTTCGAAGCCGTAGACGGCGAGACATCCTTACAAGTTCGGCTCTTCTAAGAGTATTCGTCATGAACGGAACATATATTTCTGAAGTGATGTATAACCGGTAGCCTCGTACCACCCACAACGCATACGATTCGCGCTTCCTACATATTTGAACGTCAACTTCAACGAGTGTGCGGTGATCAGAGGTTTCATTACAAAGGGGTACATATCCGATGGACCTAGGATCGGACCATCAACGTCCCCAGGCCGGGAGGACGCAGACACACTGAATGAGCGTAATGATCACAGCGGTCACCTGTTTTACACAAAATCCACGATACGCGACATGGTAAGGCTGGGCCGCCGTGTTGCCAGATGATCCGATCAGTAAGTGGAAAACGAAATCAGTGCCTGGAACCTGTCATACACCGCATTGTCCGTCTAATCGCCCCCCGCCCGGACAGCAACCCGAACGTCTGCCAGCACCGATTTCGGACCTCTAGACTTTGAGGAAGGTGGTTGTCGTCAGCACTGTCGCCGTCTCCGGGAGCGAATCGCAGTGCCGTGGCGGACTTGTAGGGAAGAATGAGGAGAATATGGTGGAAAGGCAATCGAGCGCGGACACAACCAGGGCGTAGCTGTGGTCACTTGTCGTGGGCGGGTTGATGGTCGTCGGTGTGATGGCCTGCATAATCATCCGTTTGATTTTCGCCTTGTGCATAATCGGTGCTCGCACGGATACAGGGCTCGGCGATCCATAGGGATACCCCAAAGGCGAGAATTAATAGCGAGGTAGCGCGCTGTGAAGGTGCTGAGAGGCCGTGTTATCCTGATATCAGGTTCATATATGGTCCCAAACGTACTTACTGGACTGATAACACTCTCGCTACAGATGCAAGATGCAGCGTAACCGTGTACCCAGCAGTTCTGTCGTTCCGGGTTCAGCATTTGAATGTTCGTCGCACAAGGTCGCGTCTTACCGGTCGATCCGGGAATGAACATGACCCCCCGCTCTTAGGCTATCTTAAACGCGTCCTTATTCCCTCCTCCCAATGCCCAACGTCACCTCCCGAGCCTCGTGGATCCCGAAGTGTTTTGGTCCGGTCCATCCGAGAGACTGGTAAGCTAGCTCATGGTTTGCGCGGAGCAGGTTTGGGTGGTGGCGGTGAGGCGGGTGGTTGCGGTTCGAGGTGATATCAAAGATGGGTATCATGAATAAACTGCGCGGTTGCACTGTGCACCAATACATTGAGGTGAGCGGGCGAGAACGTGAGGCAAATGGCGGAAGAACGCACATAGATGTTGGGTGTCCAAAGATTCCCGCACTTGGTCTTCGAATTCCTGCCGAGAGCCTTGAAGTACAACTGGAAACTGCTGAGATAAATGGCGCCCTCATCGCTCGGCGCAGTCGCAGGCTGACTTTTGATGTTACCAGTGGCGAGCGACATGGCGGAGGGAGAAATGATCGAATGATCACACCTCCGAGGGAACAATCATATGCGCAGGGCGGCCATCCGCTTGATGGTCTTCATGACCAAGTGCTGTCTATGAGTTATGTGGAATAAAGCGTCTATATGACTGGAGCCCAATGGTCGCAACCTTCCGCGCATTCCCTTGACCCACATCTGGGCCACTCGACACCATGCGAACTCCGATCGCGTTCTTAGCCTCATCCGAGTACCTGAGAATCACCGTATGATTATCCAAGGGGCCGTCGAGCCGTAGACCACTCCACCTCGCTGCAAATCCCCCCCTTTCATCAACTTACTCATGACTTCGGCCTCTGCGACCACCAGCACCCTACCTTCTGTGCAGACCGTCTGGAAAATCGTCAGGAGGGGCGATCCTGCCAGGGCCCTCGTAAAGGAAGAAAATGCGCCTATACCAACGAAAATACCCAAGGGATACGTACTTGTCAAGGTCCAGGCTGCCTCCCTGAACCCCGTGTAGGTCATACAACAACCACAACCCCTTCCACCGAACTCCTGTCCTTATCTGATGCTGTTATACCGATAGGTGTTTCAAAATGATGCGATTGTTCCCCAACTCGTTCTTCAAACGTGTCGCCGAGTACGACTTCGCGGGTGAGATCGTCGATCCGAACGGGGGCCCTGGGTTCAAAGTCGGAGATCAAGTGTTTGGGTCGATCCCTGTCAAAGAGTCGTTCACGAACGGTCAAGGAGCGCTGTCACAGTATGCGTATGTGCCGACCAAAAACATCGCTCATAAACCGGAGGGTATTTCATCGAACGAAGCGAGCGGAATTTGTATTGTGGCTATGACTGCTCACGCGGCCTTGCACCAGATGGGTGAATTGGAAGCTGGCCAAAGGATCTTCATCAACGGAGGAACCACGAGCGTGGGGATATACGCCATACAGTTCGCCAAGGCCCTCGGGTGCAAGGTATACGCTAGCGCTTCAGGCAAGAATGAGGAGTTTCTGAAGAGTCTGGGTGTCGACGAGGTGCGCATATATAGACCCAACCCAAACGACTGATCAAGCTGACCAGAGTCCAGTTCTGCGATTATACGAAACGACCGATCCATGAAGCGTTGGCCGAGAACCCTCCTTCGCCGAAATTCGACATCTTCCTCGAAGCGGTCGGACATGCGTATGTTCCGTTATTCACGCACAGCGAGGCGTACCTTGCTCCGAATGGGACTTATCTCTCTGTGGGACCGACCCCTGATGGGTTGGGCGAGACGTTGAGCGTGCTCTGGAACATTTACATGCGTCCAAAATGGGCTGGGGGTACCAAGCGTCGATTCGAGTGCGTGCCCAGATCACCCTGCCCAAGTCTTACACACTGAGAGTAACTGTTTGTCCAACAGGATAGTCAGGATAAAGCCAACTGCGGAGTTGTTGAGTGATATCGCGAAGATGATCACGGATGGTAGGTCACGTTAATCCTCGACGTGTCCAACCTCTGAACCAAATCTTCTTCGCGCAGGCAAGGTCAAGCATGTCATCGATTCTGTGTATAAGTTTGATGACGTGCTCAGTGCATACGACAAGATTTTGACTGGTCACGCCAGGGGTAAAGTCGTTGTAGAGATTGCTTAGGACTTTTTTTATTCTGTACAGTATCGGTGGTCGTCGATTCGATGGCGCATGCTCTTGTGTTCTCATTTTTCGGCCGCAAATGTCCGATCGCCCGATCCCTGAGCCAATCACATCCTCCGTCCGACATTACAGTACTGGGGGTCACTTCTGCTGCCCGAACCCACGTTTCCATCCGAACCCCCACCCTGTTCAATTTCTCGAGGCCGGTCGCGGACCCGTAAGCCCTCACCAGAAAAAATATCCCGGTACCTCTCGCGACGCAAACGGCCAAGATACCCCAACGTATGATTGAGAAGGTCGCGCGAACGTATACCGTTAGGCTTCCGGCTGGGGGAGTTATCAAGGCTGGAGACCGTGATGTGGTCCGTCTCCAGAACACTATGACGCGTAATAACACCAGCCCTGTCATCTCAAAGTACGTCCTTGTCGCCGTGTCATGGGCGTTTCGAGAGCGTTGGGTTACACGTTTACCAACCGTCGGTTCTACCCACAACAATGGAAACCTAGACTCAACGTATTCGGCACTACGAAAGTGTACAATGTCAGACAGGCCGTATTCACTCTATACCACAACGTCCAAAAGGAATCGCCTAAGACCCTCGCAAAGTACGCATCGGTAAAACAATTCGCTTGGCACCATGGGATTGACTTCTGCCCCGTATGACGTGGTATCGGTCATCTTGTTGAAGAAACTACGCTTTCCCCTACATTCTTCCTGTGGCTAGCGATGGCCACAGCAACACGCGCGGTAGGCGCACCATGGGGAACTGGGCAAACGTGATGGCAGGTTCCCTGGTTGAGCTTCGAGGGAAGTTGGTACCAGGAGTTACAGTGAAGGTTCGCTGGGGTGAGGGTGTGCGGCGTCTCCCTGTTGGCGGCCGACTTACAATTTCGAACATGACAATGGAGTGGGGTGCCCCGGTTGGTGTCTTTCGGGTTGACGAGACGACATTGGAGTCAAGAAACTGGAGGTGCGAACGTTTTCAACCCCCTCTTCAACCGATTCTACATTCGCCACATCGATACCCCCCCAGAATACCCCCGGATCAACCGTGGACGACTCTCGAACTAAAAACCACCATACGAACCTACTCATCTGATCCTCACACTCAATACTCTCCTCACCTAACCTTCGACCTCTCAACCCTTGTCCTACACGTCTCTGGGCCCAACAGCGTCAATTTCCACCCCGCTTCCCGAACTCTAAGTCTTCAAAATCGCGACCCAAGGAGCATATCCCGTGAGCTGCACGAGCTCACGTGTTGGATATCGCTGCTGCCGCAGAGGTGCTTAATCACTGTAAGATTGCACTGGGAGTAGAGAGTTGTGCCGCCGCCGCTAACTTGGTTGTTCGGCAGAAAGCTGAGGAGATGGGACATTGGGATACTTCGTTTTCGCTATTGCGAAGTCTTCACCCGTCGGGCGTGGTCCGTGTATTGGTCTCGGTGTCGAATTGTTGGAAGAGGGTGAGGCGGGAGTCAGCGCGACAAATAGGAACTGCAAGGGTAGGATGGGACACCCGAAGGCCCAACCTTACCTCGCTGGTCCGGGTGTCGTCTCAGCGGGCGCTATCTGACAAAGGATGCATCTGCGGTCCGGACTCATCAGATCCAAACGCCTTACCAAAAAACGGACCATCCTATATTCTCGGTTCCGAACGCCGAACCCGCCTCTGCTGGGTCCTCGCGAAAGTCGGACGCCCTACACTAGGCTTCTCATCTACTTTCAGAAGGTCTTTGTTGTTCGCTCCGCGGGACGACCTGATCACGGACGTAATCCGCCCATGGAAACACACTTACTAGGACGACATGACTCTCGAGAAGCAAGCAGAGGTAGTGGTGGAAAACCACAACCCAGCGTTCGCCGTCCTCGTCGCATCCATTCGCTTTAATCAGAGTCCACCACCCCCGACGCGAATACGAGGGAAGGCGTCATCCTCGTTTCAGAGTACAACTTTTGAACCGGCTCTCCCAGAGAACAAGCCTCGACAGTACTTGAAGCCGTAGGGATCCCACTAGTCATCGCAGGTTTGCCTGGTGACGGAGCCCAATCAACGATAGACTCAGTTGCATCATGTCTTCTTAATTGCCGAGGGCTAGACTGAGGTGTACGCTAAGGACAGTAAATGTGGTGCTAGAGGGAGAGACGGAGAATTGACAGTTAGAATATGAATGTGAAGGTGGCGGTCTCGAGGGCCCCGTACCCACACCTACACGATCACAGAGCAGGACTGTTCGATGAGCCTTGTCTCAGCCGTGACATGGTTGGGGCTGAACCTTTCCTTGAGGGTGGCCAACTTTTATTGATACTCATCCATGCAATGCGCAGTGACCATTGACAATAGCTGTCACACCAGGACTCAACTGAACCCAGTACTTGGAGGAACAAACTTCTGATATCCCATGTTAAGTCAGTGATGGGGTTTCAAGTGTTGGTCAGCAAAAGGGGATCAGAATGGGTAGATATTCACACAAGCACACTTTGTGTGGTGAATACAATTACAGGATACTAGACAAACTATGTATCCTACTGAGAAAGCATATGATTGAAATCCAGAATTGAGACTTCCCCTGAATCATAACCAGAGATCAGATACTGGCCATCCCACTGTGTGACCAGAGGCCTTCTACCAGACAGCTGGAAAACCACTTTTCCAGTAACTCTATCCTCAATCCCAATCAGACCAGTGCTTGACCAATATGTACCACTAATAAAATCCAGATGAGGTCTGTCTGAGGATACTGGAGAGATCTGAACAGGGGTTGAGCCTGGAGTCCCAAAGTCCCAGCCCAGGGTTGATGAACCCCCACAACGAATCAAGACTTTTGAACCATCTATCCAGAGGGGGTCAAGGAGATATGGATATTCTTCCTCTAGTGATTCCCTGCCTGTAGGCACCCCTGTCTGTATAGACCAGGAATGAAGCTTGTAATCACTGACATAAACAACCCCAGACCCATCCCCTGATATCCTAAGACCCCTGGGCTGGTTTTTGATTTCATCCATTGATTGGAGTTCACCATTCTCAGCATCCCAGACATGAACCTTCCAGCCCAGGCTAGGACCCCTTTTACACCCAACAATGATCAATCTATCACTAATCAGTTGGGTATCTCCCATGTAGATGTCTTTGGCTTGAGTTTCAATGGATTCCTTACAGAGGCCAGTCAGGATGCTCCAGGTCTTCACCACTCCTGCTGAATCAACTGAAAAAGCTAACCCATCCTTTGCTTGTAGACTGACAGCCCTAATTGGGGCTGAAGTGAGTGATATGGGCCCTATGTGAGGTGTGATTGGGCCTGCTGATGAGGTGCCAATCTCCCAGAACTTGACTGAATTGTCCCCAGATGCTGAGATGAGGGTGAGGGAAGAGGAGAAGACAAGGGAAGTGATTTTGTCTGTATGTCCAATGAGGGCCTTGATGAGGTGAGGGTCTGGGCCAGTGATGTCCCAAATGTAGATAGTGTGATCAGCAACACAGGCAATGAACCTCCTATCAGGGGAGAAACAGCAAAAGCTGGGTTCAACATTAAACAGGTAGAACTCTGCTACAGCTTCTCCAGAATCAGTGTTCCAAATGGTAACAGCTAACTCTTTGCATGAAACAAACTGGGTACCATCTGGGGAGAATGAAACATGGGAGCCAGGAATTGGGAGACCAATCTGATGACCATCTGTGTCCCACTTCTGTACAGTATCATTCCTGGATGTGGATAGGAGGAGTTGAGGGTTTGTGGGGGAGAAGCTAACAGTTGTAACTTTGTCACTGCACTCTATTGTGATATGACATTCCCCTGTCCCAATATTCCACAAACAAATTGTCTTATCCCTAGATCCTGAGGCAATCATAGTGTTGTCCACTGAGATGGAAACAGAAAGGACTGTGTCAGTGTGGCCATAGAAAGTTTTGACAACTCCACCAGTCTGGATATCCCAGAGCTTGATGGTTGTATCTGTGCTCCCAGATACAAGTAATGTCCCATCTGATGAGAAGGCAAGGGACCACACCCATACAGTATGCCCAGAAAGAACAGCAGTCTGACTACCTGTCAGTGCACTGAAGATGGTGATGTCATTTTCAAGATGAGTAGCAATGGTGTTGTTATGGTATGCAAGGGCAGTAATATAGTCATTGGAGGAAACTGTACGGGTACATGTTCCCCATTCAGCTAGTCCCACTACCACCTTGACCATTGGGGGGAACTTTGGAGTGTAGCACTCATGGAGCCAGGATGAGGAGGGACATAGTGTGAGAGCAGAGTCATATATTTGGGAAGGAGAGTTGCAGATTGCATCAAAATTTTCCAGGATAAATCGCTTGCTATCACTTGTCCACTTGTCAGGAAATCCTGTCTGAACAGACATGAACATGGGCTCAGCTGAAACTCTAAAAATTTATGACTTACCAACACACACCATTTCTGGATGTCATTGAGGGCATAGATACTAATGTCAAGTTTTCCCATAAGGATCAGGATCTCAACCCAAAACAGAAAACCAGCTGGGAAGAATTCATTGATTGCCCTCTGCACTTCCTCAGCACCATCTGTACTACTGGAAATATTTGCAAGATGCTTTGTCCAGAAGCAGCATACATATCCCAGAGAATCCCCAATATGGGTAGTCCTTTGTCTGGCAAGATCCTTGACCTCACTGAGAATAGCATGGTCATCCAGGTTGCAGATATTCTTCTTTAACCTCTCCTTCATCACATTGAGGCATGAAAGTAAAATCTCATTATGGTGAGTTGAAGGGTCTATAAAGAACCAAGTGTTGGTGCATCGTCCTGGATCTGTGAGGAAGTCAGGGAATGATTTATGGAAGATCCGGACTGGATCTTCTGTGCTGTCTGGGACTAAGAGGAGAGAGTGGAGGGTGTGCAGGGCAGTGGATATTCTGGATGGGGTACCACAATTTTTGAGGAGATCAGAGAGGGTGTTGATGGAGAGTGGGTGGAAGACAAGGATCACTGCCCCAACCACAGATTTGAAATGAGAGTAGAGCTCATGATCATGAGAATCAACATCCTGGAAAGCTTCCTCCAGGACTTGGGTATAGAGAAGATCAACACCTGACCTTCCCTCATGGAAAGTGTCTTGTGGAAGTGAAATGACAAGAGCAAGCCTCTCGTCGGGTGGGTAGTGGCGGGATGCAACAAATTTGATAACTGTTGAAGCATAGATGAAAAACCCAGCTGATTTCTTGCAGAGAATATCAATATTGTGTGGGCCTGGCCAATCCTCTGCAAGAGCACAGTTACTCCGGTTTTTTGTGATACCAGTGAATTTGATTTTCAAAAATAGCTTGATATCACTGTTAACCGAAGTGGGTTCGACCTCGTGTAGTTTGAGTACCTCTGTGTGAGGCCGAAGTGACTCCAAACGGAACCCAGAGCGAATTCGAGGTTCAGGCCTGCCAGTGATGAGGAACTTGACAAGTGGAATGTCGTCCATATAACGAGAGAGGACGGACAAGAGCGCAGATGCGGGCTCCTCATCTCGACACTCATCAAGGGCATCAATGACGATAAGAGTCGGAGCTTGCATCACTTGGGATGGGCCGACAATGAGTTTCTCCATCTGTGAACAAAGTGATTCCCCCTCGACGTCGGGGTTCTTCGTCAAGACCGGAAGTAGCTCTTGTCGGAAACGTGGATACTGGTAAGCGAGCTGGAAGGCGAGGGTGGGGAAGATGGATCGAAGGTTGCTCCTGTCTTCGAAATCCCGGGAACAGAAGAAACTGGCCCCCAGTTTCCCATCTGCAAAACTCATCTCCGCGAACGTCTGCGCGATGGTCGACTTCCCTGTTCCGGCAAGGCCGTTAAGCCAGAACACCCGTTTGTCTTGCTCATCCCTTGACCATTGCTCGAGCGCGAATAGGACTTCTCTCCTGGTCCCCTTCATGCATCTCTGTCTGTCTCCGCAGAGGTACCCGGCGTTAGTGACGTGGTACATGCGGTCGAGGAGGGCCAGGTCCGCCCTATCCTGTTGGCCGGTTACTATGCACAAGCAGATAGTTGGGGCGAAAAACTCACGATTAACTGACGGGTACTGTTGTAGATGCTTTGTTGTAAGGAAGTCTGAGGCGGATGTTATGTACGACGAGAGCGAGTGCTTGGAGAATACGAACCTGATATTCCATCACGGCCACACAAATGTCATCCACCAGATCGTTAAGCCTCTGCGCGTTCTCGGTGTTGTTCAAGAATTGCGCGATATCCTTTTGAGTTGCCATTGGGCTCAGAGCTTTGTGGACATCCTCCAATTTCCTAGTAATCCCCGCCCGTCAGCCTCAACTCCCGATCTCGGAGAAGGCGGGCTTACCGTGCCAGTTTCTTTCTCCTCGCTTTTTCCTTGAAATCATCCTCAGAAGCAGGTGCGCAGAGAGATTCGACAAGCGCCTCGACCCGGGATCCCAAGGACTCTATCGTTCGTTTGTTGACCTTTGTTTGCTGGGGGAATCCGTGAGCATCACGGATCGAGCGAACGAAGTTGGACCGTACCTCGCAATTGTCCAAGATAGCGCAGAGCCCTCCAGCAACAGATTTGAGCGGGGGGAAGGCGTCCGAAGCTCTTTCTACCGTGCGGAGGAATAATTTGGCCGCGGAAACCGCGGTAGATTTCCAACCCGATTCGTCCTTGGGCGTGGTGGCATCACCACGTACATTATCAGGAGCCACAGGATTGTCTACGCCCTCTGTCAGAGGTAGTAGCTGAAGTAACGTGGTTCACATACCCTCGGACTCCCCACCTGGAGAGATGGGAGGAGTGGGTGTCTTATCCCCGACGTCCGGTTGACAGGCATTGGCTCGGTCCCTCCCTCCTCGACCAGACCCGCTCTCGACCTCCATGTGTGGATGCAGATGCGAATCACTCTGGGTGGCTTCTCCTATGTCACATCCCTCTCCTCCAACTACTGGTTGCAAAGATAAGGTCGAGCGGTCGAATCCCTTGCCACTGACGTTGTCCCCCTCTCTCTCTCCGAGTTTCGACAGTCTGTGCTTCACTTTATCTCGAACTTTAGACAGGGATTTCCGGAAGCTCATGTCGTCGCTGGGACAGTGTGGAAGAGTGTGGAAATGTGGACTGGTGTGGATGGCGATGTGGAAGGACGATAGCCTGACACGCGGCTTTCGTTCTCCTGCAAGCGCTGAGAAGCGCTCGAGAGCGCTCGGCCTGCACGCGTCGTCGTCCGGCGGATACCCTCGAGAAAGTCAAACTGCTCCCGGTCCACATGTATCCGCCCAGCATCTTCTCTCTTTCATCCAGGCGTCCCACGCTCACCGTGACTAGCTTGGGTTGCGCTGATCATACTTTCACCCAACCATTTCCCCGTTCACATCAGCCCACTATTTAGTGATCCGTATACACAGTGCGCTCAAGTATTTGACCCGGTACTGTACGATTTAGCTACCAACGCTCTAAATTTCCTAAAGGTGCTTGTACCCCAAATAACGTGTTCGAGGACTCCAAAAATCTATGACATCGAGTCGAGTCTAGCGGCGGACCCCTGATGATCGATGACCAACGACACCTAGCCGAAATCCAGCGGGCGAATCCCTTGATGACGATGACAGTGGTAGGTGGTGGGATTGGTAGAATGTACAATGCATGATCCCCCGCGCAGACGAGCGGTGTAATAAAGAGAGAGGTCGTTCGAAATCACGCCATGGTGTACACGGTAGTTATCCAATTGGTACAGCAAATGGGGGGGGTCAAGGAGTGGGAGTTTGGAAACCATATGACAATCACACCTCGGGAACACCATGGTAGGTTCCACGGACGTCGCGGGACGGAGTGACGTGCGTCACTGAAGGGGGAAAGTCTTCGGATCGGAGGGGTTCTAGAAAAAACGTCAAGACGGAATTCCAGGCTCCGCGATGCTCAACAAAAAACTTACGTATAGAGTGAATGGAACAGAGGTCATGGAAGGTCCATGCGTCGAGGATGTATATTGCCCGTCTGGAATTTGTATCTGTTGCTGAGCCTGCTGCTGCCGACGGTGCCGCACATAAAAGAACACTGCGACGGCCAGAATCGTGAGTGGAACAATGGAACCTACAACGCCTATCGTATATGCGGGGTCAGATTCAGTTATCACTCGAAATCGAGGTGCCGAGACATACCACCAACGATTGCCCCGACGTTCGTCCCGCCATTTGAATCATTGTCAGTGTTGTTAGAATCGTTCGTGGGGTTCGGCTGACCACCGGTCGAGGTCCTGGGGTTTATGGGGCTCGGGGTAGGGGTGGGCGGTGGTGGCCTCACCTCGGGATTCCCTGATTACAACTGGTCAACGGAAGGGAGGCTTGCTTTAGATCAAACTCACGCCCGATCTCGGACGCAGTAGTATCGTTGTATATTTGACCAGGCGCTGCCTTTCCACCCAATGTCAGTACAAGTGTGTCACCGGATGACAAAAATGGCATCTACCGTGAAGTCGAAGTATGCCCAGTACGGAACAACAGTGCCTTGCGGGATATCGGCCGGCCCGTACCTGATTCGATTAAAGGCCGTCGGCAATGCAAAACGTTGGTGACACGAGGGATAAACCCACTGTGAGATATTGACACTCCGGAAATTCTGCCTCCACGATGCCCATCTTGACGAAGTCGTTAGTAAGTAGGGCAAAGACGTGATCGTGCAAGATCTTACGAGTAGGTGTTTCCCCCCTGACAGGAAGTGCATGCCATGTAGAGACTACGCAACGAGACATGAATTAGCACGAGAACATACTGAAGAGAATGGGGCCTCGCACTTATATATCACGGTGTTACAGTCGCACCTCAAGTCCTCGGGATTATTTGGGGGAGAGTAATGTTGGGTACTGTTGAGGGGCTGATAGGGGAACAGCCCTGGGAATAGCGCACAATCCTCAGAAATAACACGAAGAATACACACATGACGAATCGACTCACCTCTGCCGCGACACGAAGCATCCATCAAGGAGCCAATGGTACACGGGTCCTGGTTGAGGGAATTTCGATTCTACGAACCCATTGGAACCTTTCAGCGGACAAGTCTCCTCAACATCCACGTGGATATCGGTTCAAAGAAAATGTCAAAAGATGTAAAAACGCACCCATTCCCAACCGGCCGGGCACTGAGCCATTTCGGACTGGGCCCATACTCTCAAGATAAAGAGTGAAACGAGCGGAATGACTCCTGGGAGGAACCTAGAGGACATGGCGGGTGGGGGACAAGGTTGATGAAGGAGCCGGCAGAGGAGAGGGGAGGAGAGTATCAGGGCAGCCTCAAACCAATCCCGACAAGGACACCATTCTTCCCGGCTAAGTATCGCTAGGACTCCTGGAGGAATCACACATGCCGGCCTGGCGGATGGATGGAGGAGAAAAGACGCCCATGTCCCATCGGTGGTGCTTATGTCATCGGATTCTTATCGGGTCTCCCCTCAGCCTGGCCTGGCTGGGCTGGTTCCCCCAGTCAGCGCCCAGCCACCGGATGCTCTCTGGGCCAGGAGGAGGATCCGGGGTCAAGCTCTCCGTGTGCGCGTCGTTACAGCCCTCTGAATGGACACACCACCTGGAGAAAAGAGGTTCACGACCGTCTCCCTCAGATCTTCGGCCAGAGTCACTGCGGTTCACGAGTGACGAGCGTCGCAGATTGGCAGCCTGGCCCAATCGGGCATGACGGAGATCGAGGGAAGAGAGAAAAGAATCCTGGCGCTCGTTTTCTTATGCAAAGGGCTGTATTGGAGAAGTGCCCCAGCACGAGACTTCCACCATGCCGGCCGGGAGACAGCAAGTGGAACCTGTAATTACCCGGCTGGCAGGGGTCACACGCCCAGAGATTCTGGATTCAACGCGAGGACGGCCAACAAAGAGAATTTTCGTCAAAGCGTCCCCATCAGAACCCCCCAATCCTCCCGGAATGTTGCCCTGCGTCTGTAACATATAGGTCCGAGCCTCAGTTCGAAGACGTTACCACAAAGCGGACACATAGAAGAGACACGCAGCTGCAACATCGCATGTACAAGCAAACAGCTTCCATACAAGTTCGGTTATCTCCTGCCACACCCAATCTTATCTCCTTTCCTCCCTCTGGTGACTAGCGATGAGCCCCCTCAGCTCGCGGACCCCGAAAACGCGACGGAGAGTTTTGTCATGACCTACGGTAGCTCGTGTAGAACCACACTACACTAGGGACGTAGCACACGTGAAGTGGCACACGCTGTAGGCCCTTGGGACCGCCCTAGTGAAACACTTTACTCTCTCCAAGTCCCAACGCTGGAGATGCTGGGGGAATGCGTTTATCACAAAAAGGAGGCTTATCAAGAAATATTCTGCACGTAATATACACTAAGTTAACAGCAGCGTGCAATCCAACGCGCAAGAATCTAAGGAAAGATGTGGTGGTGTCGGCGTCATGTGCTCTTCTATCAATCCCATGGTCTACGCTTCACCCGTTGTAACCCGCGATTCCAGGCATGGGAAAATGGCCTTGAAACCCACCACGACGGTTTCGATTTCCTCCCCGGACAGAAAGTCGGCAACGCGGGATGATCTGGACGAGAACTGTCGCCAGACCCGACGGAACCGGGTCGGACAAGAATCGGTCCAGAGGAAGAGGCGGAGGAGGGGTGAGGCAAAACACATTTGGCTGACGTCCAAGTTTAATCGTTCCAAGCTGAAGCACAATACCCCGCTGGGTGAATTGCTGAAGCCAGAAGAGGTTTCACTGAAAGGACGTACAGATCCGATGGACATGGGATTGGTCGATCCACACACCGAATGAATGTATGACTATTCCGTTATACGGCAGTCACCTACTTTGCATGGGATCCACGATGTGTGACACAGTAAGGTTGGGCCACCGTGTTGCCAGATACCCCCGTCCGTAGATGAAAAACAGAGCCAGCGCCTGGAGCTTGTTATATAGAGCCCCGCATGGCTTGTTTGATCGCGCCCCGTTTGGATAACAACCTGAATCTCTGCCAAGGTTGACCTCGGACCCCCCGACCCTGAGGGAGGTGATCGTTGTCAGTACTGTTGGCATCTCCGAGAGCAAATCACAATTCCGCGACGGACTTGTAGGGAAGAATGGCGGGAATATGATGAAAGGGTTATCGAACGTGGACGCGGTCAGGACGTGGCTGTGGTCGGTTGTTGTAGACGGTTGATGGAAGCAGTTGCTTGGGACATGGTTGTTAGCATAATGGCCTACACGATCATCCGCTTGGTTTTAGCCTTGTGCATAGTCGGGTGTCCGCATGGGCATAGGGCTTGGCAGTCCGTGGGGATACCTCGAAGGCGAGCATTAGTAGTGAGGCAGCTTGCTGTGAAGGTGCTGATAAGTCGTGTTTCCCTGATATCAGGTTCATATGGTTCCAAACGTATTGAGGTGTTGGCACTCTCGCTACAGATGCAAGGTACCGCGGTATCCTTCTGAGTTCAGCATTTGAATGTTCGTCGCGCAAGATCGCGTCTTACCAGTCCGTCCGGGAACCAACATGACCCCCCGTTCTTGGGCTATCTCACCCTGAACCTCCTCAGAGGGCGTGGTACCTCGACACGTTCTCTTTCCCTCCTCCCAATGCTCAACGTCCACTCCCCGAGCCTCGCGGATCCCAAAGTGTTCTGATCCGATCCATCCTCGAGACTGGTAAGCTAGCCCTTGCTTTGCGGGGAGTATGTTTGGGTGACGGCGGTGGGGCGGATAGTTGCGGTTTGAGATGTGAGGTGATATAAAAAAGAGATATCACGAGTAAGTTGTGCAATTGCACTGCACACGAACGTATTGAGGCGAGGACGCGAGACGAACAGTGGAAGAACGCACGTAGGTGTCCAAACATTCCCACATCCGGCCCTCGAATTCCTGCCGAAAGCCTTGAGGTAGTACGGCCGGAAAGTGCTGAGGTAAAGGACGCCATTACCGCTCAGCGCAGCCGTGGGCCGACTCTGGATGTTACTGGCGGAGGTGAGCGACATGGCGAAGGGAGTGATCGACATGATGTCAGATCACAGCCCAGTTCCAACAGCCGTATGCGCAGAACGGCCACCTGTTCGACAATCCCCATGACCAAGTGGCGTCTATAAGGGCCTGGCCAGATCCGCAGCTCTCCAAAATCCGCACCCGCCAAAAGGAAAACCCTGTGGGTTTGTAACCGGTGCACTGCTCAGCTCCGTGGAAACCCTCTCGGGTATCTTGGTGGCGTAGTATCACCAGGAAGGTATTTCGTTGCACTCTCCGGTCTCTCATGACAGTCGTTTGATAACATGCATTGAAATTGTGCCTGGTGCACGCTGAAGAAGACCGTCCCTGCAGGTCTTGAGATCCACGAATCTGACCGGGCCCTAGCGTCTACATGGCTGGAGCTCAAGCGCCCAATCTTCAATATCAATGGTCGCGCGACCTCTGTAACTTTCCGCGACCCACACCAGACCCGCACGACCCAATATGAACTCCGATCGCGTTCTCAGCTTCCTGGCACCTGAAGACCACCACACGATTGTTCAAGGCATCGTCGAGCCGTAGACCACCCTACCTCGCCGCAAATCCTCCCCCTTCATCAACTTACTCATGACTTCGGCCTCAGCGACCGCCAACGCCATACCCTCTGTTCAGACCGTCTGGAAAATCGTCAGGAGGGGCGATCCTGCCAGGGCCCTCGTAAAGGAAGAGAATGCGCCTATACCAACGAAAATACCCAAGGGATGTGTCCTCGTCAAGGTCCAGGCCGCCTCCCTGAACCCCGCGTAGGTCGAAAACCACCGTAACCCCTTCCATCGAACTCCTTCCCTTATCTGATACTGCTGATAGGGGATTCAAAATGATGCGATTGGCCCCAAACTCGTTCTTCAAACGTATCGCCGAGTACGACTTCGCGGGTGAGGTCGTCGATGCGAACAGAAACCCTGGGTTCAAAGTCGGGGACCAAGTGTTCGGGACGATCCCCTTCGGGGGGTCACTCATGAACGGTCAAGGAGCGCTGGCGCAGTATGCATACGTACCGGCTAGGACTACCGCTCACCGGCCGGAGGGTATTTCATCGAACGAAGCGAGCGGGATCGGTATGGTGGCTATGACTGCTCACGCGGCCTTGTACCGGATCGGCAAGTTGGAAGCTGGCCAAAAGATCTTCATCAACGGAGGGACCACGAGCGTGGGGATATACGCCGTACAGCTTGCCAAGGCACTCGGGTGTAAGGTATACGCTAGTGCTTCAGGCAAGAACGAAGAGTTTCTGAAAAGTCTGGGTGTCGACGAGGTGCGCATATACTGACCCAACCCAAATGTTTGATCACGCTGACCGGAGTCCAGTTCTACGATTATACGAAACGGCCGATCCACGAAGCGTTGATTGAGAACCCCCCTTCATCGAAATTCGATATCTTCCTCGAAGCGGTCGGACATGCGTATGTTCCGTTATTCACACGGAGCGAGGCGTATCTTGCCCCGAACGGGGTTTATATCTCAGTGGGACCGATCCCCGATGGGTTCGGTGAGACGTTGAGCGTGCTTTGGAACATTTACATGCGTCCAAAATGGGCTGGGGGTACCAAGCGTCGATTCGAGTGCGTGCCCAGATTACCTTGCCCAAATCTCTTAAACTGAGAGAAACCACCTCCCCAATAGGGTGATCAGTGTGGATATCACTACGGAGTCGTTGAGTGACATGGCGAAGATGATCACGGATGGTAGGTCACGTCGATCCTCCACATATCCCCCCCCTCTGAGCCAAATCTTTTTTGTGTAGGCAAGGTCAAACATTTCATCGATTCCGTGTACAAGTTTGATGACGTGCTTAGTGCATACGACAAGATTTTGACTGGCCACGCCAGGGGAAAAGTCGTTGTAGAGATTGCTTAGGACCTTTCTATTCAGTGGCGTTTTGTATGTGGTGTAGGTGATAGTCGATTCGATGATATCCTTGTGTTCTCATTTTTCGGTCGCAAATGTTTGAACGCCCGATCGCTGAGCCAAAGTTGGGTTTTCACCACATCGCCAGGTTCCTGGTGACACAATTGAACGACCAGCTGGCAAGCTGTAATCGGGAAGGTTGCACAAGTATACCGTTGGGCTTCCGGCTGGAGGAGTTGTCAATACTGGAAGTTACGTTATGATTCGTCCTGAGCACCTTATAACACATGATGCCACCGGCCCGGGCCGTCATTTCAAAGTACGTCCTTGTCGCCGTGCCATACGCATTCCAAAAACATCGGGATACAGATTCACTGACCAGAGGCTCCACTCACAATAATGGAAAACCAGATTCAACGGACTCGGGGCTACGAAAGTGTGCAGTACCGGAAACCCCGCGCTCGCACTTGACCACGACGCCCAAAGCGAATCGCCCAAAAACCTGGCAAGGTATATACCGATAGAGTAACTCGCTCGGAAGCGCGGGATCGACTCCCACCCCGCGATTCGTGGTATCGGACACCGGGTTCTTGTTGGAGAGGATTACACTTTCCCATACACTCTTACTGTGGCTAGTGATGGCCCCGGTAACATGCACGGTGGGACTGGTGGTGTCGGAACTCCGATCTGCGTATGGACGGACGCGGCAGCACTCCGGGAAACCGGTCAAGTATGACAACAGGTTCCTCGGACGGTCAAGGTCGAACTTCGGGGGAAATTGGCCCTAGGAGTTACGAGGAAGGACGTCATTGTCACTCTGTGCGGATCGTTCAACGAGGGCGAGGTCCTGACTGGGCCTTTGCCGCGATCGCCGAGTTCACTGGGTTCGACACATTGCATGATTTGTCACCTCGAGGCTCTCGGACTCGGTGGGATCGTACTTGTACCAAAAATAACGTGTTAGGTGACCCTAACTGTAGATTTTACTTGCCTCAGACGACCTCCAGAAACTCATCACGTTAAATCGAGTCCAGATGCGGACCCCTGATGACCGGTGACCGACAACACCTCGCCAAAAAACCTGGCGGGTGGACCCCTTAATGATAACGACAACTGTAGTCGACTCGATTGGTATACTGTACAACGCATTATCCCCGCACAGATGAAAGCTGTAATAAACAAAGAGGTCGTTCGAAATCAGGAGCAACAAGTAAGATCACGAAGTAGTGTACACGTTAGTTGCCCAATTTGTTCAGCAAATGATGAAGAACAAAGGAGTAGAATTTTTAAAACCACATGGCGATCATACCTCGGGAACGCCATGGTAACTTCCACGAACGTCGTGGGGCGGAGGGGCGTATGTCACTGAGCTCTCTGGACTCTTAGGGGGGAAAGTTTTCGGATCGGAGGGGTCCTTGAAAGAAAAAAACAGCAAAGTAAAGATGGAGTTCCAGGCTCCGCGCGGCTCAACAAAAGACCTACGTATGGAACGAATGGAACGGAGGGCATAGGAGGTTCATACATCGAGGATGTATGTTTCCCGTTTAGATCCTGTATCTGTTGCTGCTTCTTCCGACGGTTCTGCACATAAAGGAACACCACAACGGCAAGAATTGTGAGCGGAACAACGGAACCGACAACGCCTATCGGACACGCATGGTCAGATTCAGCTATCACTCGAAACCTAGGTTCTGGGACACACCGCCAATGATTGCCCCGACATTCGTCCCGCCATTTGAATTGTTATTGTCGGGGTTGGAAACGATCGTGGGTTCTGCATGACTACTGGTCGAGGTCCTAGTGCTTGTCAGGTAGGTGATGGTGCCTTGCGATGGTGGCATCCCCTCGGGATCCCCTGATGACAACTAGTCAACGGAAGGGTTACTTGCTCGAAATCCAACTCACGTCCGAGGTTCATCGCAGTAGTGTCGTTGTACGTTTGATCGGACACCGCCTATGCCTTCAATGTCAGCACAAGTGTATCACTAGATGACAAAAGCATCATTGACCGTGACATCGAAGTATGCCCAGTACGGAACAGCAGTCTCTTGCGGGACATCGAACGGGTAACTGATTCGATCAGAGATCGTCAGCAACGCAAAACGTTGGTGGCACAAGAGATGAACTTACTATGGAACATAGACAATCTGACAAGCCTCCATCCACTCCCCCCATCTTGACGAAGCCGTCAGAAAGTAGAGCAAGAATGTGGCCGTGCAAGATCTTACGAGTAGGTGGCTCCTCCCTGACATGAAATGCATGCCATGTAGAGGCTAGAAAATGAGACGTGAATTGGTACAAGAACATACTGCCAGGAGAGGGTGGGATCTCGCACCTGTACATCACGGTGTTACAATCGCACGTCATGTCGCCGGAAACATTACCCCTTGGGGGAGCGTAATATTCGCCGCTTTTGATAGGTGGATAGGTGTACAACGCTAGGGATGAGCCGCGACCCTCAGAAATGGCGTGGGGGATACACATATGACGAGTCAACTCACCGAGGCCGCGACATGAAGCATCCATCAAGGAGCCAACCATACACGGGTCCTGGTTAAGGGAATTTCGATTCTACGAGTCCATCGGAACCGTTCAGAAGATCCACATGGATATCGGAGAAAAAAACGAATGTCAGAACGCACCCATTCCCAACCAGTCAGACACTGGGCCATATCAAATTGGGCCCATACTCCCGAGACAAAGAGCGGGATGACTCTTAAGAGGAACCTAGTGGCCATGGCGGTGGGGACAAGGTCGTCAAAGCGCCTGCGAAGGAGAGGAGAGGGGACGATGAGGGCAGTCGGAAGCCAACCCTTACAAGGAGATCGTACTGCACGGTTAAGTATCACTAAGACCTCCAAGAGGAATTGTGCGTGCCGCCTGGTGAGCAGATATCCCATCGGCGGCGATTATGTCACCGGGGACTTATCGAATCCCTCCTTAGTGCGAAACCCCCAGGATGCTCATCTGCACTGGCCTGGCTGTGCTGATTCCCCCACCCAGCACACAGCCGCCAGATGCTCTCCAGACTAGGAGGATCCGAGGTCCAACTCACTGTGTGTGTGCTATCACATTGGAACCTTTTGGGTGAGCACCGCCTGGGGAATCGAGGTCACGGCCGTTCAATTCCCTCAGATCTTCAGTGAGTGTCGTAGCTAGCGAGTAACAAGTATCACGGGTTGGCAGTCCGGACCACTAGATTAGGCATAGCGGGGGCCGATGGGAGAGAGAGAAAACCCTAGTCCACAAAGGACTGTATTGGAGACGCACCCTCGTGTCTTATCAAGCGCGAAATACCGTGCCAGCGGTCGTGTTCTGCCAAGGTGAAACCGGTGATTGCCGGGTTTGTAGGCGTCAAACCCCATTCCTGGTACAACCAGACGAATATGCCCCCAGCAACGCATCCGGTCCCTAGCGGTTCTAAATTCAACGCGAGAATGGGCAACAAAGAGAATTTGTGTGGGAGCATCCCCGTCGGGACCTCGTAACCACCTTCTACGTAGTGGCACACATCCAACCCCTTCAGAATGTTGTCCTGCGTCCATAACCCATACGCTCCAACCCTAGTTCGGAGCCGTGGAGACACTCTCACAGATATAGTGGACACACCGAAGGGACACCCAGCTGCAGCCCCGTATGTAAATGAAAACAGCTCCAAGTCGGTGCTTAGCGCTCACCCTGCAGTAATACAACCTCCATACAAGTCCGGTTACCGCCCGCCACGCCGAATCTTATCTCTTTTCCTTTCTCCAGTGTCACCATCATGGCGGTTCGCATCTTCAAGCCCCACGGGCTAGCTACACGTATTACCGCCCGTGTTTTCGAGGTCGGCCCAATACTAAGTGCGGTCCCTCCGGTGACTAGCGGCGAACCCTATCAACTCGCCGACCCCGGAAACGCGTCAGAATGTCTGTCATTATTATGGTAGTTCGTGTAGAATCACACTAGGGACGTAGCACCAGTGAAACAGCACATGCTGCGGGCCCTTGTGATCGCCCGTGATGTGTGTTGTGGCAACACCTCGACAAGTGTGCAGAGTGATGATTGTTGTTCCCGGAGTGAACTGAGCGTGGGTTTCTCGAGGGACCGGCAGGTAATGGCGAACGAAACAGCTGTTGGTGGACTGATTTGGACTAATCCTTCAACAACCAATCTTAGCAGTTCGTCGGTCTCGGCAATTAGGTGTGGCATGAGCGTCGGAAAGAAGGAGAGGTACCGCGGAGTTGTCAGTAACGCAAGATTCACGGTACATAACTCATATCTATTCAACTAATTTCTTTCCCATGCGCATACAAAATTGCGGGGTCCGAGCGCGGAACGTATATATTACCCCTCGAAAGCTCCAGGCAGAAAATCTGACTCCTTCTCCCGGGCGTACCCTACGGACAAGGCTTACCTATGACGCCGAGAGCGGCCTTGCCTTTAATCGTCCACTGGCATATGATCTCTGCAACCTTCCACGCACTCTCTTTACCCACATTAGACCCGGTCGACCAAGCCCGAACTTCGATCACATTCTCAGCTTCCCGGAACCTGAAAACCGCCATACAATTATTCAAGCCGTCGCTGAGCCGTAGACTACCCCACCCCGCCGAAAATCCTCCCTCTTTCATCAACTTACTCGCGACTTCGGCCTCAACGACCATCAACGCCCTACCAACTTTCCAGACCATTTGGAAATTGGTCAGGAGGGGCGATCCTGTAAGGGCCCTCGTAAGGGAAGAAAACGAGCCTATATCAACGAAAATATCTAATGGATACGTGCTTACAGGGTGTCGCTGTCGCTCTGTGCGGATAGTTCTACTGGGGCGAAGTCCGATCTGGGCCCGGCCTTGCCCGCGATCGAGTTCACTGGCCCGGGTTCGACACACGATTGACACCTCGAGGCTCTTGGACTCGGTGGGATAGTACTCGTGCCCGAAATATCGTGTTCGAGGACTCAAGCTATAATTTTCTACTTGTCTCGGATGGCCTCCAAAAATTTATTACGTCAAGTCGAGCCTAGCGGCGGACCCCTGATGACTGATTACACCTGGCCGAAAATCGACCAGACAGTCCCCTTGATGACGATAACAACCGCAGCTGGTCCGATTAGTATACTGTGTGACGCATAATCCCCCGCACAGATGAGGGATGTAATAAATAAAGAGGTCCGAAATCGAGAGTAACGAGTGAAACCAGGACGTAGTGTACACGATAGTTATCCGATTGGTTCAGCAAATGGAAAGGAGGAGAAAAATAAAAGGGTGGAAGTCTAGAAACCACATGGTAATCACACTTCGGGAATGCCATAATAACTTCCACGGACGTTGTGGGATGGAGTGGCATATGTCCCTGGGTTCTGTGAGCTCTGAGGGGGGAAAGTTTTCGGATCGTATGGGTTCTAGAAGGAACGTCAAGATGGACTTCCATGCTCTGCGCCGCTCAACAAAAGTCTTACGTATGAATTGGGTGGAACGGAGGGCATAGGAGGTCCATACATCGAGGGTGTATGTTGCTCGTATGAAGCCAGTCCGTTTAGGTTTTGTGCCTGTTGCTGAGCCTGCTGCTGCCGACGGTATTGCAAATAAAAGAACACCCCAACGGCGAAAATCGTGAGTGGAATAACTGAACCGACAACGCCTATCGTATGTGCAGGGTCAGATTCACTTATCGCTCGAGACCAAGGTTCCAAGGCGTACCACCGACGATTGCACCGACGTTCGTTCCGCCACTCGAACCATTAGTATCGCTGGAACTGCTCGTGGGTTCCGCATGACCACTAGTTGAGGTTCTGGTGTTGATCGAACTGGTGATGGTGAGCAGTGGTGGCATCCCCTCGGGATTCTCTGATGGTGGCAGGTCAACAGGAAGGAAACTTGCTCGAGATCAAACTCACGTCCGATGTTCATGGCAGTGGCATCATCGTACATTTGATCAGGCGTCGACTTTATGTTCAATGTCAGCACAAGTGTGTCACTGGATGACGAAAATATCATTTACCGTGACATTAAAGTATGCCCAGTACGGAACAGATGTGTTTTGTGGGATATCGGACGGGTACCTAATTCGATCAGAACTCGTCGGCAACACAAAGCGTTGTTTGGCGCAAGGAGTGGATTTACTGTGAGACATAGACAGTGTCGCAAGCCACCATCCACGTTGTCCATCTTGACGAAGTAGTTATTAAGCGGAACAAGGACGTGACCGTGCAAGATCTTACGGATAGGTCACTGCCCCCTGACACGAAGCGCATGCCATGTAGAGGCTAAACAACGGGACGTGGGTTAGCACAAGAATACGATGGAGAGGGTGAGATCTCGCACTTGTACATCACGGTGTTACAGTCGCAGCTCAGGTCACTGGCGTCATTGGCCCTTGGGGAAACGTAATATTGGGTACTGTCGAGAGGCGGATAGGTGTACAACACTGGAAATGAGTCACGATCCTCAGAATTGGCGCGGAGAATACAAGTATGACGAGTCGACCCACCAAGGCCACGACATGAAGCATCCATCAAGGAGCCGACGGTGCACGGGTCCTGGTCAAAGGAATTCTGATTCTACAAGCACATTGGAACCGTTCAGCGGACAAGTCTCCTCAACATCCGCGTGGATATCGGTTCAGAGGGAGTCCTAAAAGATGTCAAAACGCACCCATTCCCAACCGGCCAGGCACTGAGCCATTTCAGACTGGGCCCGTACTCTCGAGATAAAGAGCGAAAGGAGCGGAATGACTCCTGAGAGGAACCTAGAGGACATGGCGGGTGGGGACGAGGTCTGCGAAGGAGCTGGCAGAGGATAGGAGGAGGGTAAGGGCAATGTAGAGCCAGCCTTGGCAAGGTCGTCGTTCTGCCCGGTTAAGTCTCACTAGCACTCACGGGGGAATCAAACATGCTGGCCTGGTGAGCAGATGTCCCATTGGGGGTTATTACGCCACCGGGATCTTATCGAATCCTTCCTCCGAGTACTTCTGAAATCTCCAGGACGCTTATCTGCACTGGCCCGGCGGGGCTAGTCCTCCCACTCAGCACTCAGCCATCAGATGCTCCGCAGACCAGGAGGAGGATCCAAGATCAAACTCACCGTGTGTGCGTCATTGCATTGAGACCTTCTGGATGGGCTGTATGGACATACCACCTGGAGAATAGAGGCTCACGACCATTTCCCTCAGATCTTTGGCGAGTGTCGTTGCGGCAGCCGTCGTGGTTAACGATCGCATGTGGCGAGCGTCACAGATTGATAGCCCGGACCCCCAAACTAGGCATAGCGGAAGTCGGTGGAAGAGAGAAAAACCCTGGCATACAAAGGACTGTATTGGAGATGTCGACGCACCCTCTTCTCGCGTCTCGCCTAGCGCGAAACGCCATGCTGGCGGTTGTGTTCTGCCAAGTGAAACCGGCAATTGCCGGGTTGGTAGGCGTCAAACCCCCACCCCATTCCTGGTACAACCAGACGAATATACCCCCAGCGGCTCTAAATTCGACGCAAGAATGGGCAACAAAGAGAATTTGTGTGAAAGAACTCCTGCATGTAAAACACACCAAGCAAAAACGGGTGTGCAGTTGGATGGGGCGGAGGAAACAGGAAAAATATTGAGTAAACTGTGGGTCCATTAATCTCGCAGTTTGAATGCCACATCTTTCCAATCTTCACGATAATCATCGTAACTCGAAAAGTCTTTCAAGCACGGAAAAATGTCCGCGAACCCCATCGCGACGATTCCGACGTCACCCACGCCCACCCGGAGTGGTAAGCACCCAACCAACAAACTCTCAAGCTCACACCTCGGTTTGTCCCGTCCAGAGCCTTCGTCGAGCAGGCGTCGCATATCACCGGCAATGCTTTGGGTATTGAAGTGGATCTCCAGGAGCGTGAGTCCTAGACAGTGGGTGGATATCGACAAAAGGGAGGCGATGGTGGTGCGGCAGGAGTTGAGGGCACACACTTCTCCCAGTCGCAGGCTCATCAAGGAGGGTAGTGTAACGGCAAGGTTCCCCACATCATTGTCCGTCAGATCAAAGGTACAGATGTCATCCGTGTCGCAGTAGTCGTTCCCCACGTACAGCGCAACCAAATTGCGGAACGATAGTATGGAAGATAATAATCTCGGATCGACGGGGGTGTTCTCGGGACAATGTAGGAGTTTCAAGGTCTCTTTGACATCTGTCTTCATTATCCCTGCTGTCGACCCGAGGCCATCCCGAAGAGTACCGTCCCTACGTGTCGCGAGAAGGTGGAGCCACGGAAGGGTCCCAGGTCTGAGACGGAGTTCTTCGAGGGATGGAAAAGCGACGAGCGGAAACGTTTAAGGCAGTTCACCGAGAACTGCCCAGGAACGTAAGTTTGGGAGCTGCATGAGGTGGTGAAGGGCCGCTTCCGATAAAGGTGTGCTGGAACTGAAACTTCTGAGCAGTGGCCCGCATCGCAAAACAAGGGAAGATATTACGTCCTTGAGGAGGTCTCCTTTCCACGGGCCACACATAAGGGACAGGTGTTCAAGGGAAGCAGGTAAACATGAGATGACCTCAGCGAGAGGCACCAGCTGCCATGGTAGCCCAAACATAGTGGAACGGGTGTGAAGATTGACACGTTTCAAACGGGGGGAGAGGAAAAGGCGGAAGAAGGACAAGGGAGTGTATGGGGCGTCAACCTTCCAGTACAGCCGTTCCAGGTTCGGGAACAACACCCCGTCAGGTGAATTGTCCAAAAGACGGGAGAGGGTATCGTTGGAAATATTCTCCTCCCACCTGATGCACAATTCGCGCATCCAGGAAGCATATCGTAGCCTGCCCCAATCTTCCAGTGTAGGATCGCGTTCAATCACCTAAGAGAATTGGTACGGGGTATGATCCGAGGAAAAATCGCACCAACTCACGAGGGATTTGATGGAGCGCTTCTTCTCAACCCAGGTGTGCTGCGGCAGCACCTTCACAAGCTCAGCTAATGAGGATTGTCGTTTCCAAAGTAAACTGAGGGCGGGTTCCTCGAGGGACCGACAAGTGAGAGCGAACGAAACGGCTGTCGGGGGGCTGATTTCGACCAAGTTGTCGATGACCGGTCTCACGAGCTCGTCGATCTCAACGATTGGGTGTGGCATGAGTGGCAGATGGGGGGCCGGGGGGGGGGGTGTCACGGAAGTGCCAGTTTATTGAGAGTATTGACAAAGAGGAACGATTGGAAGCGATTAGCCGTAGAAGTGATGTCCCCCGTGATCTGGCACGTGTCACCCTTTCAAGGATACCACAACCTCGCCCTCCGGAGAGTGTGGAAGAGTGTGGACGGCGATGTGGAAGGATGATAATCTGACACGTGGCTTTTTTTTTTGATCAGCATTTATTTCTCGCAACAGCCAGGTCGTAAAACGGCAAGACGCGATAGGACCCTCTCGTACCTTGACAACATGGAGGACCGGGGAACATAAAAGAACACAAATTGTTCCAGGCATACCCAGAGGGAGCAGAGCTCTGAGCCCTATAAAAGGTACATTTCGGAATAGAACCCCTGCGAGTGGTGTGCCAGTAGTTGAGTCGCCGGGACGAAGATCATCCGTGAGGAAAACCTTCTTCTCAAAGGCAGAGGACTCTTGAATGGACATGAGGAGGTCCAGGTTCTTCTTGCTGGAGTTGAAGAGTTGGCATACTGTCTTTCCGCGTGTGATTTTGTTAGCACTGGTGTACTCTGGTGTGGCTTTCGTTCCCCCCGAATCTCCAGCAAGCACTGAGTACTGAGCGCTGAGATCTGAGAGGCGCTCAGCCTGCGCGCGTCGTCGTCCTGTGGATATCCTCGAGAATGCCGAACTGCTTCCCCCAGCAACTTCACTCTTGTCTTCAGGCAGCCCACGCTCACCCTGGCTAGTTTGAACCGCGCTGCCCATACTTTTTACCCAATCGTTTCCCCGATTATACCAGCCTGTTCTTCGGTTGTCCGTATACCACACGGTGCGCCCGGCAACACCGTTTCCTGCCGGCCCCCCCGACGAATGTTCGGCCCAGTAGTGTATGGTTTCGCTACCAACGCTCTGGATTTCTCAAGGTCAGTTTATACATCTTTTGGTGACACTGGGCACCACAACCTCGAGTTTTGCTCACATCCATATTTCGCCTCCTTCGTGATCTCAAGGCCTGCAGAGACACATTTACCCGCCCTCTCGTATCATTTGAGTCGATACTTGAGGTTTTATCGATATCCTCGACTGTTCGCGAATCATTTACTCCAAAGACAGTACCCTGAGGCCATACGTGGCCGACCGTGATTCAAAACCTTAGAGGCGAAGTTTTCAATATGCCGTTTGTATATGGGGACGTCGACCGGTCCACAGTCACAACAACAAACCAATACGAGAAGGACCCCTCCGCGTCGCGCACAACCACCGCTCTCGATTTTAGGCTTATTCCGTTATCCATCCCCCAATGTCAAGAACAAACGCCTCGACGCTGAGCATTTTCTAGAAACTTTCCGCCCCAAAAGATGGACGCTCAACGGTGATATTCAAGTTAGGTTGCTCGTTGTCTTGGATGCCGTTCTCCAAGGCCACCGTCACCGACACATCCAAGGCCGTGTGTCACCCCCAATTTCACGCTTGGCGGTTTCCGTTGGTAACAACTCGCTCCGAGAACCACCCATCTCCACATCCGCATCAGATACTCCGGAAGTTTTTTGGGGTTACACGTCGAATTTTATCGTTGTAAATCTCATTTCTTCTCTGATATCACCACTACGACGGTTCGTGTCTTCAAACCTGAAGGGCTGGCTATACGGAGTCCCATATTTGGTCTCGCGGTAGGCTTGATAAGCGCGGCCCCTCCTACTCTGGTCCGCCCGGTTTTCAGAGTTCTAGCCTAAGCGGAACCAGTAATTTACAGGTTGACAGAAGGCAGAAATTTTCATCCAGCATCCCAACCACTTTGACACTGCCCAAGGGCAATATATTACTGTATAAAGAGATACATTGTCCCTAGCAGTCCTGAATCTAATACAGGAATGATCAACAAAGAGAACTTGTGGGGAAAAAATGCCCGATACAAGAAACTGATGCACAGTTGGATGGGGTGGAAGAGGCAGAGGAAAGGATCTGGGCAAATTATGGATCTATCGGTCAAGCAATTTGGATGCTACCGCACCCCAACCCCTATGATCACGACTCGAAAAGTCCTCCAGGCACGGAAAAATGTCCACTAACCCCATTGCGATGGTTCCGACATCCTCATCGTGTATTTGGAGTGGTAACTGCCCAAAAAACAAATCCTCTCGGAGTCGACACCTCGGTTTTCCACGTCCAGTGGCTTCGTGGAGCAGGTGTTGTACATCGCCGACGATTGTTTCGGTATTGAAGTGGATCTCCAGGAATGTGAGTCCAAGACAATGGATGGAAATCGACAAGAGGGAGGCGATGGTAGTGCGACAAGAATTGTATCCGCACACGCTGCCAAGACGCAGCCTCACCAAAGAGGGCAACGTAACGGCAAGGTTCTCCACATTGTCGTCCGTCAGGCCAAAGGTACACTGACCGTGACAATAACGGTTGTCCACGTACAGCCCGACCAGATGCCGGAAGGGCAAGATGGAGGATGACAACGTCAGATCAACCGGGGTATCCTCGGGACAATGGAGGACCCTTAACCGCTCCCTGAGGCCATTCTGAACTTCACCATCCCCACGCCCCGCGAGAAGATGGAGCCACGGCAGGGCCCCCGATTCGAGACGGAGCTCTTCGAGGGATGGAAATTCGACCAGCGGAAGTGTTCGGGGAGGTTCGCCGAAAGCAACCCAGGAGCGTAAGTTTGGGAGCTGCGTGAGGTGGTGAAAGGCCGCCTCCGACAAAGATACGTAGGCGCCGAAGTTCTCCAGTGATGATCCACATCGACAAGCGAAAGAGGATACCGCATCCTTGATTATTCCTTTCTCCTGGCCGCACACCACGAGGGACAGACGTTCAAGGGAAGTGGGTAAACATGAGATGGTCTCGGTGACGGACACCACTTCCTCGGGTGAAAGTCTGGGCTCGGTAGAACGGGTGTGGAGAATGACGACTCGCAAACGAGAGGAGAGGAAAAGGCGGAAGAAGGATATGGAAACACATGAAACGTCGAATTCCCAGTGCAGGCCTTCCAACTTCGGGAACAGCAGCCCACCAGGTGAATTGTACGAAAGGCGGGAGAGGGTGTCGTTGTCGATGATCCTATCCAAACCAAGGAACAATCCGCGCATCCAGGAAGCATATCGACGTAGCCTGTCCCAGTCCTCAGGTGAAGGATCGCGTACAATCACCTGGGGAAATCGGTACAGGGTACGGCCCGGGGGAAGATAACATGACTCACGAGGGATGGGACATAGGGCCTTTTCTCAATCCAGGCGTGCTGCGGCAACACCTCCACGAGTTTGATTAGTGAAGATTGCCGTCTCCAAAGTGAACTGAGCGTGGGTTCTTCGAGGGACCGGCAGGTGAGAGCGAACGAAACGGCTGATGAGGGACTGATTCCGACCAGGTGGTCGATGACTGGTCTCACGAGCTCGTCGACCTCAACGATTGGGTGCGGCATTCGGAGTGACGGGCGGGGGAGGGGTATCACAGCGGTGCTGGTTTATTGAGAGTCTCGACGTCGAGGGAGAAAGGAACGATCGGAACGAGGGTGACATGTGGCCCTCCCCCACCGTCCACGCCATCGGTGGCAGCCGTCATCAGACGCCCGGGTTTCACCTCTCTCGACCATGGAGCCTTTCCTGGCTTTCGCCCGGCATATCCGCTCTTCGCAACGGTTCAGGTCCATAAACACTGTCGCCATCCTATTTGTAGTCTAGGAAGTTTGAACACCGTGACCGCAAACAGTTGCATCTCGGATTCACAGTTCCGACAGAAATGGATCCACGGCACGCAACGTACTGAAACACACACGATTCATAAGATCGTAAGCACGGCAGTGAACCCAGCAAAATACAACCAGTATCCGTTGATCATTAAATATTAATTCCTCACCTTGAGTCTGAATCAAGGGTAGCTTTGCTTCGCAAAACGGACCCAACGAAATATAAGAGACGCACGAGACGACGAGGATATGCAGACTGAGATAAAGGAGTGAGAGAAGCTCTGTTCAAACTCCCCGTGTCCCCAGTGTTGCATCCTGAGGACCTCTTGTTGTTGCTGAGACGGATCCCCGGAGGATCGGAGCGGCTTCAACCGTATCACTGTTTGTGCCCGTTTTCGCCAAGCTTAAGCATATGAAGTACTATTTAACAACTGCGGTTTAGCTCCTTAGATCGGATTAATTATTACATTTCCAACTGGAAGAGAGTCATTGTTGCGGGGCAGTTGGGAGGGGATACACGATGACGGTTGACGACGCCACTCCAACTGGGTGACCAGCCGTCATATTTCGTGATGTACAATATATCATAGAGATGCTCTCCCGCGCATTAATAATATACAACAGATAGTCGAGGGGCAGGTTGTGTTGGGATTGGGATCAACGGGTGTGAAAGCATGTGAGGGGATTGTTCGTACTTTATGTATGGTTCAGATGTGTGTCAGGCGGAGAGGGAATATAAGGGTACGCTCACCAAAGATCCACCGGAAGTATTCACATCTTGCGAAGCTCCTCAATTCTCTTCGAGACATTATCCCAACTTCCGTCCCAACCAGGACGCCTCAGGGATGGGAAGATATCGATCATTCCGCTTGCCACAGTTTCAACGCCGGATTCATCGAGGGTGAGTGGCATTCGGTAGCAGCTCCTCAGTGACTGGAGCGGACATCTCGGGAGTGAACGTAGCTGTTGCAATCGGGGGTCCTCCGAAATCCTCTTGAAATCCTCAACAATGTTTGTGGTGTTGAAATGGATTTCCAGATCGTCCAACTCAAGGCAGTGGATAGAGATCTGCAGGAGGCAAGCGACGGTCGTGGCACAGGTGTTGCTGCAACATGTGCGTCCGAGGCGGAAACACTCCAGTCGAGGTAGGGTCATGGCGAGTTCGGTGACATCATCGTTGTTCAGCTTGAAGATGCATTGACCCTTGTGACACTCAATGTCTGCGTCGAGACGAGTCAAATTCCGAAATTTTTGGATCGGGGAGGCGAGGGAGGTATCGACCGTGAGACCGGGAAGGTCCTTGATGATCAGGGCTTTCAATGATTGTTTCACTTTGGACAGCGGAGCCACCTCTTGAGCGGCGGAAACGTCGTCCTCTAGACGATTGAACAGCGAAAGCCATCCGCGTACAACGCCCTCCTTAAACGTTAATGTTTCGAGGGGAGGGAATGTGAGAGGCGAGGATAAGGAAGAGTAGTTGGGTGGAGGTCCGTAGATCACCCAGTTGGAGAGGTGGGGAAGCTGCATCAAATGGTTTGCTGCCACGTCCGACAACGGGATCGGGGAGGTAAGTTGAGTGAACGATGGTCTACAACGCAACAGGACAGAGGTCAATGAATCCGCGAGACATTCCCAGGGTATCTCAGTCCACCCGTGTACCTCCAGGAACCGGAGATCTGATGTCGGCAAAGTCGAGATGACCGAGGCAATAGCTGGCAGAATACCTAGGGGAGTTCCCAATACGTCCCATGATAATGGTGTGAAGAGGGAAATCTCCTCCAGGTGTGGAGAGAAGAATAGATCAGCGTAAGGAAGACTGTTTTCCACCATGGTCCAATATAAAATTCGCAGCACTGGAAACCATCCGCCGCTGGGGGGCGAGTTGAGTCGCAATTTGAGAAATGTATCTCCCCCAAGGATTGGCAATTCCACCATGTCGAGTTGGCGCATCCAAGACGCATAGCGCCGAACTCTACCCCAAGCCACTGGTGACGAATCTCCCACGATCGTGAACTGGCATGACAACCCAAAATGTCAGCGTTCAACTCCCCCAGCAGGATATCGGGGCAACATACCACACCCCTACCGAGCTCCGGATACTCCCAAACCCAACTTTCCTCGGGCAACACCTTCAGGAGGGTACACAACGACCATTGCCATGCCCCCCATAATATGCTGAGGGTCGATTCTTCGAGGTACCGGCATGCGCGGGCGAGACTGACGGCGCTTTTTTGGTCGGTGAGGACGAGGTGACTGACAATGAGCCTCGTCAGTTCACTGATCTTGAGAACACAGTGGGTCGCGTTGTCGAGGATCATTAGCTAGTGTAGAACCTTACTAGAGCCGGAGCGCCCATGAAGTGACAGGCCGCGAATGCGTGGGGACGACCTGACAAGACACCCGTTCCGCGCCAGAGGTGCTGTCAGAAGAAAGCTTTGTCATAAAATGGCAGCTTATCTATATATCTTCTGCACGTAATTCACATAACAGTAGTGTGCGGTCGAGCAAAACGGAAGAATTCAAGAAAAGATATTGTTGGTATCGACATCGGCTGTATTTCTATCAATCCCCCAGCTTGGACCTCAGCGCACGCCAACAGCCATAATCACCTGCAACTTCCAGGGACGGGAAAATAACCTTGAACCCCATCGCAACAATTTCGATGTCCTCCCTGCGCACTTCAAGCGGCAAGTTTCCAACCTTCAAATGGGAAAGCTTACACTTGGCTTTATCACTTCCAGCGGCTCTATTGAGTAGGCGTTGCATATCAGCGACAATCGTTTTGGTGTTGAAGTGGATTTCCAGGACCGTAAGGTCCAAACAACGGACGGATATCGGCAGGAGGGAGGCGACAGTGTTGCTGCAGGAATTGGAACGACAAGGTCTTCCAAGCTCCAGGATCTCCAAGCGGGGCAGTGCGGCTGCAAATTTCTCCATATCATTGTCCGTCAGGCGGAAGAGGCAGCCTTCGGCTTCGGGGCAATAGGCTTGTATGCGCAACACGACCATGTTCCGAAAAGTGACCATGAAAGACAACAAGGTTGGATCGACGATAGTGTCGCCGGGGCAAGTGATGTATTTCAGGCTTTCTCTGATGCTTGCGTCCCGAAGGATACCATCTTGATGTGATGCGAGAAGATGAAGCCACGGCAGGGCCTCTGGATTGTCGAGCTGAAGCTCCTCGAGTGATGGGAGAATGGGTGTTGGAATGGTCCGAGGAGGCCCGTGGGCGACAGTCCAGGAGCACAGATTCGGAAGCTGTATGACATGTTGAGTAGCCGCCTCTGACAGAGGTAACCAGGCGCTAAAGCTTCTCAGTGAGGGCCCGCATCGACAAGCGAAAGACGACATCGCATCCACAAGAGCTTCGTCATCCATATGTCTACACTCAAACAACACGTCTTCAAGAGAAGTCGGCAAAAACGAGATAATCTGGATGACGTCTGTCGGTAGATTGGGAGAAACGGGGACCAAAAAAGGATCGGTGTAGAGGGCGACTTCTTTCAAGTTCGGAGAGAGGAAAAGGCGGAAGAAGGATAATGTGGAGTCCGTTCCACCGATGTCCCAGTACAACCGTTCCAACCTGGGGCACAATATCCCACCGGGTGAATTGCTTGAAAGTCGTTGAAGAGTATCAGCGGTAGCGCCGTCGTCGGAACTAAGGTGTAATTCACGCATCCAAGAAGCGTATCGTTGCAACCTGGACCAGTCCTCCGCCGAAGGGTCGTCCTCAATCGCCTAGGAGAATTGGTGTTGGATACGATCTGGAGAAAAGCTGCCACCACTTACTACGATAGCCTCGATGCCGTATTCATTTTCCACCCAGGTGTAATTTGGTAACACCACCACGAGGTCAGCCAATGACGTTTGCTGTTTCCAAAGCGAACGGAGTGTTGGCTCCTCGAAGGACCGGCAAGTGACAGCGAACGAAACGGCGGCTGGTTGACTGGTTTCGACCAACTCGTCAATCACCAATCCCAGCAGCTCGTCGATCCCAAAGACTGCGTGTGGCATGACGGACAGGAAGGAGAGGTGGGTATGACGGCGACTGGTGTTGGGGACGGAACGGTTCTGGTTGTGCTTTGCCAAGTGGCACCGGCGACTGCCAGGCTGGCAGAAGGCGGGAAATCTCAATTGGCGCTCTGGCGCTTCTGATACCACTCTCAACGACGCGTTGAATATCGATTCTTAGCGGTTCCAATGCATTGGTTACAAAGGAAACTTGTGTGAATCTCTGCACATAATTTCATGAAGCAAAGATGTAATACACAGCTCGAAGATGGAGCAAAGGTCTCGAACTCGTAGTTCTTCGGATGTCACACGTTCCCAACTTGGATCGCGTTTCACCATCCCAACTCGCAAAGTTCTGCGGGCACGGTAAAACGTCCGCGGACCCCATTGCAACGGCTCCAACGTCCTCCTCGCGCACTCAGAGTGGCAAGTGCCCAACCCAGAATTTCTTGGGCTTGCTGCTTTGGTCTCCAGGAACGTGAGACAAAGTTCTTCACTTCTTGTTTGACCGCGCTCTGTTCGGACAGTAATCTGGATATTTGCCAACGCCGATCTCGGACTTCCCGATCCTGAGGAAGGTGGTCCAGCGCTGTCGGCGTCTCCGAGAGCGGGTTGTTGTTCCGCGGCGGACCTGTATGGAATGATGGCGGGGGATATCGTGAAAAATCGTGAAAAACAATCGAACGCGGACAGGTCTCCAAAACCGTCATCATCGCTATCATTGTGGGTGATAGCGATGCTTCTTCCTATTCGACGCTCGCGACCTCGCCGCGAAGCGTATGCGGATCTATGGAAGATGACGGATGTTGAACGCGTGGAGATGTAGGTATCATTCAAATGGAGGATTGTTGCGAGCTAGCCAGACGCGGCAGCCGAAGAAATACGACAGGACAAAGTGAATCTTACAAACGAGTGGTAATCGTGGGTGACTGAGCCCCTGATAGAGAAAAACGTGGTTAAAATCTTCCAAGAAGCCGCCCGGAATCGGCGTCAACACGTCACCGGTCACCCTTAGCTTGAGAGTCGACATCACTTTTCAGTCATCTGTATCGATCCCTGGGAGAAAGAAAGAAAGGCCGACAACTCGGTGCGTTGTAGGGACGGCATGTCTGTCCATGAGGTCAGAATCCGTATCGCGTGATAACTGATGAAATATATATATGCCGGGAACGGACCACCCTGCACGACAATTGTTAACGCTCAATTGGATTTTCTCGCGGAACCCTAGGGATTCGGACCGCATTGTGAGCAACACACCGCGCCACCTGAGTCTCGAGGAGGCTATTCTAGGCGACCGGCCGATAGTGAAGGAACGCAAATCTCCGTAGGAAGAACCGCCACCATCAAAACACCCTTAAGGAACATCCAGATGAGGTATATTTACTTTTCTAATCCGACGTGAAGTCTCTTCGGAGAGCGGCGCACTCCGCGCTCTGGCAATGCTGACTGTGACCAGGCATCTCAACGTTCGACGCCCAAGTCGGGTTGTGGAGATCCGAGCGCATCGGCAGAAGTTGGTCGCATCAGCAAAACCGTCCCGCTGCTGTGAGGTTCTGTGGGTGCTGTGGCGATCGATCGCCACAGACATACCCCCCTAGTCCACAGTTCTGACCACAGTTACCACAGTAGCTCGGTTAGTGGGGTTACCTCTGGTTTACTGTGCTCCTGTGGAGTCTGTGACACTGTACTGCATGATTGGTTTGGGGCGGTTCGTTTGATGGGTGGGGTGGGTAACCGGCACAAATAACTGAAAAACATTATCTGGTATTCAGAGGGATAAGTAATATAGTGTAACGAACATGGTATCGAAGTTCTAATGTAATTAGGGGGGTAACCAGATCCCCGAGAAGGGGAAAGGAAAATGCTCGGCCGAAAACATCTGAAGGGCAGGATCGAAGTAAGAATCAGGCAGAGGACCTGACGGTAGGCGATAGTCCATGGAGAGGCACAAGTGGTGCGTGTACGGACCTGATAATCCATCCAATCCCACGACAGGCCCAAGTGGTCAACATTTGAACGAGCCCAACCACCCGCATCTGTGCATACAACAGCGACAGCCGGGAGACCATGAATGGAGAGAGTGCGCGCGTGGTGGGCAGGAGAGCTGGAAGGACCCGGGAGGGCTTGTTCTATCGTTCTGAGGTGAGGAGGCTGCCACGGGCGGGCAGGTATCTTCTGGTTGACGGGGTGCATCATTTGGAGACAAGAAATCGGGCGGTTGGGGAGCGGGGAGCGGGGACAAGGAGGTCTCGGGGACACACGCCAACAGTCTGGGGGAGTTCCAGGTGAAACCAAGGCGGGCACGCGTCGCACGGTCAGGGGACTTAAGATTAGGTCGAGGGTGGTCGGCGCATCCGTAACGTGTGTTGTCGACGCGTCAAAGTGGTAGGGATGGCGCGGAGGATGGGCAGGTATCTGCCCTTTGCTTGGGGGACTTGGTGGGATGGGACGAAAAGAACGTCACATTTCCCAAGTCCGAATTCCCAGGTGTCGGTAACTTCCGAATGGCTCTGTCCCAGCGGACGAAAATAGAACACTACAGTGCCCCAGCATCCCAGACACCCAGTAAACGTCACAGCACGCAAGCGCGACAGGTGTTCAAGGGATAATTAAACGCCCGCAACAGTGTCACAGCGACGCGATCGTTTTGCTGATGTTCTATCCCCAGGATTCGCATTGGATGCTGACGATCTGCACCAATAGCGTTCCCGTGACCGTTTTCTATAAGTATTTATAAAATAGACCCGGGGCTGCCCTGCATTGGGCTCAGGACCACCGCCATGACCCTCTACACGAAGTCTCTGGTACTTCTCGCTGTTGCCGTCGCACAAACCTTTGGAGCAATATACGATCAAGTCTCCCAGCTCCCGACGCATACCTACGATTATGTCATCGTTGGAGGCACGTCGCACGATACTATCCCACAATCTGAAGACAGAAACTCAGGAGCGGTCGTTCTTAGGTGGTACTGCCGGCAATGTACTCGCAAATCGTTTGACCGAAAACAGCAACATCCAAGTGCTCGTCCTGGAGGCTGGAGGAAGGTGGATCCCGGCGGCCATCTATCACACTAACTGCAGCGGCACTCACGGAACCGCAGCAACGAAGGTAACCTCGCATCCGTCATCCCACTCCTGGCTCCCTCTTTATCACCGTTCACCGTGAGATCGATTAGTCACAATCGCATTTCTTTCATTTACCGGTGAAATAGCCATACGACTGGAACTACACTACGACTGCGCAACCCGGTTTCAATGGCCGTAGCATCCCTTACAACCGGGGTAGGGTTCTGGGTGGGTCAAGCACTATCAGTAAGCTATTCTGCTTGCATCACGGTTACACCACACATACCTCCTGAACTCGCTCAGATTATATGGTATACAATACCGGTTCCAAAGATGACTGGGATCACATCAGTAGAATCACTGAAGACCCTGCTTGGACCTGGGACGCGATGGCGCCATATCGTGATCTTAACCAAAAATATGTCGCGCCAAACGATCACCACGACGATGTCAGTCAGAAACTGACATTTTCTCTTCCTCACTCTCATCGCTCTTCGCAGACGAACCAGTACCTCCCGTCGGCGCACAGTCGTGACGGGATGGTGTCTATCAGTCTTCCTGGGTACCCATGGCCTATTGATTCGAGAGTTGCTGCAGCCACCACTGAACCGCCCTTTACGTCTGAGTTTCCCTTCCAACGGGACATGAACACCGGAAACACCGTACGCTTTATAACGGTCGTCGTATCGTCCGAGTCGTGTTTTGATTGGCTCTTGTTTCGGATAATAGATCGGCTTTAGTTGGGTACAGGCCACCATCGCAAACGGCCAGCGCAGCAGTTCTGCCACCACCTACATTGGACCGAATTTCGTCAATCGCCCGAACTTGCACATATTGCTTCATGCTCATGCTACGGAGCTTCTTGAGGCGACTGGTCTTCGTATTGCGACTCCTCGTTTCAATGGAGTTGAGTTCAGAGCAGGACACTCCAGTAAGTCTACAAGCCCGCAATCACACGCGTCCTCTCGTTTACAGGGTACCAGGCCATAGGCGGAGAGTGATCGTCCGTAAAGAGGTCGTTCTAAGCGCAGGGGTGTTCAATACTCCACAGCTTCTTATGCTCTCCGGAATTGGAGATTCGTCCGAACTCAGGAGTTTGGGTATCGCTACTCGTGTCAACCTCCCTTCAGTCGGCAAGAACATGACTGATCACGTATTCCTCACAAGTCCGTGGCAGGTTAATACCAAAGAAATCTACGATTCCTACCTCACTCCTGATGCCTTTCCTCGAAACATTCGGGAATGGAATCGGACTCACCAAGGACCACTCTCGTACACGATTGCTAACCAGATGGCTTGGATAAGGCTCCCCCAGAATGACACGATTATCCAGACTTATGGAGATCCTTCCCCCGGACAAACTTCGGCCCATTACCAGTTCATATGGTCGAGTGGGTGGGGAGTCACTGGGGTCACCAAACCGGAAGGAAACTGGATGACAATCGCTACCAATCTCATTTCTCCGACCTCCCGTAAGTGACCCTTTCTGTTTATTCCCTTGGTCGTCCCCTCACTCTCATTGTCTCCACGGCTGTATAGGTGGAACAGTAAAACTGAGGAGCCCCGATCCATTTGATCCCCCCATCATCGATCCTAATTTTCTGGCCACCGACTTTGACATCAAGACTATCGTCGCTGCCCTCAAACTTGCTAAACGATTCGTCACTGCTCAAGCCTGGAAAGGGTTTATTGGTGCTCCGTGGGGGGCCCTAGCCTCCACGAACACAGACGAAGAGATCTCTCAGTACGCCAGGAATCGAGCTTCGACGTACGTTGAGATACCGGATTATTTCCCGCTCAAATCTCCTGATAGCATTTGCTGAATGTAGCTTGTTCCATGCCGTTGGAACCGCAGCGATATCTAGGCGTGGGGCTCCATGGGGAGTTCTGGACCCTGACTTGAGGGTCAAAGGGACGAATGGGCTTCGCGTCGTCGATGCGAGTGCCTTGCCCTACGTTCCTACTGCTCACAGCAAGTCTATCTATACAGTGTAACGACTGTACCTGACTGTCCCCAATAGCACAAGGGCCGGTGTACCTTCTCGCCGAAGCTGCTGCCGCAAAAATCAAAGCAGGCTGGTGATGGTTTATCGATATCCTTAGCTGTACGTCGAAAACCCATACATGCCCTCCCACTCTTATCATCTTGTCCCATCATTATCATGTGTAGAAGTATAGAAGCTCCTGCACCCCCAAGTCGAGCTGGATGTATCCCCGTGTTTTCCATACTGCTCAGCAATTATTGGGGACGAGCTCGTGTTCTGGGTTCTTGATTCCTCCGTCCGGGTGTCAGCACATTTTATTTCGCTGCTCCGACCACGAAATCTGGTGTTCGATGGCCTCACCTCGATCATCGACGCTGAGACGCCAGGCGGTATTCACCTCCATCAAATTCAATCGACCCGACTGGTATTTGTGCATGCGTACACCATCGATACATGAGGACGGTTGACAACACCACTTCGACTAAGTGATCTGCTTATTACGATTCTGTGAGCATTGCAATGACAGGCTCTGTTCGCAGTATGCGACAATGACCAGCTGTCATATCTCGTGATGCACGATATACCTACCACAGTGGGACCCCCTCCTGCACGTTGATAATCCATAGCGGATAGTCATGACATTGGTTGTTTTGCGAGTTGGTGCGATGGACATGGGAACAGGTGTGGGAATTATTCGCGTGTCACGTATGATTCAGGAATGCGTCAGGCGAAGATAAACAACAGGCTACACTCACCAAAGATGTACCGGGAGTTTTCTCATCTCCCGAAAGCTCCTCAATTTTATGAGCGAGTTGAACCCAACTCCAGCTCCCACCAGGACGCCTCAAGGATGGGAAGATATCGATCATTCCTTTTGCCACAGTTTCAACACCGGGTTCATCGAGGATGAGTGGTATTTGATAACAGCCAACCAGCGAGTGAAGCTGGCATCTTGGGAGGGAACGTAGATGTTGTAATCGGGGGTCCTCCGGAATCCTCTTGAAATCCTCAACAATATTTGTGGTGTTGAAGTGGATCTCGATAACTTGCAACCCAAGGCAATGGACGGAAATCGAAAGGAAACACGCGACGGTCGTGGCACAGGTGTTGCTGCAACATGTGCGTCCGAAGCGGAAAGACTCCAGTCGAGGTAGGGCCATGGCAAATTCGGTGGCATCATCGTTGTTCAACTTGAAGGTGCATTGATCCTTGTGACACTCAATGTCTACGTCGAGACGAGTTAAATTCCGAAATCTTTGGATCGGGGAGGCGAGGGAGGTATCGGCCGTGAGACCGGGAAGGTCCTTGATGGTCAAGACTTTCAATGATTGTTTCAGTTTGGACAGTGGAGCCACCTCTTGAGTTGCGGAAACGCCGTCCCCTAAACGATTGAACAGCGAAAACCATCCGTCCACAACGCCCTCCTCGAGTACCAACGTTCCGAGGGGAGGGAAAGTGAGAGGCAAGGATGAGGAAGAGTAGCTGGGTGGAGGTCCGTGGATTACCCAGGTGTAGAAGTGAGGAAGCTGCATCAAATGGTTTGCTGCCGCGTCCGACAAAGGGATCGGGGAGTTAAGTTGAGTAAACGACGGTCCGCAACGCAACAGGACAGAGGCCAATGAATCCGCGAGAAATTTCCAGGGTATCTCGGTCTACCCGTGCACCGCCAGGAACCGGAGATTTGATGTCGGCAAAGTCGAGATGACCGAGGCAATAGCTGGCAGAATACCCAGGGGAACCCCCAATACGTCCCATGATAAAACGGTGTGAAGAGGGAAATATCCTCTAAGTGGGGAGAGAAGAATAGGTCGGCGTACGGAAGGCTGTTTTCCACCATGGACCAAATTAAAATTCGCAAGGCTGGAAACCATCCGCCGCTGGGGGGCGAGTTGAGTCGCAATTTGAGAAGTGTGTCTCCCCCAAGGATTGTCCATTCCTCCACGTCAACTCGACGCATCCAAGACGCATATCTCCAAATTCTGCCCCAAGCCACTGGTGACGGATCTCCCACGATCATCGTGAACTGGCAAGATAACCCAAAACATCAGCGTTCGACTCCCTCAGCAGGGGACCAGGGCAACATACCACATCTCTATCGGACGACGGGTACTCCCAAGTTCCCTTGGGCAACACCTTCAGGAGGGTACACAACGACCATTGCCGTGCCCCCCATAATATGCTGAGGGTCGGTTCTTCGAGGCACCGGCATGCGCGAGAGAGATTGACGGCGCTTTGGGGGTTGGTGAGGACGAGGTGACTGGCGATGAGCCTTGTCAGTTCACTGATCTTGAGAACACGATGGGTCGCGTTGTCGCGGATCATGGTGGCCCGCATAGAGCCACGGTGGGTTGAAGCGCCCGTGAAGCGGCACACGCCACGAATACGTGGGGACGACCTGACGAGACACCCGTTTCGCGCCAGAGGTGTTGTTAGAGGAAAATGTTTCGTCGCAAAATAACAGCTTATCTAGGATACCTTCTGCGCGTAATTCACATAAAAGTAGCGTACAGTGGGACAAAATGGAAGAATTCAAGGAAAGATGTGGTGGCATCAGCACCGACTGTATTTATATTCATCCTGAAACTTTTAGCTCAGCACGTGCCAACGGCTATTGTAAAACACGCTCTTCAGGCATGGGAAAATGACCTTGAACCCCATCGCGACAGTTTCAATGTCCTCCTCGTGCAGTTCGAGCGGCAGGCATCCCGTCCTCAATTTCGATAGTTTGCACTTGGGTGTGTCGCTTCCAGTGCCTCTATCAAGCAGGCGTCGCATATCATCGACAATCGTTGTGGCGTTGAGGTGAGTTTCTAGGAATGTGAGGTCCAGACAATGAACGGATATCGACAGGAGGGAATCGACAGTGTTGTTGCAGGAATTGCAATAACAAGGCGCTCCAAGCTCCAGAATCTCCAAGCGGGGCAGCGCAGCCGCAAGATCCTCCATATCATCGTCCGTCAGGTGGAACATGCAACCTTCGGTCCAGGAGCAATAGGTTTGTACGCGCAATGTAGCCAAGTTCCAGAAAGCCGTGATGGAGGACAAAAAGGTTGGATCGACGATAATGCTCCTGCGGCAGGTGATGGATTTCAGACCTTCTCTGATGCCTGTGTACGATGTTGCTGATGCGAACCCGTTCCGAATAGTACCCCCGTGATGAGATGCGAGGAGAGGAAGCCACGGCAGGGCCTCCGGCCCGCAAAGGTCAACTCGCTCGAGGGACAGGAGGATGGGTACTAGAACGGTCCGAGGAGGTCCATGGCCGATAGTCCAGGAGCGTAGATTCGGAAGCTGCATGACGTGTCGAGTGGCCGTCTCTGACAGAGGTGTCAAGGTGGTGAGGCTCCTCAGCGATGACCCGCATCGACAGACGAAGGACGATACTGCAACCACAAGAGCTTCGTCCTCCTCATAGACACCCGCGATGGATACGTCTTCAAGGGAGGTCGGTAAAAGCGAGATAACCTGGGCGGCGGCTGTCGACAGACTCGGGTGTGTGGGAATCGAAAAGCTGTAGAGCGCGACTTCTTTCAGACAGGGGGAGAGGAAAAGGCGGACGAAAAGTAGTGCGTTGTCCGTCCCAAGGGAGCCCCAGTGCAACCGTTCCAACCTAGGGCACAATATCCCACCGGGCGAATTGTTTGAAAGTCGTTGAAGAGTATCAGCGGTAGCGTCTTCGTTGGAATTGATGTACAATGTACGCATCCAAGAAGCGTATCGTCGCAACCTGGACCAGTCCTCCACTGAAGGATCGTGCTCAACCGCCTAGGAGAATCGGTGTCGGATGCGATCAGGAGAAACTCTGCGACCACTTACGATGGCCTCGTCACAGTAGTCATTTTCAACCCAAGTGTGATTTGATAACACCCTCACGAGGTCAACTAATGACCGCTGTCGTTTCCAAAGCGAACAGAGCGTGGGTTCTTCGAAGGACTGGCAAGTGAGGGCGAACGAAACGGCTGCTGGTCGACTGATTTCGACCAACTCGTCGATGACCAATCTCAGCAGCTCGTCGATCCCAAAGACTGGGTGTGACATGATAAACAGAAGGAAGGAGAGGCGCGTGTACCGGAGGCTGGCGTCAGGGACAGGATCGTTCCGGTTGCGTTCTGCCAAGGGGAACCGGCTATCCCCGGTTAGGGCACGACAAAGCTAATCCAGCGCCCTGGCACTCCTGATACTACCCGAGACCAACACATCTTCGATGAGAGAATTTATTACACAACAAAGAGAACCCATGTGAATCTCTGCGCATATCTACATGAAGCAAAGATGGATGGTACAGCTGGACGGAGTGAAAGAAACACGGAAGCAAGTCGAGTTGGGCAAACCTATCAATCCCGAGCTCGTAGTTCGGATGCCACACGCCACCAACCTGGACTGCATCTGCCATCCCAACTCGCAAAGTCCTTCAGGCACGGGAAAATGTCTGCGAAACCCATTGCGACGGCTCCAATTTCCTTGCGCGCCCGGAGTGGTAAGTGCCCAACCCACAATCTCTCGAGCCCGCACCTCGGTTTGTCACATCCAAACCCTCCGTCGAGCAGGCGTCGCATATCCTTGGCGATTGTCCGGGTGTTGAAGTGGATCTCCAGGAGCTTGAGCCCTAGCCAATTGGTGGATATTGACAAAAGAGAGGCGACAGTGGTACGGCAAGAGTTTAAGCGGCACCCTTTGCCGAACTCTACTTCGGTTAAGGAAGGCAATGCAATAGCAAGGTTCTCCACATCACCATCTGTCAGGCTAAAGGTACAAGTTCCTTTGATCTTGCAACAATCGTTCTTCACGCGCAGCGCGACCAAATTGTGGAACGATAATATGGAGGATAATAATGTCCGATCAACTGGGGTGTTCTTGGGACAATGGAGGAGCTTCAGGGTTTCTTTAGCGTTTGTCTTCATTACCGCTGCTGTTGGCGCGAGGTCGGTCCCACCGTCGCCACACACAGCGAGAAGATGGAGCCACGGTAATCCCTCGGGATCGAGACGGAGCTCTTCGAGGGATGGAAAGGCGACCAACGGAAACATTCGTGGCGGTCCATAGTATGCAAACCAGGAGCGCAAGTTTGGGAGCTGCATGAGGTGGTGAAGGGCCGCATCCGACAAAGGCGTGTCAGAGTCGAAACTTCTAAGCAGCGGTCCGCATCGCAAAACGCGGGAGGATATGGCACTCTCGATTGGATCTCCTTCCCACGGACCAAACGCCAGGGACAGATGTTCAAGGGAAGCAGGTAAACGGGAGATGATCCGAGCGACGTATTCAGGGGACCATCCTATGACAAACGTCCGGCTCGAAGCGATGCAGGTGCGGATGCTGACACGTTTCAAATGAGGGGAGAGGAAAAGACGGAAGGAGCATAGGGGGGTCGATGGGAGGTCAATTCCTACCCACTCCAACCATTCCAACTTTGGACACAACACCCCGTCAGGTGAATTACGCGAAATACTGTCGCAGGCATGGACGGAAACACAATTCGAACCTCCGACGCACAATTTGCGCATCCAGGAAGCATATCGTCGAAACCTGTCCCAGTCCTTCGGCAGGGGATCCCGGTCAACCGCCTGGGGGAAATGAGTATTGGAGGTGGCCCGAGGGAAAATCGCACCAACTCACAAGGAACCCATCACTCCCGAACCCTATCCACCTGTGGTGTGGCAATACCTTGACGAGCGTGCATAGCGATGATTGGCGTTTCCAAAGTGAACTGAGCGCGGGTTCCTCGAGGGACCGGCAGGTAACGGCGAACGAAGCAACTGTTCGTGGACTGATTTCGACCAATTCTTCGACAACCAATCTGAGCAATTCGTCGATCTCAACGATTGGGTGTGGCATGATGGACAGAGGAAGGAGAGATATCACGGAGTTGTCCGGTTCACTTTGGTCGCGGAACACGAATCGGACACATCGCTGACTCCCCCTCCCAGGTTTGCACTATGATTCATCCGGACAAGGTTTTCCTGTGTACGCCGAGGGGTTTCCCCTGACCACAAGAATGACCATGGGGTTATCGGGCCAAGAGCAACGTAGCGTGTCAGGTGTACGTCCTGTAGCCGTATATCTGCGAAACCGAAGGGCATTCAAAATGCTGATGCCGATCATGACGACAACGCTGCCATCATCGCCGGTTGCTGTATTAGCCAAGCCTCCCATTCAGGACTCCGGGAACGATGGGAATGGGGTACTTGCGACGGATCTCCGATTCCTCGGATCTGTTGTCTCTGGCGAACACTGCCCGTTAGCCTATTCGTGGGTGGGATGCAGCCGGAGTGCGATACATCCCCGGGGTGGCCAAGAAACAAATCCTCACGCACCGCTGCCCACTGTTTCGGAGGACAAAGGTTTAACGTTTAACCGCAAAATTGTAGACTACCTACACGGCCAACGATCTGAGAGGTCCAGATATCATCCGTGGCCAGACATCCAAGGATGACCGGACATTGAATGCAAAATATTTCGGGCTGGATGTCCACGGACATCCAGCGATCCACGGACCACCTCCAATTGCATTAAATGAATATCATGGGACATCTGAAACCAAGGACATCCTTTGGACGTCCCAGCTGATCGGTCGTGTAGACATCTTCTGTGCACAATACACATAACAATAGCGTATGGTGGGACAAAACGGAAGAATCCAAGGAAAGATGTAGCGGTATCAACACCAACCGTATTTCTATCAATCCCCAAGTTAGGAGCTCAGCCCGTGCCAATAGCCATCGTAACCCACGGCATCCAGGCATGGGAAAATAACCTTTAACCCCACCATGACAGCTCCAATGCCCTCCCCGCGTACTTCAAACGGCAAGAAAACTATCAATCGCGATAGCTTGCACTTGGCCCCGTCACTTCCAATGCCTCTATCGAACAGGCGGTGATGGATTTTAGACTTTCTCTGATGCCTGTGTACGATGTTGCTGATGCGAAACCGTTCCGAATGATACCCTCTTGTTGCGATGCGAGAAGAGGAAGCCACGGCAGGGCCTCCGGTTCGATGAGGTGAACTCGCTCGAGGGACAGGAGGATGGGTACTGGAACGGTCCGAGGAGGCCCGTGGGCGACGGTCCAAAAACGTAGACTCGGAAGCTGCACGACGTGTCGAGTGGCCACCTCCGACAGAGGTGTGCAGGTGGTGAGGCTCCTCAGCGATGACCCGCATTGACAGATGAAGGACGATACCGCATCCACAAGTCCTTCGCCCTCCTCATGGCCACACTCAATGGACACATCTTCAAGAGAAATCGGCAAAAGCGAGATAACCTTGGCGACGGCTGTCGACAGACCCGGCTGTGTGTGGATCAGATAGGCGTAGAGCGCGACTTCTTTCAAACAGGGGGAGAGGAAAAGGCGGACAAAAAGTAGTGCATTGTCCATCCCCCAAGGGAGCCCCAGTGCAACTGTTCCAACCTGGGGCACAATATCCCATCGGGTGAATTGTTTGAAAGTCGTTGAAGAGTATCAGCGGTAGCGTCTTCGTTGGAATTGATGTACAATGTACGCATCCAAGAAGCGTATCGTCGCAACCTGGACCAGTCCTCCACTGAAGGATCGTGCTCAACCGCCTAGGAGAATCGGTGTCCGATGCGATCAGGAGAAAAGCTGCGACTACTTACGATGGCCTCGTCACAGTAGTCATTTTCAACCCAAGTGTGATTTGATAACACCCTCACGAGGTCAACTAATGACCGCTGTCGTTTCCAAAGCGAACAGAGTGTAGGTTCTTCGAAGGACCGGCAAGTGAGGGCGAACGAAACGGCTGCCGGTCGACTGATTTCGACCAACTCGTCGATGACCAATCTCAGCAGCTCGTCGATCCCAAAGACTGGGTGTGGCATGATAAACAGAAGGAAGGAGAGGTGCGTGTATCAGAGGCTGGCGTTAGGGACAGTATCGTTCTGGCCGCGACCTGCCAAGGGGAACCGGCTATCCCCAGGTTAGGGCGTGACAAAGCTCATCCCGCACCGTGGCACTCCTGATACTACCCGAGACCAGCACATCTTCAATGAGAGAATTTATTACACAACAAAGAGAACCCATGTGAATCTCTGCGCATATCTACATGAAGCAAAGATGGATGTACAACTGGACGGAGTGAAAGAAACACGGAGGCAAGTTAAGCAGGGCAAACCATCAATCTCGAGCTCGTAGTTCGGATGCCACACGCCACCAACCTGGACTGCATCTGCCATCCCAACTCGCAAAGTCCTTCAGGCACGGGAAAATGTCTGCGAAACCCATTGCGACGACTCCAATTTCCTTGCGCGCCCGGAGTGGTAAGTGCCCAACCCACAATCTCTCGAGCCCGCACCTCGGTTTGTCGCTTCCAAACCCTCCGTCGAGCAGGCGTCGCATATCCTTGGCGATTGTTCGGGTGTTGAAGTGGATCTCCAGGAGCGTGAGTCCTAGCCAATTGGTGGATATTGACAAAAGAGAGGCGACAGTGGTACGGCAAGAGTTTAAGTGACACCCTTTGCCAAACTCTACTTCGGTTAGGGAAGGCAATGCAATAGCAAGGTTCTCCACATCGTCATCCGTCAGACCAAAGGTACAAGTTCCTTTGATCTTGCAACAATCGTTCTTCACGCGTAGCGCGACCAAATTGCGGAACGATAATATGGAGGATAATAATGTCCGATCAACTGGGGTGTTCTTGGGACAGTGGAGGAGCTTCAGGGTTTCTTTATAGTTTGTCTTCATTACCGTTGCTGTCGGCGCGAGGTCATTCCCGCTGTCCCCACACACCGCGAGAAGATGGAGCCACGGCAAGCCCTCAGGAGTGAGACGGAGCTCTTCGAGGGATGGAAAGGCGACCAACGGACACGTTCGTGGCGGTCCATAGTAGGCAACCCAGGAGCGCAAGTTTGGGAGCTGCATGAGGTGTTGAAGGGCCGCATCCGATAAAGGTGTCTCGGAGTCGAAACTTCTAAGCAGCGGTCCGCATCGCAAAACGCGGGAGGATATGGCACTCTCGATTGGATCTCCTTCCCATGGACCAAACTCCAGGGACAGATGCTCAAGGGAAGCAGGCAAACGTGAGATGACCTGAGCGGCGTAATTTTGGTCCCATCTTATAACAGACATCCGGGCCGAAGGGATGCAGGTGCCGATACTGACACGTTTCAAATGAGGGGAGAGGAAAAGACGGAAGGAGCATAGGGGGGTCGATGGGAGGTCGATTCCTACCCATTCCAACCATTCCAACTTTGGACACAACACCCCGTCAGGCGAGTTACGCGAAATACTGGAACAGGCGTGGACGGAAACACAATCCGTGCCTCCGACGCACAATTTGCGCATCCAGGAAGCATATCGTCGAAACCTGTCCCAGTCCTTCGGCAGGGGGTCCTGGTCAACCGCCTGGGGGAAATGAGTATTGGAGGTGACCCGAGGGAAAATTGCACCAACTCACAAGGGAGCACTCGTTCCAGAACCCTATCGACCTGTGTTGTGGCAACACCATGACGAGGGTGCATAGTGATGATTGGTGTTTCCAAAGTGAACTGAGCACGGGTTCCTCGAGGGACCGGCAGGTAACGGCGAACGAAGCAACTGTTCGTGGACTGATTTCGACCAATTCTTCGACAACCAATCTGAGCAATTCGTCGATCTCAACGATTGGGTGTGGCATGATGGGCAGAGGAAGGAGAGATATCACGGAGTTGTCCGGTTCACTTTGGTCGCGGAACACGAATCGGGACACAACGCTGACTCCCTCTCCCGGGTTTGCACTATGATTCATCCGGACAAGGTTTTCCTGTGTACGCCGAGGGGTTTCCCCTGACCACAAGAATAACCATGGGGTTATCGGGCCAAGAGAAACGTAGCGTGTCAGGTGTACTTGTAGCCGTATATCTGCGAAACCGAAGGGCATTCAAAATGCTGATGCCAATCATGACGACAATGCTGTCATCATCGCCGGTTGCTGTATTAGCCAAGCCTCCCATTCAGGACTCCGGGAACGACGGGAATGGGGTACTTGCGACGGATCTCCGATTCCTCGGATCTGTTGTCTCTGGCGAACACTGCCCGTTAGCCTAATTCGTGGGTGGGATGCAGCCGGAGTGCGATACATCCCCGGGGTGGCCAGGAAACAAATCCTCACGCACCGCTGCCCACTGCTTCGGGGGACAAAGGTTTGACGTTTAACCGCAAAATTGTAGACTACCTAGACATCTTCTGCGCACAATACACATAACAATAGCGTATGATGGGACAAAACGGAAAAATCCAAGGAAAGATATAGCGGTATCAACACCGACTGTATTTCTATCAATCCCCAAGTTCGGAGCTCAGCTCGTGCCAATAGCCATCGTAACCCACGGCTTCCAGGCATGGGAAAATAACCTTGAACCCCACCATGACAGCTCCAATGTCCTCCCCGCGTACTTCAAACGGCAAGAAAACCATCAATCGCGATAGCTTGCACTTGGCCCCGTCACTTCCAGTGCCTCTATCGAACAGGCGTTGCATATCACCGACAATCGTTCTGGCGTTGAAATGAGTTTCCAAGACCGTGAGGTCCAGACAATGGATGGATATCGACAAGAGGGAGGCGACAGTGTTGTTGCAGGAATTGTAGCTACAAGGTCTTCCAAGCTCCAGGATCTCCAGGCGGGGCAGCGCAGTTGCAAGATTCTCCATATCGTCGTCCGTCAGGCGGAACATGCAGCCCTCGGCCCTGGGGCAATGGGCTTGTACGCGCAATGTAGCCAGATTCTGAAAAGTTATGAAGGAAGACAACAGAGTTGAATCGACGACGGTGCTTCTGGGGCAGGTGATGGATTTAAGGCTTTCCCTGGTTCTTGCTACTGATGCGGAACGATCCTGAACGATGCCCTTTTGACGGGACGCGAGAAGATGAAGCCATGGCAGAGCCTCTGGCTTGTCCAGGTGAAGTTGCTCGAGGGACGGTAGAATTGATGCTGGAACGGCCCGTGGAGGTCCGTTGGTGACAGTCCAGGAGCGTAGATTCGGAAGTTGTACGACGTGTCGAGTGGCCACCTCTGACAGAGGCATGCAGGTGCTGAAGCTTCTCAGCGATGGCCCGCATCGACAGATGAAGGACGATACCGCATCCGCAAGAGCTTCGTCCCCCTCATAGCCAGGCTCAATGGACACTTCTTCAAGAGAAATCGGCAAAAGTGAGATAACCTGGGCGACGGCTGTTGACAGACCCGACTGGGTGGGGATCGGATAGGTATAGAGCGTGACTCCTTTCAAACGGGGGGAGAGGAAAAGGCGGATGAAAAGCAATGCACTGTCCGTCCCACAGGCGTCCCAGTGCAACTGTTCCAACCTAGGGCATAATATCCCACCAGGCGAATTGTTTGAAAGTCGTTGAAGAGTATCAACGGTAGGGTCTTGGTCGGGACGGAGGTATAATTTACGCATCCAAGCAGCGTATCGTCGCAACCTGAACCAATCCTTCGCCGAGGGGTCGTCCTCAACCGCCTAGAAGAATCGGTGTCAGATACGATCGGGAGAAAGGTTGCCACCACTTACGATTGTCACGAAGCTGTACCTATTCTTGACCCAGGTGTGATTTGGTAACACCTTCACGAGGTCAACTAATGACGGCTGTCGTCTCCAAAGCGAACAGAGTGTAGGTTCTTCGAAGGACCGGCAAGTGAGGGCGAACGAAACGGCCGCTGGTGGACTGGCTTCGACCAACTCGTTGATGACCAATCTCAGCAGCTCGTCGATCCCAAAGACTGGATGTGGCATGACGAACAGGAGGGAGGAGAGGTGTGTATATCGGAGAGTGGCGTTAGGGGCGGAACCGTTCCGGTTGTGTTTTGCCAAGTGGGGCCGGTGATTGCCAGCCTGAAAGAAGGCGGGAAAGCTCATTTAGCGCTCTGGCGCTTCTGATACCACCCTCAGCGACGCGCTGAATGCCAATCCTTAGCGGTTCCGATGAATTGGTTACAGAGAGAACTTGTGTGGATCTCTGCGCAAAACTACATGAAGCAAAGACAGGTGTAATGTACAGCTGAATGGAGCGGAAGAAACAAAGATTGTAGGACTATCAGTCGCGAGCTCGCAGTTCTGATGCCACAAGTTCCCAGCTCGGATTGCATTTAGTATCATCCCAACTCGTAAAACTCCTCAGCCATGAGAAGATATCCGCGAAACCCATGGCGACGGTTCCGACCTCTTCCTCACGCACTTGGAGTGACAAGTGGCCAACCTACAGTCTCTCGAATCCGCACCTCGGTTTGTCACATCCAAAGCCTTCGCCAAGCATGCGCTACATGTCGCCGGCGATGGTCCAGGTATTGAATTGGATCTCCAGGAGTGTGAGCTCCAGCAAATGGATGGATATTGACAAGAGGGACGCGGCGGTGGTGCGGCAAGAGTTGAGGCGGCACACTTTGCCGAACTCTACTTCGGTTGGGGCGGGCGACGTAACAGCAAGGTTCTCCACATCATCATCCATCAGGCGAAAGCGACAGATGTCACCCATGTCGCAGCAATCGTACCCCACCTACAGCGCGACTAAATTGGGGAACGATAATATAGAAGATAGTAGTGTCGGATGGACTGAGGTTCCTCAGGACGATGGAGGAACTTCTATCCCCGCTTTCGGCCCGATATCATTCCGAAGAGTACTGTCCCCGCGCGCCGCGAGAAGATGGAGTCACGACAAGGCCCAAGGTTGGAGGCGGAGCTCTTTGAGGGATGGAAAGGCGACGAGTGGAAACGCTTGAGGCGGTCCACGGGAGGCAACTCAGGAACACAAGTTTGGGAGTTGCATGGGGTGGTGAAGGGCCGCCTCCGATAAAGGTTTGTCGGAGCCGAAACTCCTAAGCAGCGGACCGCATCGCAGAACGAGGGAAGACACCGCACCCTCGAGAGGATCATCCCCCTGACCAAACGTCAAGGACAGATGTTCAAGGGAAGTGGGTAAACACGAAATAAACTCAGCGAGGGGTTCCAGCCGCGATGGCTTAAACGTAAACAGATTGGGGCAGGTGTGAAGATTGACACGTTTCAAATGGGGGGAGAGGAAAAGGCGGAAGCAGGGTAGGAGAGGGTCATGGTCAACAACGCAGTCCAACCATTCCAAATTCAGGCACAATACCCCGTCAGGTGAATGATACGAAAGAAGGGAGAGGGCCTCGTCGGTAACAAAATACAGCTGTCCTACGTGCCACTTGCGCATATAGGAGGCATATCGTCGCACACTACTCCAGTCCCTGAGTCTCCGCGAAGGGTCCTTGGGAATCACCTGAAGGAATCATCACATCAACTTACGAGGTATCTGGTGCAGTTCCTGGATTTTATCAACCTGCGTAGTCACAACACCTTCGCGAGGACGACTAGCGAAGATTGCCGTTTCCAAAGTGAGTTAAGTGTCGGTTCCTTGAAGGACCGACAGGTGAGAGCGAACGAAACGGCCGTTGATGGACTTGTTTCGACTAGTTCTTCGATAACCAATCCCAACAGCTCGGCGATCCAAAGGATTGAGTACGGCGCGATCGGCAGAGGAAGGGGAGGCATCACGGAGTTGTCCGGTTCACTTTTGACGCAGAACACAACGCCAACTCCCCCCCCCAGGATGCACCATCCCACCCCAACATGATGTCATCCAGCCAATGTCTTACATACTTGTGACGCCGAGGACTTTCCCCTGACCGCAAGAATCATTACGTGGTTATCGGGCTAAGGTCGAGCAGCGCACCGTGTCTCAGCACCCCTACTAACGCCCCCTCCGCCGCCTACCCCGACCAGAGGTGTACCCGCGGAGAAGCGGCCGTGTCGATGTCGTGCATCCGCGGAATACTCAACGAAAAACAACAACAACAACAAGAGCAAAGGGCGTACGAAACAGTGATGTAAATCATGAGGCCAACGCCACCATCGCTGGTCCCTGAACTTGGATTCGGTGCCATGGCCGAGGTCAGGAGGGGACGACGAGAATGGAGTGCCTGGGACGGACCTCCGAGCCCTCGGACTTGTTGTCTCTGGTGGCCACTGCCTGTTAACCTGTTCGCGGGTGGGGTGCAGCCGGAGTGCGATGCATCCTCGGGGTGGCCAGAAATAAATCCTCGTGCACCGCCGCCCATTGTGCAGTGATCGGGATCGTGGGGGTTTACTACCCAATCACGAACGAGGCGCCAGGGTGAAAGCACGCGGAGTGCGTTTCCACCCACTCGCATTTCATCTGACTAACTCTGAGCTTCCGCCTTTGTAGGTTGCATGCTGTCGAACGTTTCGTTTCCCACAGCATTTTTCCTCCGTGTAAGCGAACCCGAGGATGCCATCCCCTTCGATCTCATTTTGGCTTGCGAGATCTGACCCGCTGATCCCTGCGTTAATATCGACACCACTGCTCTGGACAGCTGGCGCTCCCTGTCACCATGTCCAACAAGTGATCACCCGTGTATTATATATAGGACACGGAGTACCCCTCAATAGCCCCCATCCCCCTCTTTTTCCATTTCGTACACGACCTCTTACGAAAAGAAAAATCGCATACCATGGTCGCTGTAGGTGCCGTTTTCCACAAGTGGGCTCTCTCCGCCGTCGCCACCGGATACTGGGGATCGAATAACGAACAGTACACCTCACATTGTGATTTGTCCAACGTTGTTATCCCTTTGCCCGATGCCCAGCTCGCTGTTTTGGGCCAACCGAACACGAGCCACCCGTCCGCCATTGGTGTAGCGTTTGGGGTCCAAAACTACACCTGCTCCCCCAGTAACAACTTCACGTGAGTAGCCCCCCAAAAAAACGGGTCTGACACCCACACGTAGAACCCGACCGTGTACTGACCCGCACCGCGTTTGATATTTTCAGTGCTGCAGGAGCCGTCGCCCAACTTTACGACATTTCATGCTTGTACCACTCTTCTCCCACCCTCTTCAGGACGATCCAAGAGCCCCTGTACAACGCTTGGGTCAACTTGTCTTCGGAAATCACCGTTCAACAGGTCACCGCTATCATCCCAGTTTTGCTCACCCCCGAAATCATCCAATCCGACCACTACTTCATCCCGAACGCTGCTGGAGCCGGGCTTTCCCCCGTCTGGGACTTCAGGGCGACTCAGAAGTTCCATGGTCAGGAGAACGCGTTTTTCGTTGGGAGAGGTGTCGGATCAGTCGTGCCGCCTGTCGATCCTGCTAATAACATCAACTGGTTGAGGGTCGGGAGGGTTTCCGGAGATATTGCGGATGAGGTTTATAGGATCGATACCATCGGTGGACAACCTCCTACTTCGGTGAGCTGCCCTCCTTTGCTTTGGCTTGAAGAACGTGGATCGCTGATATACGTCCTTCGTAGTGCACTCACGGTCAGACCAAGGATATCAGTGTAAAATACGTTTCACAGTATTGGTTCTACGGAGGGTCACTCTGGTGAACCGTATCGCGTCCAGATGGAATTCCGGATCCTACACTGTGAGGGGGGGGGATATCCCAGAGTTCGCTGAAGTTGTTACATTCTATGATTACCCACGATTACCCTACGGACATTACTTACTATTTATTTCACTACGTTCCTAACTATACCTGTCTTTCACCCATTTGTGTCCGACCAAGTGACCGATCAGCGTTCCAAGCCGGTCCTTCAATCCGCCTAGCCACCAGTACACCCCTTGGCGTCATCCCCCTACTCCCTACTTTATCCCTCGTGTTCGTTCAGTATTCACGATGGGTCCGGCTCCTCTCAACGTCCCCGCCTCGCCAAGTCCCAACAAGACTCCAAAGGTCTCAGGTCCGAGCGTGAACGGCACGACGAAACAGCCCGCCGCCAAGAACCTCGCGCCGAGCGATATCTCGAGTCCGCACGAGCTGACCGCTTTCGTACGTCTTCCGATTCTTCGAGCTGCGTCTAAACGCGTTGGCTAAACCGTAGATGTGGGATGTGTGGGTCTCTCTCTTGCGGCGGATTTTGAATAGGTCGAGACGTTGCTCGAACAGCTCGAGACCAAGTTCGATGATGTTTCTTCTCAAATACTCGAACGAAGTCCGTGTTTCCCCTCTTCTCTCCTCCCCTACTTCCAACTTACTAGTTGCTCCTCTTCCGACCCCACAGTGAACCAAATGGCAACTAGAGTGGACGCCCTCGAGGCCTCAATCCAAGACATCATCAACGGCGACCTTCAGTCTCATACCACGGGTGGCATCCCCCAATCACCCTCGTTGGGATCATCTGGGTCAACAGCCTCAATCCGACGAAGTCCCGTCAACCTTTGAGCGTGCACTGTCCTTGCGTGACCAACTTGTGAGAAACCAGATGTTGTTTGTCTTCGGAGGAAGGTGTATATATATTCCACTTGGATGAGCGGATCTCCATATGAGCTCAGTCAGCAATTTAATTTCAAGTCGATTCCATCCCACCGATGCGCATTAACTTTCCTAGATGTATCACTACTTTTGTTCCGCTACGGTGTTTAGCAAAGCTATGCAATGTAACTTAATCGCGAAGAATCTCCCTATTAATTTTCTAGTCGGTCCCTTAATCCAAAGTCGCGCCTGAAGCAGGTCCAGAGACCGGTGAGAGTATCCTTCGTTGCTGCTGAGGCGCCGGTCCACCTCCACCCATCAACGCCGACATCATGTCACCCAACGGGTTTGGCTGTTGTCCCTTGGGTGGGGGGAGGGCGAAAAACAGTTCTCCGATATCACTCAGAATCTATACGGGTAGGGTTCGTCATCTCGCCGCCCAGAACAACTCAACGGAGTAATCGGCCTACCTTACGAATCTCTCTCGTTGCCAAAACTCCGCCTCTGGCCTGATACGTCCCGCAGAACCTAACCCAAGACTCTCGCATGAGCTTGCTCTTATCACCCTGCGCCCGTTGGCACAATCGAACCGCCACTTGGGCGAAATTCAGGACCGGATCCGACGTGACGATGATTTCGTCCTCGGAACCGATCGGGAGGGTGCTTGAGCCTGGGGATGTAAAAGAGGGATATTTCGAGGTGAAGGAGGATGTGAAGTGCGTGATAAACGTTCGAGCGGCGAGGATGTTTCCGTTTTGGAGGTGCCTGAAGATTGTAAGCTTGAGTGGACCCCCCCAGTGGTTCCTAATGAACAGGATAGGGACGTACGGGAGTATACCGTGAAGAGCGAAATAACCTGGGTTCGTTCCAGCAGACCAATCTACCATCATCTCAGCCAATACCCTCGCGCTATCCCGTTTCCCGGCTGCTAAAAGATGAGACTCGGCCGCAACGAACGCGCCCTCTAGTGTTGGCCATTCCCCAACCATTGAGTTAGCGTTTAGCCGCCATTGCTCAGGGGGATGAAGGAAGAGCCACCTTTGTAGAATAGTTCCCCGACGTAGTGTTGGAGATCTGGGTCCCCGGTTGGCCAGGGACCTTTCTTCGCTGTCCATCTGGGGTTGTGATCAGAGAGGTTGACGAAGCGGAGATAAGATGGAGGGTGGAGGGGGGTATTGGACGTACAATATGGATCTGTCGATTATCGTCTTCCTCCATCCTCCGCCTTGTCCAGTCAGAGCGATGAGTTGAGTGAGGCGTCCTGGAGCAGAAAATGCGCACCCAGATTAATCACCCGGCGACGACGACGAAAACCAAACGCACCTCGAGATTCCTCGTTAATCTCTTCACCCTTACTCTCATAAACCTCCAACAAGAACGTCGTAAGGTCCGTTCCGCTGCCCTGCTGACCGACCTTCAACAGCTCCCTGGCGCTCTGGAAGAGAACTTGGATCGCCGTATCAAATTGCCCCGATTTCGAGTATCGAGATGCGAAGGTTCGAGCTTTCTGGTGGGCTTCGTAGGGTTGTCCTGAAGTGATAAGAGGGAGAATCGCATTCAGTGCTCGAGTTACGGATGCGGAGGATGCCATCGGGGTTGTTTGTAAGATAGAATGGTGGGGAGGGTGGTCCCTCTACGTCTACGTTGTGAGAGGATGTCGATGAGAGCTTTGGTAGTGATCGAGATTATCTTGGTGGGCGGTATGATTTTAGTTGTAAGTGGAATATAACGTAGAGTAATGCTATGGAATGCTATACGATAACCAAATCTCTTCCGTCTTCTGGTCTCCACCTAACCAAGGGCTCACGAACCTAGCCACACCAGTCTTAGCCCCCCACCCCAACAAGATAATGATGGTAGTTAACGAAGGGTGACAATCCAGCACAACTGTAAGGGATGCAAAGGATCAGCATCCAGACACGGAACACATGGAGTTTGAATAGGAATACCTCTCAGACCAAACCCTGCAGCCATCCCACCAAGAATGTTCCTGATCACCCATTCCTTATCCAACTTATCGTCGTCCAATATCTCAAGGGCCGAATTGATTACCGGGTGAGCGAGGATCGTGCCTTTCGCTCTCTCAGTGAATATCTGAGTGGAATTCGTTGTCGAGGGCTTCCATATCGAAAGAAGGAACAGAAGGAACAGTTTGCTCAGAGAGGAGTAGAGTAACGTCAAAGGGACGTGAGAGAATCTAAGGTATATCGGTCAGCGTGGCTGAAAACCCCAGGTGACCAAGGACACACCCCACCTGAACTGTTGTCGGATGCCTGAAGGAGCGGTGGGAGCTTTCTTGCGCGAGTTGTACCAGTCGAGACATCCCAGTATAATGTAACACCCCAGGGTCACTCCACCATGGAAAGCGAGCGTCTCTACACAAGCACAGATATCCGCGTTATTGAAAGAAAATGTAATACAATAATACTGAAGGACTGACCTACGATGCATCCGACAAACACACGAAGGCAGAGTTCAGTTTCGACTTGAGACCAAGGTATTCCTTCGGCTTCACGTCCGAACACGTCCCTGTCGATATCTTGACCGCGTAATTAACATCCCGGAACTCTGCGTCAACAGGGCATGGAGTTACTTAGGTGTGTCCATCTGATGACTGGTCGAAAACATCAGCCGTTGTCTCATTCCATCGGGTGTGGGGATGGGATACATACAAGCATCAACCCAGATCAGCGTTGCACCGAGTCTCATAGTCAGTTTCCATCTTGCCTGTGTGTAAAAGGTCAGCACCATCATTCAACCGAATCAGTGAGAGGGAAGGACCCTACAATTTCCTTGTCGCGTTCGGTCAACTTCTGCTGTCCCTTGACATCCTCTTCCTTCTCTCGCGGTAACGAGCTCCTGGTCCCAACAGCGTCGTAAACCATCCTCGCCCTAGTCCCGCGATTGAAGAGCAAGTGTCTATAAACATCTCTCTTGAGAAGAATCAGATCCAAGAGTAACGTTGCCGCGTCATGTTGAACGTGTGGATCCGCGAATTCTTTGCAGGAAGGCTAGAAACCCAGGGGTTCAGCGTGGAGTCGATTGCGGAAGTGCAGGGATGTGTGTTTACGCATTGCTCTAGCCTGAAGTTGTAGGCGGATTGATAGACGGTGTAGAGGTAAGATATTGGTTGACCACAGTGAATGCAGATGGGCATGATCGACGGCGGTTCGCACGGTCGCAACGTTCAACGCCACGTACACAAGACAACGTAGAGATAAATCAACTTTGATCGTTGGCACGGGCTACAGTACGGAAGAGACTATTATGTATCGCCTTAGTCGTATTCTCTAGAAAATAAAAGGAATGATAATCTTTCTGTTGCGAGGGTATTCACTTCCGAACTCCTTCTTGTATTTCCTGTGTTTCTGCACGGCCCAATTCGTCATCGTGACCAAAGACACAACGAGGAACAAAACACCTGGTCGAACTTTTGTTTAGCGTATGCGTATCTTGGATGGAGGCAAAGAGGTTCTTACTGGCCCAGCTTCCCGTCATGACCGTGAAAACGACCCAACCGAGGATCTCGAAAAAATAGTTAGGAAGTGACACCCAATCAAAGCCGTATCCGTAAGGAATAACGCGTTTGCGGCTTCCCTCCGGTCTTAAAGCCCGGAGGTTCAAGTGTGTCAGGAAGTTGGAGTATTCGGCAAACTGGCCAAAGTGTTAGTCACCAGGGGAGAGTGGATTGGGGTGCACGAACCAGCCACACTACAGCGCAGCCCCACACGAAAGTCGCGTTTTCATATATTGTGCCTTGAATGTTTGGCGACGTCGCGGAGAATGCAGGTCGGTAGATGTCAATGGCCAGGAAGAGACCAGCAAGGATGTGATAATGCGCAGAACTATGGCAAACATTCAGAAGTGACCATACCGCGTAGAATAATACTCACTTTCTGAAGATGTACGCGAAAGGCATCGTGCCGTGCGAGAATCGGTGAAGGCTAGAGAGAACCGCTCAGCTGCTGGAGAGTTGTGCAGATTTTGTGGACTCACAAGAGCGTCTCCAGCTCTCGCTTAAGGAAGTGCAGCATCACGAGAGCATAAGCAAACCTTTCACGCGTGGTGAGACATGGTCAGACGAGAGTAACAGACGTTCCTTACTTCTGCACTTGACTATGCTCGACGGGTCGACCGTAGAAGACTTGGGGGAACCAGTAAAAGATTGGGTGTAGAATGAGAGGCCCAATCTATACTCAAAGATGTCAGAATGGTGCCTTCCAACGCGATTAGCACTCACGTATTCCACGACAAAGACAGTCCTCCAGCTGATCTGCGCGCCGAGATCTTTGATGAACAATTCACTACCACCGCTCACGTCCTTGAGAAGCGTATCATCGTCCAGAGCTTTTCGTTCACCCTTCAGCGTGAGCTTCTGACGGGACGCGTAAAGCTAAAACAAAATTTTCAGTCTCATATTCATGCTACGTGGAATGCGTAGTCCGGCTTACCCTGGGGAACTTGGTCTCAATAGCGGCCTTAACGTCCGAGACCTTCGCGTCAAAATCGACGTCTAGGGTGACGGGGAGACCCCGTGCGAGTGACAAGGGTTTTCCAGCGGGAGAGATCTTGACGGAGACCATCGCAGGGGAGCGATGGACCTGAGCAACTGCGGGTTCGGAGTTGGAAAGCGGACCCCGGAGACGGGGCGTGCCGATCGGGACTGTTTTGTTGATCCGTGGACACAGGGTATCCAGGGTCCGCCCGTCGGAAGATCACCTCAGTCTGTTACGTTCATTGGTTCCCGAACCATGGGCGGGTTGCCCTCCGACGCGTCGCGACTCCGTCCCGCTGTCAATACCGAGCTTAACTTCGTTTGAAACGGATGGAACTTCGGTTCCAGTACTAATGGCCCGCCCTTTGGCCGTTGACCGCCGTTCGAGAGCGCGCCACGCCCGCAGGGTTCCCTACTTCCCTGTCTGGTCCACCCGTCTCGCTCTATCCCTACCTACACTTTCCATTCCCTGCTAGACGGTCTAGGTCGGTTATATTCCAAGGGCCCTTACTCCATCGGTGGCCCCGTCCACTCCTTGCTGCTCTTCTCCCTTCATGGACTCCCCCGCCTCCGACAGCTTCGTCCTCCCAAAACTGTTCACCCGTTGCGTCTACCCCCTCCGTACCAACCCTGGATGCGCAGATGCCGCTAGGGCTTCAGAGCAATGGCTATTGAATGGAGCCAAGTTCAGCGACTCGAAGCGGGAGGCGTTCTTTGGGCTCAAGGCAGGGGAGTTGGCTGCGTCGTGCTTCCCCCGCGCTCATCCGTATCGTTTGCGCGTGTGTTGCGACGCCATCAATTATTTATTCAACCTCGTCCATTGGATAAGGGAATTTAAGTCTCCGGACCTGTTTCCCGTGGCGGACTGCGTCCTGGATGCGATGGTCGATCCTCAGGGTTACGAGACGGACAAGATCGCCGGACTCATGGCGAAAGAGTATGTGCCTCCACCACCGTTACTGGAATCAGAGGACTGACGCCTCCTGTCTGCAGCTTCTTCGCCGCATTCAGCACCACCTCCGGCCGGCGCTGTACTCGAAGGTTCTTCGATGCGATGGAGGTGTACTTCGATGCTCAATGCCAAGAAGCCGACTCCAAAGAGATCCCAGATCTGGACTCCTACATTCGCTTTCGCCGTGACTCCAGCGGTTGTAACCCATGCTTCACCCTCATCGAGTACGCCAACGGGCTTGACCTTCCAGACGAGGTGTTCGAAGACCCAATTGTTCGCACACTTCAGGAGACCACAAATGATATTGTCTCTTGGTCAAATGTGAGCTTCTACCCTGTTGCGTTTTTCTTTCCGCTGTAAACATACACGTACGACAGGACATTGTGTCGTACAATATCGAGCAATCTCGCGGGGAAACTCGGAACATGGTTGTCATCCTCATGGAATTACATGGAATGGACGTTCAAGAAGCTGTGGACCACGTCGCTGACCGATGCGAGGCTCTTATTAAACGGTTCGAAACGATCAGACAGCTCGTCCCTTCGTTTGGTGAAGACCTAGATCCTCTCGTCACCATTTACGTCGAAGGCTTACAGCACTGGATCGCCGGCTTTCTTAACTGGTGCTTCGAAACTGAGAGGTACTTCGGGAAGGAAGCACCAGATCTCCAAATTCATAGAGTCGTCAGGCTCTCTCGGCAGTCTGGGCGGTCGAGAAGTAGACGCAGGGCTTAGAAGATAACTTATTCCTTTCGGCATTTATCCCTTTTGGCCTTTGACCCCACCTCACACAGCAATCCCTTTCGTTCTCCAATGTTTTCTTATTTGCTCTGCCCGCTGGCCTCGCACCCCCATGCTTTATCTAGGCTTGATGCCTCTGGACATTGTAATACATCCCTCTGCCCCTGTACTCTATACCTTACGAATGCCCCACCATTAATAGTCCTCCACCCTGATTGCCTAATTACAACCTACATAACAACGCGATGTGATCAATTTCCCCATGTGGCAGGTATTGCGGAGGGACGCGGATTCGTCGCGTACAACCAATGCACCCCCTGACCGTCATCAACGCCAACAGCCACAGCAATGTCGTGATGGAAAATATTTTGAATTCTCGCGGCGGGGTTATTGACGAGCGGGTTTAAATAATCCTTCGCCAGGCAACAATCAATGAATATGCCTTCGATATCGATGGGCGGAAAAACAAACATAACGTGAAGGTATTGATACAATAGGCAGTGAACGTTGGACCCTTACCAACGTTACGTTGGTGGACCGCAACGCGAGACAACATACTCTATAGCACGCTTTTGCTCCTGTCCCCCGACACCGGTTACTTGCTCCGGGGTCTCGCTCTCCAGATTTTCCTACATTGGAAATAGTCATCGCACGGTTAGGCACGAACAGATAGGGGCATCGTTGAGAGGGAACGGGACGAACGCGAGTGCGATCCGCCCCCACTTCGATGAGCATGATGGCGGCTTCTGCATGGGCCGACTCCATCGCAAGATGTAGTGGGGTGTTCCCTAAGCGCACCAAACGAAAGTGAGACCAGCGGTGGCATGTCGGGAAAAGGAAAACTCGGTACCGATTCGATCAGCCGTGTTCAGCCTGGTCTTAGGCGATCCCTGGGGTGGTTTCAAGAGCACGGCAATCATCCCCGTTGAGCCTGTGGTGGCAGCACGATGTCTGTCATGTGGTATTCAGGGTACGGGATGAGATCGTTGGTTGTGAGGGGTCAATAATAAACAAACCAAACTGACAGCGGAGTTTGGTTCGCTTTATCTTTTGCATTGATCTTTGTTGTTTGAAATTCTTCAGTTTTACCCAGCAGATTTGGCAACGTATGAATTACACACATCTGCTCCTCTTTCAATCAGGAATTTGGCGATCTGAGGGAGGTTTATTAGTATATTCAGATCCGGTTCAGATCCGGTTCAATCGATCCATATCGCTAGAGACTTACATCCACTCTGGACTTTGACGCTGCGTAGTGCCTTTCAAGGATAAAGGGAAACCCTCAGACACGGGGGAGCGTCAAGGAGAACTTACAAGGGTGTGAGACCTTTGTCGTTTGGTTTCTTTACGTCAGCTCCTGCGCCGACTAACTCCCGGGAAACGTCTTCGTTTCCAGCGCTCACTGAAATGCGGTCATTTCGAAGTGGGTGAATCAAGATAACAAAGGCTTACCGGCTATGTGAAGTGCAGTCCACCCACTTCCATCGATTTTATCCACCTCAGCCTTCTGTTCGAGGAGGTGCTGCGTGATGTCAAGTGCGCCGGAGAACGCGGCCCAGTGTAGAGCGGTCCTGCCATCCTATAAGATACGAAGTGAACAGGGGTTTAACCCAGATTAGTGGCTCCACGCACGACATCGACAGTGTTTACGACAGAAGGGTTGTCCGAGATCAAGGACCTCACAACATGGATCTGTCCTGGAACCCTGTCAGTTCAGAGCGCAACCACAAGAAAGAAACAAGACGCCAACTGTTCTGCGCAGCGGTTTGAACGGTGATAGGCATGCTTATGACCTGGTGTACAGGTGAATGTCTGTGGTTACCAAGAGATACCGCACCCAGTTATCGAGACGCGTAATGGGCGATGCGATCGAGGGCCTCGCGCGTCACTTGTCAGCGGAGGAATCGATCCGCGTCCCGTTTTCGGCAACCTCCGCAAGCCTTTACCAGAACCACTGCGGTTCAGCCTGGGGGTGCAGATGCCTTCGGTAGAAGAATTGTCCGCAAAAGACCCTGGCCCACACTCGCTTTTGGTGTTTCTGCAGTCACAGCCTAAGAAGGCGCTTTCTAGGCTCTATCAGCGGCCTTCGTCATGTTTGTGTATCTTTAGGTTTTTGCTCTGTTCCCGTCTGGTCAAATTAGAGTTGACTGACGCGTCGGGTGATTGTTGCTTGTGCTATAAGGTTACTTGGGCCACTCGAAAGGCAAATTGTTATGAACATTCTTTGGCTGGATGCTTCGATACCCGCCGCTATCATGTCCTCCTGGGTCGTGCGCGAGGGTAAAAAGTCAGTCTTCCGGGTCATTCCTTACGGCAACCTCCTTTGTTGTGAGTTCATGTGCTGATCTCGGATAAACTGCTCCAGGCAATATGATCAAGCACTCATAGAACTGTCGAGGATCGATGTCCTGGTCAACTCAGCCACAGAGCTCACGCTATCGGCCACATTCAAGGCCAGCCTCCGACAAGCAATTACTGGCGGGTATGAAAGAGCAGGAATGTGCCTTGAATTAACCTGATGCCTTCCGTCCCAGAGGTTCGACAGGAAGTTTCGGAGTCCCGCTGTCCGGAGATAGTGAACATCCAACTCCAAGCATCGCCACGTTGGATACATATGCCCTCGAGAAGTGGGAGGTGATTGGTTGGGAAGTACACATTTGAACACGTATTGAACGGATTCTCCAGTCGATTCTTCATTACATGGTCTCTTCCGGGACCGGTCTACCATCAGCAAAACCATCCGCCGGTGTGGAGTATTTGCTGGAGCGGAGCGGTCTCATGGCAAAGGCGAGGTAGGCTCCATTGCAAATTCCTCGGAAACGAGGTTGACGCTTTTTCTAAAGAGAAATGTCCTCTTCACAAATCACGTCCTCTGGATTCCAGTTCCTCCTTCATACACCACATGACCAGCTTTGGGCGTTATTACTACAGTACCTTGAGATGAGCGAGGTATGTGGGCTGTGCGTTCACGCGGCCAGATCTTAAACCAGATTTAGGAGCGGAAAACGGATATCGTGGAAGTAATTAGTTTCCTATTCATGTTGTCAACAATGGAACTTGGAAAGGCAAGCCGGTTTCCTAGGGTTCCCCCGCGATGGCTCAGCAGACCATTCATTTAGGAGTATTCAGTTGACGCTCTAACAAAAGCACAAGAGCATATGTTGTCCGATCTACGCGACTATGGGCTCGTTTGGCAGAGGAAGGTGGGGCGCCATTCAAGCTAAGCGATTACGTGTTTTTACGCCACCGATAATATCCAGGCAACGCCACGGCGCTTTTCTCCGACGCGTCTTGCGACCACGCTAACGTCGTCACTGCCGCCCTTGCCTACAGCCACCGGGGCTGGTGGTGCTGGGCCTGAGTCCAAGGGCGAAGGGTTCATCGTTCTGGAGACAAATTATCGGATATACGCGTACACAGGTTCGCCGATGCCCTGCGAATCTCGTGGACTTGGATCTAAGCTGGCTCCATTGTCGTTTTTGTTAGATAACCCGCTACAAACAGCGGTACTGAATTTGTTTGTCAGCCTCAAATCTCGATTTCCAAACCTCGTAGTTGGCTCGATTACACGCGACAGCGTGAAGCGCGCCTTAATGAATGGGATAACTGCTGATCAAGTCGGTTGCTTTCGGCATTCACATTATGGGGGGGATGGCTTGCTGACAATGGTGTTCCTGCCAAACTTAGATCATCAGCTACTTGACCACACACGCGCATCCCCAAATGAGGAAGAACGTGAGTCCTCAGCCCGCCTCCCTCACGCAGTCCACCTGACCGCTGATTGCCCCTCCCACGACCGCACCTCGTTCAGAAACCATTGATTCCTGTAACTGTGCAAGACCAGATACGGCTGTGGGAGTTGGAAAAGAACAGGGTCAAGTCCGATGAAGGTACGGCGCTTATCTCTATTGATATGATGCAAACCCCGCTCTCTTGTTGTCCCGCCGATTTATGCCGCATGCGGTTCTTGTGTTGAGATGTTAAATTGACCTTCCTCGCGTTTTTTCCGACAGGTTATCTATATACATCCTTCGCCTCGTTGGCTGACTATGAATATGTGTTGAAACATGGAAGGGAGCTGGGTGTTATCCTGTGGGAAAGCGCAGCCAAGAGGTGCTTCTTCACCTCTGTAGAAGGGCACGCGAGCATCCGGCTATTCATTGAACGGTCGGGCCAAAACCAGCAGGGCAACCGTGGTTGATCCATGTCCAAGTACGCTTTCGTCTAATCTAATCTAATCTTCATTCGCATCATATTAATACGGAAGATCCCTTCACTTGCACTGCTCGAAGTAGGTCCTAGTGATAGTGTTTGGGACGCTGGCCTCAATGTTTACGGCATCTGCCCTGGGCTTGGCCCCTGAACATACCTCAATTGAGCCGCATTAAGGGTGCATCCTCCCGGGCCTTTTCACATCTGGTGGCGTGGATCTCGTGGGGATGAGGCTTCGATTGTGCCTAATGCTACAAGGGTTCCAAATTAATGCCCGGGACTGCACACGGACTGATGTAGCTAATGGGGATGAGGATGCAATAAACAGCTAGCGGATTGTAAAGAGCTCCCATCTAGCAACATTCGATTATAAGGGTCAACGATACTGGTACGAATAAAGCGATAATGAAAGGGGGAAAGCACTTCGAGGTTTGGTACGGGAAACGGAATAGGGAGCGGACATTGCGGGGTTCTTTCGCAAAGAATGGTTAGGTTGAATGAGAGTAGAATAATCATGGGCGTATTGGAACAGAGAGGAGAACAATTCAACAAGTGGAGCGGGACATGTACACTGCGTCTTTCACCAAAATGGAACGGCATTAGATAAGGGAGAACCCGGAGTGGTTCGCACTAAGGAGTGCGGTGTTGTTGTTCCGGAAATGGCATATAGTAGCCATAGGGATTATATTGGTTGTAGTCGGTGTCGTAGGTCAAAGGGTAGGAAATGTTATTAGACTGGGTGTTGTAGGCCACGCGTTGGTAATGATAGGGTGATTGGACGGGTTCGTTATAGTTCGCGTGCGCGTTCGTCGAGGCGTTATTCTGTTGATTCGAATGGTGTTGGTCGTTCGTCGAGTTTGGGGAAGAGTAATTTGAGGATGAGAAACTGGGGGTAGAAGGATAGGAATGACGCGAGCTGTACTCGCGGTGTGGTGCGGGAGCAGGAAGGAGTGTGGTGTAACCCGATTGGTGGGACGCTGTCGAAGACGCGATGGAATGTGCGCCGGGTAGTTGGTGTGATTCGTTGAGTTGTGGTAGGGAGTATCTTGGTGTGATCGGGTGTCCTCCTCCCCGATCGAGTACCCCTGCGCCCTGCGGCCGCCAGGGAGACACTTCTCTGGGGCTCGAGGAATCGGAGAAACTCGCATTGGAGGGAGAAATCGTCCCGGGGGGAAAGAGCCCTGATGTGACAGAAGACGGACCAGGTCCAGCCGCAGTAGGCGATGGCTCGCCGATCCCACCTGTGTGGCGATATACGTCTGGAATGGCTGGAGAATGTGTGGGACTGGGGCCGACAGGACTCCGTGGTTTAGCCGGGCGGATTGCTCGAGGACGTCGTGAAGTCCGAATCACCAAACTTGATGATTGTCGCTCCGGCTTCGCGGTCGCCTCCGCACGCACGACCGAAGGTTGGGATACGGTTCGCGGGGTCAGCCGGTATTGCGGAAGCCGAAGTGAATCGCTGTCGTGATGTTCTTGACTGTAGAAGATCGGGGGATGTAGTGAGTGTTCTGGCCGGAATGTCGAGTGGAACGCGTTTTGTCACACGCACATATCTACAATAGATCCGCCCCCGTTAACGTCGATCCTTGGCGGATAGCGAAAGTTGCTTGCGTCCAAAAGGTCAGCTGGGATTCCCAGGGACATGATGTCCGAGCGTCGTATCGGCCTTTGGAGTCGCTTAGAACGGAAGTCATCGTCGGTATAATATGAGATCAGGTGGTATTGGGTTCCGTCTGCGCAGACCGTGATCGTCTGTTACAAAACAGGTCGGACCCACATCTTTTCATAGAGGACGACTGAACTCACCTTCTTCACCAATCCGTCTGGCTTGAGCATGACCTGCGAATCTGACTCCTTCGGAACGACCTTCCGACGAGAGAAGGCGCTATCTGATTGCAACGCTTTGCCGGTGTAACTAGTCCGGCCGCTGTTGCGACTTGCCAACTCTCGATAAAGCTGGGGGACCGATGGTTACCACCACTGATTTCGCTTTTGATTCCGACAAAAGAGATGGTACTCACAAGGAAATTCCCTGCAATCCGTGATGCCGACCAGGACAGGCCCTCAGTCCAACGCCTGATCCCGCTCTCTTCGACACTGAACACAAAAACAGCACCACTCCGGACGATGGTTGCCCGTTCCTCCTCGTTCAATCTGCGGGTGATGCGGGGGATGACACCTTGGCGGGCAGCTTGAATCAACCGCAGTGCGTCTGCGGTCGTCTCCACAAATCCATGGAACGGGATGTCCGGGGAGCCCGTGCTAGGATGCGACGTGCTGGTTGACATACGGAAGGGAGGAGCGGGGGGACACTCTGGGAGCAGTACTGGTGCTCGGTTATATATGAGTGGCTACGAACACGGAATCCAAGCATGGTACTTAGTGAATCGATCATCAAACCTCAACCCGGGTTCCTGTTCACTTGCCAGAGGGACGGCTTTGTCGTCGGCTGGGATAAATCGATTTCGATTATCGCCGGTGTGTTGACGGAAAAAACATCTGATTGGCAACCGTAAATTGTTTGTTTACTTCCGGCTAAGCGGGAGGTCGCTCCCATCCGGGAGGTCCAGTTCATTACGGATTGTTGGCGTGCACTTGCGGGATGTGGACAATAGCCACCGACAATTCAACACGGGTTTATGACGACAGCCCACTTCCCGTGATCTGGCCGTCAAGAAGGCGTGTCGGCAGGGCAATCGCTGTCCTAGCAATCCCTGTGATGCTGGTCACCTCGGGGGACGGGAGAACTATTTCATCAACAGGGATATATGAAAATAAGATACCTGGGAGAAAGGGGAAAGAAAGCGTTCAACATGCACACATGAGCGGGTGGTTGGAAAAAGGCAAAAGACATTGAGAGATGATCGTTGTGCCGGAGCGAGTCACTAGCACTCCTCGTTGGAATCGCAGGGCAGCCTCGCTTCTCGGGTGTGCTGACCTCCTCTGATTGTGCTAGCGATTGGAAGAGCGGTCGTATCAGCAACTGAAATGTCCCATTTGGAATCGTATCCCGCGGGTCCGTCCGCAGTGTGCCGGGCAGGGGGCGTGTCCTGGGCGTGTTCGGCCTGTCAGGACAGCTCGACCAGCCATGGGACCGTATCTAGCCAGTCCCAGCAACAACCTTTCACCCCGTTGTCAGGTGCAGGTGACGTCAACTCAGTCCGCCTCATCGCAGCAATCAGTCCTCGGCTATCCCCCCCAACCCTCCCTTATGGAAGGTTCACGCCCAGGCGAACCAAAATATCGCCACAAACCGTGCCCGTTCGTTCTTCCGCTCGTCTTCTCCCACCGGATGCCCAACCGTTGGTCGCCGCCGTGGCAAATTTTCAACTCCGACTCCGCGAATGTCGCTTATGCCCCCCAACGGCGACCTACCGAGAACGGTATATGCGGCTCAAACCCCAGGATCCGACTTCCGTCAGTCGTCAAGAGAATCTGGGCGCGATCTCTTCAGCATCTCTCCCAGGGTCATCGGCGCTTCTTTTTCATGCGGGTATATTCGCCCCGACTCCCTGGACATTGGGAGCCACCACCCATAGTTCTGTTAGGTTCAGCCTAGCCCGCATGGGCTGAATATTGAGTACACATCTGGATATGAAGACCGCCCCTATGTGGCGCTTGGCTTCCGGCTTTGTATTGATCGCAGAGATCGACATTCGATGCCCAAACATTCAGCGTTCATTCTTCGCACACGTTCTTCTTTGTCTCCGCGACATACAAGTGACAGACGTGCGTGTATACGGCATGAAACATTCACCGGAGGGCTCGTTCTGACGCCCCCTATTGATTCAGCCCGCTCCCGTTCTTGATCTCTGGGTGCCGTATACCATTATTGAACACCGTCGAACTCGAGGTTTTCACGCGAACGAAGGACCCCGTTGTATCAGGTGCGTCCACAATCCTACGAGTAAGCTGTACGTACTGATCCTGTAATGATCTCCTCGCCGCGGTGCGGGGGCTCAGCATTCAATCGTGAAAGTTTCTCAGGCTGGGGGTCCGTCGGCTCGGCTGTTTTCGCCACAACGTTGCCGCAGGGTACGTACGCAATCGGAGTCACCGGTTCTCTAGCGCCAGGTTCATCCACTTCGCGAGGTCATGAAATCCAATACCTCGCACCAGATGGCAGAGGTCCTCTCTCTCGAATTTCACCAATATCCGGCCTTTTTCACCCGTAAAAGAGGGCAGGAAATAGAAGTTTCATTATTTATGCCGTAAGTATGATCTCTTGCGGCCAAACACACTGTCCCACTTACTGTTTTCGTCGTCATCAAACTGACAACATGCTATGTCGTTATCGAATAGACGCCGTTTTCGAGGCTTTTGTCGGCTCACTCGGAAGAGGAATCCATTGTATTATTGCCTTGTGGTTTCCCGACAGATGGAGTCCCCTATCATGGCAGCCTCACTGCGGGGGTGTGGCTAGGACGGAGCCTCCATCGCTCAGTGACTATATAACCCCAACGGTTTAGTGGGAAAAAATTAAACAGTCCCTCTCTGACTCTCCACCTGATACTCCATGTCGTTGCAAACACAGCCCATAGTTTCCCACAGCCTCTCGCCACTAGAGCGCTGCGCCCAAGAGGTCCTGGAACGAATCGTTCTCTTCGCCGTCGAGCAGCGCTTCCTAGGACCCCCGTCGGATTTATTTGCCCTCCTCACTACCTCGAAGACCATCAACTTTGCTTTGTCCCCTGAGAAAAATTACTATCTCTACGGCAGGATCTTCGCACTCAAGTTTGACACCGCCGCTGCCTCCAGACGCCTCTCCGAACGATGGCTAACGAACAAATCCCTCTCCACCGAACTCCGCGTTCGATTTGGAGCATTCAGAAGGATTCGCCGGGGCGACGATGGTCACATGCTCCAACACGACCTATGGACTGTATTCCTTATCATCCTCGAACACGACCACAAGAATGCGCTGCAACTAACGGAATGGGCCAGAGCACATATTTTTGCGGGTGCCGTTGCCGAGCGCTGGTTTTATGGCGGTTACGGGCCCGAGTTCGGCGAGAATGCAGGCGGCCTAGTGTGTAGGATCATCTGGGAGCTGGTGCGTGAAGGTCAGTTGTGTATGACCCGTACTGCACTCGATGATCGCTTTGACACAGTCGACGCTAGCTGACCTCACGGAGGTGTGGCGACGGAAGCTGCGGGCTTCGTTATGTGAACATGTCCTTTGTGGATACCGGGTCGGCGGCTTTTCTCCCATCCTTTCTATTGTGTCGCTGACCGACACAATAGTCTTCTTCATTCTACGCCTCCGAGGAGTTCTTCATGATTCGAGGGCAGCCCAGGGAATTGGAGGAGCGGATACGGGGTAACCCGCCTGCGTCGACGCACGTTCAGTATTACGGACATACCATCACAATCGCTGCGCCACCGCTGGCATCGGCCTGTCTGTCAGCTTACATGCTATCCATGGAGCCAAATGTGTTCCGTTATACACCTGGGTATATGACGGAGTATATCCCTGGCAAAACGTTCAGTGAACGCATGGACGACGAATGGCACAGGCTCGTCATGTGCCACAGTGTAACCGCCCCTCGGAACCCACTCGCTGGAAAGCGCTTCACCCCTTCAGCTCTAGTCGGTTCGTGGAAGGGTACCCTCATCGTACGCATTTCTATTCTTTCCATTCCAATTCAAAACAGTTCGCGCTGACCTCGGGTCACCCGAACCAAACCACCTACAGGTTCCAAACATTGCCCAGTTCAGGGGCTTTTTGGATTCCAATCAACAACAAAACCCGCTCCGCATCTCCATGACCCCCAGTGAAGCGGAGATGGAGCTCCGCGAACACCACTGTTTAGGTGATCAGACTGCCCTTTTGGCGGGCACAGACGAGGATGGGGTCGGCGAAGATCCTCTCAACGCGTGGTTTCCTCGAGGTTCCATATTCGAGGAGAGTAACGTAAGTTTGCTGTGCTCCCTTCTCCGTATTTCTTTTTGTCTGCGAACCATTTCCCCGCTTCCTTGCGAGAAGTGGCGTGATGGCGCTTTACGGAATTAAACAAGGAACGCTGACTGAGGGCTTCTCGGCTTTGTTTGTGGATTTGAATAGGGCGAACTCGAAGTACACGACCCAGATGAAGATATCACGGTGGTATATGATACTTATCGGACCGACACTGAGCACCCCTACGCTTCTGGATACGTTCATGAAGGGCGTTGGGTCTCTGGCGACAGGGTAGACTCCGAAGAAGAAGAGTTGGAGCAACTTGCGGCCGAGATCATTAATAATGGGCCGGACATCCAAGATGAGACCCAGGGATTGGTAGATAATCCTTCCTACATCGACGACGACGAGTGGCAAGATACGGTGGAACATCGCCATTCCGGCATCGGGGATATCATGATCACTGGAACGGTACGTCCAGCATTCAGTTTTTAGCCCCTCTTGATACGGGCTTGCCTGCCCCTTGATACTGGTCTGTGGAGTCCGACACTTGGGTTTCCACCCATTGTCATGTCCTGACCGTTTCCCGGACCAAGTCTCTCGGGATTATACGAAGAGTGAATACTGATTATCATCACGGCGATTGCCCTCCTGGATTCTTTTGGTGCGATGTACAGATGAGGACCGGCGATCGTGAATATCCGCTAGTGGGACGCATTCGCTCGTGGGACGCTTTGATCATCCTGCTTCGTCTACCGGTGAGTCCCCTGCTGTTCATTTCCCGCCAACTTTTCCACCCTCTTCGTCGTGGTTTCCGGGTCGGTCCCGGTCATTTTTCCCCCTTTTATTTTTCTTTCCCGGACCCGCTGATTGAGTTCACGGGTTCCTGGCCTCGTTCTCTCATCCTCATTTCACAACAACTTACCAACTCTTTTGAATTACGCGCTCTTTTACCCTTCACTGCTCCATTCTTCTCGGTTGTTCCTCGCTCGATTTGTCCTGTCGCATCTCAACTCACTTCGCCTCACCTCGTGGCACGGCACCCGACGGGGATTCACATCGGGTAGAGCACTCCAGACGATCCTGAGGACACCAATTGGGTTTTCAGGGGTTACGTACATGGAGAGAGGCATTTCGTCGGGCGGTGGAAACAAACTTTCACACCACTCGGCGAGGTTGGGTGGGAAGGTGGCTTCATGTTCAGAAAGGATTTGTGATCGTAAGCCTAGAGGTTTATTGGACGGTCACCTTTAAAAAGCTTAACGTTATGTACTCCTCTGTCTACAATGATATGCTTTACCGTTTCATCATAACCCAAACTCGGAATCAAATCGACTGTTTGATCGTTCCGGCTTCTTCTCCGCCTTGTGGTCGATATATATCGGACGGCGTGTATTCGTGCTTTTGCACGACTCAGAACTCTGGTGTTTGCGGGTGTTCCCTGAAGGCCAAATGAAATAACGGTCAGAGCCGTTGATGATGATAATCTCGCCAAGGGACAGACCGGAAGGAAGAAGAACGGATGGGAATTGTTTTATTTCCAATGGGGAGGAGCTAGAAGGAACTGGAATAACATCCAGATTCCACCTACGCTTGGATTTCACTCATGCTGTTACGGCATGTTCGCCTCGAGGCTCGAGGGCTGTTTCCGGAATATGTGGCGGGTGCCTTGCGTGCAAATTCTATTCCCATCTCGTATCACACAGACATGGTAGGTGGGTGGTGATACGGCCATGAGCGAATGGAATACGTGGGATGATATTGCAGATTCAGTGGGTGACCCTGCATCAATATGGACAATACACCAGGGCACATGGGGGCAATGAGGATTGAAGGTATTCGGAGAGTGTGTGGTTGGCTGCCTCCTTGGAAGGCAGGTTCCGCCCCATAACGCGTAACAAGCCGGTGATCCGGTCCTTCCCGGGAGGTCCCACTGCGGTCGAACCATTCGCGCTCGGTGAATTGCCCATCACTTTTACCAAAAGTACCTCCGCGCGGATCGTTACTCGTGTAGTTGGCGACAGTGAGGTCGCAGTGTTTGTGAATTTCCATGATTTGTCCGGGGAGAGCCGCCAGGCACATGAATGATGAAATGGTGGACATGGTGGACGTCTTGAATGAATCGGCAGGACCTTCAAGCATCTGGCCGTTCACGGGGTACTTGGGTTCATACCATACGTTTCACTGGGCGCAGACTGCAGCCGAGAAAAGCCACTTTTGGAGTTAGACCATTCTCGAAGCAAATATGGATACATAACTCGTAATCCGTTGAATTGGGGCAGGGGGTGCGACTGACACGATGAGAGAGCTCCGTGCGGTCCCGGGCTAATACTGAACTGGGGAGACAACGAGGCGGCGCTTTCGCCGTCAACGCAGGTTTGAGGCCGGATATGTTATGCCGTACGTGGAACGCGCCGATGAGACCCGGTATGACATTCGGCGCAAGCGATATGAAAAGCGTGGCAGACGGTGACGGCGAGCTTGCCAAAGTTAGATACTTGACTGAACCTAAACAGCGCCCTTGAAAACGCAAGTCAGAGCATTGGAGTGCCATCAAGGGCTTCCACACGTTCGCTGCAGCGGGATGCGGACAACCAGGTCACCTCGCAGGGCCCCTGGTGGCCATTCTCTGGTGCCTGGGCTCGACTGAGAACCGTGAAGCTCATCTGTCGGCGGCAAATTGTAGGGTCTGAGGAACGCCGCCGGGTTCACCGGACAAGGAGTGCACTGGCAAAGCACAGGAGACCGATCAGTGACTCCGGCTCACGGCCCAAGATGGGCTCCTCTTGCCGGGCGTTGTCTTCATCCTCTTCGTCCTCCGTCCCCCCCTCCCTCCCTTAGCCATGGTCGCCGCCAAATCTTCAAACGAACGACCGTACACTGGCGTTCCGACCAACAGACCGTCTCTGAGGAACTCGATGTATTGGTCAACCTACAACTCGAACCGTCCAGATGATGCTCCACCTCCTGTGGTTCCACCGAAAGATCCCCACTACGACCCAGTGTTTCTCAGCCCTGTGTCGACCACATTTTCATCGGATACCTTCACACGGCCACGGCATACCAGCCTCAGCGTCTACGAACCACAGTCCGCAAGCATGGCTTTCCCCCAGCCGCAGCCGCACCGGCTATCTTCGCGGCGCTCATTCTTTGGCCTCGCATCTCCGTCCAACCACAGGCTATCAAAGAGTGATACGGGATTGAGTGCTAGCAGTGAATCCCTGTGGAGACCGAACCAAAGCCGAGAGTCCTACGCCACAACGGTATTTGTTCCTTTTATTTCCCTTGGGCAATTCCCATGACACCACTTCCGACCAGCCGGAACCACCTCCTCCGGACAAAGCCCGTGACGCTATGTACGCCGAACAGTGTTTGGTCTCGAGTTGTGATAGAATGTGACCGTTTCTCGCAGGCTGACAACTGAGGAAGGTCTCACACTATTCCAAAAGGGCCAACTCCCCGATACAGATCAAGATTGGTACCGCTTAGTGCCCAAGGAAGCCAGAGATGTGCTAGACAAGAACGAAGTCAAACGACAATCCATCCTCTTTGAGGTCTTCAAGTCCGAGAAAGACTACGTTGCTGATTTAGAGCTTGTGCAAGAGGTATGTCCAAAATAATGTTCTTACAGACCGGTGTTTCCAACTCCTGAACCCTCTCCAGGTGTTTATCGATGGTCTACTAAACGCCGATCCACCAGTAGTTAACTCAGACAATCTACTACCGTTCATCTCCGAAGTATTTGGCAGCGTCGACGCCATATTGAGTCACCACCACCGAATGCTCGCAGCTCTCTTCTCGCGTCAACGGGAACAGCACCCGTTGGTGCAGAGTGTAACGGACATTATTCTAGACAGTCAGTCCGATACGCCTATTTTCTTGCTGCGCAACGCTCAAGCCTATCAACTAGCTTCCCTTCTCTTCCGTTCCGATTACGAGACCTACATTAAGAGTTACCCTCTCGCCGAAGCCCGACATCGTTCTGAGCTCAAGAAAAACACAAAATATCGCGAATGGTTACAACGGTGTTATCAGGACCCTCGGGTGCGGAAGCGAGACCTGGTTACCTTCATTTCGCGACCTGTTACACGACTCCCACGATTATGCATGTTGCTCGAGGCAATCCTCAAAATCACGGACTCGGAGCATCCTGACAGGGAATCGTTGCCGTTGCTCATTAGCATATTGAACAATTTTGTAAAATCGACACAGCCTGGCATTGCTGTCGCGGAAGGGAAGGTCAAATTTTGGAATTTATGTGAGAGCTTGGGGTATGTCAAGGGCGAGATCGTGGTATGTCATACTAATATCGTGCGACCATCGGAGATGCTAATGCGCCCAGGATATGGACCTTTATAACGAGAGCAGGACCCTCGTCTACTCTGGCACACTAGCGCGACGCATTAGATCAGATGTGGGACATGCCTGGGTAGACCTACATGTGGCCCTCTTGGACAATTATCGTCAGTTCAACCCACCGACTTCACGAAGAAATACACTTAAAAGTCAGCAGTCCTGTTAACAAGGGAAGAGCAACGCAATGGCGCGACAAAATATCTTATCGCATCCAGAGTAAGGGGGTACCATTACGTGCTGAACGAGGTGTATCTAATGTCTCTCTAGCCTATACCCCTGGAATTCCTCCGACTCGGCTCCTTCGATGACCCGGCCGACAGCAGGAGGGAGAGATCGGAAGACGCAGGGATATTCGACAGGGTACGGCCGACGTACAAGGCAGTCTATCCGTTTACATTTTACCATGCGTCCTCGAAAGCCACGCGGAGGTACACGTTGTACGCCCCGAGTGACAGCATGCGAAAGAAGTGGAAGTATGCACTTGCGGACGCCATCACGGTCAGGAAGGTCCACCAAGAGTCGAATATGGTGCGCATGTTGGATTACTTTATCGAGAATGTGCCCTCACCTCTGTCTCAGTGGCTCGCCCCGCATGACGTTCGGACCGGATTCTATAGGTACTTGAAGCCTGGTCAACCTCTGGACGATAAGATTCATATTTTGGGGAGGATTACCGCAACTGCACCGATGTGTAAGCGAGGTTTGCGTTTTGGCCCGAGTAGATCCCGTGGACTGATCCGTCTGATGATAATAGTTGGTTATCGGAGGAGTTTTATGATTATTGGGTCGGGGACGGGCATCTACACCGCCAGACGAGGGAAATCTGGTGAGTCGTGGCCACTGTCTAATACCCGGACCCCCACAAATCTTGTATCCGGTCAGATCTCACGAAGATCCTGGACATCACGAGCCCGACATCAATATACACCCTCGCAGACTTCAACAAGGTCATCATCCACCACAACAATGAGATTATCTCATACTCTCTCGACATGATTGCTCGGTTCAGTCTCGGAAGTTCGTCCAAAGCGAGCCTGGAATCAACATACGAGAAAGTATCCGGGAACGAGGGGAATGTTCTCTTCTGTAAACCAGGAGTGATTGGGAAGAGGACTATGCGTAAGCTTATCGCTACACCCCTTAATTTCTGGGCGACTTATCGAATCCTTTCGAAGTACTCTATGCTGCGAAGAGCTTCATGCAAGTCACGATACACGCACTCGAGGTGATCCTACCCAGTGAGGCGCATACACAGTCAAGGAGAAGGCAAGAGGGATCACTGACCTTCAGGTCTTTTGGTGATGTATGCGGTGTACCAACTGTCATTCCCTTGTCTCTGACTGCCGTGTTCTTGCCCACAGTCATTTACTGTACCAAAAGATGCATATGACATTACGCTCCTCACGAGAACCATTGGAATCTGTACCGAGAAGGGTATCGTCGTCGCGGATCCAACCAAGTGGGTGGCTTGGTCTTCTCCCGCAGCTTCGGGCGAACTGACATCTATTGCACAGCCTGACAAGTGGTACATTCTCCCTCGTTCCTGATTTCACTGGGGCGCACGAGAATGCTGCTCTTGGCTCTCTCAAATCGAAGTGTGAAGAAGCGAAGCCCCTCGGGATGGTCAGGTGTGACACGTCGGAGTTACTTGTTGTTTATGATGGTACGCGAGGACATGGAACCGATAGCCCGGTTCATTGGGCTGATGAAACCCTTGACCTCGTTTAGATTTGGGATGTTATATCACCAGACACGGCAAACCGACCCGTTCGTGCAGCTATATCCGATGGGAGACCAAGGCGACCTCATTTGCCCATGTCGGCGTCCACCTTGTTCTTTTCTCCTCCGAATTCGTGGAGATCCGACACATCCATTCGGGGCGCCTCGTCCAAGTTCTCGAGGGCGAGGACATTCGCTTGCTGTACCCCGGGCTGCTACCAGGGGAGAAGGTTGTGTTAATGGCACTGAGAGACGGGACTGGGGATACACCAGGACCAAAGGACAAGATAATTGAATTGGTTGAAACGCGGGAGATCAAGAGGTCGCCTTCCACTCCGTCGTCGGCAACGCCCACCCCGCGCTCTGAATACACCGCCAGCGATATCTGGGATATGTGGGAGTAAGGTCTGGCCCCTGTGATAGACCAGACCGTGATAGTGAACGATGCTTAAATGAAGTACAAATTATATGTAGCCATTCCCCCTTCTATTTTGTAACGCTTTTGTATTGTTATCGGCCTATGGATTTGCCTTAAGTGTATGTGGTGATCGATTACCCTACCGTACTTCTTCAGACTTGCGTTTGTATTGTTTGGGCCCATAATGTCAAGTTTTATTCTAATTAACTTGCCACTCGCGAACTTGCCGGGTGATGCTAGCCGCAATCGTACCCGGGCGCGCGAGACGCGTTCACAATGTTCGCGACCCCCCGAGAGTTCGTCGTCACAGCTGGTGCCACCCTGGGGGCAAGTTACCGCTTTAGGTTTGTTCCTTGTGTTCTAGCCAATAGGGGGCTCGGGTGCCTCAGATATGATGAGTGGGGGCGTCGGACAATCATGAGTTGCGCCTACACCGATTCGTTCTTTGTATACATGGACTAGTACATCGCTACAACCTTGTTGCGCTCCACCAAATCTTCATCTGCAGATAGGTGCGCTCGAAGCGCCTGGAAACCGTTCCAGTAATTCAGCATGATTTGTCAACTCGAGTTTGGGAGAAACACACCTCGTTGACGGCCAGATACTTCGTGACAAAATTATCCCCCAAACCTTTCCTTAGCACTTCGCTCTGGTCCAGGTGCTCCCTCGCTTCTTCCAGCTTCAACGGCATCTTCCTTTCACCAATACCCAGCTCCTCCCTCTCCTCCTTACTAAGCGTAGCAGCAATCTCCTTGAGACTCGCGATCTTCAGCGTCTTTCCTGTATCTATCCCGTGGACGGCGGCCGCTAGGATCGAAGCCAGGTACAAATACGGATTAGCCGTCCCGTCAACGCACCGGACCTCGAACCGATGAGATCCAGGATTCCCGCAAAGCCT
>Ga0307513_10000235_pt1 | contig 80838 bp, 79 predicted proteins | sample 15_EM_MG_FD_202174 | JGI IMG/M metagenome (GOLD analysis project Ga0307513, IMG submission 202174) | Populus trichocarpa ectomycorrhiza microbial communities from riparian zone in the Pacific Northwest, United States - 15_EM | ecosystem: Host-associated > Plants > Roots > Unclassified | place...
CCACGGCTTCGATCATCGCGCTGGGATTTCATGCCCCCCGTAATCAACTGTTGCGTGCGGAGGCAGTGCAGCGGGGCCTCCTCTTAGCACTCTGTGCCGTGGTTGCTCTGTCCGTTCTACAAACGGTGACAGGGATGGCAGGGAGCGTTCAATTCTTCAATGTCTTCGGCGCACATCAATATCTTTACGAATATCAACCATTCCTACAGTTCAACCCTACACCTAGGGCGCAAGGATTCTTCCTTGAACCTTCATACAACGCATTTGTAATCGGAACCATCACGATTCTAATACTTGCCTCTGGTCGGCGCCGGAGTCGTGCCCTCCTTCTCTGCGCTGCGGGCATGTTCGTAACCCAGTCCGCGACCGGGCTAGTTCTCATGGGCATTCTCTTGATTGTGTCCGCGGCAACGAGAGGCATCACACGTTTGATGCTCTCCATCCTCGGATTCGGTGTCATGTACTGGCTGGTCGGAACATACGTATTCGGTCGAATTGCATCTGTAAGCACATCAGGAACATCCGCCAACTACAGGATTCAAGCTCCTCTTACTGTTCTCTCAGACGTCTTGCAGCATCACATAATAGGTCTCCCGCTTGGTTCAATATTCAAAGTCATGGGTACATATAATCTCGCCAACGGGACGACGCGCGGTACATCACTCGACAATGGATTCTACGTAATAGTATTCTACTTCGGTTGGGTAGGGGTGATCCTTCTCCTCGCTCTAATGACTCTCGCACTTAGGTCAGCTTATGACATGCGTATTCAGTCCCCAAGTAGTTCAATGAAATTTCTCGTTCCTTTATGGTTAATAGGAACTCTGCTCTTCTCCGGCGGGATCATGCTGCCCGAGTTCGGCATCATGACCTGGCTTGTGCTTGCGATGTACAACACTAAGCCAACAGGAATCGAGTACTCGAAAGAGAGGCACGAAATTGCTTCGACCGCTCCTCAGCATTATCACCGTCACGCACAATGACCTCGAAGGCGCACATCGGACGTTAAAGTCTCTGGAGCCAATATTGAGCGGCGCTGGCCCCAAAGTCTCCATTCACGTCGTTGACGGAGGCACCACCGGATTTCTCGATTCCGATTTGAGAAAATATATGGCCTCGGTCGACATCGTCTCGGAGAAGGATGCTGGAATATATGACGCTATGAACAAAGGCCTTAACCGCGCGGCAGGTAGGTATGTTTGGTTCCTCAACGGAGGAGATGAATCATTGATCCGGGACTGGTCAGTCCTGGAGCGGAGTCTTGAGAACGCCAACGACCGGTTGATCTTCTGCTCCTATGAGATGAATCTTTTTGGCAAAAGCAAGACAAGGCGGCCAAGACGGCACCGGTACATCAAGCACGGTTTGCCCACGTCTCATCAGGCAATTTTCTATCCCACCCGATTCATGACAAATCCTGCCTACGATTGTAGTTATGTTGTGGCGGGCGACTACCACCTGACGGCGAGTCTGATCGCTGCCGGAGTTCAGTCGACGAATTCGGACCTTGTCGTCGCACACTTCGGAGACGCGGGATGGTCTGCTACGAACGCGCGGCGCTTGATCGAAGAAGCTGGGCGTGTTCAGCGCGATGTCCTAGGTGTCAATCGCTTCGGCCTTCTCAAAAGTATGGCTCATCACCAGATTAGTTGTCGAGTGCGCGCGCTAATTAGTAACGCCTAACAATCACGAGATAGAGACACATTGCGAACGATCAAGAATGGAAGAGCAGTATGAGCGACTGGCAAGCAGACAGAATCCGCTACGGCTCCCTAGCATGGCTGTTGCACCCGTCGTACTGGTCCGTCTCGGTATACCGACTCGGTCGCTGGTCTCTCAGTTGCCCACGACTGCTACGCCGACCGGCCCACGCTTTGTACTTCGCGGCCTATTCCACGGTTCGGATCATGACCGGTATCGACATTCCTCGGACGGCTCGGATCGGACCTGGCCTCTTGATACATCACTTCGGCGGCGTAATGGTCAACCCCCAAGCGACTATTGGTGCACGGTGCACTTTGAGGCATGGCGTTACTATCGGGGATAGATACGGGATGAATGATATTCCGATGCTAGGAAATGACGTCTCCGTCGGCGCATATGCTCAGATCCTGGGGAATGTAAGAGTCGGAGACGGCGCGTCAATCGGGGCCATGGCGGTCGTCCTTACGGACGTGCCGGCAGGTGGAACCGCCGTTGGGAATCCGGCTCGAATCATTGCGGCCGGATAACACACACTCATCGACACGGAAGGACCTGAGGCAGATGACATTCGGACGCCCCCGCAAGAGCCTCGTACTTTGGCTGCAAGGCGGTCTGGGAAATCAACTCTTCCAGCTTCACGGTGCCAATGCTTTGTCAATCGACTCCGGGATTCCCTTGATCGTCTCTCGCGCAAGCTTCCTGCGTGACCGCCTGCGAGATATTGGAGTGGCGCCATTGCTGAATCCCCCAGAGCTTCTGACCTGGAGCGAAGAGCTAGTTCTCGGGTGGCCTTACAGGCGGAACGGTCAGAGCAGAGGACGGCTAATGCCGTCGGGGCTTGACGTCGTACATGTTGATGAGCCTGGCCTGGCCGCCGCGCCGGGTGCCCTTCTGCTGGGATTCTTTCAGAGCCCGCACAATTTGAATCGACCAACAGATGCCATAGTCGCCAAATTGAAAGCCTTTCGTGAGAACTTTATGAAGGACGATGGGCGGACTCATCATAAGTTTGGAAATATTGCTCACGTACGGCGAACTGACTACGTCAGCTCCACGGTCGCGAACTCGCGTTTCGGAAGCCTTGGTCGGCCATACTACGAAAGGGCATTTGCGCATTTGGGAATCGGCGCCAAGGACGTAGTCTTCTTTACTGATGACGTGCAGTTCGTTCAAGCGGAGTTCGACGTTCCTCGGGATCAGATCGTGGGACCACGAGATACCAAGACTGATCTTGAGGCCTTGCTGCTCATGTCCAAGGCGTCGAATATGGTGATTGCCAACAGCACATTTAGTTGGTGGGCAGCAGAGGTTGCTGGGGCGGACGCCACTGCAGTGTGCACGCCTCGCACATGGTTTCGAAACGAAGCTGATGCGACGTCTCTGGCCCGAAGCCGCTGGATCCGGATCAGTAATGGCCAATAGCCAAGCCCTTGCGTCGTCAATGTCATGGGCCAAGAACACGGCAAACCGCGGTGTCACGTACTTGGTAATGGCTCAAATTGCTGTGCTTTGCATCTCGACAGTCGCTTTCGCTGTCCTGGCCCGCACATTAGGACCAAGTTCCTTCGGCACTTTCGCTGGTGTCGTCTTTGTCTTCACCGTTTCGTCGCTACTTACAGACCTTTCACCTCAGGCATTTCTCTTGGTGCGCGGCGTGAGTAGCAGCAATTATGCAGGTGCCCAGCGAATGGCCCTCATTTCGTTGGGCAGCTCAATAGTATTGATGACGGCATTAATAGCGATCTATGGTTCACTGGATCGCGATGCCGATTACGATCTCATGACATATATTCTTCTCGTTGTCGGGCTTGTCTCACAGTTCGCAATGCAAGCTCCTCGCGCGCTGTTGGTCGTCGGTCATAAATACGCCGCGCTAACGGGGTCTGATGTATTGGGTACGCTGATGGCATCCATTGCTGCTGTAACGATGGCTCACTTCGGAGCCATGGGGTTACATGTTCTCACTCTGCAACTCGGACTCACAATGGCCCTTCGATATATCCTTGTGAGGAGCGGAGTTTTCGTTTTCAAGCTGCGCCCAGTGCCAGTCGACGCCGGAGGGGCAGTTTCACTTGGTGAAGGCATTCGATTTGGACTGACGGTCATACCTCTGAATATCGGCTCATACATGTCGCGGTCGCTCGATTCGGGCTTGATGCCTCTGCTACTGCCGTCCTCCACCGCTGGCGTCTACGCCAGAAGCTACCAATTGGTTATTGTTCCAGTAACCCAGGCCCAACTAGCCATCGGACCTTGGGTACTCAATCGGCTGGGTGCGGCCGCTAGGCGCAGTTCCAATCCAAGGGAACCTCTATTCACAAAAGCGTGGTTGGCACTGACCAGTGTCTCAACCGCAGGAGCATTGTTCATATCCGTTTTCTCTATTCCGATTGCCGCGATCATATTTGGACCCGGGTGGCCAAACGCTCCCCTCATGCTGGCCTGCATGGCGGCCACGCTCCCATCATTGGCCTGCAACACGTACTTTGCCTGGGCTACTCAGATATTTCCACGCAGGCGGGCGTCGTTTGCACATTTAGCTGTAGTGCTACTGGCTCCGATTTCCGCATTGTCAGGTGCAGTGATCGGAGGGGTCAATTGGGCCTTGATTGGTCTGGTGTTCGTCGGTGGGCTGATGCAACCCTTAGGACTGCTTCTGGTTCACAAGAAGGTCCTACCTGTCGCGCCATCGAAATTTGTTCTTGTCGTCTCGTTGCAATGGTCTGTACCGGCCATCCTCTTTTGCATTGAGCTAACGCGGCGCTAGCCCGCAAGCAGCCGTCCACATACGACGTGGGGGTCAGCAGTACGCCGCTCTCAGTTGATTCTGGTGGGCGGCCGACAAGTGGTCGGAGCGTGGCCAAGCCGGTGCCGCTCCGGCAACGGTGCTCGCCTTGACGGAGCTCTTTGCGATCATGGCGATCCCGTAGGCCACGTCAAGGTCGGCTAGCTGGTTGACGAACAAGGTCGGACGGGTCATCCACATGAAGGCCGGCCCAGTCCTTGTTCGCTGCCTTGGTCCCTGTGTCGGGCAGCAGGTCGAGACTCGCTCGACCGCCGCTAGCCCGCAGATCATCTATGACTGGAATGGAAGACCTGCGCCACCCTACCTGCGGACCCATCAGGGCAGCTGCGAATGCCGAGGAGGGCTGCCGATGAGGTTCTTCTTCCATCGACGCACGCCGGTCAGGTGCCGGCACGCAGCCGTGGCCCCCAGTCGGCCTGCGTCGAGGTTCCGACCCGCCTGTTGGGCCCAACAGCACCAAATATCGGCTGCGCTCGCACAGGAGTTTGCCGATAGGCGTTAAAACTCCCCGGATGCCAACCAATCCCAGATCTATCGTCGACGAGCGTCTAGCCCGGGTCGCGCTGTTTGTCTCGAGTGTCGGTCCTGCAACTGCAATCTCGGGCCGAAGCCCGCGCTCCAACAGTCCCGCCAAGCCAGTATGGCAAACCCGAAAGGATTCGAGTCATCACCAACGCACCGCCGCCTGTCCCTCAGATTCGCGGCCTCCGGCCGTGCGATGACTGATCGTGTGAGAGCCGAGCGATTCGATTTCCCGCCAGACAGTCTAGCGCTTCAATAGTACGAAGATTATGCATCCATACTCGATATCAAATGTTCGAGATGCTTCCGCTGACCGGATCTTAAGGTCCTCGCGGAGTTCCCCGGAGTCGTCCACCACAGCAATTCTGACAATATCAAAAATTGGGTCGATCATCTCAAGTAAATGCGGTACGCCAAACAAACGGTGGGCATCAAATTCGATTCGCTGACGTTGGCTGATCGGAACGGAGAAATAGAATCGCCCGCCAGGCCGGACCATGTTCGAAAGGCTACTCCATCCTCGAAGATAGCCATCATAGTCAATGGTGTCCCCATACCGCCCCAAGCCAAAATGTTCCAGGGTGTGCAAGCAACTCAGTGAGTCGGTGCAGTTGTCGAACGTTGGGTCGGGCTTCATGAGATCCCGCTGAGAAAATGTGATGTTAGTGGCCGACGTAGTCAACGGCCTAATATCCAAGACCTCGATTGGCATAAACGTAGCCACGTGAGCAACAAAGCCATCCACTCTTGATCCAGCATCGAGGTGCTGCTCGGGTCGCTGCTGGAAAATTTGCTGAGCGACATAAAGGTCCTGATGAAAGTACTGGCCGTTGGCAACACCGCTTTGATCATAGCGATCTGCCAGGCAAGGCCAGTCATTCCCGATCTCCCAAGCGGTTCGCCCGTTCGCCTGGCGACTAAATTCTTGCCTATTCGCACGAAATTTCGATAGCCCCTTGACACTGTCGATGACAGTTCGGGGGTTGACCCCGATGGCACGCACCGATCGCTTCACAGTCATGAAACATCAGACTGCCATCGATGAGCAGTTTAAGATCGTATGTTGCCTCATCTTGCGTCAACCTCATGTCTTCGGACCATGCCCACCTGGTGCATACTGACGAAATTGCTTCGATTCCATCGCCAGGCAAGCCCGCAGGCAGGCTTGCGATGAAGCTCGCAGATCGTTGACCTGTGGAACCATCCGGGGCATGTGGTGACGAGGTCATCAACTAAAGTCGGTCTGTGCGCCAGCATCGACGTACGCCCGCTCACGCTTGAGCTTTGTCGCCCGCTTGTCCATACGTCTGCCCCGCCGCTAAATCCAGTTCCTACAATGTGGACAGCCTGCCACCATCGAGTGCTTATTCCGGTGCCTCGTCATCCTCAATGAACTCAAGGCCTCACTCAGCGCCTTAATTGCCCCAGAACGTGGGCCAGAAGCTGTCAGAAGCATCAGCTGATCACCCGAGATTCACGCGTTTGACAGTATCGCCCGCAGCTCCGAGGGGCACACTCGCAGGGTGAAATCTTCGGGGGATCGGCTCGACTCATTGACGGCTTTGCGCTTCTTCGCAGCTAGCGCGGTCTTTATGCGCCATCTCGTTCCGTCCCTTGAAGGAGTTGGCGCGCATCCGGTGGCGGCAGTCTTTCTACACGCGAATGCCGGAGTGTCCTTCTTCTTTATCTTGAGCGGATTTGTTCTGACGTGGTCGACAAGGCCGCAGGACGGACGGGCTCAGTTCTATCGGCGAAGATTTGCGAGGATCTACCCAAGCCATGCAGCCACCTGGCTAGTCGCCATCCTGATCATCTTCTTCACTAACGGACAACTCAACGTGGCGACCGCGGTGCTGAATTTGAGTCTTCTGCAATCTTGGTCACCAAATCAGTCAGTGTTTCTATCCATCAATGGAGTAAGTTGGTCGCTGGCTTGCGAGGCCTTCTTCTACGCGTGCTTCCCTCTTCTTCTTGGCGTTACGAAACGGCTCGAAAAGCGAACGCTGTGGGCAGGGTTGATGCTCGCCCCGTGGCTAATCGTTGGCACCGCCTACTTGGCGGCAGGCCTGCCAAGTACGAGTACTGCTATCTGGGTCACGACTTATCTTCCGGCCACTAGATTGGTTGAGTTTTGCATTGGTATCTTGCTTGCTCAACTTGTCAAGCATCGGGCCTTTCCCAGAATTTCGCTTACGCTCGGCATCGGCGCTGCATTGTTTGGAATTGGAGGGTCCAGCCTTCCTGGCCATGTGCCCGGCGTACCTGCAGAAGTAGGCTTCGTGGCCATGGCCGTTCCAGGGCTTGCCCTTCTTATCGTGGCCGCAGCGCAGTCGGATGTCGAACGTTCAGTCTCACTCCTGAGATGGAGACCGCTAGTGCGGCTTGGCGAATGGTCTTTCGCCTTCTACCTTGTTCATGAACTCCTGATCGAACAGGCAGTACGCGGCGGCCTGATGGGCAATACGTTGTTTGGTGTTGTCGCGGCCGGGGCAATCCTATTCATCGTGTCTGTTCTCACCGCCTTCTTGCTCTACAGCACTGTCGAGCGACCCGCTGAACGGCAACTGAGAAGTAGAAGCCACAGATCGCGGAGACATATAGCCGGCAAGCCGCCCCTGCCCGAGCCAACGAGTCGCAGCGATCCCATAGACTTGAACTCCAATATTGTTATCCCGAAGAGTTCGTCATTGTCTCCGAGCGACACGACTCCTTGAGTATTCGCTTAGCACGCTATACGCACCGGATTGGCCGTCTGTCGTTTGCGAGAGCCACGGACGATTTGCCCGATTCGCAATCGAGCAGATGCCAGGCCTCCCAAATCGATGTCATAGCAGTGACCGATGGTACGGATCAGCGTGTCTGCACCATGGGTGGCGATCCAGAATTTCGAAATCATCAGTTCGGCCGTGTCTCATCGGTAACAAAGTCTAACGACGAGTAACTGATCATGCTCGAAGGGTGACCTTACCAAATCGCGAGCCCAGCACCTCGGCACAGCAGTCGCGAGGCCGAATTCTGTCGCTAGATGGGCTGCGCGGCATCGCGGCTACTGTGGTGATGCTTGGCCACGTATTGCTCGTAGTTCCCGCGCTGGCCTCAGCTTACTTGCCCGAACCGCCACCAATGCAGGGCTGGGCTTGGGCGTTGTCCCGCACTCCGCTTCACCTGCTGTGGGCCGGCGGTGAGGCCGTGAGCGTGTTCTTCGTCCTATCCGGATATGTTCTGTGGCTACAGGTAAGCCACGCGGATTGGCGACGCTGGGTGGCTTACTACCCTCAGCGCCTTATTAGGCTCTATGTCCCGGTCTTTGCGGCAGTGGTGTTTGCATGCGCATTGGTGGTCCTTGTCCCTCGGCGCGGTGACCCGACATTCAGCGGGGTGATCAACGGGCAGGCCGTACCACTCGCGCTCACCGACGTTCTGCACAGCCTCACTCTGCTCGCCGGAACAAACCAGCTCAATCCGCCCTTGTGGTCACTTCGCGCCGAGGTGCTGTTCTCGCTTCTGCTGCCCCTATACGGCCTGGCATTACGTCAACGGTGGCTTCCGTGGTGGGTCTCGTTCGCCGTCTTGGTTGCGACCGTCGAGGCGGGCAAGATTGTGGGCAGTTTCTCCCTGACCTACCTGCCCGTGTTCGGCCTTGGCGTGCTCATGGCCCATCATCGGGCGCGGATCCAACTGGTGGCCCAGGACTTCGGCGCGCGAGCCTGGACGCTTATCGGCCTGACCGCCTTCTGCTTGCTCAATGCTGCCTGGACGCCATGGACTATCGGATCACCGTTGATCGTCACGCTAGACGTGCCAGGAGCTGCTCTGCTCGTCCTCTTCTTCATCCACTGCCCAGCCGCTGTCAGGGTCGGAACATCTTGGGTGGCCCAGCAGTTGGGAAGGATATCGTTTAGCCTCTACCTCCTCCACGAGCCCGTCATCGTGGCCACGGCACTGGCCCTGCATACGAACAACGTCTTCCACGTCGGCGTCATCGCCGTTCCTGCGGCTCTTGCTGCATCGGTCCTGTTCTTCCTCGCTGTCGAGGCGCCAACAGTCGTGGCTTCTCGTTCTGTCGGCAAGTTCGTACAACGCAGGCTGCGAGCGGACCAGACGTCACGAGGCCAAGTCAGTTGGTCTGAACTGGTCGCCGATGGAGTCGCAGATGCCTCCCACCGAAGTCGGCATCTTGGTGATCCATCCACTCCCGAGGGCAACACACCCCTGCTCGGATGAGGCACCACTACGCGGGCGAAACGAGTGCTTTTTTTTTTGGGGTCGCGGGCCGTAACGACAGATCGCCGTATCCGACCAAGTTGTCAAGGCAATTGCCTCGTACTCGTCATGGTCGCGCCGATCTGGTGGCAGCAGAGCGGTCGATCAGATTGCGCATCTAAGTAGATCGGCACAGGCCGCGAGGACGAACTCCGCGCTGACGTCCACCACGCCCTGATTGGCTCATTCGGGCGCAGTCTTTGGGAGAGCCTCGGCGCCGTCAAGCCAGGCGGTCCCAGTCGCGCCAGGTCGGTAGCCCGACATCGATGTGCGGTTGGTGGAGCATCTCCCGTTTGCAGTTGGTGAAGGCGCTTGCAGTTGGTGAAGGGTCGGAAGCTCACAGGAACATCCGCAGGTTCTCCACGACATGAGGCCGCAAGAGATTGATGGGCAGCATATTTCGGATGCAGACGCCGACGGCGTAGCCGTTCCAGAGCCACGCCATGTCGTCGTACTCGTAGACGCCCTGAGGATCGCGCAGCCAGGACCGCAGCGTGTCGCGGTCCGCGATGCCGGCGAGCTTGTCACGACATCGCACCTCAACCGTGTCCCGGCGCAGCGACAGCTCCACGACCACGGCCAGGTGGTCATGATCAATGGCATCCACTCTCAAGGTTTGTTCAGTCATCCCCGATGTCCCTGCGTTCGCCAGCTCATGTGTAGAGGCGGGAGCGACGTGGAGGCCGCCAGGAACGCCGGTCCCGCCCGAGATCATGGTCCGACGAAAGCATTCGAACGACGACCTTCTCTTCAGAAGGCTCTTTCTGGAATGGCTCTCTGGTGGAAGACTTCACAGACATGGGGAGCACGAACGGATCGCCAGCGGCCCGACGTCAGGTGGGCCTGCTGCTGAAGAAGCTGAGGGACGAGTCAGGAAAGTCGATCCAGGACGTCCGCGAGGCGAAAATTGCTGGTGACACAAAGGTGTGGCGTCTCGAATCGGGGAAGACGTTGCCCAGCATCCCGGACGTCCTTGGTCTTTGCTGGCTCTACGGGGCGGACAGACCCACCACACAGCGGCTGACCGACATGGTCACCGAGGTATCCAATGGCGGTGGCGGGTGGTGGGAGGAGTACGGCGAGTCCGTCCCGAGTTGGCTGTCCTTGAACGTCGGTATGGAGCAGAACGCGAATCGGATTGCGATCTTCCAGCCCGAGCTGGTCCACGGGCTGCTGCAGACTCCGGACTACGCGCTGGCAGTCAATCTGCAAGGAGACGACGCGAAGCAGAACGCGGAACTGCGGCTCGCCCGGCAACGTGCTGTGTTCGCGCGGACCGACAGCTACGAAATCGACGTCGTCCTGGGCGCTGGTGCCCTGGCCCGGCAGGTGGGCGGCACGGACGTCATGACCGAGCAGGTCGGGCACCTTCGTTTGCTCGGCCGGGAGCACCCAGTCAAGATCCGGGTGCTGTCCTGGGAGATCGGAATGCACGACTCGATCAACGGGCCGTACACCCTGTTCGAGTTCGCCGGATCCGACGAGGACCCGGTCGTGTACGTCCCGCTGCTGGCCGGTGGCCGATACATCGAGAAGCCCCAGCAGATCGCCCCCTATCAGGCGGCGTTCAGTAGCATCTGGTCGCAGGCGACCCCGATCGAGGAGTACACACAGTGAGCAGCCCCACGCCCTGGATCAAGGCCTCCAAATCTGCGTCCAATAACGACTGCGTGGAGATGCGCCGCAACGGACAGACCGTCGAAGTCCGTGACTCGAAGGATCCGAACGGCTCGGTTCTTCGTTTCACCCCAGCCGAGCTGGACGCCTGGCTCGATGGCGCCCGCAAGGGCGAGTTCGACCACCTCGGGCTCCCCTAGTCCGGCTCCGATGAGGTCCAGCATTCCTCCGTGTGCTCGCAAGTATCCTGACCTCAAATTTCACCGCGCGGCTCGCTCGTGGGCCGGGTCTACGTCGGCCGCACCGGCGCCGGCCAGGAAGAGGACAGCGAGCCCGAGAGCGAGCGGGGCCACGGTTGCTGCCTTTCCCGGGTCCCGGTGCACAGAAGGACGATCCCCAGGCGGAGGATGCAAGCGCCGTACGCACCGATCGACCAGGCCACGGCCAGACCCTGGCGGCGCACGCCGGCCAGAAATGGATCTAGCTCACACCGATGAAGGCCAGAATCGCTCGAGACCGAGATCTTCCGAGTCGTTTGTACATCGGCGATTCATCAGATCTGCTTCATGAAACCGGCCGCGATCATCGTCCAGGCGGCAGGGCTCAGGTCACTCACCCGATAGCAGTGAGCTCCGGCAATTCGTTCCAGCACCCGACTTTTCCGACGTTAGGACATCCACGACATGTCGGTGATCACACCGGGACCCTGGAGGTTCAGGCTTGGGGGCGGGGCGAAGAGCTCCACCCGCGGCGCCGCGGTCAGGAACGGGTCGACGGGTGCCCAGCACAGCGGAAACCGACCAGACCTCTCGAAGTCGGCCCGCTCTTCCAGCGTCTCCCAGAGAACCTCGACGAGGTAGGTCGACGGCCGCTCAACGGCTTGTGCAACCGTGAAGCCACGGAAACCCTTGGACATGAAGACCCTCTGTCTCACCTCCAACAAGGCAGCCTCGAACTCCTTCTCCCGACCGTCCACGATCGTCGTCTCCAGCCGCTCCACAATCATTCCAGCACCCTAGCCGGACCATTCATGATCGGTTGAGGGTGGACGGGAGATTCATTCCGATGTCCCCACGTCGCCAGCTCACGTGTAGCGGCGAGACCGATGTCGAAGCCGCCAGGGAGGGACGCCCCCGGGCTGCTGCCGGCGGCATGCACGCAGACCAGGGTTAGTCAGTTCGGGTGTAGAGGTGCTCGATCGAACCGTCGGGGAACGTGCGGCTCGATACCAACTGGAACGGCTCAGGCTTGGCGCCGGCCGGGGTGAGGGGCAGTCCGTCGCCCAACAGTATTGGCATGACGACGATGCCGAGGTCGTCCAGTGCTCCGATTGCGCGGAACGCGTTGATGGTTTGTTGTCCACCGACGAGGTGGACGTCGCCGTCGAAGTTCGCCTGCTGCATGAGTGATAGGAGCTCGGCGGGATCGGCCGAAGCGGTGATGGGAGCTGCCGCTTTGGGCAGGGGCGCGATGTCAGGGCGAACACCTGGAGGCCGGGCCACGGCCAGTGGTCCGAGCCGAATGCGGGCTCGAGGGTTGTCCTGCCCATGAGGACTGCTCCGCAGCCGGCGATGAAGTCCGGAAGGCCGTGTGAGATACCGGATTCGAAGTCTGGTGCGGTGAGGATGGTTGGTAGCCCGTCAGGGGTGGCGATGTAGCCGTCGATGCTGACAGCGATGTGGGTGCGGATGCGCATTTGGTTCTCCGGTGTGGATTGGGGCGGCTGATCGCAGGCCGCCTGGTGTTGTCCGGGGTCGGTCGGTAATTCTCGCCCCGGACAGGCCTATTCGGGGAGTTTGGTGGGAGGCTCGCCGGGGGTCTTGCTGACGTGGTCGCCTTCGTTGACGGCTTTCCAGAATTTGCCATCGACGCGTTCTTTCTGGGTGCTGCCGTCGGGGCTGCGGATCTCGAGGTGGTGGTACATGTTGGACCCGTCGAGCATTCCGCGGTGTTTGGCGACGATGACGCCGGACCAGGCGCGGTCGTCGTGCTTGCGTGAGAACAGGGCCATCGTGGTTCCTCCTGCGGTGCGGCGTTCACTGAGTTCGACGTGGTGTTGCGGTGAGAGCGTTGGCGGTGCAGCCGCATCCGCCGCGCCGGGCGGGCGCTGCGGTATCCGTGGCCGTGGCCGAGTGGGCTTCTGCGGCCTGTTGGGCATCCTGGAGTAGTTGTCTGCGTGCGGCGGCGTCGATGAGGCGGCCGCGGACGATGGTGGCGTTGATGGAGCGGGTGTTGCTGATGTCGGCCAGCGGGTTGTCGGTGAGGGCGAGCAGGTCGGCCGCGTAGCCGGCGCGGATCGCGCCCGAGGAGGCATGGGTGCCAAGCGCGCGGGCCGGGTCGCTGGTGGCTGCGCGCAACGCGTGCATGGGTGGCAGGCCGGATTGGACGAGGAAGGCCAGTTCGTCGTGCAGGCTGAAGCCGGGGAACTGGTAGGTGGTACCAAGATCGGTGCCGGCCAGCAACCCGACACCGGCCTGGTGCGCCGCGCCGACCAGCTGCTTGCGTCGTTGGAACAGCAGCGCGTGCTGCCTTTGCTGTGCTGGGGTGCGGGTGGCTTGCAGGCCGCTGACGAATGCTTTCCAGAAGGCGGCGTCGCCAGCTGGAACGTATTTCATCCGCGGATCGTGTGAGCCGTCCGGGATGTCGATGCGGTGATTCAGGGTGAGCGTCGGAACCTGCCAGCTGCGGGCTCGGCGCAGCCGGTCGAAGAGCCGGTCGGCCCGGCGCGGGTCGTAGCTGGTCGCGGCGATCCATTCCAGCGCGCCGATCTGCTCGAACCAGCTCTCGTAGGCGTGTGCGGGGTCGATCGTGATGGCCGCGACGGCGGGTCGCAGTTCCGGCTCCCGTGCCGAGGTTGACCACCACAGTCCGTCGAGGTGTTCGAAGCTCCACATGCCGGCCGCGGCGGCCTGCTCGACGGATACCTGGTCGGGGCAGTGGCCGCCGAAGCGGATGCCGATGCGTGCGCACTCGTCGGCGATAGCGGTGAACACGCGGGCGGTGAGGCGCGAGTAGATCTTGATGAAATCGGCGCCGGCGGCGGCCTCGGATCGTACTGCGGCGCGTGCTTGCGCCGGTGTGGTCGCGATGATCGGCGCCGATGGGCGGGCGGTGGGGTCGTTCCACAGCGTGGGGTAACCGTCGATGATCTGGCTGCCGATGACGTAGCGGGGGCCGAGCAGGGTGCCGGCGTCGATGCGCTCACGCCAGTCATGCACCCAGGGGTGGCCCCACATCTCGCGCACGGTGGTGACACCGTTGGCGATTTGCAGGGGCAGGTCGATGTCTTCGTAGCTGGTGTGGACGTGCATGTCGCACAGCCCGGGCAGCAGGTACCCGCCGTGCAGGTCGAGCACCTGGGCGGCGTCGCCAAGGGGTGTCTCGGCGCTGCGTCCTACCGTGACGATCCGCTGACCGCGGATCAGGACGGTCCGATCCTCGAGCACGCGGTCGGTGGCGGGGTCAAGCAGCGTCGCGTGGGTGAGGGCCAGGTCGCAGTAGCGCGACCGCGCCCTGGCCACGATGCCGGTGCTGGCGCGGGCCGGGTTGCGTTCCGTGCCGATCGTGGCCGCGGCACCGACCATCATCCCGGCGTGGTTGAGGAACGCCCGTCGCGAGAGCGGTGCTGGGCGGGGCATCAGCTGATCTCCTTGCCGCGCACGCGTGGCGTTCCGGCGCCGATGCTCGGAGGTGCGAGGTTCGCGATGATCCCCGCAGAATTGCCGTACCGCCTGGTCAGGTGCTCGATGCTGGTCACGCGCCCAGCCTCGCGCCCGGCCACCAGCGCGTTCAGCGGCCGAAAGAGTGCGGCGAGGGTCCGAAGGTGTACACCTGAATCACCTTTGGTCGATCGATCCTGCGGCGCGGACTGCCGCACTGGGGTCGTCGCCTAGTCTGAAGGCATGTCCGAGCTGGTCGCCCGGCGGCCGGTGGCCGTGAGCACGATGATGTTGCTCGCGGCGCTGGGCTTCGCGATCGCCAACGAGCAGACCGTCCTTCTTGGCCGCTACCACCATCCGCTGTGGTTGCGGTGCATCGATGTCGGGCTCGGCGTCGCATGCCTGGCCGGGGTGTACTGGTGCCGGCGCTGGCCGGTGCACTTCGCCGTGTTCGCCATCTTCGCCGGGACCGTCTCCACCCTCGGCGCCGGCACCCCCCTGGTCGGGGTGTTCGCCGTCGCTATCCACCGCCGCTGGCAATCGGCGGTCGCCGTCGCCCTGCTCGCGATCGTCAGCGTCTTCGTGTCCCTGGCGCTCTACCCACTGCCGCACTTCTGGTTCACCGCGACCGTCGGCGTCCTGCTGACCGTGGCACTGACCGGCTGGGGCATGTTCATCCGCGCCCGACGCCACCTGCTGGCCTCGCTCCGCGCCGACGTGGCCCGCGAACGTGAGCGGGCAGCCGAACGCGCCGAGAACGCCCGCCGGCACGAACGCGAACGCATCGCCCGCGAGATGCACGACGTCCTGGCACACCGCCTCTCCCTGCTCGCCGTCCACGCCGGCGCACTGCACTTCCGCCGTGACAGCATCCCCGACGACATCGCCCGTGCCGCCGACGTGATCCGCGACAGCGCACACACAGCCCTGGAGGACCTGCGCTCGGTCATCACGCTCCTGCGTGCGCCCGACCCCAGCCGCGAAGACGGCCACGGCGGTGACGACCGTCCACAACCCACGATCGCCGACCTGACCAGTCTCGTCGACGAGTCACGCCAGGCCGGTCTCGCCGTCGACCTCACCATGACCGAGGTCGCCGCCGGTCTCGACCCCGTCACCGGGCGCACGGTCTACCGGATCGTGCAGGAGGCACTCACCAACGCCCGCAAGCATGCCCCCTGCTCCCGAGCACACGTCACCATCTCGGCAACTCCCGACCAGGACATACACGTCATCGTCAGTAATGGCCTCACCGATGCCGCCCCCGCGCTCATCCCTGGCTCTGGCAACGGGCTGATCGGGCTGCGGGAGAGGGCCGAACTGGCCGGCGGAACCCTCACCTACGGCCCCAGCCCGGACGGACATCACTTCGGACTCCACGCCAGGCTGCCGTGGCCGACAACGGCTGCCGCTCCCGTTGCGACGCAGGAGAACGTGGACGGTACCGCGCCGTGAAGCCGATCCGGGTCCTGATCGTCGATGACGACGCCCTCGTCCGTGCTGGTCTGTCAATCATGCTCGGCGGCACACCTGACCTGCAGATCGTCGGCGAAGCCGCCGACGGCTCCGAGGTGCCCGACGCGGTGACCCGACTCAAGCCCGACGTGGTGCTCATGGACATCCGCATGCCCACCATCGACGGGGTTACTGCGACCGCCCGGTTACGTCGTCAGCCAGGCGCCCCCGAAGTCATCGTGCTGACCACCTTCGACACCGACCGGCACGTCCTGGCCGCCCTGCACGCCGGCGCCGCCGGGTTCCTGCTCAAAGACACTCCCCCCGCCGACATCGTCCGCGCCATCGCCATCGCCACCGTCGCCGCCGGTGAGGCCTCGCTGTCACCGGGCGTCACCAAACAAGTCATCGCCATGCTCGACGCCCGCGAAACACGCAACGAACGCGTGAAAGCCCGTGCCCGCCTCGCAGCCCTGACCGAACGCGAATACGACGTCGCCCGTGGAGTCGCCCGCGGCGAATCCAACGCCGAGATCGCCGCCGCCACCTACCTCAGCGTCGCCACCGTCAAGGCCTACGTCTCGCGCACCCTCGACAAACTCGACCTCACCAACCGGGTACAACTGGCACTACTCGTCCAGCAGGCCGAGATCGACACCCGCTCCACCGGGTGACCGGCATCGCCCCGACGGGGGCGACGACCCCGACGAAGCTGAGAGCTGCCGGTAGCGACCTGAACATCCCGCTGCCGAACTCATCCGAAGGGCAAACCGTCGGTGAAGGGTGAATCGCCGGGTCGAACCCTGAATACCACGGTGCGTGCCGCCTGCCCGATTGACCCACTGCAGGCCACCTTTCAGGCTCAACTGAATAGTATTGCGCGTCCGACAGGTAGTAGGGGTTTACTGACGGCGCTGCCGCATCCGGCAGCCGCCCGCGTTGCGGGCTGGGGGCTTTCGACGAGGGGTCTGTCTACCCATGTCTTCATCCAGGTTCCGAACGTTCTTCCCGGTGGTGGTCGCGGCCGCCGCCATCGCGCTGTTCACCGCGAGTGCCCCGGCGAACGCCGCACCGGTGGAATATGGCGCGCGCTGCAGCATCGGCGGGCCGGCACCGGTGCAGACCAACCATCCGAACGGCACCGTCTGGCTTTACCAGCTCTCCGGCGGCGCGCGGCTCGACCCGGGCCAGTTCTGCCAGTGGGGCCGCGGAAAGATGATCATGCAGACCAACGGCAACCTGCAGGTGCTCGACGAATTCGGGAACGTGGGCTATTCCTCCGCCACCCGCGGCCGCGGTCACCATGCGATCTTCCAGGCTGACGGCAATTTCGTCATCTACAGCAGCACCGATCGGGCGGTGTGGTCGTCGTACACGGCCGCCAGCACTCCGCGGTCCATGGCCGTCCAGACCGACGGAAACGTGGTCATCTACGACGCGAACTGGAACGTGTACTGGGACAGCGACACCGCCCACGAGGGCTCCGGGGGCCTGCCGCCCACGCCCGAGCCCACGCCTACGGCCACGGTCACACCCCCGCCGCCGCCACCGCCGCCCACGGACGACCCGGACCCGGATACAGCCGAAACTCGCTGACCACAGGTACGACGATGAGGGACGGATGGGTGCAAGCGGTCGCTTGCCCGACGTGAGCGCCCGTCCATCCTCACCGCCATCGGTGTCCCGGCGTACGGGCGTTCAGCGAGCGGCCTCGGCCAGGACCACGATGGCATCGATGACCTGGCTCAGTGGCTGGGTCGCGTCGATGGGAATCGCTCCGGCGCTGCGCATCTGGGCCTGGTAGCCGGGTAAAGAGCGGCGCAGGAGTTCCCTTTCGCCACCGGCGCGGCCGAAGTCGTTGTCCCGGTATGGATCGTCGATCCGGGCCAGCATGGTGGGCTCGTCGATCTCCAGCAGCAGGACGCGATCGAACCGGTCCAGCAGATCCGTCTCGTTGGCCGCGTTCCCACACACGAACAGCGTCGCTGAGCCGGCGGCGCTGATCACCTCGTCCAACCGGACCGGGTCCCACTCCCACCGGTGCCGGTCGAACCAGGCCAGATCCGCGTCGGCGGGCAGCTCGACGAAGCGACCGTCAGCATCCACCCAATGACACAGCGACGGATCTTCGTCGGCGTCAATCGAGGCCAGACCCCGGCCGGCCAGTTCGGCAGCAACCGTGCTCTTCCCGGCTCCGGAACAGCCGTCGACGAGAACCACGATCATCGCCTCAGCCTAGTACGGCGCCCGATTGCATCGCTGTCTACGGGGTGGGGTTGAGCGCGTCGTACTGGCGAAATCCCTTGCGCGAGCGCAGCAGAACCGCGATCAGGACGATGATGATGGCACCTCCGAGCAACGGCGGCGCCCAGAGCGCCCCGACGGTGGCGACGACCCCGACGAAGAGGTCACCGAGGCGGGGGCCGCCGGTGACGACGACGATGTAGATGCCCTGCAGCCGGCCGCGCATGTTGTCAGGGGCGGCGCTCTGCGTGATCGTGTTGCGGAAAATGGAGCTGATGTTGTCGGCCGCACCGGCGCCGGCCAGGAAGAGGACGGCGAGCCCGAGAGCCAGCGGGGCCACGGTTGCCGCCGTTCCCCGGGTCCCGGTGCACAGCAGGACGATCCCCAGGCCGAGGACGCAGGCGCCGTACGCACCGATCGACCAGGCCACGGCCAGACCCTGGCGGCGCACGCCGGCCAGGCGCCCGCTGAAGAGGCTGAGCAGGAAGGCCCCGACCGCGACGGCCGCGGACAGAACTCCCACCGTCACCGCACCGCCGCCGATCATCCGGGCGCCGATCGCGGGAAACAGGGCGTTGGGGTGTCCGAAGGTCATGGCCGTGATGTCCATGGCGAAGGAGGTCCGGATGTTCGGGGCCGTCCTCAGGAAGGCCAGCCCGGCCCGGATCGATTGCAGCCCCGGGGTGTGCCGTGCTCCTTCGGGGGGAAGCGGCGGCAACCGCACGACCGCGATGAAGGCGGCGAAGAACAGGATCACGTCCACTGTGTAGGTCCAGCCGAAGCCGGCCGTCGCCACCAGTACGCCACCGAGCGCCGGTCCGACGGTGACGTACAGCCCCTGCGCGATGCCACCGAGCGCGAACGCAGCGGGCATCAGCTCCGCTCGCACCAGCCGGGCCACGACGCTTCCTCGGCCGGTGGCGACCACGGTCGCGGCCACCGCGTCCACGACCGTGAGCAGGTACAGCGGCCAGACCGTGCTCAGCTGGAACCAGGCCAGCGCGGCGATCGCGATCGTGGCCGTCCAGGCGAGCAGCGAGGCCCAGATCAGGACAACTCGCCGGTCGAAGGCGTCGGCCAGCGTGCCCCCGTACAGGCCGGCCAGGATCATCGGGACCAGGGAGAACACGCCGACCAGGGAGACCGCGAAGGTCGAGTGGGTGAGGCTGTAGACCTGCACCCCGACGGCGACGACGGTCATCTCCGCGCCGATGCCCGAGACGATGTTGCCGAACCACAACCGCGCGAAGGCGGGTGACTCCCGCAAGGGAGCCAGGTCAACCAGCACAGTCCGGCGCGTGCTCGGGTCGGCCTCGGTGCTCATCAGATCCCGTCAGCAGCCAGCCGGCCACGCTCATTTCGAGGCAACGCGCCTCCTGGGCGGCCAGCGTAAACGAGACGCTGTGACTGGCTACGCGCGGGTCATGGGATGACCCCATTTTTGGCCGGGCCACGGCTTCGCTGACCGGGCGTGCAACCCCAAGGCGGTAGCCGGCCCCTTGCCTGCATAACTCTATCTATATAGAATTATGCCATGAGCCGTCAGCGCAGACCGTCCCCGCAGATGATCGCGGTGCTTTTCACCCTCGCTGAGCGCGCACCGCAGCAGAGCCACGGCTACGACCTCTGCCAGGCGCTCGATCTCAAGGCCGGCACCGTCTATCCCCTCCTGAAGCGTCTCGACGAGCGCGGTTTCGTCGAGACCCGGTGGGAGCAGGACCCGCCGCAGGGCCGCCCGGCCCGGCACCTCTATCGGCTGTCGACTGCCGGCGCGGACCTCGTCGCCGAGCTGCGAGAGCAGGGCGCCGTGGCCGATCGCGCCGCTACGGCAACTCCGCCGCGGCCCGTTCTCGGGAGCGCCGGATGACGCCGCGACGCGCCGGCTGGCTCGCCGGGGCCATTGTGTTCGCGTCGATCGCGGGGTTGGACGGAGCGGTGGCGATCGCCCGGAACGCGGCGGACTCCGGCGATGTGAGCGGTGGCGAACTTGCGCTCGCCATCGCGTTTCAGGCCCTCCCGCTGGCTGTTGCGGCGGGGCTGCTGGTGGCCTGCATCGCTGTCTCGAGGCGAGGGCGCCGGGCCGCTGCGGGCGCGGCGATCGGGGCCTATCTCGCGGTCGGCGGGTGGGTGTGGTGGTCGTCCACGAACTCGCCCCGCGCCCCCGAGGAGGACCAGGTCAAGTACGTGCTCGAACTCATCGGAGCCTTCGTGACCACCGGAACCGCCTTCGCGCTCACGGCGGCGGTCGTCGCGTGGTGGATCGCCCGCAAGGCGGTGGGGCGGGACGGGGCCGAGCGGGTGCTCGCCCTCGAGACGGCGAGCCTGCACGGACCGCGCGATCGCTGGGGTGCGGCCATGCGGGCCGAACTCGACAGCATCGAGGATCCGGTGGAACGGGGCCGATTCGCCCGGAGCGCCGGGGCTTTGGCGTTTCGCCATGGCACCGGTCCGTGGCCGGCCGTTCTCGCCGTACTCGCCGGCCTGGGCGCGGCTGTTGTGGTGTTCAGTGCCGCTCGCATCTCGTTCGAGCGTCCGAAGGATCGCGGGATCATCGGCGAGCCCCTCATGGGGTTGGTCCTGCTGTTCCTGATCGTTGCCGTGATCGCGGGGACTCTGATCGGCCGATCGTTCCGCGCCGGACTCGAGACCGCGGTGCTCGCCTGGCTCGCGGTTTACGTCTGCACCGTCGCCGTGGAGATCCCGCAGGCGCTGGCCTGGTATCACGACGAGGGGATCCTGCTCCTGGACGGCGAAGGAGCCGCAAGCGCGGGCATCGATGCCCGCGGCGCGGCCCTGGAGCCCATCACGCACAGCGCGTTCATCTTCATCTCCGTGTCGCAACTCGTCATGGCCGTGCTGGCCGCTGCGTTCGGCGCCCTCGTGTTGAGGGGCGCTCGCCAGTTCGGGATGCTGCGGGACGCATTCACGGGCACGGACGCGCGACACAGCAACGGATGACGGTGGACCTGAGGGACCCTCACGACAGCGCGCGAGCCGCGGCGAAGCGCTGAGCCACCGCGCGATAGGCCAGCTTTGGCTCCCAATGCCACTGCGGGGCCGGGTCCGAGGGCGTGTCCCAGATCGTCCGCACCAGGCTGTAGGCGGCCAGGTCCAGGTCGTATCGGGGGTTGCGGCGGTGCGGGGCATCCGGAGTGACGAAGTCGTAGATCAGGGCGGCGTACAGACCCATCGACTCGAACTCCGCCAGACGCCTGGTGATGAACCGTGCTTGCTCGCGCTCGCTGCGGACCAGGTCACCGATGATCTCCTGCGGATCCTTGTCGTAATCGACGACGTTCCAGCCCATCCCACCGTCAGCAGCCGCCCCGGCATAGGTGCAGCAGCCGAATTCGGAGATGGCGAGCGGCTTTCCGAGGCTCAGGTGCGGGGCGAGGTCGCGCCGCGGCCGGTCGCCGTAGTAGTTCGCGCTGACGATGTCGAACAACGACCAGTCGACCTCTTCGTCGTACGAGGCGCCGTAGGTCAGCGGCCCTTTGAAGACCGACCGTCCGGTGCGGGCGGCCCGTTCGGTGAAGCCGCTCAATCGGCGCTGCAGGACCACCGGGTCGAAGTTGCCGTTGAGCAGGTTCTGCACCCGTTCCAGCACGTTGTCGCCGGGGACGATGCCGGGGACGAAGAGCACAAACTCGCACCCCACGCTGAACACCACCCGGGCGCCCTGTCGGCGCAGGCGCTCGGCCCGGCGGCCGGTCTCGGCCAGGTGCTCGAGGATGTCCACCGGCGGTACGTCGGCCAGCCGCGGCTGCAACCAGACCTGCAACCCCCGCTCGGCCGCCTCGGTCGCGGTGGCCGCGAGCCGGTCGACGCCGCTGCCGTACACCGACACCGAACTGGCGTGAAGGTCATCGGCAATCGCCCGCAGGTCGGTGCGCATCCGCGCCGCGCTCCAGCCGGTGGTGGCCGTCTCTCCGTCCTCGACGCCGTAACAGACGCCGCGCCACGAAAGCCCCTTCTTCCCGGCCGCTTGCGCGCCTCGGCCACCGACCTGTGGGCCGGCCGCCCACGCGCCTGCGCCACCGATCAGCGGCCCTGCCACAGTGGCGGCCACCGCCACCCCAGCGCCGGTCAAGAACCGCGCCCGGCTGATCTCCCGCTTGTCCATGATGCCTCCCCGAGTCTCTCCTTGGTCACCCAGTCTTCGCCGCGACGCCGGGCGTCGGCGTCGGTCATCGGGCTACGGGCAGGGGCTACCGAGGTCGGGGGCAGCGCGACTTAGGTCGTCGAACCAGCAATGCCCCTCCCCTTTCGTTGGCTCCCCTGGCCCGGCTAGCCTGCAGACCGCCCGAGACCCCGAGGAACTGTGAAGCCACTTCGCCTGCTGGACGAATCCATGTGCATCCATTCGCGGCGATCGTCCCGGCCGACCGTCTCATGGGCTCTCAGTTGCTCGCGAATATTCATCGGGTTCTCCTGGGTGGTGAGTTGAGAAGTCGAGGAGGTGCTCTCCAATGACGAGGCACCTCTGGGAATAGTTGTCAGGACGTCGGGTCGAGGGCTCGGGTGACACTTGCTGAAACCGCGCTGACGCGTTCCGTCAGTCGCGGAGGAAGTCCAGTGCCTGGGCCACGAACACGTCGTGATGCTGGAAGATGCCGCCGTGGCCGGAGTCTGGGTAGATGCTGAGCTGGACGTCAGGCAGCAACTGGGCGAGGTGGAACGAGCTGGTCGTCGGCAGCATGGTGTCGTCGTCGCCGTTGACGACCAGGACGGGCTTGTCGACGTTCGTCAGAGTTGCGGGTGAGGTGCCCTGCTCCCACTTGGCGAGGGCAGTGAGCTGGGCGCCGATCGCCTCGTTGGCCACCGGTGCGTCGCGGTCCTCGGTGCGTTCGTCCAGACGGGTTAGGAATGCGTCGGCGGCAGCTTGGCTGGTTGCGGTGGGCGAGAAGAACAGGAAGTGCTTGGGGTGCTTGCCCTGAGCGCTCGCCTTTTCCAGCGCGCTTTGAAGTACGGCACCCGTGGCGGCGGGTCCCTGGTCACCTGCGGGTGCGGTGCCGGCCAGGATGACCCGGCGGACCAGATCGGGCCGCCGCTCGACGATCACCTGGGCGACCATGCCGCCAAGGGAGAAGCCCAGCAGGTCGACCGAGCTCAGCCCGAGCGCACCCAGGAACGCGATCGCGTCGCCGGCCATGGCCTCGATGCTGTCGGGAGTCGTGCCGGCAGAGCTGCCGATCCCGCGGAGGTCGACCAGGATGACGCGCCGTTCAGCGGCAATGCCGTCGACCACGGCGGGATCCCAGTCGTCGAGTACGGCAGTGAAGTGGTGCAGGAACACCACCGGGACGCCCGTGGTCGGGCCTACCTCGCGGTAGGCAAACGGGGTCCCCTCGACCTCCACGGTCTTGGTGACGGCGTCGTTGCTGGTTGCAGACGTGGCTGCTGTCTCCTCTCTGTGGGTTCGCGCCGGGGTTGGCATTGTGGTTGCCGCCGGCGTCCCGGCATGGTTGTCAGCGGTGGGATGAAGGGCGCCGGTGAGCGTGGTGATCGCCTGGGCGATGGCCGCGCTGGCGGCGTTGGTGCCGCGCAGGGCGTTGAGCATGACGAAGTCGTGAATGGTGCCCTGATAGCGCGCCGCGGTGACGGAAACTCCGGCGGCGCGTAGGTTGCTCGCGTACGCCTCGCCCTCGTCGCGCAGCACGTCGGCTTCCCCGGTGATCACGAGCGCGGGCGGCAGGCCTGCCAGCTCGTCGAGCGAGGCCCGCAACGGCGACGCGGTGATCTTGGCGCGCTGAGTCGGGTCTGTCGTGTACTGATCCCAGAACCACTGCATGGCGTCGCGGCGCAGGAAGTAGCCCTCGGCGAACTGGCGGTAGGAGTCGGTGTCGAAGCTCGCGTCGGTGACGGGGTAGAAGAGCACCTGCTGCACGAATCTGACGTCGCCGCGCTGCTTCGCGAGCAGCGTGAGCGCGGCAGCCATGTTGCCGCCGACCGAGTCGCCGGCAACGGCGATACGGGTCGAGTCGAGGTCCTGTTCGGCACCGTGCTGCGCGACCCAGGCAGCGACGGAGTACGACTCCTCGATCGCGGTGGGGTACTTCGCTTCCGGCGAGAGGCTGTAGTTGGGGAAGACGACGGCTGCGTTGGCGCCGACCGCGAGCTCGCGGATAAGCCGGTCGTGGGTGTGAGCGTTGCCGAACACCCAGCCTGCGCCGTGGATGTAGACGATCACCGGCAACGGGCCGGTCGCGGCGCGCGGGCGCAGGATGCGGATCGACACCTCGCCGGACGGCCCGCCGGGCACCGTCGTGTCGCTGACGTCGACATCGGGCTTGGCGATGTCGGCGGACTGCACCTGGTCGACGGCCTCGCGACCCTTCTCGGGGCCGAGGTCGAACAGGAAGGGCGGGTTGGCGGTCGCGTCTGCGAACTGCTGGGCTGCGGGTTCGAGCACTGGCTTGCTGGTCATGGCAGGTCTCCTTTTCCCAGGCCACGGTGGCCTTCGAGTCGGCCTCCACGACGGGCGTGGAGGTTCGCTCGTTCCAACCGGGCCTGCGTTCCCGCCGATGTCGTCGGCGTCTCATCTGTCTCAGATGGATTTCATCTGAGGATCAGATGGACGCGCGGATGCGCAGCAGCAGATCAGCGGACCGCTGTGCTTCGGGACTGGTCTCTCCCAGCGAAGGCAGCATCAGGTAGATGTGCCTCTCCAGGTGCACGTCCGCCTGCATCGCAGGCTATCTGGGCCGCGTCATCTGTCAGGCAGATGGAATACATCTCTGCGCGCTGCCGCCGCACGGGCATCGGCGTCCCTCGGGGCGCGGTTGACGCCGACGCACTAGCGAGAAGCACCAACGAGGACAAGGAGTTTGGCCATGGTCGACTACACGACGACCACTGCACCACCGCGGGGAGTGTCAAGGATCAGAACCGGTCACGGCGTCGTCTCGCACAACGTCGCCTTCTGGGTGGTGACCGCCGCCTTCGTGTCGTTGCAGGCGTTCGGCACCGTCCCGACACCGTTGTGGCCGCTGTACGCCGCACGCGACGGGTTCGGCTCGACCACGGTGACCCTCGCGTTCGCCTGCATGGTCGTGGGAGCCGGCGCCAGCCTGTACCTCTTCGGTCATCTCTCCGACCGGTTCGGCCGGCGGCGCATCATCGTCCCGGCGCTCGCGTTCGGCATCACGGCCGCCACGGTCATGGCGTTGTGGCCGACCCTGCCCGGGCTACTGATCGGGCGCATCCTGACCGGCGTCGCCGTCGGGCTGATGGCCTCCACCGCGACGACCTACCTCACCGACCTCTATCGGGCAGGGCATCAAGCGCAACCGAGCTCACGGATGCCGGCGACCGTCGCCTCGGTGGCGAACCTCGGCGGGCTGTCACTAGGACCCTTGGTGGCAGGCGCCCTTCTGCGCTGGGCCGGGCACCCTTTCACCACCTCCTACCTCGTCTTCATCGCACTAATGATCATCGGCGCGATCTCGGTCAGCCTCAGCCCGGAAACGGTCGACCACGCGCTGCCAACAGCCGCCGGCGCAACCAAGTTCGTCCTACGTCCTGCACAGCGAACCGTTTTCATCGGCTCAGCCGCGGTGGCGTTCTGCTCATTCGCGATCTTCGGGCTGTTCTCCTCCGTCGGCTCGCTCATCGTTCACACCGAACTGCACGAGCGCTCCCCCTTCATCTGGGGACTGGCCGGCTTTCTCGTCCTTGGCGCGTCCGCCCTCGCGCAGACGCTGTTCGCCAAACTGGCCGTCGTTCGGATGCTCGTCCTCGGTCTCATCGGTGTACCCGTCGGCATGGCCCTGGTCGTCGTGGCTCTCTACAACCCATCGCTCACCCTCTACCTGCTGGGATCGGCGATCGCCGGTGCCGGCGCGGGGCTGCTGTTCAAGGCCGCTCTCAGCGTGGCAATCACCACCGCCGAGCCGGGCTCGACCGCCGGAGTTCTCGCCCTGTTCTTCGTCGTCGCCTACCTCGGACTGGGTCTGCCGGTCCTGTTGACCGCGGCCACGCACCTGATCAACGGCCGGTCAGCGTTGATCGTGTTCAGTGCGCTCACTCTGGCGGTCTCTGTCATTGCCGTCCGGCTCCAAGCGGCCGCGCTGCGCCGCTGATAGAGAAGTCATCCTGTCTGGAGTAGGCCGACGCCAGCTACGCCCAACTCGTGTCGCGCGTGCCGACCGCAACTCGGGTGCATGGGTCAGCAAGTGGCCTTCCTCTGCGGCCAGCAACGCGCGCGGCGGAAGGGACACCTCCGTTGGACGTCCTGCTCGCGGGAGACTCGGGCGGGACGGTAAGCGCCACATCCGAGGGTTGACAGCGCGTTTGGCGACAGTCTTGTTGTTGCTGAGAGCGCCGAAGATTGCCTCTGTTCTTTCACGATAGGAGCGCCTCTATGACAACCGCCGGGTCAACCGACGATCACAACTACGCCCAGGCCCTGGACACTGCCGAACAGTTGCTCGGCTTCCGTCTTGAGACCTTCCTCGAGGCTGCAAGCGGTGAGCCAACGAACGCAGCGGACTTCAAGCGAATCGCCACCCTTCACGCGTTCGGAGACTCATGGCCGCGGACCGACCTGCTGGACTCGCGGTCCCGGGCGCTCGTTTCAGCGGCGACTGCCGCACTCGGGATCCACGAACCGCTACGTGGGCAGCTACGGATTGCTCTGAACAGCGGGGTGACCCCAGAGCAGATCGTGGAGGCATTCATCCACCTTGCGGCGTACGTGGGCGTTGCCCGGGCCTTCGACAGTTACGCGATTGCTGCCCAGGTGTTCGCCGAGCGTTACGTCGATGGTGCGGAGTGAACGACAGCACAGCAGGGCGCACGTCTTAGTGGGCGAAGTGACGCGCCTCCGGTCGCCCACGGCGGCGACGTGCCTTTCCGTGTCAACCATTGGCGCGACGGCGGCTACCTCGCCCGCTAGCCGAGGCCAGCGCGAACCCTTGATCAAGTAAGTAACGAAAGCGAGCAACGACATGTCCGAACCATCCCAAGAACTTCCACCCACGGTAATGATCGGCGGCGATCTCACCGTCGGTGCCATCGGCTACGGCGCGATGCAACTGACCGGGCCAAAGGTCTGGGGCGAGTACCCCGACCACGACAAGGCGATCGCGCTCTTGCGTGAGGTCGTCGCCCAGGGCGTCACCTACATCGACACCGCCGACGTCTATGGTCCGCACTCCAACGAGGAGCTGATCCGCGAAGCGCTCCACCCGTATCCGGACAACCTGGTGATCGCCACCAAGGGCGGATTCGTCCGCGGCGGACCCGAATACAGCGACATGAGCGCGGTCGGCAACAAGCAGTACCTCCGCCAAGCCGCGCACATGAGCATGATCCTCGGCATAGTGCCTATCCCAGCAAGCACAGTTGGTTGGTCGTCGTCATCGACGGCGCGCCCTATCGCTCGCGCCGCGTTGTACCAAGCCCGAGCCGTTGCGGCCTCACCCTTCAGCGCCTGGATCGTGACGAGTTCCGTTCTTGGCGCTGCTGCGTCGTAGTAGAGCCGGAAGATTTGAGCCGACTCGCCAACGCTAGCCACGATTATTCCAGCGTGCACCGCCAGCTCCCGCACCTTGAAGTACTCGGCGACGGCCTGCTGGTGGACGGAGTTCTGCGGATTCACGGGCGCTTCCTGCAGGAAGACCAGTCGGCAGCTGAAACCACCCGTTTTTGATGCGGAAGGCGATCAACACGGTCGCGGCTGGCTGGCTGGGGATGACGCCGGAGTCGCCGCGCCGGCGGGCAGATCCATTGCTGCCGGATCACTCGCGGGTCCCGGCGGCCGGTGCTAGCGCCGCGCGCTGGGCGGCCTGTAGCGTAGAACCTGGCGGGCGGCGTATCCGCGGCGGCTGTACCACGTGAGGCCCTGTGATGCTGCGAGGTCGGCTTCCGGAACGCGCGGCTCTCAGCGAGCTGCTCGACGCGGCGCGGGCTGGGCGGCGCGGTGTGCTGGTGATGCGGGGGGAGCCGGGGGTCGGCAAGACAGCGCTGCTGGAGTATGCGGTCGAGTCGGCGGTCGGCCTGCGTGTTGCGCGGGTGGCCGGAGTCGAGTCGGAGATGGAGCTGGCATTCGCCAGTCTTCAGCAGTTGTGCGCGCCGATGCTGGGCAAGCTGGAGAGCCTGCCGGATCCCCAGCGTGCGGCGCTGGGTGTCGCGTTCGGCCTGAACACAGGGCGGGCGCCGGACCGGTTTCTGGTGGGGCTGGCCGCACTCAGCCTGCTGTCGGAGGCGGCTGAGCAGCAGCCCCTGCTGTGCGTAATCGATGACGCGCAATGGCTGGACCGGGAATCGGCACAGGCGCTGGCGTTCGTGGCGCGACGGCTGCTGGCCGAGCCGGTCGCGCTGGTGGTCGCCACACGTGAGCCGGGCGAGGAGTTCCGGGGATTGCCGGAGCTGCTGGTCGGGGGCCTGCGTGATGGCGATGCGCAGGAGCTGCTCAGCTCGGTCATCCGAGGGCCGCTGGATGAGCGGGTGCGTGACCGCATCCTCGCCGAGGCGCGGGGCAATCCGCTGGCGTTGCTAGAGCTGCCGCGGGGTGTGCCCGGTGTGCCTGGTGTATCTAGTGCATCCGGTGTCCCGGGCATGTCGGAGTTGTCGGGGCGGATTGAGGATAGTTTCCGTGGACGGCTGGAGGTCCTGCCGGCCGCCACTCGGCGGCTGATGCTGGTGGCCGCGGCGGAGCCGGCCGGCGAGCCGGCGCTGGTGTGGAGGGCGGCGGAGCGGCTCGGGATCGAGGCCGCGGCGGTCGCGCCCGCGGCCGACGCCGGGCTGCTGGCGGTCGGCGAGCAGGTGACATTTCGTCACCCGCTGGTGCGGTCGGCGGTGTACCAGGCCGCGTCGCCGGCCGAACGGCGGGCCGCGCACCAGGCCCTCGCCGGCGCGACCGATCCGCAGGCCGACCCCGATCGCCGTGCCTGGCACCGCGCGCAGGCGACGCTCGGGCCCGATGAGGACGTTGCGTCGGAGCTGGAGCGCTCGGCGAGCCGGGCCCAGGCGCGCGGCGGACTGGCCGCGGCGGCCGCCTTCCTAGAGCGCTCGGCCGCAATGACCCTGGACCCGGCTCGCCGGGCGGAGCGGGCGCTGGCCGCGGCGCAGGCCAGGTACCAGGCCGGCGCATTCGATGCAAGCCTGGGACTGCTGGCCACCGCTGAGTCTGGGCCGCCGGATGGGTTCCGGCGTGCCCGGATGGGCCTGCTGCGCGGCCAGATCGCGTTCGCGACCAACCGCGGCAGTGATGCACCCCCGCTGTTGTCGAAGGCAGCCCGGGAATTTGAGCTGCTCGACCCGCGGCTGGCGCGCGAGACGTACCTGGACGCCATGGCCGCAGCGATATTCGCCGGCCGCCTGGCTATCGGCGGCGGGATACGGGAGGTGGCCGAGGCGGCGCGCATAGCGCCGCCGCCGCCGGGGCCGAAGCGCGGGCCCGATCTGCTGCTGGATGGCCTGGCTCTGCTGATCTGCGAGGGCTATGCAACGGGAGCGCCCGTGCTCCGGCAAGCGGTGAGCGCCTTCCGCGGGACGGATGTCTCCAGGGAAGAGGGACTGCGCTGGCTCTGGCTGGCCTCCTATGCTGCGGGGATTGTCTGGGACTACGCCAGCTGGGATGTGTTGTCCGGCCGGCAGGTCACGCTCGCCCGTGACGCTGGCGCGCTAATCGCGCTCCCCATCGCCCTTAGCACCCACGCGGGAGTGCACCTGTTCGCCGGCGAGTTCACCGAGGCCGCTTCGCTGGTGGCGCAGGCCGAGTCGGTAGCCGAGGCCACCGGGAGCAGCATCGCGCCGTACGGTGCAGTGGCCCTTGCCGTCTTCCGCGGCCGGGAAGCGCAGGCCGCTCAGCTGATCCAGACCGCCACCGACGACGTGGGGCGCCGGGGTGAGGGTGGAGGGCTGAGCTCCGTGCAGTGGGCGGACGCGGTGCTGTACAACAGCCTGGGCCGATATCAGGAGGCGCTGGCAGCAGCGCAGCGGGCGAGCGAGGACTCGCCTGCGGTCAGGTTCGCCAGCTGGGCGCTCGTCGAGCTTGTCGAGGCGGCGGTACGCAGCGGGGTGCCCGAGCGCGCGGCAGGCGCCCTGCAGCGGCTCTCGGGCATCGCCGGCGCCTGCGGGACCGACTGGGCGCTGGGTGCGCAGGCCCGCTCGCGGGCGCTGGTCAGCGACGGCGCAGCCGCAGAGAAGCTCTACCGCGAGGCGATCGACCGCTTCGGCCGCGCTGGCCTGCGGGTGGATCTGGCCCGCGCCCAGCTGCTCTACGGCGAGTGGCTGCGCCGCCAGCGGCGCCGGCGTGACGCCCGCGCTCAGCTCGCCAGCGCCTACCAGATCTTCGACTCGATCGGCGCTGCGGCGTTTGCCGAACGGGCGCGCGTCGAGCTGCGGGCGACCGGCGGGCACGTCCATCAGCACACCATCGAGACGCCAGATATCCTCACCGTGCAGGAAGCGCTGATCGCCCGCCTCGCCGGCGAGGGCGCCTCCAACCCGGAGATCGCCGCGCAGCTGTTCATCAGCCCCGCCACCGTCGCCTACCACCTGCGGAAAGTCTTCACCAAGCTCGGCATCAGCTCACGCAGCCAGCTCGTCCTCGCGCTTCCTGCCCGGCAAGTCGTCGCACCGCCGGTCGCGCCACGGGGCTAATTCCCAAGGCAGATCCGCGCACCGCGGCGACAGTCCCGGCGTGTACTACAGCAGCGGATCTAGGAATTTGGGCTGCGGGCCCGGTGTTCGCGCGGTGGCATGCATGATGTGATCCTTGAGGACGTGATCGAGCAGGTCGAGGCTTGGACGGTCGAACTGGCCGGGTGGCGGGATGCGGTGGCGGGGGTGTTCACCCGACCGGAGCCGCGGGAGATCTTCGGGCAACTGGTGGTCGGGTTGCTGTCGGGGTTGCCGAAGAAGAACGGGTGGACGCTGGCCGAGTAGTCCGGGCACACCCATCCGGGTCGGGTGCAGACCTTCTTGAGTCGCGGGGCCTGGGACGCCGATGGCCTCGAAAGGCATGTTCGGGAACTGGTCATTGAGGAGATGGGTGACCCGGATGCGGTGCTGATCGTGGATGACACCCAGATGATCAAGAAGGCGACCAAGTCCGTTGGGGTCGCTCCGCAGCACTGCGGGTCGACGAACCAGATCGAGAACTGCCAGGTCGTGGTGATGCTGACCTACGCCGCAGTCAGCGGGCACGCGTTCATCGGCCACCGCCTGTACCTGCCCGAGCGGTGGACCTCTGATCCGGACCGCTGCCGGGAGGCGGGGATCCCGAAAGACGTGGAGTTCACGACGAAACCTGAGCAGGCGGTGGAACTTCTGCAAGAGGCTGACGACGCAAAGGTGCCGTTCGGGTGGGTCGCGGTCGACGGCGGGTATGGGCAGTACCGGGTGGTCCGCGACTGGTGCACGACCCGTTCACACCGGTACGTGATGGCGGTGCCCTCGTCCCAGCCGCTGGCCCGCGTCCACGCCATCGCCGGCCAGCAGCAGGTGAAACGCATGGATGATCTGCTCGCTCGAGCCACCCGGTGGGAGTGGCGTTCGTGCGGGCACGGCTCGAAGGGCGAGCGGTACTACGACTGGGCGTTCTTTACCGTCACCCTGCCCGGCGAACCGCCCGCCGACGGGTTCGAGCACACCCTGCTGATCCGGCGCAGCATCGCCGATCCCACCGAGGTCGGCTACTTCCTGGCCCACGCCCCGGCCGCCACTCCGGTGAGGGACATGGTCGCGGTCGCCGGGATCCGGTGGCGGATCGAGGAATGCAACGAACAGGGCAAAGACCTTCTCGGCCTGGACCAGCACCAGGTCAGGACCTGGACCGCGTTCCATCACCACGTCGCGGTCTGCGTGTTCGCCCACGCCTTCGCCGCCACCCGCCGCGCCCACCAGCAACGCCTGGCCGCCGCCCGCCGCGTCCTCGCCGCCCACGCCGGCGATGCCAGCGAGGTGACGGGTGAAGGAGCACACCGGGGAACGACCCGGTCCCGACCCCGGCCCGAAGTCGAAACCCGTTCCCCGATGGCGAGTTCTGAGCACGGTCTCGGACATCGTCGCCCTGCTCGCCGACCGCCTACGGCCCCACCACGACCGGCTGCACAAGGCCCGCTGGATCCTCTGGCGCCAGATCCACCGCGCCCGCGCCCAGATCAGCCACTACCACCGACGAGGCGAACAGCCTCCGATCCACCTCCGCGAATAGGCCAGCGATCAACCCCCCAACAAGATCCGCGGGCCGACCCGGTCGGGTCGATGGTGGTAGCTGAACGAGGTCCTCAGTACCCACGGCTCAGGAGGGTGTCCGGGGTCACCGGCCGCGATGATGATGGCGATGACCACCCTTCGCCGGCAGACTATGACGTGAGTCACACGGCATCCGAGAACCGAGGCGGGGTGGGTGAGCGACTTACCGGACATGAGAACCGAGAGCGGGATGCCACCAGGCGAGGCGGGGCTGCTGCACCGCTGTGCCGAGGGTGACCCGACGGCGTTCGACGAGCTGTACCGCAGGACCGCACCGTGGTTGCTGGTCCGGTTGCGCCGGCGTTGCTCCGACGACGAGCTGGTCGCCGAAGTGCTGCAGGACACCTATCTGGCCGTGTGGCGGGCGGCCGGGACACTCAGTGGATTCGACAGCGACGGCGGTGCCGCCGGCTGGCTCTGGACGATCGCCGTCCGTCGCCTGGCCGACGGTTTCCGCCGTCGGGCGCGCCAGGGGCAGGTGCTGCCCGCCCTGACCTCACCGTCGATGGCACCGGCGGCCGAGGACCAAGCGCTCGCCGTGGCGCTGGGCGAGGACATGGAACGCGCCCTGATGAGCCTGGCCCCGGAACTGCGACGGGTACTACAGGCGCTGGTCCTGGACGGGATGTCGGTCCGGGAGACCTCGCTGCTGCTGGGCATGCCCGAAGGAACCGTCAAGACCCGGGCGCGGCGCGCCCGAATCGCGTTGAGGGAGGCTCTTTCATGACGTCGCTGAACCGTCACCCCGCTCGGGAGCTGATCGAGCGGTATGTCGACGCGGACCCGGCCCTCGACGAGGTGAGCGTCTGGACCCTGGAGTCACACCTGGAGATCTGCCTGGTCTGCCGGGACGCCCTGGCCGAGCGGGTGTACGCCGACGTCCCGACGATCCACCGGGCGAGGGCGGCCGACGTGGCCCTGCTCGAGCAGGTGGCCTTCGCGCTGTCCAGCCCGGTCCGGACCGGTCCACCGCCGGTGCCGGTCTCGCGCCGGTGGACGCGGGCGCTACGGCGGTGGGCGGTCTGGTCGTTCGTGCCCTGGATGCTGATGACCGGGCTGATCCTGCTGACCGCTCTGCTTCTGGACGCCACGGCGGGCGAACACCCCTCGTTGGTGTTGTTGGTGGCTCCGGTCGCACCCCTGCTGGGCGTCGCCGCGGCGTGGAACCGGCGGACCGATCCGGCGTGGGAGTTGGTCGCCGGTTCCCCTCGCTCCGGGCTGTGGTTCCTGCTCCGGCGAACCCTTCTCATCCTGTCGCTGGTGGTCCCGCTCGCGGTGGCGGTCAGCCTGTTGGGTGGTCACTCACCGGCGGTCTGGCTGACCCCCTGCCTCGCCCTGACGGCCGTGACGCTCGCCCTCGGCGGTCGGTTCGGGGTCCAGCGGGTCGCGACGGTGGTCGCGGCGACCTGGGCGGTAGCCGTCCTGTCGCCGGGACTTCAGCGCGGATCGGGGCCGGTCGTGCTGGAAACGGTCGGCATCCCGGCTTGGCTGCTGCTGGCGGCGGCCGCGGCCCTGATGCTCCTGCTGCGCGGGGACGAGTTCCAGCACATCGCCAGCCGGCAGTAGCCCGCCGGTTCCCGTACGGGCCGGGCCCAGAGCTCGGCGAACAACTTTCCCGATTGAACGGTGGGGTACCTCACCCTGCCCGAAAACAGGCGGACCGACCAGATGGAGATGTGATGGCCCGGACAGTGAGTTCCGAAGAGACGGCACCGACGAGGTACGCCTGGTCGGTCCAAGCCGAGGGGCTGATGGTGAAGGCAGGTCGGCATCTGGCCGTGAACGGCCTGGACCTGCGGATGGACGTGGGGGTGCACGGCCTCCTGGGGCCCAACGGGGCCGGCAAGACGACGCTGATGCGGGCCCTGGCCACGATCGTGCCGCCCAGCAGCGGAGAACTCATCCTGCTGGGCCGGCGAATCGGAGCCGGTGGCGACACCCGGGCGGTCCGCCGATCACTCGGCTATCTCCCGCAGAACTTCGGCTTCTACCCACGGTTCACGGTGAGGGAGTTCGTGGAGTACATGGCCTGGATGAAAGAGATGCCCGCTTCGGAGATCGCGGGGGCCGTGCAGCGCTCGATCGATCGGGTCGGCCTGGCCGACCGGGCCGATCACAAGCTGAAGACCTTGTCCGGCGGGATGCTGAGGCGGGTCGGCATCGCCCAAGCGGTGGTGAACGATCCGCAGATTCTGCTGCTGGACGAGCCCACCGTCGGGCTGGACCCGGAGCAGCGGGTGGGGTTCCGCGAGTTCCTGCGGGAGATCGGCGCCGATACCTGCGTTCTGGTCTCCACCCATCTGGTCGAGGACGTCGCGACCGCCTGCAGCGACGTGTTGCTGGTCAATGAGGGCCAATTGGTGTGGCAGGGCAGCCCCGAGGAACTGGCCGCCGCCGGTGGGGGTGGCGACGTTGGGGACAGTCCGTCCGAACGGGGCTATTCGGCCCTCCTGCGGGACCACCGTCAGCGCGGGGCCCACGATCCGCAGGCGACCGGGGACACCTGGGGCACCAGTCGGCGGGCCGCCCGATGAACCCCGCCTTCCGGATCGAACTACGCCGGTCCAATGCCGTGCCGCTGGCCGCGATCGTTGTCGCCGTCATGGTGATCGCCGACATCCTCTTCGGGGGCTGGAAATTCGGGGAAGGGAACTGGATGAAGCTGGCGACCGGCCAGCGCAGCGACCTGCTGCTGATGGCGGTCTTCGCGGTCGGTGCTGGGGCGATGCAGGCGGGGCTCGGCCACCGCCGCGGCGTCGTCGAACTGCTGGCCAGCGCCCCCCGGCCCCACCGGTCCCGAGTCCTGCCGGTGGCGCTGGCGATGGGCCTGGCGGCCGCCGGTGCGTACCTGCTCACCTTTGCCATCGGGAGTGTCTTCGTCGCGCCGTACGCTTCGTACGCCGATCCGGTGGCGATCGCGGGCGTGGTGGGGGTCGGCGCCGTGACGATGACCACCGCGGTGTGGCTGGGCCTGCTCATCGGGCGCCTGCTGCCTTCCCGGCTGACCCCGCCGATCGCGAGCGTCCTGGCCCTCATGGTCATGGCGGTCGGGTCGGAAGCCCTCGGCACCCTGGGAAACGGGGCCGCCCTGAGCCTGCTGCTGCCGGACCTGTCGGCCTCGGTCGAGGGTGCGGCCACCGTCACGGGACGGGTCAGTGCTCTGCAGGCGGTATGGCTGCTGGCTGTCGGGGTGAGCGCACTCGGCGCTTTCATGGCCGCGCGCCGCCGGCTCCAACTCCTCGCCGTGCTCCCGGTGGTCCTCGCGGCGGTCCTGGTGGCGCCCCAGCTTCCGCACGGCAAGGGGTACATCGCGGCCTACAGCCTCGATCCGCAGGCGACGGAACTGGTATGTGCCGCGGGAAGCCCCCGGGTCTGTGTCACCCGCGTGGATGCGGCCCGGCTGCCCCAGGTCACGGAGCCGGCCCGGATCGCGCTCAAGGCCCTGGCCCGGCTGCCCCATCCGCCGACGGCGGTGATCCAGCACCCGAGGCTGGAGAGCTCCACCTTCGAGGCGCAGGCGTCGACCCGCGCGGACATCGTGTGGATGGACCTGACCCCGTACGGCGCTGACAGCCGAGGGCGGATGGCCCCGGAGGGCATCCAGGACCTGACGGCCCAATTGCTCGCCGATGTCGGCGTCAGCGCGGGCGGGTGCGCAGCCTCCCGCGAATGGTCCAGCGGCGACTCCGCTGCCAGCGAGATCAGCACAGCGTGGTTGCTGGGCCACCCTCCGACCCCGGACCAGCGGTCGGCAGAGGACGAGGAGCGGGTCCGCACCGGCTGGACGGCGCTCACCTCCGTGCCGGCCGCCGAGCAGCGCGAGCGGGTCTCGGCCATGCGCCAGGCCCTGCTGACCTGTCACGGCGACGTCTACAAGATCCTCACGACGGGGAGTACACGATGAGATGGACCACCTTGTACCTGCGTTCGCACCGGCTGCCCGAGGCTCTGCTGGCCGCCACCCTGCTCATCGCGGTCATCTGGGCTCTGACCGCCTCGTTCAGCAACCACCCGGCGGCCGGCCCGAGCCTCGTCATGATGGCGGCCAGCCTGGCGGTGGTCGCTCTGTCCACCACTCTCAGCTCCACCGATGACTCGCTCGACCGCACCGCCGCTCTGCCCTGGCCACCCCGACGGGCCGCCCACCTGCTCGGCCTGGGTGCCTGCGTCAGCGTCCTGCTCGCCCTGACCCTGGTCACGGACACCACGTTCGGCCCGTTCGGCTTCGTGGTGCGCGACGCCCTCGGACTGACCGGAGTCGCCGCCCTGGGGGCGATCCTGCTGGGCCCGCACCGCGCCTGGTTTCCGGTCCTGGCCTGGTGCACCCCGGTCGTCTTCATGTCCGTCGCCGGCCGGCAAGAGGTGCTGACCTGGATGGTCCAGCCGGTCAGCAGCCGGCCGGCCGGGCTCACCGCGATCGCGCTGGCCGCGGCCGGGATCGTCGGGTACGCCGTGCTCGGACCGCCCCGGCGGATTCAGGCCGACCTGGCCGGCGCCGCTTCCTGACCAGCTCGCCGTCCACCCCGACGGACACATCTTCACGTCCCTGCCCCGCTCCGGGAGCGTGCGCGCCGCCCGCCTGCTGGCCGAGATCGGCGACGCCCGCGGACGGTTCCCCACCGCCGACTCCCTGACCTGCCTGGCCGGCGTCGCCCCCTCCACCCGACAGTCCGGCAAGGTCAAAGCCGTCACCTTCCGCTGGGCGGTCGACAACAACTCCGCGCCGTCACCGACTTCGCCGGGGACTCCCGCCACGCCAACCCCCTGGGCCGCCGACCTCTATCAGCGCGCCATCGCCAGAGGCCACGACCACCCCCAGGCGGTCCGCATCCTGGCCCGCGCCTGGCTGCACATCATCTGGCGCGCCTGGCAAGACCACATCCCCTACGACCCGAACGTCACGGCGCCCTCCAAACCCTCCTCAACCAAGATCCACATCCGGTTGCCTGACACCGGGGTTGACACAGGGCATCTCATGCTTCGGCGAACACCGGGCCGTCAGCTCAAATTCCTAGATCCGCAGCTGTAGTACGTGGCCGGCTATCAAGACGCTATCCACCATCGGGTCACGACTATCAACCCTGACGGATGCGCACCGGCGCGCAGCGAACATAGCGTGGCCGTAATAGTTCAAACAACCATATGTGGTCGCGCTAGACATTTGTCGGACGGTAATCCGCGGCCGTATTCCTGAGCATCAGCAAAGCTTGCGTGTTCGCCTTTTGGCGCCAATTTCCCTGGAGCAGCCAAGAAGGTTCCGCGCTGTACAGGCAGCTATTCCCGACCCTCCGATGAGGGGGCATGGGTGATAACGAGAGCGAGAAAGAGAGGACAAGATGACCGCACGAAACGGCCGCGGCGAGTGCCACGGAAATGTCCAGGACGATACCGGACCGTCACCGTAAGGAACACAGTCAGGACGGGAGATCCGCCCATTGCAGACCACCCGACAGATGGCGCCACGCCAGTCATCTGCCCCAAGCGAGGGGAAGCCCCCGCATTCGTAACGTCGCAGCTGTCCCTAGCCAGCTACGCAGTCGTCACCTGGCACCGACACGGAAAGGCAGATCAATGAAACTCGCCCGCGCCGCGCACCTGATAAGCGTGCGTGCACTCGTCATCATCATCGCGGCCGTCGCCGGCATCGCCGGCCTGCTCATCGCGCCCGGACCGGGGGCGTCCGCCCAAACCGGATCCGCTCACGCCCGATCCGCCCCGGGCGGCGCTGCCCTTACGGCCCAGCGCGCCTGCCGACTCAACCCGTCACCCCCGGCCGGCTTCATCGAGCGCAAAGTCAAAGTCAACGGCATCGGCATCAACTACGTGCGCGGCGGCCACGGGCCTACCCTGCTCCTGCTGCACGGCTACCCGCAGACCTGGTACACGTGGAACCACATCCTGCCCGCGCTCGCCCGGCGCTACACGGTCGTCGCGCCCGACCTGCCCGGCGCCGGGCTGAGCGATGCCCCCGCCTCCACCGCTGACTATACGAAGAAGGCCATGGCCGCCGACATCTACGCGCTCATGGTCAAGCTCGGCCTCAGCCGCAACATCAGGATCGTCGGCCACGACATCGGCACGACGGTCGCCTATCCCTACGCCGCCGCCCATCCCGACGACGTCGTGAAACTCGTGCTCAGCGAGGCCCCGATCCCGGACCCGACCATCTACACATTCCCCTCGCTGACTCCGAACGGCCCTGGGCTGTGGTGGTTCGGCCTGTTCGCCGAGAAAGACGGCCTGGCCGAGGAGTTGATGACCGGCCGGGAGCGGCAGTGGGTGACCGGCTTCATGCCGACGAGCGAGGTGGTCAAGGGCGCCGTCACCGCATGCGACATGGACATCTACGCCCACTTCCTCGCGCAACCTGGACACTTGCGGGCAAGCATCGAGTGGTTCGCCACCCTGCCGCAAGACGTCAAGAACAACGCCATCTACCAGAAGACCAAGCTCAGGATGCCGGTCCTTGCCATCGGCGCCTCGGCCAACCTGGGCAGTCGTGAGGCCACCTGGGTCCGCGAGTACGCCACCAACGTGACCGGGGTGGTCATCCCGAACTCCGGGCACTGGCTCTACCAAGAGCACCCCGCCGAGCTCACCAGGATCCTCCTGCAGTTCCTGCGATAACCGGCGCTCGGGCGGCTGCCGCTGCGACCAACGGCAGCCGCCCGTCGGGAACCACGGCCGAAGCGCAAGGCGTTCGCACTCCATGTCTCGGACCGGCACGCCGCAAGATCACGAAGTCCGGCCTGGAGTACTAGGGGGTCAGGGGGGGTCAGGGGGTCAGCACGAGTTTGCCGCGGACGTGGCCGGTTTGGCTGACCCGCTGGGCGTCAGCGGCGCGTTCAAGTGGATACGTGCCGGCCACTGTCGTGGTCAAGTCGCCACGGGCAGCCAGCTCCACCAGTCCGGCCAGATCGTCCGCGGACCGGTCCTTCGGCGTGCCAGCGGCGAAGGTCACCCCCAGCTCCCTGGCGGCTGGGTCCGAGATAGTGATGATCCGGTCGGTTCCTCCGCGCAACACGATGGAGTCGGGGAGGGCACCCTTTCCGGCCACGTCAAACACCGCGTCGACCTGCCGGGACGCTGCACGAACCTGGTCGATGAGGCCCTCGCCGTGAAGCACCGCGATGGCGCCCAGCGACTGGACATATTCCTGATTGGCTTCCCTTGCGGTGCCGATGACAGTGGCGCCGCGGGCAACAGCCAGCTGAACGGCGATGGTCCCCACCGACCCGCTGGCCCCGTGGACGACGACGGTTTCTCCTGCTCGTACGCCCAGCAGGTCCAAGCCGCGCTTGGCGGCCTCGCCTGCGGTGGGCAACGTGGCCGCGTCGGCGAACGACAGCCTGGCCGGAATGCGAGCAACCTGGCTGGTCAGCGCGTATTCGGCGTACGACCCGGCCGGGGGGTCGGCCCAACCGACCACACGCTCGCCAATCGCAACATCCGTCACACCTTCTCCGACCGCGTCCACGACGCCGGCAACGTCGACTCCTGGGATTGCCGGCAAAGCGGTCGGGAAGATGGCCTGCATTGCACCGGATCGGATCGCGGAGTCCACCGGGTTGACCCCACTCGCCTCCACTCTGACCCGCACCTGCCCCGGTCCCGGATCGGGAAGAGGAACGTCTACCAGATGCAGGACCTCTGGGTCACCGAACGTATCGAACATCACTGCCTTCATGTCGCAGACCTCATAATCGTTGGTTGTTCATGCCGGCAGGCGTGGACGCCCCTGACCCGAAACGAGTCGGTGCAGCCGTCGGACTGCCTCTCTGAGCGCCACTCAGCGACCGCCGGAGCAACTGGAGCTCGCGTTGGTTACCTCTGGGGTGCGGACGCCGCGACTGCGGACGCGAAGTCGGGCAGTACGCCCAGCTGGGCGTACAGGGCGGTGAAACCGATGTGGCAGTCGAACACCTCGACCCTGCCCTTGCGCAGGTACCAGAAGTCGGCAGTCGGGATGTCGATCTTGGCCCCTGTCGGGTGGATCACGCCGGCGGGCGTATCGAACGGCCCGAGGAAGGTGCCCACGATCGACAGCTCGATACTGACCACGTCGCCGCGCACAGTGATCTGCTTCAGCTCCCGGTGAATGTCGGGAAGGAACGCGCCCATCCAGACGACCAAATCGCCCAGTTGCCTACCCCGCAAGGTATCCCGGCCAGACACACCGCCGATGCCGTTGAGCACACCGTCCGCAGCGAACAGGTCGATGAACGCCTGGGGGTCCAGGACATCACCCTCCGCCACGTGGTACGCGCGCAGGACGACCGCGAGGTTGGCCTTCTCGCGCTTGGTCAGGTGGTGGTCGGTGAGCGGCAGCTTGGACAGGTCACTCGCGCTCAAGCCCGCGCTGACCTTCGTGCTCCCGACGGGAGTCGCAGCCTGCGACGGCACGGCACCGATGGAAAGGGCCAGGCTCGCGACCAAGGCGGTGATCGTCTTCCAGCGATGAACCTTCATGTTCATGTCCTCTCCGATCCGGGCAACGATCAGGACGAATCAAACGTCACCGCTGGGACGGTGAAAGGGCCATCGCCGGATCCCGGTGAATGTCGAGTTCTGCCAGGTGTGCCCGGGTGCTCCCTCGGATTTGCATGGTTGGGCCGTGAGGATTGTGGATAGGACTTGCGCGCCGGTCGTCAGACGCTCGGACCATGACTTCTTCAACGGCTTCTTCACAGACTTCCTCGCCGAATGTCCAACCGACCGCGGCCGACGCCGTGAGGGCGCCGAGCTGGCGGCACTTCTTGCGCCACGGCACCGAGATGGCCGTGAGCATGGTCGTGGGCATGATGCTGCTCGACCCGGTCTGGGACGCCGTTCTCGGCCGGGCCGACCTGAGCGCCGCAGCCCACCCTGACCTCGGCGCGCTGATCACGGCAGCCGACATGACCGTCGCGATGACCATCTGGATGCTGTACCGCGGACACGGCCGGTCCAGTGTGGCGAAGATGGCCGCGGCGACGGCCATCCCGTATCTGCTGCTGACCGTTCCTTTCCGGCTGGGTTTCCTGTCCGGCGAGCAGCTCATGATGGGCGGTCACGTCCTCATGCTGTCGGCGATGGTGGCCGTCATGCTGGCCCACCGCACGGAGTACTCGCATCCCGTCGGAGGCGCTCATACCGCACACCCGCTGATCGGCGTCCTGGGCAGGAGGTGGCCCAGCTGGATTGCGCTCGCCCTGGTCGCGGACAACTGGCAGCACCCGAGCGTGACGTCGGCCTGGGCGTTGCTGATCCTGCCCGCCGGTTACCTGCTGCTCGGTGGGATCCGGGGGCGGCTGCGGGACCGGCGGATGCTGGTACTACAACTGGGCGGGCTCGCCCTCTACGTGGCGCTGATCCTGCTCGCGCTGAACGCCGGGCCCGCCCTGGCGGCGTGGCTCGTGGTCGGCGGCTGGGGTATCCATGCGCTCTGGGACGCGGCCCACCATCGGGCCAATGCGGTTGTCCCCCGCGCCTACGCGGAATGGTGCTGTGTACTGGACTCCGTCATCGCGCTCACGGGCGTCCTGTTCCTGGTCACCACTCAATAGCATCCCATCAACAGGGACGAGCCGAAGGAGCGTGATGATGGAACTCGCGGCAGGCGACGACCCGCGCTTGTGGGGAGCGCGACGGGCCGTCCTCGGGACGGCCGTGCTGAGCTGGGCCGCCAGCATGGTGGTTCCGGTCATCGCCCTGTTCCACGAATCCCGCCCGCTCTGGCAGTGGCTCGGTGGTTTCGGCCTGCTGATCCTGACGGTGGCGTTCGCCGCCGCGCTGTCCGCGGTCGCCACGCCGTCGGTGTCCGGGCGTCGGCGCCGGCTGCTCGGCGCGAGTTTCGCCGGGGCGAGCCTGCTCTCGATCGTGCTGGTAGCGCCGGTCGGCACGGACCACTGGTACACCTGGGCCTGGATCGGCGGTGCCACAGCCGGTTTCGCTCCGCTGCTGCTGCGCGGGCCGAAGCGCTGGGTCGCTGCCGGTGCCGCGGTGGCCATCGCGGTCGGCGTCAGGGCGGTGACCGGTGGGGCGCCACTCGTCCATGGGCTGATCGCCGCTTCGGTCGGGGGCATGATCATCGTGTCCGTCCTGCTGCCGTTCCGGCTGTGGACGCTGCTGCTGGAGGCGAGGGCGGGACGGGAGGCTCAGGCCCGGCTGGCGGTCACCGAGGAGCGGCTTCGCTTCGCCCGCGATGTCCACGACGTGCTCGGTCACCGGCTCTCGGTCATCGCTCTCAAGGCGGAACTCGCCGCCCGGCTCAGCGGTGTTGATCCGGTGCGCTCCGCCGAGGAGGCTGTCGCGGTGCAGCGGCTGTCGGCCGCGGCGCTGGTGGAGGTCCGCGAGGCGGTGCAGGGCTACCGGGCGCTCGACCTGGGTGATCAGTTGCTGGCCGTCGAGGGCGTGCTGCGCGACGCCGGGATCCGCTGCACCGTGAGCGGCCCGGCCCGGAAACTCCCGGGCGAGACGGCGACCCAGCTGGCGCTGACCCTGCGCGAAGGGTGCACCAACGTCCTGCGCCACAGCGCCGCCCAATGGTGCACGATCGAGGTCCGCCAGATTGCCGATGAGGTGCGACTGACCATGACGAACGACGGCGCCCGCACCGCGGTAGCGGACCGCCTGAGCTTCGGGCTGCAGGGCGCGGCCGAGCGCCTGGCCACGGTGGGTGGGGCACTGCAAACCCAGCGACAGGGAGATGTTTTCATGCTCGAGATCACGGTCCCGACGTCGTGATCCGGGTCCTTCTGGCGGACGACGAGGAGCTCATCCGCGACGCCCTGGCGGCGCTGCTCGACCTGGAGATCGACATCGAGGTGATCGCCCGGGCGGCCGACGGACGAGGCGCCGTGGAGGACGCCCGGGCACACCGCCCCGACGTCGCCGTCGTGGACCTGCAGATGCCCGGCCTCGACGGCCTGGAGGTCGCCGCCGAGCTGGCCCGAATCCTGCCCTCCTGCGCGGTGGTGATCCTCACCAGCCACGGCCGCCCGCCACACCTGCAGCAGGCCCTCAAGGCCGGCGCCAAAGGGTTCCTGCCCAAGGGATCACCCGGCGGCGCGCTGGCCGACGTGATCCGCCGGGTGCACGCGGGCAGCCGCTACGTCGACCCGGCGCTGGCCGCCGACGCACTGACGGCCCCGCCCTGCCCGCTCACCCCGAGGGAGCTCGAGGTGCTGCGACTGGCCGAGTTCGGAACCTCCGTCACCCTGATCGCTCGCCGCACGAACCTGTCCGCCGGAACCGTCCGCAACCACCTGTCCGCTGCCGTGGCCAAGCTCGACGTCACCAGCCGGGCCGAGGCGTACCAGGTCGCCCACGACAGCGGCTGGCTCTGACCGGACAGCGGTTCGTCAGTGCGGCTGGCCCATTGGCGCGGGCAGCGAGTCGTCCATCGCCGCCTCGGCCAGCCGGAGGCCGATGAGAGGCGAGAGCTTGAAGAGGTTCTCCCCAAATGCCGCCAGTACCGGTCCGTTTCGCAGGAACTGGACGCCGTCGCCGAGACCCGGGTTGACCGTGCAGTACAGCCGGTCGATGACCTCGGGGGCGACGGCGTCGAGCGTGCTGCGCACGTAGGCGGTGGTGGCCTCTTGCGAGGTCCGCATCGCCTGCTCGGCCCCGACCTCCCAGGCAACCTCCGCCGGATCGAGATGTGCGCCCACGGACCACTGCCCGGGGGCGCTGGCATGCTGATAGGTGCCGAAGCCGTCATCGGAAGTCGTGAGCCAGCACTGCATCCGAGCCTGCCGCTGCGGCCTGACCCGGTAGGTGAACCGGGCGTGATGGGCCAGCGCACTCGGCGGGTGGAATCCGGCCTGGGCCGCCAGCGCCGCCGTCCCGGCACCGGCGCACAGGACCACCGCGTCGAACCGGTCCTGCGAGGAGCTGGTGCGGACGATGACCCCGTCCGCGGTGACGTCCAGGGCCTCGACCTGCTCGATCCGGATCACTGGCTTGCAGCAGGAGACGAGGAACGCGCGCACCCGGTCCACCCGGATCACCCCTCCCTCGGGATCAATCACGGACTCGGCCGGGCTCTGACGCGTCGGCAACCGCAGCAGCTCGGAGCCGGGCCCGACGTCCAGGTGCACGGCGCCGGCCGCGGACATCGCCGCGGACCACAGGTGCGCTCCCTCGCCGCTGACCACCGTGCCCACCTGGTCGATGAGCTCCTCGTTGGCCTGCCCTTCCCAGCCGGTGAACAGGTGCCGGGCCCGGGCAGCCAGATCCACGAGCTCGGCGTCCCGGTGGGCGAGCCGAAAGATCCGCGACTCCCCCGCCGACCGTTCGCCCATCGGTACGAGTCGCTCGAAGCAGGCGACGTCCGCGCCACGCTCGAGCAGGGCTGCCGTGGTGGCCAGCCCGATCACACCCGCTCCGACAACCGCGATCCTCATGTCCACCATCATCCTCTTGATGATTTGGGCGGCCACCGGCCGCTTACCAGCGGACCCCGGGATCGCCATCGGCGAGCCGGCTCACAAGGATTACCGTCGAGCCGGATGCGTGTCATGATCAAGCATGTCGGACGGGTGGGCTCACGGCAGGATGCTGGCCATGGCGACCGTTCTCCTGATCGGCGGCTGCGCTGGGTCGACCGCGACCGGTTCGGCAATCTCCGGTGAGGCCGGCTCGGCCGTCAAGGACACTTCGGGCGTGAGCGGCTCGACCGTGAGCAGTTCGAACGTGACGGCCACAGCCCGCCCGAGTTCTCCCCTCCCGGCGACGACGGGCGGGAACGCGGAGCCTGTGCCTCGGGAGGCGTACGTGGGGCCCCGCTGGCGGCTGGTGGCAGTGAGTCACCAAGGCGATCGCCGCATCGTTCCGCTGAGCGTGCGCGCCTGGATCCGGTTCGGCCCGAGCGACCAGCTCGTGATGCGCGACAGCATCAACTTCTCGTATGGCAGGTTCACATCGACTCCGGCTGGCTTTCGCCCGACCGTCACGGGGAGGTCACTGGTGGGCCACATCGGGACCGACCCGGTACGCCTGGCGGCAACCCATGGGATGGGCGCCATTCTCGGCCTCGGCCCCGGGGCTCACCTCGATGGCGAGGTGTCGATCCGGATGTCGTCGGGTCGGCTCGTGCTCGGGGTGGACGGATACGAACTCAGCTTCGAGAGGCTAACGTCGGGCTCCCATTAAGCCGCCCTCCATCCTGGCCCAGCCGGCCAGCGACCCATCCCAGCCACCACGAGCAGTCCCCGGAGACACCAGCCCAGGGCTGGCAAGCCGTCACCCCTCAACCACCCAGGAATCAGAATCCGCCTCCGAGAAGCTCGGCAAAAGACCTTCGTGCAAGACCGGGTTAGCTCACCACGTACCACTGCTGGCGGCTGCTGCTCGCGTTGCAGGTCGACATGATGATCTCGCGGTCGGTCGCGGCGGCCAGGCACAGGTGACGCCCCTGCTGGGTCCACGCCCCCCAGCTCTTGAACACCCGGGTGCCGTTGCTCTGGTAGAAGACCTCCCAGATCTGGTAGTCCCCGCCGTTGCACGAGATCGCCTGGGGGTAGCCGCCGTTGCTCACGGCGTGGTCGTCGACGCACCGCCCGCCGCTGACCGCGGTCTTCAGGAACACCCGGTCGTTGCCGCTGGGGCTGTCGCTGATCTGCTGGACCGCCCAAAACCCTTCGTTGCCCCAGCTGCCCAGGTGGAGCGTCGATCCGCTGCTGCCGCTCGCTGTGCCCAGCCAGTGGTTGTCGCCGTAATAGGCGCTGAAGTACTTGCGGTAGGTGTCCGCCTGCGCCGGCGCGGCGACGGTGACGGTGCCCAGCAGGGCAGCGACGGCGAGCAGGAGGCCGACCGCGCCGGCCCTCCACCGCCGAGCCGGGTTCATGTCGAGCATGGTGCCCACCCTTTCGAGGTGCGTCGTAGGTCAAGACCAACAGAAGACCAGTACAGGAGACCGCCCGACGCGTGACGACACCTTTCAATCAAGGGTGAATCGTGTCGCCACCGGCGGATGGCCCGCAAGGCTCGGACGGCCACCGTCCTCGCTCGACACCCCGTCGTGACCCGCGAGGCGCCTGGACGCGAAAATTGCCGCTCGGGAGCTCGTCGATCGCGCCGCTCGATCTACCCTCCCGCAACGGGTACGCCGCGTACGTCTGGGTCACCACCCCGGCCGGGAAGCGGCAAAGCAAGTACGTTTACGGCAAGACCTGCGAGATCGTCCACGCCAAATGGCTGGAGCTGCAGCGCCAGTCAGCCCGGCGGCCGGTCGAAATTCGCGTGCCCACGCTCGCGGCGTTCATCGACTACTGGATGACCGAGATCGTGCCGCCGAATCTGACCCCGCCTACGGCCGCGAATTGCGACATGTCCGCCCGGCTGTACATCGTGCCGGATCTCGGCAAGCGGCGCCTCGACAAGCTAACCGTCCGGGGACGTGCAGACCTGGCTGAGCGGCCGGCGTACCCGCCGCCAGTGCTGTTTTCAGGAGAAAGATGCCGGGCGTCCGAAACCTCGGCGCTGCGCCATCGGCCGATGCTGCCAGCAGATCGCGAGCTGCGTTGTCAGGATCGTCCGCCACCACGGCACAGAGCAGCACGAACAGGCCCGGCGTTTCATGGCTTAGGGGTTGGGCGCAGGGGTGTGGGCGCGGGGTTGCTGTCCTGTATCGCTGTGCGGCAGGGCTGTTGGTGCCAGGTGTGGGTGATCGAGCTGGGGGTGTTCGGGGTGGATTGTGCGGCGGTGGAGATGAGGCAGAGGCTGCGGGCGTTGGTGAGGGTGATGTCGACAGCGGTGGTGCGGGTGGTAGTGGTGTGCCAGGTCGTGTAAAGGGTGCGGGTCGTGCCGTCCGGGGGGCGCTGGAACGCGGGTGTGCGGGCGGTCGTAGCAGCCCAGTCGTCGAGTGTGGTGTTGGTAGCGAGAGCCGCGGTGGTGGTGGCGGTAAGCGCTTCCTGTTGTTCGCGTTGTTTGTCGCCGCGGGTCAGGACCACGGTAGCTGCCACGGCGAGAGCAAGGGTCGCGGCGGCGATCATGAGCACTGGGCGGAAGGTGAGGCCGGCCGAGGGCACGAATGCTCCTTCTGTTGGCGGGGCGCGCGGGTCTGCATCGGCAGGTCGCGGGCGCCGCTGAAGGGTTCCGAACGGATTCAGGTGCGCTCAGTCGTCGTCGTGGTCGACTTCCTCTCGGATGTCGTCGGAGTTGGTGAGGCGGGCGTTGAGGCGCTGGGCGAGGGTGATGAAGATGGTGGCGGCCGCGCGGAAACCGGGTGCGCGGAAATCGGTGTCGCCTTCGAAGCTGACCACGATGTGGCGAGGGGCTCCGTCGTCAAGGGAGACGACGGCAGCGTAGATGTTGATGAGGTCGGTCTCGAGATCCCAGGCTTGGGTGTGCTTGCCGTCCTTGTCCTTCGTTTCGACGGCGGTGAAGCCGTGCTCGCGCAGGTGGGCGGTGATCAGGTCCGAGTCAAGGGCATCGAGCAGCCTCGGGTTGTGCAGGCCGGTGCCGGGTCCGCGCAGGATGATGAGGTCCTCACTGCTGGAGAGCAGGTTTGCCAACATGTCGTCCTCGGCCGTCCGGGCCCAGATGAGCCTGGCGGGCACGGGTCCGCCCGCCGCTGGATGCGTCGGGCGCCACAGGACCGATGGCGGGTCCGGTGTGGGCCGCGGTGGCGGCAGAACAGGGGGCCTCTGGTCCTGTGTCGCCGGTGCGAGGTCGCCCAACCATAGCCGGATCACGCGGCGCAGATCGTTCCGATCTGAGAGGAGGGCCGCGGCCTGGTCGCGCTGGCCGATGACTCGGGAGGCCATGCTTCCCAGAACGCTGGCTGGGCTGAACCAGACCCCGTTGCTCAGTTCGATCCCGGTCTCGTGGAAGTCCGTCGATTGCTGGTGCCGATCCATCACCCAGGTCGCAGCGGGGTCCACTCGCCGGCAGACGAGCATCACGTAGTGCTCCATGGCTTCGAGGCCGTACCCGATTCGGAGCAGTGGGGGCACGTCTTCGTCCTCGGCCAGGATCCATCCTTGAACGGCGGTCCCGACCGGGATCCCGGGACACCTGTCAGCGACGAAACCCATGAACCAGGCCCACAGTGGCCTGAGGCTCTCGACAGAGGCGTCGAGTTCGTCCCAGGGTCCGCCAGTGCCCTGAACCCATCCGGACAACTCGCCCAGACGGCCCGGTTCCCGGGCGATCACGGCATCGCGGTAGGTCTCGGCGTCCTCCGTCGCCAAGTCGTTGAGCTGGGCCATGGGCATGGAACTGAATCCTTCAGTCATCGGAAGGTGGGCAAAGAGCGGGGATCCTCGCCGCGATCAGGAATTCAGCAGCTCGTCGGGGTTGCCCTGTAGAGCGCGCTCAGCGCACCTCCGAGCCTCGGCGGATAGGTCAACGCCGCCTGTTCAACGGCAGATTAGTCGTCGATGTTGGCTTCGTCGTAGTTGGTGAGTCGGGCGTGGAGTCGCTCGGCGAGGGTAGCGATCGTGGCGGCGATGCGGGTTCCGGTGGGCGTGGTGGGGTCGCCGTGGAAGTAGACGGCCAGGAGTCGGGGGGTGTTGTCGATGGTGGTGATCTGGGCTTCGACGGCAAGGTCGGGTTCGTGGTCGGGTAGGTGCCAGGTCTGCGTGGTGGCCCCGTCGTCGTGGGCGTCGTGCTGGGGGTCGGTGGTGAGGCCGAGGCTGGTGAGACTGCTGACCAGGTCGGGCAGCGGCAGTGGGCTGAGCAGGTCGGGTTGCTCGATGCCTTGGTTGGGGCCGCGGAAGAGGTAGAGGTCGCTGCTGGCGCCGGTAAGTGCAGCAACGTCGAGGGTGCCCGCCGAGCGAGGCTCCGGCACCGATGCCAATGGAATCGCGGCACCTATCGCCGGAGTGCGGGGTGGCGGGGTCTGGTGAGGGTCCTGGGGACGCCACCAGATGGGTGGTGGGTCGGGAACCGGCTGAGGTGCGGGTAGGACCGAGGGACGGCGGTCCTGGTGGGCGGATGGGATGTCGAGACCGGCCCAGGCCAGGAAGACACGTTGCAGCTCTTCGGGCTCTCGGTGTGACGCGGCGCGGTGCGGCGGGAGTTCGACGGCTCTGCTGATCGTCGTGTCCATGAGGACGTCGGGGATGACGAAGGCCTTGGTGCGTAGCAGAATCCCGGTCTGTTGGTAGCGGTAGCCCTCGCTGTCCGGATTCGGCTGCCAAGCGGCGCTAGGGTCGAGGCGGCGGGCGACGAGCATCAGGTAGTGGCCGATGGCCTCGCTGGAGTAGTGCCGACGGCCTCGGGTCGGGCGGGGCAGGGTGTCGTCGTGGACCGACCACTGTCCGACCGCGTCGGCGGGGATGCCGGGGCAGTCGGCCTCGACGAAGCGGATGTACCAGGGCCACAGCGCGAGCAGGCTCTCCAGCGAGGCATCCATCTCCTCCAGTGGTCCGCCGGATTCGGTGAGCCAGCCGGCCAGTTCCCCCAGACGGGCCGGTTCACGGGCGATCACCGCATCGCGGTAGGCCAAGGCGTCTGCCTGAGATACCGACTCCATGATGATGACGGGCATCGTCAGCTCCTCGGGAGATGGATGTAGAACGGGATCTTCGCGTCGATCAGTGCTTTCAGGACCGCGGGGCTCGGGCCAACCTTGCCGCTGACGGAGCTGGCGAAGAAATGCCACACCACGCCCGCCATCGTCGGGGGGATTGTGGCCATGGAGATCTTGTCCTTGGCGATCTGCTGGAGAGCAAAGCTCGTCCTCCCCCCTGCCGACCTTGGTCTCATAGCTGAACTTCCTCAGGACACCGTTAGTCAAGTCATCTACGGTGACGTCGATGAACCGGCAGGGGAATCCCACGAAACTGAGCAAACGCAGTCGAATCGGCGATGCAATGAGTAGAACGACAGACTGGCCCCGACAGTGACGCCGACTGCCATCGAAGCGCCCCACTCCGATCACGATGTACTCGGGGTGCGAGCCCTGTAGAAGCACCAGCGATGACAGATTGCTTCCGGACCAGATCGAGAAGAATCGGGTAGACCCAGGTCTTCTTCGGATGAGTGCCCGCGGACCGTTGACGGCTGTTCGGACGGGCTGCGTAGAGCTCGGTATTACCGGTCGTCGGGGGTGGGGCTGTTGTTGTGGAATCGGGCGCCCAGCTGTTCGGTGAGCGTGATGAACATCGTTGCAGCGCTGCGGAATGCGGGGGCAGCGGGGTCGAGGTTTCCTTCGAACTGTGCCCCGAGGTAGCGGACGGCACCGGCGGCGGAGACGACGTCCACCGTGACGAGCACGTCCTCCCCGTCCCATTTCCAGTACTGGGTCTGGCGACCACCTTCGTCGGACGTGTCCTCTGGCTCGAATCCATGAGCCTGTAGGTGGTTGTGGATCACCTGGGCGTCCAGCGGGTCCAGGCGGTCAAGGTCGTCCACGTCCTCCAGGTCCTGGATGTGGTCGAGGTCCTTGCCGTGCAGAATGGCCAACTGATCGGTGGTGTCGAGCAGGTACGCCACGGGATCGTCGGAGATCGACGGGGACGGAACGTGGGCTCTTGTCGGCGGCGGCGGGGAGGGGGGAGGCATTGACGAGGGACGCCAGCGCATCGGCGGATCTGGCGTCGGCAGTGGCGGGGGCAGCACTGGAGTTGAGCGTTCCTGCGCGTCCGGGGCCGACTCGTCCAGCCATACTCTGATGCGTTTTCGCAGGATGTCCGCGGGGGCTGCCCGCTTGGGCACAATATCAATGGGAATGATGATCGCGCCGTTGCTCAGTCCGATGCCTGTGCGCTGGAAGTCGCTGCTGTTCTTTCGCCGATCGACCACCCAGTCGGCGGTGGGGTCCACGCTTTGGCAGACCAGTTTGAGGTAGTGCCCGATCGTGTCGATGCCGTATCCGATCTTTCCTCCCCAAGGCGGCGCCTCTGTCTCGTCCCGCACGTACTCCCTCGCGGAAGCCGCTGAGGGAATCCCGGGGCTCCCATTGGCGATGAACTGCTCGAACCAGGTCCACAGCGGAACCAGGCTGTCCAGCGTGGCATCCAGTTCCTCCCAGGGTCCCCGCGTGGTCTGCAGCCAACCAGACAGCTCCGCGAGTCGCTGCGGTTCCTCCGCCGACACCGAGTCGCGAAACGCATCCGCCTCTTTCTTCGGCAGATCCTTGAAGGACACTCGAGGCATATCCGCCCCCTCCCGGGAAAGGGTCAAATGTGTGGAATGTGGATGTGGAATGGGATCTTGTTGTCGATTAGCGCCTGGAGCACCTCCTTGCTCGGCCCGATTGTTTGTGCCTGCGTGTTGGAGCTTGCGAAGAAATGCCATTCAACCTGCTCGATCTTACCAGCGTCGATCAGCTTGCGGTCTTTCACGATCTGCGCGACCGTCTTCTTTCCCTTGGCGAACCCGACCTTTGATTCGTAGGCCCCAGGGATCAGCGAGCCAGGATCGAAGAAACGCACGTCCATGTACCGGTAGGACTTGGAGGTCAGGTACGTGCGTTCCTTCTTCAGCGTACCGCCGGTCAGCGCGACCAGGACGTCCTCGCCGGCCGACCCGCGGGGAAGGTACTCGGGGATGAAGTTGTCCCAGTCCTTGGGTGGAGTGTCGGGCAGGAGATGGCGCATGCTGTCCTCGGATGCCTTGAGCACCTTCAGCAGATGGTCCGGGTCGTTGGTATTGAGCAGGTGGTAGATGCCCTGCTCGGAGGCCCGGCGGTTGCGGAGGATGGCAATCAGTTCGGGCTGGGTCTTCTCCCACTCTTTGACCGCGTCCGCGGCCCGGCCGGCGCGGCCGACCAGGGCTCGGGCTGCCGCCTTGGCCGGACCGTCGAGCTTGTCCATCATGGGGATGACGACCTTGGCGGTCTTCAGGCCATCGCCGTAGAGGGGAATTGCGGTGACCCGAGGAAAGCTGCATTCATCCAGCGGCCTTCGATTGCGCTCGCGACGAAGTCGCGTACGTCGCCGAAGACCAGGAAGCCGCTGGCTAGATTCCCGAGGATCCAGGGAATTGTGTCGCGGTGGCAGACGTGGTTGTCCCCGCACAGCAAGCCGATACTGAATTGCTGGAGCCAATCGGTCTTCTCGATCTTGAGGTTGTGTTCGCGCGGGTGGTAGCCGTCGGCGATCCGCTGGACCTCGTAGAAGTCGGAGTAGCTGTCGGAGTCGGTGTCCTGGCGGAGCGGGTCGGTACCCCAGGCCTGCTCGGCGCCGTCGCCCAGGCCCTCGATGTCCTCGTCGGAGTCGAAGGCGTTGAGTTCGAGTTCGATTTCCTCGAGGTCCGTGAGGTCGTCGTGGTCGCCGTCGACCTGCGTCGGGTCGGAGCGCATCCTCAAGTCTCCGTCGTGACCGGTCAGGGCGTCATCCTGTACGGGCCACCTGCCAGCGGAAAAGACACCGTCACAAGGGAACTCGTCCGGATTGACCCCCGTTTTGCGATGTTCCAGCGGCTCAAGGTGGGTGAGCCACCGATGCAGACCTATCGGCCGATCTCACGCCCCGACCTGGACCGCCAGGCAGCTCGGGAGCTCGATGCCGAGCGCTGAGCACTCAGCGCCGGTCCGGTGACAGCCTCGGCAGTTCCAGGCCGACGGTCTCCGCCCAAACATCGAGCCCCGGATCTGAGCCTGTCGCCCTCGTGTCGGCCAACCGGCCGATCCGGCCATCGACGCTAGTCGGGCCCGGGCGGCATCTTGCTTCCCCAGTGCTGGCCGGCTGCGCAACACCCTCTAGGGAGCGCGTCGCTGGGCACCCAAGGAGGCCGGTCAACCAGGCACCTGTTCGGCTGATGAAGGAGCCAGCGCCGCGGCCGGCCAACGTGCCGATGAGCGTCACCGCGCGGGTCCAGGACTGTCCCGACGTCCACCGCTCTCAACGCCGACCCAAACTACCGTCCGGCCAGCTCGGCGACGACCGGAGCGAGAGCACCGGCGACGTCCGCTCCGAACACGAAGTACGAGAAGCCGATCTCCTCACGTCGCCGTTGAATTTCCTCGGCGGCCGCGGCGGGATCACTCGGGAGGTAGGCCAGCGAGTCCGCGGCCCGGAGGACGCCGGTATCTGTGTCGGGACCTGCCATGAACGGAGCGACCGAGTCGCCGATCACCGGCACGTGCAGCGCAAGTTCCACATCGCGGCGGTTGTCGAAGTCGCGTACCCGTTGCATCGTCTCGGCCCGCGTCTCGGTCTGCGGCATCACGAAGGTCACCGTGTCGGCAAGCTCGGCCGCGAGCGCTTGCGCCTTCGGGCCAGCCACGGCCATCGCCACCGGGGTGTGCAGGTCTGAGCCGTCGAGTTCGCGCAGGGCTGTGACGACCTCACGCACTTGGCCCGATCGTTGGTTCGCGGGCACCGCGGGCAAGCCCAGCTCGCGCAGCTGGTCCGCAATCCCGGGCCGGCCGGTGCCGATGCCCATGTCGAAACGACCGCCCGTGAGCACGGTCAGCGAGTGCGCTTCCCACGCGGTGCTCCATGCCGGCCGCACTGGGGACGCATACACCCAGGTACCCACCCGTAGATCGGTGACCGTTGCCGCGACGGCCAGCGCAGGACCCGGTGCCGGCTGCCACTGCGGCACGTCGGGCATCAAGATCGTTGAATAGCCGCTGTCGGCCAGACCACGCAGCTGGTCGAGCCACGTCGGCACGTCGGTGGTGATCGGAGCAACGACTCCAAATCGCAACGACCTGGCCTGTCGTGTCGACGTAATGGTCATGGTGATCAACCTTCCCTCCGGCCCGACGCTCTGCCGAGCTCTCCACCGTTCGACGAACGGGTCGCCGCGGATCCGACAGCACACGAAAAGAATCCGGCTCGTTCATTGGCGCCGACGTGGTGGGTGCCCCGGCAGTTGCCGCCGGACGTCTCGGGGTTTGTCGGCCGCACCGATGCTCTGATCGCGTTGGCCGGCCGGGCCGCCAAGGCACCGACCACCGTGATCACCGGTACCGCGGGTGTCGGTAAGACCGCGCTGGCGGTGCACTGGGCCTATCAGGTCGCCGAGTTTCTCGCGGCCCCGATGTCCCCACCGCCGAGCACGTGTCCGCAGAAACGGCCCGTCGTGCCGGATGTGCCCATCCAGGACCCGCGCTGGGCCGCATGATCCAGTCTCCAGGAGCTGGCGGCCAGTGTGGCGCGATTCGCGATCGTTTTTGGCAGCGATAGCCCTGATATTCGAAGTCAGCGGCGCCCGCCGGATCCGCCAGGGTCCAGCGGGCGTCGCGAATTCGCGGACGTTCGGTGTTGGATCAGCGCAGGTGTACCGGGCGTGGGTGCTGGTCGGTGAGGTCGAGATGCCCGCCCGACCAGTTCGGGTTGGCGGCCGAATGCGGGCCGTGATGGCTGGGCAACTGCTGCAGCCGGTGCCGAATGGTGGCGGTGACCGGCAGCCAGACCCGCTCACCCGGATTGCTGTCATGGGTGGCAGTCGCGACCAGGACTCCTCTTAGCGGCGGGCTTTCGGACAGGATCCGGCGCAGGTGCTTCTCTCGCAGGGAACTGGGCAGCCAGAACAGCACCGGGTAGCGGGGACCACCGGAGGCTGCGAGGCGGGCGTAGCCGTCCAGTTTGCTGATCAGCCGGCCGATGGGTTCGGTGCCGGTGTCGCATTCGAGGAAGGATCCGGTCGTCGTCTCTGTGCCGTTCTGGGTGTGGGCCCAGATGCCGTGCCCGTCCGGCTGGATCCCGGCGAACCGGCGGTAACGGTCTGCTCGGGCCACCACCGCAGCAGCCGTGTCGGCAGCTCCGTGGTGGTGCGGGTGGCGTGGTGGAGGCGGACGAAGAATTCCATGCTCACAGACCGGTACTACCTCGGCATCATCACCCACCCCGACGGCACCGAATACCCCGGCCCGCCACCAGCCCCTCGTCACCCCTGACGTGTTCGAGAAGGTCCTGACCGTCATGGACGCCGCCAGCCACGCCGAGGAACGGCGAGCAGGCGCGCTCCGACGTCGAGACCGCGATGATTGGCCTAGGCGAGCAAATTGATGAGCTCCAGGTGACCCATGACCAGCTTGTCGCCGGGTCGGGTGCAGACCTTCCTGTGCCGGGGAGCCTGAGACGCGGATGAACTCGAACGCCGGGTGGGGGACCTGGTCGTCGAGGAGATGGGTGACTCGGATGCGGTGCTGATCGTGGACGACACCCAGATGATCAAGAAGGGACCAAGTCGGTCGGAGTCGCCCCGCAGCACTGTGGGGCCACGAATCAGATCGAGAACTGCCAGGTCGTGGTGATGGCGACCTACGCCTCACCGGCCGGGCATGCATTCATCGGGCATCGCCTGTATCTGCCCGAACGATGGACGTCCGATCCGGACCGCGGCCGTGAGGCGGGTATCCCGAAAGACGTGGTGTTCGCCACGAAACCCGAACAGGCAGTGGAACTTCTGGGCGAGGCGGCGAAGGTGCCGTAGCGGTGGGTTGCGGTCGATGGTGGGTACGGGCAATACCGGCTGGTGCGGGACTGGTGCACGAGCGGCTCGCCCCGGTACGTGGTGGCGGTGCCCTGGTCCCAGCCGCTGGCCAGGGTGCACGCCATCGGCGGACAGCAGCAGGTGAAACGCGTTGACGACCTGCTCGGGCGGGCGGCCTGCCGCCGCATACGAACCGGATCCCGAGCCGGTCGAGCCGCAGCTACCCTCCGACGGTTGGTCGCAGGCGCCCTGCGGCGACCACGGGATCGCTGAGGCATCCCTCATCACATCCGCCGGGCCGGGCCGCCGGTCATGCCGAGCGGCCCGGCCCGCGTCCTGATCGTCAGGCTGCGGCTGTAAAGGACCAGACCTGGGCGGCGTTGCCGAACCCACTGCAGCGGTAGATCTGGATCTGCGCGCCATCGTCAACGGATCCGTTGGCCACGTCGAGGCAGCGGCTCCCGGTCCGGGAGATCACCTGGTGGACACCACTGAACGAGCCCGGGTTGATCCTCCACGTCATGCTCGGGCCGCCCCGGCAGTCCCATTGCTGGATCGGCGTCCGATCAGCGTTGGTGCCATCCTTGACGTCCAGGCACTTGCCGCTGACACGATTGACGAACCGGTAGTCGTTCCCACTGAGGTTGACGCGGACCGTTGCCCAGATCTGTTCCGGTGACGAGTCGCAGGTCCGTTGCACCACGCGTTCACCGTTGACCGATGGGTCCCCGAATTGGTTCACCTCAGCGCATTTGTTGCTGCCGAAGTTGACGATCCTGACCAGGCTGGGCAACGGGTCTGATGCGGCGACGTTCGCGGCCTGGGCGCCACCACCCACCACCACATTCAAGGAGGCGGCGGCCAACGCCCCCACCAGCAACATCTTGAGGATCTTGCTACGCACCTTCATATTCTCACTTCTTTCCTTGCTCGGGTTTTCAGGGCCGGTAGGCCAACTGCGGCCAACACGCTCCACGGCTGCGTCGCATCAGTGGCAGCGGTGCTGTGCTGCACTCGGTCTGTCGGTGACTATTCAGCGGGCCCGGAACCGGCGCGACGATCCCGGACGATCCCGGACGCGGTCCCCTCGCCCTCCGAGACGGATCGATGGCAGAGTCCCTGACGTCATGGAAAGTGTGTGTTTAGGTAGAGATGTCATGTTGGTGGGCGCCGGATGCCGGTGAGGGATTGAGGTATGACCGTGTCGCGCTCGGATCGTGTGTTCGTCGTATTGCCGGATCCCGGGCGGGCGGGCACACTCGACGAGTTCACCCAGCAGTTGCGGCTGTTGAAGGTGTGGGCTGGTGACCCGTCCTACGGCACAGTCACCGACCGCATCAACACGGCCTGGAAGACGGCTGGTCGGCCCGATGGTGAGTGGGCGCGAAGGGCCACGGTCGCGGATTGTTTCCGGCCCGGTCGGCGGCGGTTGAACACCGACCTCGTCGTCGCGGTGGTGCAGGCGTTGCACCCGGACCAGGGGTATGTGGCGCAGTGGCGGCAGGCGTTACAGGTGATCGGCGGGCAGACCCGGGCGGCCTCTCAGGTCCAGGTCCAGGACAGCCTCCCGCAGGAGCTGGCTGAGTTCACCGGCCGGAGCGCCGAACTCGACCGGCTGCGGCAGGCGCTACGCCACGGCGAGACCGATGACGGCACGGTGATCTGCACGATCGCCGGGATGGCCGGGGTCGGCAAGACCCAGCTCGCCATTCGGGCCGGGCACGAACTTGCACGTGAGCAGCCCTTCGACCGGGTCCTGTTCGTCAATCTGCGGGGTTTCCACCCGGATCCGGCTCAGCCGCCGGCCGACCCGGCGGCTGTGCTGGAGGGCTTCCTGCGCCTGCTCGGGGTTCCTGGCCATCAGATTCCGCATGACCGACAGGCCCGCACCGCGGCCTACCGCCGCTGTCTGGCCGGCAGTCGCACCCTGGTGGTATTGGACAACGCCGCTGACGCCGACCAGGTCCGGCCCTTGCTCCCGGAAACGGCGGGCTGCCCCGTCCTGGTCACCAGTCGACGCAGCCTGACCACATTGCGCCCTGCCATGCAGCTCGCGGTGCAGGTGTTCACCCCCGACGAGGCCGTGGCATTCCTCGGCCGACGTGCGGTTGGGGTTCCAATCGGCGAGGATCCGGACGCTGCGGGCCGAATCGCCCACCGCTGCGGCCATTTACCGCTGGCCCTCAGTCTCGTCACCGCACACGTCCTTGGCACCCCCGGCTGGACGCTGACCGACCACGCCGACCGGCTCGACGAACGCCACCACAACGGGCGCCTGGATACCGGTGTGGGGCTCGCCCTCGATCTGTCCTACCAACACCTGCCCACCGACCGGAAACGCTTGCTGCGACTGGCGTCGCTGCACCCCGGTCAGGACCTCGACGCCCACGCCGCGGCGGCCCTGGCCGACACCGACCTGCCCACCGCTCAGACCCTCCTGCACCACCTGTGCCGCGACCACCTGCTGCAACAACCCAACCCCGGCCGGTACACGCTCCACGACCTGACCCGCGCCTATGCCACCGACAGGGCCGGCGACGAAGACCCGCCACCCGACCGCCGCGCCGCCCTGACCCGCCTGTTCGACTACTACCTGGCTACCACCGCCGCCGCCATGGACACCCTGTACCCGGCCGAGGCCCACCGTCGGCCGCGGGCCGCGGGCCCTCGCACCCCTGTCCCAGCTTTGGCCGATCCGGACAGCGCCCGCGGCTGGCTGGACACCGAACGCCCCGCTCTGGTTGCCGTCGCTGCCCACGCCGTCACCCACGGCTGGCCCGCCCACACCGTTCGCCTGTCCGCCACCCTTTTTCGGTACCTCAACGGCGGGTACCTCGCGGACGCCCTGACCATCCACGGCCACGCCCACCACGCTGCTCAGCAGATCGGCGGCGACCTGAACGGACAAGCCCAAGCATTGGCCAGCCTCGGCGCCACCTACACGCAGCTGGGCCAGAACAGGTCGGCCGCCGAACACTTCCAGCAGGCCCTGCACCTGTACCGGCAGGCCGGCGACCAGGCCGGCGAAGCCCGCGCCCTGACCAACCTCGGTGTCGCCCAGATAGCGTTAGGTCGCAGCCGACCGGCCGTTGACCATTTCGCGCAGGCCCTGGCCCTGTTCCAGCAGGCCGGCCACCGGGCCGGTGAAGCCCATTCGCTGACCAACCTGGGCGACCTCGAGGGGAGGCTGGGCCGGCACGGGGCGGCCGGCGAGCACTTCCAGCAGGCTCTGGCTCTGTTCCGGCGACTCGGCGACCTCACTGGCGAAGCCTGGACGCTGAACTGTCTGGGCGAGTTTGAGGTGCGGCTGGGCCGGTACGGGGCGGCAAGCGACCACCTCCAGCAGGCCCTGGCCCTATACCGGCAACTCGGCGACCGCGTCGGCGAGGCTTGGGCTCTGAACAACCTCGCCACCCTCCACACATGTCTCGGCCAGGCCACCGAGCAACATCAGCAGGCCCTCGCCATCTTCCGCGAGACCGGCGAACAGGGCGGCGAAGCCAGCGCGCTCAACAGCCTCGGCGAAGCCGCAGGCACGATCGGGGACCACGCTGACGCCCTCGCTCACCACACCGCAGCTCACACCATCGCCGCCGACATCGGCGACCCTGACCAGCGGGCCCGCGCCCACACCGGCCTCGGCCACGCTCACCACGCCCTCGCCAACCCTGGCCGCGCCCGCCACCACTACCAGCACGCCCTGACCCTCTACACCGACCTCGAAAGACCCAACGCCGAGCAGATCCGTGCGCTCCTCACCACCATCGACCTCAGTCCCGAGCAGCACAGGGCCGAGCTGCCGATCTCGACGGAGCCCCGGCGCTGAGCCTCACACCGACCCGGTCGGCGCCGAACTCGCCACCGGGACCGGCAGGTGGACGGTGAACCGGCTGCCTTGTCCCGGGACGCTCTCCACCGAGATGGTGCCGCCGTGGGCCTCGGTCAGTTGCTGGACGATCGCCAGCCCCAGGCCGCTGCCGGACCATCGCGTCGTGCGCCGCCTTCGACAGCACGAGCGGCTCCGGAAAGTCATCGCGCGAGGCGGTGACAGGTGAAGCGATGATCACCACATCAAATCGGACATGTGCGACGACCACAAGAGCTGGCGAACAAGTCCAGCGGTTCAGGCCAGATCTAGTTCCGCGCGGGGGGAGCCGACCATGTCATGTACTCAATGTGGCCCACGATCGCCGCGTCCCCTCCGGGTCGAAGAACCATCGACCTGACCAGGAGCGGCCCGGGAACCAATCACGATGGCGATGAAGATGTCCCCCAGCGCGAACTGCGGGCGGGAGACGACGCGACAGCCTGCGGCACCCTTCCTGCGGCTCAGTGAGTGGCGGGCAGGTTGCCGAGCGCCCGGTGCTCGAGATCGGTGGTGGCCCGACGGATCATGGTGACAGTCAGCTGGCCGGTCGGGGTGAGTTCGATGAGCACCGCCCGACGGAACGATCATCCCCCCAATATCCCGCGCACCTGTGAGACTGTCGTCTGGGGCGTCCCCAGAGTAGGCATCAGCTCGGCGTTCACTCCGCGGCCTGGGAGGGGTGGACTGTGCGCAGCATGAACGCTGTCGGTGCGATTGCGGCCACCACGGCCACGACCAGGCAGGTGCCTGCGACCAGGCCGAGGCTTTGCCACGGCACGTCCACCGGGATCTGCCCGTTCCCGTCGCTGAGTGATCGCCGGATCAGCAAACCCACCGCACCCGCGGTGGCCGCGCCGAACGTGAGCGAGGCCACGGTCACCAGAGCCGACTCCCACAGCACCATCGCGCGGACCTGCTGTTCGGTGGCGCCGATCAGCCGGGTGGAAACGAACTCCCGATGCCGCTGCAGGGAACCCATCAGCAGGGTGTTCGCAATCGCCAGAGCTGCATAGAAGCCGCCTGGGCCGAGGAGAACCCAGAGCACGAGGGTGTTGTTGCTCCGTAGGTCCGTGTCGGTGCTCGCGATCCACGCCTTCGAGGACTCGGCGCGAGCGCGGGTGCCCCTGAGCTCGGAGTTGAGTACGGCGACCGGATCGTCGACGCCGCGCTCGGGGATCACGAACCACCGGCCCGGATGGGCGGCCGTCCCGGCCAGGGCCTGCGGCACCAGGATCGAGCCGTAGAGCGAAGGGGCGTCGTCCACGATGGCCACCAGCCGGACTCGGATCGGTTTCCGGTCTGCGATCGCGACTTTGAGCGTCTGCCCGAGGTGCAGCCCCGAGTCGAACATCAGTGAGCGAGACATCGCGATGGTGCGGCCGTGGAAGTCCTCGAGGGATCCCTGGTGAACCTGCAGTCCTCGGGTGGCCGTGGCCTTCGTCGCGTCGATCGCCTCCGCCTCCTCCTGCTCGCGCTCACCGTCGCGGAACATGGTGAGCGAGACCATGGCGCTGCCATCGACGACCCGTACCGACGGCGATTGCTCAAGGATGCGTTGTGCCTCGCGGGTGCTGTCGTCGGCGGTAACTACGATGGGCGCGCTGAGCTTGTCCTCGTTGAGGGCTCGGTCGAAGTCCGCCATCACTGCGAGCGTGACGATCAGCGACCCGGCAATGGCGGAGATGGCGAGCGTGGGGGCGGCCAGGGCGGCCGTGCGTTTGGCCGAGGCGGCGACGTTGTCGCGCGCCATCCGGACGCTGACACTGTCGGTCACGAGCAGCACGGGGCGGGCCACCAGCCGCGCGAGTGCCGGGAACAGCACAGGACCGAAGCAGACCACGGTGACGACGAGCACCTCGGGCACGAAGATCCCTAACAAGAGGGAGATCTCCCCCGAGATGGAGCCCATCGTCACGAACATGGCGATCGATCCGGCGAGAAAGCAGAGGCCGATCGCGATCCGCCAGAAGCCGAGTCGTCCACCCTCGACCGCGGACTCCCGCAGGGCGTCGACTGGTGGAATGCGCGAGGCGCGGCGGGCGGCGGTCCGGGCGCCGAGGAGTGCGACGAGTATCCCGATCGGGAGGGCGATCGCGAGTGTCGGCCACAACGGTGGCGAGTCAAGGTTGAGCGAGGTGACGCCGCGCTCCTGGGCGAGCCAGAGGGCGAACGGGGTAAGCAGGTGTGCGAGCATACAGCCCGCGAGCGACGCGACGACCGCCAGAATGAGCGACTCCCCCAGAATCATCCGCCGCACCTGTCGAGGAGTGGCTCCGACGAGACGCAACAGCCCGAGCTCACGCCGTCGTGAGGTGACGACGAACGCGAACGTGCTGGCAACGACGAAGATGGCAATGAAACCGGAGAACCCGGCCATCACCCCCAGCATCGACGTGAGGTCGTCGAGCTCCTGCCGCGTTTGCGCGTGCCCGGCGCCGAGCCGGGAGCCGAGCTGGTCGACGGCGGTGATCAGCTCTACGGTCAGACCGATCAGGCTGACCCCGAGGAGAAGAGCGAGGAACGACCCTGCGTACGCCGCCCAGCCGCGACGCAGCGAGTGCCGGCTGAGATCGAGGAGCATCATCCTTCGAGCTCGCTCATCTTCTGTGCGATCTGGGTGCTGGTGCCGTTCTCGAGGTGCCCGACCACCTGGCCGTCGGCCAGGAAGATCACCGAGTCGGCGTACGACGCTGCGAGCGGGTCGTGGGTGACCATCGCGATCGTGTGCCCGTGCTCGCGCACCGACGAGCGCATCAGCTCGAGGATCTGCCGACTGGTGTTCCGGTCGAGGGCCCCGGTCGGCTCGTCGGCGAACACCACCTGCGGACGCGTGACCAGTGCCCGGGCGATCGACACGCGCTGCTGCTGTCCTCCCGAGAGTTCCGCGGGACGGCGACGGTGATGATCCTCGAGCCCTACCCGTGCGAGGGTGTCCAGCACCAGGCGCCGACTCGGGCGCTGCCCGGCCAGGCGCAGCGGAAGGGCGACGTTGTCGAACACCGTGAGCGCGCCCAGCAGGTTGTAGGACTGGAACACGAAGCCCATGGTCGAACGGCGTAGCCGCGTCAGTGCGACCTCGTTGAGCGACCGGAGGTTCGTCCCGGCGAGGAGGACGTCGCCTCCCGAAGGGCGGTCGAGGCCGGCCGCGCACTGCAGTAACGTCGACTTGCCGGAACCGGAGGGGCCCATCACGGCGGTGAACGTCGAGCTTCCGAAGGTGTGCGTGATGCCACGCAGGGCGTGGACGGTGCCGGCCTTCGACTTGTAGGTCTTGCGGACGCCGTCCAGGGTGACCGCGTCAACGCTCGTCGGAGCCGGGCTGCCGGGGGATGTGGCGAAGGTTGTTGTCATGCCTCCATGACAGCCGTTGCGCCGCTCGGAATCTCTGGCCTGTGCGCCACTTCCAGGGTGGCGTACGCGCTACGCCCACGGTGGCCCGTCGGCCACTGTGCTCAGCGATCCTCGGGCCTAGTGTGCTTCCCATGACCTCCTCGAGCGGACCTCGGCCACAGCCGGTCTGGTCGGCGCTCGGAGGGAACCCACTGCGTTTCCTGGGCTCCGCGTGGCCATGGCGATCACTCGCCTACCTGGTCTCCACCGCCCTCGTCGGGATGGTCACGCTCACGGTGTTCCTGGTCACGATCGGGGCCGGCGTGCTCACCTCCCCGCTCATCATCGGGTTGTTCATCCTGGGTGGCCTGCCCATTCTCGGGCAGTGGGTAGCGGTCGTGGAACGCCGTCGGCTCCGGCTGATGTTCGACCAGGTACCCGCGCTGCTGATCGATCCGAACCTCCCTCGTGGTCGGTGGTGGAAGCCTGCGCGGGACGCGACCTCGTGGCGCTCGCTCGGGTACGCCGTCCTGCTCGCCTCGGTCCTGTGGATCGTCGACGCGCTCGTCGCGACCATGGTGGTGACCCTGGTCGGTGTCTCGGCCCTGTCACCGGTGCTCGCACACTTCACCAGCGTCAGTGTCGGTCCGAAGATACTCAATTCCACCAGCGAGGCGATTCCCTTTGCCCTCCTTGCGACACCGGTTCTCTACGTACTCGGGGCCTATCTTCTGAGCGCGCTCGCCGCAGCGCAGGCCGCACTCGCGCGCATCCTGCTGAGCCCTCGGGAGGAGGAACTGCAGGAGCACGTCAGTGAGCTGCGTCGCTCCCGGCTCCAGCTCGTCGACGCCTTCGAGATCGAGCGCAAGCGGATCGAGCGAGACCTGCACGACGGCGTCCAGCAACGCCTGGTCGCCCTCACCATGACGTTGGGTCGGGCCGAGCTGGACGTGCCTGAAGGTGCGGGGCTCGAGCTCGTCCGTCGTGCCCATGCCGAAGCCGAGGCGGCGCTCGCCAGTCTCAGGGAGGTGGTCCGCGGGGTGCATCCACGAGTGCTGACCGATCTGGGTCTGGCGGCGGCGATCCGGGAGGTCGCTGACCGGATGCCGATCCCGGTCCACGTCGACGTGGTTCTCGATGATCGCCCCGAACCGCAGGTCGAGGCCGCGGCGTATTTCGTGGTGAGCGAGGGCTTCGCCAATGTCGCGAAGCACTCCGGTGCCCGAAACGCATCGGTCACCGCAAGACGTCGTGACGACCGGCTGGTGCTCGTGGTCGGCGATAACGGCCGGGGCGGAGCGGTCGTCGGCGAGGGCAGTGGACTCTCGGGCCTGGTCACCCGCCTGGACGCACTCGGTGGCACGCTGGGCATCTCGAGTCCGGCCGGCGGACCGACAGAGCTGCGGATGGAGAGCCCATGGCGGGTCGAGCACTGAGGATCGTCCTGGCCGAGGACTCCGCACTCCTGCGCGAGGGCCTGATCGGCATCCTCGAACGAGCCGGCCACGAGGTAGCCGCCTCGGCGGAAGACGGTGAGGCGCTCGTCCAGGCGGTGCGGACCTCCCTACCGGACGTGGTGATCACCGACGTCCGGATGCCCCCGGGCCACTCCGACGAGGGCTTGCGCGCCGCCGCGGCGATCCGCGCCGATTTTCCCGAGCTTCCGATTCTCGTACTGTCCCAGTACGTCGCGGACGCCTACCTGCCCGCCCTCATGGACACAGCCGGCACGGCGGGAATCGGCTACCTCCTGAAGGACCGCGTGGGCCGAGTCGCCGACTTCCTGGTCAGCCTCGAGCAAGTCGTCGCCGGTGAGACCGTGGTCGATCCCGAGGTCGTCCGTCAGCTCCTGGCCCGCCGCAGCACCGACGGCCCGCTGTCGGCGCTGACCACCCGCGAGCGCGAAGTTCTGGCCCTGATGGCCGAGGGCCGCACGAACACCTCGATCGCCTCGGTCCTCTTCGTCAGCGAGGCCGCAGTCCGCAAACATGTAGGCAGCATCTTCGCGAAGCTCGACCTGGGCGACGGTAGTGACCGCCGAGTGTCGGCGGTGCTGGCGTATCTCAGGCACTGACTGCCCACCCCTGTGGCAGAGGGTACTGACCTGAGGAGACTCGGATGGATTACTACGACCTGGGGGCCTACACCAGGAGCGTGACGACGCCGAGCGGAGCCGCGCAGACGTGGTTCGACCGCGGCCTGATCTGGGCCTACGCGTTCAACCACGAGGAAGCCGCGAAGTGCTTCGAGCATGCCGTCGCGGAGGATTCTGAGTGCGCGTCGGCCTACTGGGGCCTGGCCTACGCCCTCGGCCCGAACTACAACAAGCCCTGGGAATTCTTCGACCCTGATGACCTCCGGTCGAGCGTCCAGCGTGCGCATCAGGCGGTGACGTCCGCCCGCGAGCATGCGGGTGCGGCGTCCACGGTGGAACAGGCTCTGATCGAGGCACTTCAGCTGCGGTACCCGGCCGAGCGCCCGGTCGAGGACTGCTCGATCTGGAACGGCCCGTACGCCGAGGCCATGGGCCGGGTGTACGAGGCTCATCCCGAGGATCTCGACGTGGCCACGCTTTACGCGGACGCGCTGATGAACCTCACCCCGTGGGCCCTCTGGGACACCCGGACCGGAGCGCCGGCCCCGAATTCCCGCAGCGCCGAGGCCAAGGAGGTGCTGGAGCGGGCCCTGGGCCGGCCGGAGGCCTCGCGCCACCCGGGACTGCTGCACCTGTACATCCATCTGATGGAGATGTCCGCGACGCCGGAACTGGCGCTTCCGGTGGCCGAGCAACTGCGCAACCTGGTTCCCGATGCCGGGCATCTGCATCACATGCCGACCCACATCGACGTCCTGTGCGGCGACTACCAGCGCGTTGTGACGTCGAACTCCGCGGCGATCCGGGCGGACGAGCGGTTCCTGGAGCTCGGTGGGCCGATGAACTTCTACACGCTGTACCGGTGCCACAACTACCATTTCAAGATCTACGGCGCCATGTTCCTGGGCCAGTCGCAGGTGGCTCTGGACACGGCCGCCCAGCTCGAAGCGGCCGTTCCGGAGGAGTTGCTCCGGGTGGAGTCTCCCCCGATGGCCGACTGGCTCGAGGGATTCCTGGCGATGCGGGTGCACTCCCTGATCCGGTTCGGGCGCTGGGACGACGTCCTGGCCCTGGAGTTTCCCGCGGACCCCGAGTTGTACTGCGTCACCACAGCGATGACGCGCTACGCCCGGGGGATCGCGCTGTCCGCCCGGGGCCGGCTCACCGAGGCCGAGGCCGAGCGAGAGCTCTTCCGCGCAGCCGTCGGACGGGTGATCCCGACCCGCACCCTGTTCAACAACACCTGCCTCGACATCCTGGCCGTCGCGGCCTCGATGCTGGACGGCGAACTGGAGTACCGTCGGGGGAACCACGAGGCGGCGTTTGCCCACCTGCGCCGGTCGATCGAACTGGACGATGGGCTGCCCTACGACGAACCCTGGGGCTGGATGCAACCTACCCGGCACGCCTACGGTGCCCTGCTGCTCGAGCAGGGGCGGGTCGCGGAGGCCGCCAGGGTCTACGCCGCCGACCTGGGGATCGACGACACCTTTCCGCGATCCTCGCAGCACCCGAACAACGTCTGGAGTCTGCACGGCTACCACGAGTGCCTGCTCGCCCTGGGACGCTCGGCCGAGGCCCGGATCATCGGGCAGCAGCTGACCCTGGCCCGGTCCCGGTCCGACGTCGCGATCGAAGCTTCCTGCTACTGCCGCCTTTCCGCGATCAGTGAGCCGGCCGCCGCCGATTTGTGCTGTGGGACGCCGAGTGAGACGCACCCGAGGGCAACGGCCGCCGGCGGCCTCGCTTGAGGACTCACCCTTCGCCGCCACCAGAGACTGTGGAGCACCCGCCCCTGTTCCAAAACCTCACGGTTACGGTCGCGACGGCACCGGGTCGCACCTGCCCGCGAGTGATGCAGGTTGGTTGCTTCACATCCAATCCCGGATGCATGACGGTTTTGAACACGAAGGGGCCAGCAGGAACAGTGGTGCGGATGACCGAACCGTAGAGATCGGACATTGTGGGTTGGGGGTTGAGCTCGTGGACAAGCTCGTCCCAGGTGGACGAGATCACCGGGTGACCCGACGGGGCCTCCAGACGGACACGCAGCTCGAACCCCTCCATCAAGACCCCGCTCTTTTCCAGTCGGAGAAGTACGGTGCCGTTCGCCGTCGCGGAGGCCGATGGCGCACCTACCCTGCTGCTCGGTCCGAAGGTCTGGCCTCGGCCACCTGGATCACACCCGCAGAGCAACAAGGCCAAGACCGGAAGAGCGATGGCTAACGACGCCGACCGCGTAGATCTCATGTCCCTGAGACGTGGTGGGGCTGCCATCGGTTCCCTGTCACGTGCCGGCGCTTCTAGCCCTTCAGGGAGTGCGCCGGGGGCCGGGCCAGCCGCCACAGACCTACGACGATGCCGGCCACCACGACCAGGGCGATCACCAGCAGGATCCAGCCGAGAGACAGTGCGGCGACCACGACGCCGTCCCGCTCCGACTCCCTGGTGATCTCGACCCCGGCCAGCCGCAGTGCGAGGCCGCCCACGCCGGTCACCGTCAGCGGCAGCAGCACCACCACGGCGACCAGGGGCAACGCCCCCACAGCACCGCGGCGACGGCCCAGCAGCACCGCCCCGAGCGCACCGACCAGCGCCCCGAGAGCGGCCCCGCCGAGCGCCAGCGGCAGCACGCGGCCCGGCTCCTCCCGCTGCAGCAGGAGCGTCACCGACTCGGTGGCCGCGGTGCCGCCCCCGCCGCCGAGGGCGCCGGTCGCCCGCATCGTCAGATGCAGCCCGTCGCGCGTGGCGCCGACGCCGTCGTCTCCACGTTCCGCCGCCCACCCCGCGGCCTCCAGGCGACCGGCGGCGGAGCCGACGACGGCGCCGGTCCGCTCACCAGTGCGCAGAACGATCTCCACGTACCCCGAGCCGAACCTCTCCCCACCGAGGAGGACGGGCAGGACGCCGGCAGTGCCCGCGCCCCGGTTGAGCCACGTGGCGGCCTGGCTCACCTGCTCGACCGTTTCAGGCTCTGCGTCCGGCGCCACCACGGCGGCCAGGCCCGACAAGGTCTCGTCCGTCATCGGGAACGTCATGGGCGGCACGTCGCGCCATCCCACCCAGGCGCCGGCGGTGGCGCCGAAGGCGGCCAGCGTCGCTCCGGCAAGGACCGCAAGGACGGCGAGCGCGGCCGGTCGACGGTGAAGGCCGCCCGTGCGCGCGGGCGGCGACGGCGCCACGGACGTGATCATGTCCGCATGATCTCTCAGTCAGGTCAGCGCCGCAGCACCTCGGCCACGGCATCGAGCGGTTCGACTCCCGCGACAACAAGCGCCAGGACACAGGCATGGCATGGGCGAATCGGGGATGGCACCAGCAGGCCAGGCGTTCATCCAAGTCTGACGGCGACGACGTTGATAATCTCCGATGATCATGGTGAGTGAACCGATAGGCGGCTGGTCCGATGACCCGCTGATAGAGATCAACCCTGCCGAGTGGTGGGATGACGATGACTACGCGCTCAACCACTACGTGGGGAAACCTCCGGACAACGATCTCGTCGCCTCCGTTGAGACCGAGTTGGGTGTGCGACTGCCTCGTTCCTACGTGGCGATGATGTATCGGCACAACGGAGGCCTGCCGAAGCTCACCTGCTTCCCTACGTCCACCCCGACCACCTGGGCCGAGGACCACGTCGCGATCACCGGGATCTTCGGTCTCGACCGCGACCGGGAGCACTCTCTCTGCGGGACGGCTGGCAACCCGTTCTGGGCTCGTGAGTGGGGCTACCCGGATCTGGGCGTCTATTTCGCCGACTGCCCTTCGGCCGGCCACGACATGGTCGCCATGGACTATCGCCTCTGCGGGCCCAGCGGGGAACCCCGCATCGTCCACGTCGATCAGGAGTGGGAGTACTCCATCACCGTCCTCGCCAGCAGCTTCACCGAGTTCGTGAAGGGACTGCGCTCAGCCGAGGACTTCGACACCGACTGACAATCTCCAGCCCCGAGAGATGACCCACTGCCGCATGCCACTGGCCCGGCTTGGCTGTCCCTCACCACCACGACCCTCACGACCACGACCTTCCCCACGACGTTGCGTATCGAAGGGTCATGTCCCCGAGCGAACTGCACGGATGTGGGTCGTTAAAGGTCAATTTCTGCTCGGGCCCGCCGGTGAGCGGTCGTTGGTTGCCGTAGTCGATCGGGCTGGTTGCTGTACTTCGGGTGCGGTACTGGCCCATGGCACGGAGGACGGAGGACAACGTCCTCCGTTACTCGAACCGAGATGACCTGGTCAAGCCGTTGTCGGTGATCTTGGATCGGATCGCCATCGGCGATACGCAGGACGTTGGCACCGTTCCGGACGACTACGAACCTCGTCGTCCCGTTGCCCAGACACACCAGCTGACCGAGCTGCAACAGCAGGACATCTTCGCCGCATACCGGCACGGTGTTGGTCCTCGGGCCTTGGCTGGGCACTACGGGGTGACTGAACGGGCCATCAAATACCTGGTCAAGAAGCACGGCATCCAGCGCGCCCCACAAGTGAGGGCGATCGAGGGCCGCGTACGACGGCGCTCCCCCGCAACCCCATCCTGATCGATGATGCTCCCTCCCCCTTGGTCGAGCAGCCACCCGCTCCAGTCGACTGCGCCCCGGGATCGGTACGTGTACCGAGGCTCGGTGCCGGGGTGGCCTCCTCCCGGATCCGCAGGTCGTACGGGACCCGGTGATCGTGATCCGGACCTGCCCGGCCCGCAGCAAATCCCTCCGGTGCGTGGTTTGGCCGTCCCGGGCGGTTCTCAGATACGCCACCTGGGTGGTACCGGGTGGTCAGTTGAGCTGGGGCGAGTCCCAGGCAGAGCCGGGCACGCTCAGGTCCCCACGAGCCTGCCGCTGGCTGTCTGCATGAGTTCTCGTGAAGTCCTGTCGACGGTGTTCCGCCGCGAGTCGGTGCCGCGCATGACTCGGAGCCGTCCGCATCCGGTTCCGGCTCAGCGCACCTCGTACACGGTGACCGGCCCGGCCTGGTAGCGGAGGGTGGCCAGGGTGGCGAGTCGCGCAGACACCTCGCCGGCCCGGCTGTCGGCGAAAAGCCAGCGAACGCCGTACGTCTGCTTGAAGTCGGCCAGATCGGCGGCGTCGGCATCGGTGAAGATCTGCTGATTCTGCGCGAACACGCTCGGGTAGGGAGCCGGCTGCAACAGGAACGACAGGCCGTTCTGGCCGTTGGCGGCCACGGTTTTGTCGGAGTAACCCCAGCTCTCCATGACCGTGCGGTGCCCACCGAGGCCGGCCACCCAGAAGGCACGGGCGTCGCAGGGTTTCGGGCGATCGATCGGCTGGCAGTGCACATTGGTCGCGACAACGTCGTCCGGCCCGGCGTTGCGGTCGAGCCATAGTGCGGCGCGCATCTCGTCAGCCGAGATCACCTGGCGCGGTTGGACCACCGCGGGCGCGGGCGGATGGATGACCGTGTCCAGCCGATCCCAGATCGTCACCAGTCCTGAGCCGAGGCCGAGGCCGAGCACCGCGGCGACCAGTCCGGACGACAGGGCAGCGAAACGTACGCGGAACAGCAGAGCCACGACGCAGACCGCGGCAGCCACGGCCACGGTCCAGATGATCGGCCTGGCCATCGCCCACGACCAGTCGCCGATCGACTGCCGGTTCTTCGGTGCCGGCGTGTGCGGGATGAGGAAGACCCACACCACCGCCAGCACGAGTCCGATGGTCGGTACCCGCCAGCCACACGAGAGGTCGGTCATCAACCACACCGTGAGCACGACGCCGATGGGTGCCGCGCCCGTGAAGAAGTAGATCTGGCTCGCCGACGGGTGGTTGAAGATCCAGGCCGCGGCGGTCCCGGCGAGCGTGGCACCGCCGAGCAGCCAGGCGACCGGATCGGTCCGGCGTTCCTTGGTGAGCAGCGCGGTGACGCCGAGCAGGCGGTGCCCTTGCCTGAGCAGCCACGAGACCGCAACCCAGACGATGAACCAGATGCCGGCCCCTGATGCGACGCCGACGCCGTGCGGCAGTAGTCCCCCTGCATTCGAGCCGTCGTTAATGCGGAGCGTCTTGTAAGGCTCGATCCAGTGCAGCAACGCGAGCGGCTGCAGTTCGAGCACGCCCGCGCCGCCACCGGTGAACAGGCGCAGGCCGACCACCACTGCGACCAACAGGCAGCCGATCATGCCGAACGCGCGCCAGGGCACCTTGCGATATCGCACCCACGCGACCACGGTGGCCAGCGCGAACCCGGCCAGCACCGGCGGCAGGCTGCTGGACTTCGCCCCGGCGCATGCCACCGCGAGCACCGGCACGAACACCCAGGACACACCGAGGGGACGCCGGCGGAGGACGTCCACCGCGAACGCCACGAGCAGCGCCAGGAGCGGCATGGCATAGAGCTGCGAAGGGGAGTAGGAGGTGATCGGCGGGCTGCCGATGACAATGGCCGGCGCGCCGAGCACGAAACCCTGACCGATGAACGCCGCCGCGCCTGCGAGCGGGCCCGCCCACCACCGCTCGGTGAGGTCACGGGTGAGTGCCGCGAACGCGATAACCGCCGCCGCGGCCAGCGGTACGGCGTAGAGCCGCATGATCACAGTCGACGGAGGTACGCCGGTAATCATGCTGGCCGTGGCCATGTGCGCGTTGGAGAGGTAGTGGTATCGCAGGGTGTCACCGGCGAGCTGCGGCACCTCGAACGGGAGGTTACGCGTCATCTCGTGGATCAGCGCCAGGTGGTACATCTGATCCTGGTAGTACACCGCGTCGGTCGGCGGCAGCGGCGCGTGGGACCAGTCCCAAATCCCCCAGCCGATCAGGACCAGGAACGTGACGGCGATCATCCATGACCAGCGGACCGGCAACGGCTTCGGATCGTCGATCCGCCAGTGCCGCCGGCGCAGCCCGGGCACCACCATGAAGAGCAGGAGGACTGGACCCGGCCACCACCGCAGCAGCGCCTGCCCACCCGTGGCGGCGGCAGTCACCCACGCAACCAACTCGAGCACCAGACCGGTGACCGCGCCGTACCCAAGGTCCTCGGGCCAGTTGCCGCGGCTACCGCGCAGCGCCCGGTGCACCAGCATGCCGGGCAGCACAATCGCGAGCAGCCAATAAACGGTGTAGGCCGCCACGTCCGGCATCGGCGTGTCCCACCAGCGCTGGGCGACCACCCAAGCGACCAGGACGAGCAACCACGGCACGACACGGAGGACGAACCGGACCGACCGGCGCACGTCGGTCGGCGCGCGAGCGGAGTCGATGCGATCGAGAACAGCCCTCATCGATCAAGTAGAGGTTCTCTGCGCCGGAACTTCCCAGGGACCTCCACGCCATGCGGTACGTCCAAATTGGCGGGGCGGGCGTTTTCGAGATTTCCAATAAAGGTCGCCTCTTCAGCCAGCTCGCCCCAAAGGCGTCGGACCGGAGCCACTGCAGCCACCCCCGCGTCCGTTATCTCCACGATGCTGACCCGCCTATCGTCCGGCGAAAGCCGACGACTGACGTGACCGCTTGATTCTAATTCGCGCGTCATGTGAGTGACGCTCGGCGGTTCGGCAATGGACACAACGCTTCAGCGGACACCCGGCGGGCAGGTCTGCCGATCACCATCCCGAGTTCGACCTCCCACGGCCGACCTGGATACACGCTCACCACCTCCAGCCGCGCGACGTCACCACCAGCCAGGTCCCGGGCGAACGTCAGCACGCGTGGAGCACGGAGTTCGACGGCGGAAAGGCGACGCCCACCCCATAGAGCGATCCAACAGCGGCGGCCATAGCCAGGGCGCTGTGGGGCCGCAAGGCCAGAACGGCGATGCTTCGGGCCTGTTATCGAGGGCGAGCTGACGGCCTCGACCTGATCGTGCTCGACTCCCGCGAAGCAAGGTAAGTCCTCGCTCGCCGCTGCCCCGAGCTTGGGTTCGCTGGTCCCCGCCCACGACGACATACCTGCCCATACACATGCATGGGCAGGTATGGAGGGAGTTTTCGTCCCTAGCCTGGCTGGCTCCACCCCAGCTTGGGGCCCCTCTCACAAACGACCATTTGGGAGAGACGGGTGCGAGCTTGGTCGAGGAAGGCCTGCAGTGACCGGGCGCCGGGCCGGTATAGCCGCGCGACCTGATGGATGCGGCTCACATCTGGTGGGGCGCGCGTTGCGTAGCGTCATCCGGGTTCTGCAGGCCTCGGCCCGGTTCTACCGTAGGGGTATGTCTGTGGCTGCGTCGTCGGGTTCTGATCCCGCCTCTCCTTTGGGAGGGCGGCTGGCTCCTCGATCGATCCGTGGTCGGCTGCTTCCCGAGGAAGCCGGCGACTTCGACCGGGAGTACCGCAGGGTCATGACTGAGGCCATGGAGACGCTCAATCTGAGACCGGTCCTGGACATGCTGACCCGCTGGGAGCGGGTGGCGCTGCTGACGGATCATGATCCTGAGGGGCACCAGCAGATGCTGAGGACGGCCGAGCGGCTGAACGCCGGCGAGAACCTACCGACGCGACCCTGGGCCGAGGTGAAGCAGGAGTTGGGTCTGTAGGTGTACTCGCTCGAGATCCTGCCTGACGTCGCCGAGCAAGTCGCTGCGTTGCCGGCCGAAGCCTTGGCCTCGTTCGCTGAGGCCACGTGGTGCTTGAGCTGACCCCTTGGACCGGTGACCCGCTCAACCGGGAGCACCCCGAGCGGAACATGCGGTCGATGACCTTCGGGCCGCATGGCGAGGGGTTGATGGTTTACGTGATCCTGGAAGATCAGCGGCGGGTCTTTCCGGTCAAGGTGATGTGGGTGGGCTAGCCAGCCGTGGTGGGTAAAGTTCCAAGGGAGTGACCCAAACGATCATCGGCCCTTGATCTGGAAGTGGATCAGGGGTCTGACCTGCACGTATCTGGGCCCCCGGGGGGATCGAACCCCGAACCCGCGGACTCAAAATTGATCTTTGTCGATGGTTGTAGTTATCTCTGAATCTGTTGTGCTGCTTCGATTTTGGGGCACCCGTTGGCCCCGTCGCTTGCTGCTGCTTGCGGGCGTTCAATGTTCATTTCCGTGCATAAACCGTGCAATCGATCTTGGGTCAGCCGCCCCAGATGACCCGTACGACGGACACCCGTCGTTGATCTTCGATGACCAGGTAGATCACCAAGCCTTCGTGGTCGTTACCAAAAGTCTGGGTGCGCATGTTGGCTTCGGGCCGCTTCCGGTTGTAGGCGTTGCCGCTCCAGGGAGCGACCTCGAGCAAGACCATGAGCTCGGCGAACGAGGGCAATGCTGCCGCCGGGAGAGCGCTGATCTGCTCGTCGACCTCGGAGTCGATGTCTACCGAGTACACCGTTACAGGCCCAGTCGGGCCTTCATCTGCGGCCAAGACTCGGTCGGCACGCTCTTACCGGCGTTGATGGCGGCGGCGTGCTTGAGCATGCGCCGGTGAGCTTCCGGGTCCTGCGAGGATCGGGCGACTCTGCGCCAACGTTCCAGCAGGTCAAGGACCGGATTTAGGTCCAGATTCTCGGTGGCCTCGGCCATTGCGTGGCGGTACTCCGAGTCGAAGTCGCCGGCTTCCTCGGGCAGCAGGGCCGCGCGGATCGACTTGGGCGTGGGGTACTCGTCGGCGGACGGTACGGGACCGTGGGCTGCGACTGACACGGGACAAGGATAGCCGCCAGGTGTTGACGTTGGGAGATGCCTGAAAAGGCCTGTGTCGAGCATCAGGCGTGGCGGTGATCTTGGTCAGAAGGGCCACAGCCTTGCTGACCTGCACTTATGTGGGCCCCGGGGAATCGAACCCCCGAACCCGCGGAGCCAAGATCGATCCTTGCGGATCATTGCCGTTGGCTGTGATCCTGTTGTGCTGCTTCGATTTTGGGGTGATCGCAGGCCGAGATGGTTGCCATTGAGTGTGGTCGTTCCGGGTTCATTTCCATGCGTAAAGCGTGCTGACGATCTTCGGGGTCGTTGTGTAGAAACCGGGTGACCTGCGGTGATCGATCGACAATGCTTTCCCTATTTTCCATCGTTCGGTGTCGCCTCACCCGGATCTTGTGTCTGCTGAGTGTCCTCGTCGATGCCTTTGTCGCGAGAGGAGACCGTGACGTGGGCGGGGAGTCCCCCGCCGTGAACGATGAGAACGTCCAAAAAGGTCCACTGGACCCTGGCGGCGAACTCATGCTCTCCAGTTCCTGGATTCGCTGGACTGCTCGGTCCATTGGCGCAGACCAAACCATGATGTCTGCGCCCGGGGCGAGGGACGGTAGTTCCCGGCTGAGTCGTCGGAGGTCGTCGGCCAAGTCGACATCGCCGGTTCGATCAAGCACAGCGATGGCCTCCGCCCAGACCCTGCGCGCGTTCACGATCGCTTGGTCGACCACCTGGGCACCCACGGGGGGGATATTCGCAGCAACCTCACACTGTGGTCAACGGCTCATCAGAAGGATCGGATGAAACATGGGTGACGTGAATATGTTGCGGCGCTGCGGGATTGGGGTCACGAGGACTCGAGGAACGTCAGGGCCGCCAGGACCCTGCGATTGTCGCCCGCGCCGTCGGGGATCCCGAGCTTGCGGAAGATGCGCTGGGTGTGGCTCCCGACCGTATGGATCGAGATGACGAGCTGCTCGGCGATTCCGCGATCGCTGAAACCCTGGGTGAGCAATGCCAGGATCTCCAGTTCGCGGTCGGTGAGCCGGTCGACGGTGTTGAGCCGGCGTGCGGCATCGGTCACCGATTCGGCGAGGGCAGGATCGACGACTGTGCCGCCCGCCTGGATCCGCCGGAGGGCTGAGTCCAGATAGGCAGCATCGAGGACGCGCTCCTTGAGCAGATACCCGCATCCGGCCTGGCCCGCAGCCAGCAATGTGGTTGCGTAGGCGGACACGACATATTGCGAGAGAACGAGAATGGGCGTGCCACCAGCCCGCAGGTCACGAGCCAGGCGAAGTCCTTCGTCGGTGAACGACGGTGGCAGCCTGATGTCGACGATGGCGACGTCCACGGCCATCTCCCGGGCGGCGGCGTGGGCCTCGTCAACGGTTTCGGCTTCCTCGACCGCGTGACCGCGCGCCGTCAGCAGGCGGGTGATCCCGGCGCGGATCAGGACGCTGTCGTCGACAACGAGCACACGCACGGGAGCTCCAGTTCGATCCGGGTTCCGCCGCCTGGCGGACTGATGATGCGCAGCTTGCCATCGGCCGCCGCGGCACGGTCGAACAACCCGCGAAGTCCCGTGCCACCGGACGGATCCGCGCCGCCGCCGCCGTCATCAGCCGCGGACAGGCAGACCATCTCGTCACGGTGCGACAACTGCACGCTGATCGATCTCGCGGCGGCGTGCTTGACACTGTTGACCAGGCATTCGCTGAGCACGAAATAGGCGGTGGCCTCCACCTCGGGAAGCGGCCGGTGCGGCAGCCGGACCGTCACTGCCACCGGGATCCGGATGCGTTGCACGAGAGCGCTGACCGCGGGCCCCAGGCCGTGATCGGTGAGGACGGCCGGATGAATGCCGTTCGCGAGGTCGCGGAGTTCATTGATGGCCGCGTGCAGTTCACCGTCGATCTCTTCGAGCAACTCCTTCGTCGCGCGATCGGCACCGGGCAGCTGCGCGGTCAGCATCTGCAGGGCGATCCCGAGCCCGACGAGTCGCTGCTGGGCGCCGTCGTGCAGGTCTCGCTCGAGGCGGCGCCGCTCGTCGTCGGCGGCGGCAACGAGCCGGCGCCGGGATGCGTGGATCTCCTCGAGATGGGCGCGGTTGAGGGCGAGCAACCGGGCGTTGTCCACGGCGAATCCCACCGCCGTCGTCAGCGTGGCGAGAAGTTCGGGTTTCTCGCGCAACGATGGATCGTGGACGATCACCGCCACCGGCTGCCCGTTGCCATCGTCACCGACGCACAGCACCGCCTGCCCGGTGACCGATTCTGGCGGCAGGGGCTGGCCGCGCTGGTCCACGTGACCACCGTCACCAGTCGGGAACGCCAGCCGCAGGCCTGAGTCGCCCAGCGCGTCACGAAGTGCCGTCTGCAGGTCCTCAGGTGAAGCGCGCTCGATCAGGCCCAGCAACCGTGCGCTGGCCCGATAACCCACGCGGTCCCGGAGCAATCCGGCCAGGAACGCGACCGGGACCGCTGCGGCGGCGAGCGCGGGCATGGCCAGGTTGGTGGCTCGCCCCAGGGTGGCGTCCGAGGCCGGGTGGAGAACCTCGTGCACGATGAAGTTGCTGATCGAGACAGCGATCGCGACCACCGGGTAGGCCAGGATCCGCCGTTCTCGTCCGTCGGCCCGGACCGTCCGCCGGACGAGTTGCACCATCGCGGCCGAGGCAAGCACGACCCACACGACCCGGTCGATGCCGTCGATGAGCCCGCCGCCTTCGGGCGGCTGCGTCCGGGACGCGCACCCGCCGAGGCAGACGTCGCCACTGAGGATGGGCAGCAGGATCATGATCGGCGTGATGGCGAGTGCGTACGCGTAGGCGATCCTGACGAGAGAGCGTGTGACCCGGCCCGCCAGAATGCCGGTGGGGTAGGCAAGCAGTACATGTCCCACGACGGCGAACTGCACCTCCGAGAACGACCGGCCGAACAGGATGAGTGCGGCCTGCGCGGGTTCGCGGGGGTCCAGCAGGAACAGATCAGGCAGGTTCAGCGTCAGGATCAGGCCCGCGAACTGCATCAGGGGCCCGATCCGGCTGTCCGGCCGGATCCGCGAGGCAGCCCATCCGGTCACGGCCCACACGAGGGCACCGGCTATCTCGAGGGACACCGCGGCGGCCGGGCGATTCGACCAGAACAGCGCGATGACGGTGAACGCGGCGGCGACCGCCAGGGTCGAGCCCAGCAGCAGCCACGAGCCGCGCCTCATCCGCCGTCCACCAGTCCACTCAGTCGAGCCAGTGTCAGGTCTGCCTTGCCCAGGAATCCCCGCACCGGACTGCTCTCGATCATCCCGCCGAAGTCCTCGCGGGCCCGGCTCGACACGAGCACGACGATCGGTGGCCGCGGCAATCCGGCAAGCCGCACGGAGAGAGTGAACCCGTCCTCGTCGGGCAGCACGATGTCGAGCAGGACCAGGTCGGGATCAAGCCGGGCAGACGCCTCATATGCCGCGCGACCGGTGGACACCTGCGCCACGACGTCGTAACCACCGTTCGTCAGCAGCCTGCTCACCAGGCGCCGGAACGAGGGATGGTCATCGACCACCAGCACACGGCGGGTCATGGCACCGATGATCCCTTCGGGCAGCCCCCGGGGGAAGGACCGGCCCGGAAGTTGGTGGTTTTCCGTGATGCCTGGCCATGAGGCCGGCTGCGACTGTGAATCACGGCCAGCAGACCGGATCTTCCGCCATCCCCGTCCGAGGAGGACACCGTGACCGGTCTCCTACCGTCGGTTGCCCGCAGGGTGAGTACGTAGGCCATTTCCCGTACTAGGCAGAGCGCTTAGTGCAACCTGATGTAGAGAGGTGTTCGTCTGATGAGACGGGTATCAGCATTATCTGTGACCGTGGCTTTGATCGTGGCCGGCTGCTCCTCGAGCGGCGAGAAAGCCACCACCGCGGCGTCGATCCCAGCATCGGCATCGGCTCCGACCTCGGCGGCCCCGGCCTTGCCGGACAGTTTGGCCTCCGCCAAGGGCTGGCTGGCCTACTCCACCTTTGTTCGCGACCATGAAGACCGCGTTCACCTGGCGCGGGTCAACGGTTCGCAGGAACACGAGGCCTTCCCCCAACTCAAGGGCGAAGTCCTCCGGGCAGCCTTCTCGCCCGACGGCACACGTTTGGCGGTCGAGCACCGCCCGCCCAACGATGGCCCTCACAACGTCTATATCGGCGACCCGGACGGGAAGAACGCGCGCGTGATCGCCGAGTGCAAACTCGGCGTCTGCGGGCACGAATACCCGGCCTGGAGTCCGGATGGCACGTACCTGGCGACAGCCGTCACTTTCGGCCGGCCCGACGGAGACGATCCGGCGCCGGAGTCCGGCATCAGCATCATCGACGTCAAGACCGGGGTCGAGCGGGTGATCTTGCGGAGCCCCACCAAGGAATTCCAGCAAGAGCTGGTCCACTGGGCGGCCAATGGTCGTCAGCTCGTCCTCTACCGCTGGCGCAGCGCACCGGGCGCGCTTCTGCCCTACGAGCACAGCCCGGATGCCCAGGCGGCCGTCTTCATCGTGAATGTCGACGGCAAAGGGCTTAAGAGACTCACCGACTGGAAGGCGCCCTGCGGAGATCCCGACTGGTCGCCGGACGGTTCGCAGATCATCTGCGCCGCCTACCCGCCATACGACTTCACCACCGCTCAGAACGGTGGCATCTACACCATGAAGCCGAATGGCAGCGACCTGCTGGCCCTCATGAAGAACGACTCTCAGGGCCTGCGCCCTGGACATCCCCGCTTCACGCCCGATGGCAAGGCCGTTCTCTACATCGGCGCCGCCACCCCGAACTGGGATGTAGCTCCGCGGCATTTGTACGTGCTCGATCTGGCCACCGGCCGCAGCACGCCCGTGCTGACGAAACGGGACTTCTACACCCGCCCATCCCTACAACCAATGCCGTAACGCTCGAGCACGCGGTGGAGTTCGACGTGCGTCCCTACGCCGGGCGGATCGGCACGACCCCGCTACTGATGATCACCGGTTCCCGCGACAGCCTGATCCCGGCCGCGCTGGTCCAGGAGTTCTACGACGCGGTGACCGGGCCCAAGCAGCTCACCGTCATCGACGCGGAACACCACAGCCTCTACATGCCCGGCAGGGGGTTCGAGGAGTCGATGGAGGCCAGCACCGGATGGTTTGCCACCCATCTGATGCCTGAAGCGGCTCCGGCCACGGCCGGGTAGCTCCCGTCCTCGGCCAGGTCGGCATGCCCCATGTTCCCAGCCAGGGAAGACCCGGCTCCGGGCTCCCTCACTGGGCCTTTTCCAACCTGCCTTAGCCCGTGATGATCAGTGTCTGGATGGCATTGACGAGGGTGGTGGTGTGGGCCGGCTGGAGCGGATCTTGCTCAGGATGCGCCAGTTCTTCAGTTCGGCGTTAGCTTGTTCGCCGGGTCCGCGGAGTCCTGAGTGGGCTCGGTTGACGGCCTTCTGGACGGCGCGACCGCCGAGCCCGCACAACCCGAGCCCGATGCCTCAGGAGCGGACACCCAGGAGGATCGCCAGGATCACGACCACGCCTTGGAGCAGGATCCCCGTTGCGTCCATTTGGCCGCCCTTGTCGAGAGGGCTGGCCCAGTCAGCTCCGGAGTCAAGGACCACCCTTTTCGGATGAGTCCTGCCATTTCGTGCGGCGGACCTGCGGGTCGACGAACTGCTGACGACATCTGGACATGTGCCATCCCGCCCGACCAACCTCGCCCTGGTGCCACGGGATCCGGGGGATCCGACGGCAGCCGCCGCTGGCCGAGCGGCCGTCGACCGGTGGGCGGGTCACGTTGCGACCTAAGGCTATTCAGCTACCGATAGCTCCGAGATGCTCCGAAGCCGTGTATCCATAGGTTTTACGACCACTTCGCGCGATGCATCGAGTCGGTCACCCAATGTACTCGCCAGTGGGCCGGAAGCGCCTTCCCAGGGAGAGGGCTACCTACCCCGTCACCGATTGCTGGGGGAAGACCCGGTCCAAATGTTGAACCGGATCGTCCCCGATCTGAGATTCACGCAGGCGCAGCGGGAGGTTTCCGCGTTGACCGAGTTGCCAGGCGCCCCCGTTGCAACAGCGGGCGCTGCTGTAACGCACAGCCGCCTCCCTGGCGAGACACGACTCGCCCAGCATGGTTACGTAGTGCGTCATTTAGATTACACATAGCTA
>Ga0307513_10000236_pt1 | contig 80739 bp, 44 predicted proteins | sample 15_EM_MG_FD_202174 | JGI IMG/M metagenome (GOLD analysis project Ga0307513, IMG submission 202174) | Populus trichocarpa ectomycorrhiza microbial communities from riparian zone in the Pacific Northwest, United States - 15_EM | ecosystem: Host-associated > Plants > Roots > Unclassified | place...
ATTATTTAAAAAAAAAAAAAAAAAAAAAAACATAAATATCTTGTGTACAGAATTAATGATATAGTTGACGATACAGCCATATGGATGGCTAGGATTATTTACCCATTTGGTCAACCATGGGGCCTCCCATATTGAATTATGTTCTCACGGGGAGTAAATTCTATTCCGAAAATGGTGAAGTATAGAGGAGTGAGGTTACTGGAGTGGGATAGTCTGCATTAATACAGGACAACGCATAGTAACTAAATGTTTGAATTATAGATATTTAGTGATCTTTTTGGATCTCCTTTTATTTATTGCCCCAAATAACATCCTGTTTCATGGCATCATGATCCTGTGGGCTCTAGGTCATCTCTACATGTTCATGTCCCCAGGGTATAATATTATTCCGCTATATAAAGAGAGAAGAGGTGATGGCAAAGAGTCTCCAATCCATCGATTCTTCTTCATATAGCTATCAAACTTGAGGGGGGGAGAGAGAGAGAGAGAGATCATGGGAAAAGGGAGAGCACCATGTTGTGATAAGAGTCAAGTGAAGAGAGGACCATGGAGTCCTGCTGAGGACTTGAGGCTTATAGCTTTTATTCAGAAACATGGGCATGAAAACTGGAGGGCTCTTCCTAAACAAGCTGGTCAGAAATCTCCTCTCTCCCTCTCCCTCTCCCTCTCCCTCTCTCTTCTTGATCATGGAAAATATTCATCATGCATTCTTAAATATCGTTCTCATTGTTTATCTTACATGATCATTCCCTTTTGCTGAACAAACAAATTGATTTCTCATGCATTCAACAACATTCCCTTTTCATTATTCATTAGCAGGGGGAGAGGGAAGGACTCTCCAAGAACAAGTATTTGGCTGTTCCTTGCCTTAAAGAGTTGAAAGAGAAACATTTCCTAGCTTGCACTGATTATTTTTATCAACGGGATCAGAGTTTCTTTACACTGATTGCTTCTCTAAATCCAGAATTCAAATCTTTTTCATCACCTATTCTGATCCACAAACACTTGTTAGGCCTCGGTTTTTTTTTAACTGAAATCAATTATGTTACCCTTTTTTTCATCAACTTAATTCAATCCAGTGATTTTCTTTCTTTCTTTTTTATATATACATAAATAAAAAGAGCTTGGAGTTTTTTTTTTTTTTTAGTTTTTTAAGAAAAGGGAGAGGTGGATACCAGTTGAGTTTCTAGGATTATTGACTTCAATCCAACAACAGTTAAAGCAATAGTTTTGTCTTGTCTTAACTCTTTTTTATTATTATTATTATTATTATCATTACTATTCTCTTCGATTTTTTCCTCTTCTTTTTAGGTAGATGCATGTATGTCCACTTGCACTTGGCATGAAATGAGAGGCATTTGCCGTTTTATTGTTTGTTGACTGATGGCTATGTTAATGTAGTAATCAGGCAATAATAGGAAGGCAACTTTGAAACGCTTATTCAAATCATTTAGTATGCATATATATATACACAACATCATTTTCATTGCCAGCCTACAATATATATTAGAGATTATTATTTTATACTATGAATCCTTCTACCATTTAATCTGTCATTAATTGCCAAGTACTCCAATGGATTGGGTTATATGGAAGATCACCAACATTACAACCTCGATACCAATATCTTTAATATCATTCTAGATTCAGAAAATCACCTCTAGATTGCACCTATATACATGTTTTGAGAAATTTTTAATTAGAAGAACTTGAAGAAAATGTTTAAGAAAAGCCTACCATCGAACCATGTTTTCCAAGGCACTTTTGTGTAGAGATTTTAGTAAAACATGGAAGATTTGGCACGGATATTTCGATTGGAGGGGAATAAATCCATAATGAAATTATGTATAGAAACAAATATTTATCAGTTATAATTTTCCGCTACTTTTACCTCTATATATCTATGTCTAAAACCAGACTCATTTGTTTGTAGTGAGATTTATTTGTTTTTGTAGCAATGGTGGTGTCTGCGTTAGCAAAATCTTTTGTAGTCTCATCACACTTTATATTTCATATCTTGCCTAGTTGGGATATTCCCAATTTAGATTCAAGGCCACGCAGCAATTGATGGTCACATCAATATACTAGAGGTTGCTAAGATTTCCCATTTTGTTGACGAAGATGCAAGATACTCTTGTTTAAAAAAAATTATAATAAGATAATCTTGTTAATTAATCCAATTCAGCCTAAAGGAAATCGGAAACCAATGCTCACCTCGTTGAAAGAGTTACAAAAGTTGAATAAGTAGCTAAAGGTAGAGCCTAAATGCCCAATCTAACACGCAGCTTGGACTTTGTTTGCTTTTACTATTTCATGTAAACACGTAGAAAAAAGTAGAGGACTAGAAGGGAGGGAAGATTTCAACCTCAAGGTGGTTGAACCAGGGAGAAATTGATGATGTCGTTGTGAAGCCAAGAATTATAGCATTGAATAATTTTGTACTTCATTTTTTAAAAAAAAGTAAAAAAAATCTTGCCGTTTTGTAGGGTTGCTGCGATGCGGAAAAAGTTGTCGATTGAGATGGATTAATTACCTGAGACCTGACGTTAAGCGTGGTAACTTCAGCGAAGTGGAAGAAGACACCATAATTAAGCTACATCAAACTTTGGGAAACAAGTAAACTACTTCTCCACATAACACTTAATAAACATTGACGGGCGTTTTACGTTTAATACCTTAATTAGTATTGTATTTGTAATAACAAATTATAATCTTGCAGGTGGTCAAAGATTGCATCTCATTTGCCTGGAAGAACAGACAATGAGATTAAGAATGTGTGGAATACTCACTTAAAGAAAAAACTGGCATGCAAAGATGATGGTGAACATTCTGAAGGAGATGAGTCAAAGGGATCCTCCTCAACTTCCTCGTCCTCCTCTTCATCTAGCACGATCATGTCAAGTGGAAAAAGAGCTTTGGAAATGGAACTTGATGAACAAAAAAATCAAGGGTTCTCAACGCAGAAGCCTCGCATCCTAGAGAACGAAGAGGACTCGTCACCAAGGGGAGTGTCTAATAATCAGTTTAAACCAGCCATGAAACCAAACGAATTATCAAGTTCCTCTTTTTCTAGTAACAATTCCAGCATCACCAACTCTGGTCAAGCTGATGTTTCCGAGCCAGATGGTGAAAAAACGGGTTCGTTTTTTAACTTTAGAGGACGTTATAATGTTCGCAATTCACTGGAGGAGGTAAACAAACCAGAAGAAATCGTGGCCGAAATCCCATTCGAGTCGGATTACGATTTTTGGAACATGTTGGACAGCTTAAGTTCCTTCCAGACCAGTGGAATTCAGCTGCAAAATGTTGAAGCTGGCCAGAGCTCAAGATTTGGAGATGCATATAATATGGGAGAAGTTGAAAATAAGAAGTGGCTCCGTTACTTGGAGAATGAGCTTGGTCTCGATGCAACCAAAGATGAAAACCAGAATTTATCGAAGAATGCTGCGGAGAGTACAATAGTCCCTGAGAATTTTCAGCATGACATGCCACTCAAGCCAGCGGAAGTCCATCCAGGGACAGTTGAAAATTTTCATTTGTGGCCTTCTTTATGAAAACAAAGGGAAAAAAAAACTGTCATGTGAACCTATAAGTAGGTTAATTTAGGTCTTTGAAAACAGCAGCAGTAGTTTGTAGAAATTATAAGTACGTGAAACTAGTGACTTCTCTTTCAATACACAAGTTTTTGGTTTTACTGACATATAGTCATTGGTATAACTGGCTTAAAACTGTAGCTTTGGCATCGCCAAAATTGTTGCTACTTGTGACTTTTATAATTATGACTGTAAAAAGTGTACTGGGTATCGTTAAAAATGCTTCTTCTTCTTCTTCTTTTCTTTTTTTCCAGCGAGCATTGTACTATTTTTATGCTATGATAAAAAAAAAATGCTTTTATTCTCTCCTTCTGGGAAAGGCCCAGAGAAATCTTAAGAACCAGTTTACCAAACAGGGCCTTAAATTAGGTGATATTTGATAGAATGATAGAGACATTCTTCAGAGTTTATGGAAGTGCCATGTATATTAATTGAATTATTTTGTTTGAACATCCATCTCAGTGGGTAGGTAAAATCTCTTACTCACCCACTATTAAGAATTCGTGAGACATTTGATGGCTGTGTGTCCCCACGCCTTGAAAAATGGCGGGGAGGATAAGACATGGATCCACCAACAGCAAGTCCCATGTTTGACCTCGAAGTAGATTTTGCTGACAAAAACAGAATGAAATTGGAAATGACACAAGTCGCAAAGCAAGCAGCCTGATCAACAAGAAAATATCAACACAAGAAAATCTGTGCTTTGAGTCTGCTGTGGAATATGAAGGAGCGCACAGTAAGTAGCTCGTGTGCCGCCTGGACAGACATGAATGCTCTGGAGGAAATCTCAAATTAGTTACTGAAATATAGAAATAAATTGCAAGAAATATTGATAGTTTTGATTCAATATTAACAAAGTTGATGAGAGACTAAGATATATCGATTGTCACGGTCAATACACGGCGGGATGCGTCGACATCAACATCACAAGAAAATATAAACCTCTTGGAATCAGCACGTTAACCTCCAAATGACTGAGAGAAGTCTCCTTGTTAACAAAAATTAGTATTGAGAAGGACAGTTCACTGTAGGAAGGAAAAAGTCAAATAAAAGGACAGAGAACTAACAGATACTGGTCACTGCTAAAATATTCTCTCATTACATTTCTGCGGCGTCGCCATGAGGCGGCATAATGACATTTCTTAGATCAATGCTAGCCCCATGTCCGTGCTCCTTACTTAGTCCGACTTGGTTTTTTTTATCAACACAAAAAGAATTAGGAAAAGTAGCAAGATTTTCATGAGAAATTAAATTTCCCATCATCAATTGTCTATATAATTAAGTGATCGCTATCAAATGTTTCTTTGTGGGGGTTGGTAATCTTTTCTACATGTTAAGACAAGATTTTCTTGTGTTCCCACAGCTTGGAAGAATATGCAGAGCTTTGAACTCTTCATGGACTTTTCTAGCAAAACAATAAGTCAAAACAAGTAGATCAGCCCACATGTATTGGTGCACCAAACCACCAACCTAGAGAGAGCCTGTGGTCTCATTTGAGCTTGTCGATTTGTGCGGAGAGGGAGAGAGCTGCAGAGTTTCAGGTTAATTAAAAGCAAAAGAGGAGCAGCAAATGACAGAATAGCATCACCGCTGAATCGGCCAGGGATGGGAAATCAAGTTTGAACCAACTCTTGTTTTCTAAGCAGGAATCTGCCTGCCTGCCTGCCTTGTATGAGAATCCAACGCAGCGCAACGCAATGCAACGCAAGCCTTGGAATTTCTGCAAAGGAATATACTATCATATCGGATGGAAAGAGAAAGTTTGTGGGTCTAAATCAATCACTTTCATACAAAGATGTCTTAGGGTTGGTTCCCACTGACATTGTAGCAAGTAGCAACATTCAAATCATTTGGTGGTCCAATATTGATGCGTGGAGATTACATGAATAATATTTGATGAGATAACCCATGGAATTTCACCCAAGTATTTCTTTCTTTTTTTTCTGAAAAATTATACTTTATATTCTATGATTTATATGTTAAGTAACCACGCAAAAAAACAATTATATTTATTTTAATAACTGAAAAGCCTTCAAATATAAAAATTATCATTCATAATTCATAATTATAATCAATTCCATCTATAATACCCTGAAACTTATCCATTCCTTTATATTATCTATTGAATTATGTATTTTTTAAAATATTTTTTATTTTAAAATATAATAAAATAATATTTTAAAAAAAATTAAAAATTAAACAAAACAATCTAAAAATACCTTAAAAATAATAATTTAAAATAAAAAAAATAAATAATTTTTTTTTAAAATAGCAGCGCAGCCACGTAAACAAATACACCAACAGTGGAATGATCGGAATTCTCACGTCTCGTCATCCTTCTAAAAAACTCCAAAGCCTCATTAGGAGTTGTCTCTCTAAGAAATCATTGAAGTCCAAGAAATGTTGTCTCTCTCACACATTTTATCAAACATTCCATGAACACAAATCTCTTTCTGGAATTTTCATAATAGCCCAAGATCTGATGGAAAACCATGCAATGGTCTTTTCATAATAGCTCAAGATCTGATGGAACAAAAGAGAACATACGGTTTCCATCCTCAGATGTTGCCCAAACCATGCCACAATCCAATGGAAAAACAAGAAAAACATTCGTAACTCATCCCGAGCAGCCATAAAAATCACAAAAATCCCATTGAAGCACAGTGAATGAAACTAAAAAAACAGTCACTCACAAGGCATCAAGTTGCTTCAACTTAGATAGAGAGAAGGGAATGTCTCCACAAAGCAAGTTATCAGAAAGATCCCTAGCTAGATTCCACATTGCAAACCACATATCAGCAACAGTATAGTAAAAACTCAAAAACCAGTAAAAAATCAAATTTTATCAAACAAACAGAAGACGAAAGAATATTACAGATGGTATAAAGAAGCCCAATTGCCAATCTCTCCTAGGATTTGACCAATCAACGTGTTCCCTTCAAAGTCTCTGTAATTTGTTTTTTTTTTAAAAAAAAACACATAAAAAAGCACCATCAAAATACTCCAAACAATACAAAAAGGTCCCAGTGAACTAGTATTGTGAACAAAACTGATAAAAAGAGAAGCAGCATACATGGATTGCAAGTTCCTCAAATAGGGCTTCAATTGGGATTTTTGTAATTTTCATGATTTTTCAAGAATATCTTACCTGGATCATAATTGCCACTCTTGTATGCCTTCTGAAGCGTAGCCACACCACTCAACTCAATCAATGTCGACCAGAAGAAAAGAAACCACTGCCCAGAAAAACCCAAATAGCCCTTCTCCCTCCTCTATCTAACCCAAAGCCCAATTTCAGTATGGGCTTCCCGTTCGAGAATGTGAGACCTCATCTTTACCTGCGTGCCTATTACTACAGTATAAACTAAAATAGCAAGCGGTTTTATTGCCATTATCGAATTCACCGTTAAGCTTCTCATATTTCATTATGAGTTTCAATAATGAATTTTTTGAAAATTCTCAATTTGATATTCAATTTTTTTCACAACTCTTTTAAATCCAAAATAGAGATTAATTGCTTCTTTTTTTCTTTTTTTTTGAAGGATTGAATTAAAAGATAAAAAACTGAAGTGAAAAACACAACTAAAATAAGTGTTAGCTTTGCAATTTATTTGCAAAGTTCATTTTAGTCTCTCGTCTTTTTAACCTAATTGGTAATCGGTCCCTATAAATTTTAAAAATTATATTTTGTTACCAAACTTTATTTTTCTTTTTTTTAGTTTTTTTTTTATGGAGAAGAAAGATGGAGTCGTCAAATTCCGGCTTAGAGAGAGGAAGTTGTCATTGATGATGATTTTGGCTATTAAAATGGTCAATTGTTGTGTTAAATGGTTCCATATGATGAAGGGGATTAAGATTATGTGTTTTTTTTTACCTTGAAAACACCAAAAAAAGAGATCTGAGCTCTTTAAGAATTTTAGTTTCGGGTTGATTTTGGGTTTTGGAAATATCTTTTATGTTTTTAGAGACCATTGATTGGTTTGACAAAGTTTCTAGTATGTTTCCTAGGTATTTTGGATAAAAACAAATAGGTTAAAAATGTGTTTTTGGGTAAAACAAAAGCCATATTTTTTCAACCACACCAATGGCTAGAATCTGGTGAATTACAGATTATGCATCGTCTATTTTTAGTCAAAGCATTGGGGCAAACGACCCCATTAACAAAAAAAAAATGAAAAGCCCGCGTGCAGGCCTTTTATGGGTGGGTTATGCATTAAGCCTCACTTACTAGGCCCAACAACACCTGACTTCATTCAATTCTTTTTTAAAAAAACTAATTTTTTTATTAATACTTTTTTATGTTTTTTTGTAAAATAATTTCTAAATTTATGTTTTAATTAATATTCATTCTCTATGCTTTTTTTTTCTTATTTAGCCTTTTTTAAATAGCTATTATTGTTTAATTATATTGAGTGTGTTTAATTTTTTAAAAATGTTAGTATAATTCATCTGTATGTTTTTTTTTGTTGGTATTTTATATAGATTCAATATGTATGCTTTTTATAATATGTTTAATATATGCAGTCTTGCATAGTATTTATTTTTCCTTTTATTTTATTTAATAAATTTTGTGTATGTTTATTTCTATTATAAATTTATGTTAATAAACAAATTCATTAAATATAACTAGGTAAATGACCTATGTTGCAATATTAAATATTTTTATTTACATTAGTCTCTTAAATTTTTTCAATTACATTTTCATTTATTGTTCATGACTTTTTTTAAAAATTTATTTACAAAATGATTCGTGATTTATTTCATTTGATGCATGCATAAGTTTTTCAATTTATATTTATTATTTTTTCATGTAAAAAAACACATTGAAAAATTCTACATATTCAAATTTTATCATGTATTGATGTTTTCAATTTGATTCTTGTTTTTAAGATTTCTTAGTTTGTTTCCTTAACCCTTTTATAAAAGTTTTATTGTTTGTAATTTCACTCTTCAATCCAAGTTGATAGTGTATTGTTTTTATAAAGCCAACTTATGTAGTTGGTTGAGTCTAGAACCCAAGTTATTGGATTTTTTTTCTTTTTTACAAAACACGCTTACGACGTCTAAATACTTTAATGGAAAAATATTATGGACCCACAACATGGCGTGGGCACAAGCTTAGTTGATTTTTATCACCCATCAAGAGAGAGGGTGTTATTTGTTGGAGAGATGAAGTGGGGCAAGTGATTTGTTAGAAAGTGAAAACATAATCAAATTATAGGACGTTTTTGTTTGTAATTATCCTTTTTTTTTGTTTTTTCACTTAGTTTTTTTTTCTGATTTGGTCCTTTTTCATTTGATTAATTTAGAATTGGACTTAATTATTTGTTTTGTATTTCTTTTTTTGGGTACCTATAGTGCCATAAAAGAAAACCGACTCTCAATTAATGCTCGATTTAGAAAAAAAATTAGATTTTACTATAATAATTAAAACAATGTGGACTTAATTTGAACAATGGATAAATTTTGAGCCTTTTTATGTTTGCAAACATCAGAGACTTAATTGCATTGTTGAAGGAGAGATTCAACCTTCTTTTTTTATCCCTGATTGTTTTTCTTCAATTTGATCATTTCACATTAATTGTTTTTATATTCTTGATAATTTTTTTGTTGCCTATATACAGGGATCCCGCAATGTTAAGGAAACAATATGATGTGTTTAATGCTCGACTTTGTAAGATAAAACACAATTTTATTGATCTAAATTAGTAAGGCTTGGAAGATCCAATTTGAAAAAAAAATAACAAGGAATGAAAAAATCAGGCAAGGCAACTTGGTTGGTATGTGCGTTGCATGCGCTAGTGTGTGGAAAGAGGCTTCCAACACTTTGATGGCTCGTATGACCTTTTTTTATGGCAAACCACCACCATCCACAGATGTGTTTGAACCACCTTAAAGAGACCTTTATGGTGGTGGAACGTATCCATGATAGTGCAACGGTGAGGCTCCACACAACTTTTTCTTTCTCATTCTCTCTCTTTTCTTTCTCATCTCCTTGAAAATCATACTAGCCTGCAAAAGTTAAAAGGTTTTCAATTATTTTGTTTTGATATCAAATCTAGTCCTTATTATTTTGATTACTATTTGTTTTGTTTTAAAAAAAATTAATTTGTTTTTCAATTTTGTCCCTCAACCTTTTGTTTTATTTAATTTTTATATCAAATTTGATTCTCATTTTTTTTATTGTTATTTGTTAAGATCAACCTAAAACATAAAAGCTTACTTAAGTTAATTTTTTAATCAACAAACCTAGATAAAAAAAAATAAACCTTAAGATAAAAGATTTCAAGCCTCATATAATTCATTCATTCCTTAGTCAAGAAATCAAGAACATGTCTATAACCCTTAATTTTCAAATTATAATCATAGATACTTAGTATAAACTATAACAACTTAAGCAAATGAATCATGTAATATTAAAATTAGAGCACAAAGAAACTCTAAAGAATTAAAATTTAACTTTCCAAGACAAGTATTCCTATTTAGATTATAAAACCCCTAGATTACAAGAGCCCTAAAATGTCATGTTTATGATAAATCCAAAAAAAGATAAAATTCAACATTGTCATATTTCCATGGACAACCATACTTGGGGGACCATAACATGCTTTTTGTTTTTTTACCATATGGTCTCCCTAATATATTGTTATACAATAAATTAGTCAAAGAAGTAATTTGGGTCCAAAAAAAAAGATGAAATAATGAGTTGGACTTAAGTAAGTGTTTCCATATAAGTCTAGGCTAGATAAAATAAGGACATACATGGTTATAGACTTAATCAAGTGGATCATGAAGTTTGGATTAAAAAAAGAAAGAAAAGATGCAATCTAAACTTGTAAAAGAAACAGACTAAAACAAGTGAAGTAAACTTGTAAAAGAAACAGATTAAAACAAATGAAGTTAGGCAATTCTAGTTGTGCATCTTTAAAATAAAGAGTAATGGAGAGAGTAGATAGTTAACAGACGATTATCCATAACATTTCCTATATAAATCAAGGCTAGAGGAAAACAAAACAACAACTCAATAAAAATCAACAATTATTGATGTGCAATTGAACTAAGTTTTTAAGGTCTTCAAAACCTGTTTATTAGTAGGCTTATAATTTCATAAGCGATAATTAGTTGACTTGTAATATTAGGCTTGCAATTTCCAATCTAATCCAGTAGGCTTGCAACTTTCATTAAAAAAAAACCCTGGAAAAATATCATAAAATATATCACTTCGTGTTCTTCTATCAATGAATTATTATGCATGATTGTAATCAATTAAAGAATCATTCAATGAATATAAGTTCTTTGATCCTAAGTTGTCAAGTTATCTTTTGCATTCAAAACATTCAATTTATTTGATTACAATTATGAACATAAAAAAATCATAGAATTTTAAAATTTGTATTTAAGAGATGTTGTTACAATTCTGGAACTACAATTCTAGAATTGTAGGAATAGTATCTGGAGTTCAAATTGTTAATATCAAATTTAACATCTAACTTTGAAATTCAAATTCCTCTTAATTAAGACGGGTACAAAAAAACCTGAAATAATTAGGAACCATAGTGGGAGTGTCATATTTATTTCTTTGAAATCATGACACCAAAAAAAATATGAAAATTACAAGAAAATTTAGAGGTAATTGGTAGATGTCTCTTATCACATGTATGCAACATCGCGGTGATCGTCCTCCTGGATCGGGATGGTCAAGAATGATGTGGGTGGAAAGGACAAAGGATTCTTGTCTTTTATTAGTAAAAATAGGGAATAAGAGTCACTACTTAATATTTTGATTACTAGAAACCCTAACTACTTTTAGAGTTTGGGAAAAGGGAATTGATTGCGTAAAATGAAGGTATGAACACACTTAATATGCCTTACCTGAGGTAAATTGCATTGTTTATTTTTTTGATATAAACTAAGAAAAAGTTGTGTTTTCTAACTGTTAGTTTGTCTAAGGTTTAAGAAAAATTCTCCTTAGTAAAAAGATCTTTATCTTATCAAATTAAAAACATAATCGTTCTAATGCCAACAAAAATAAATTGTCTTTTCATTTAATATTAGAAATATGTCTTATGTATAAGTTCATAATCCTGCGTATTAAAATAAATAAAAAAATTTAGTATTTTTGAAATGTAGGCCAAAATCCTTTGGGAATTTACAAACTTGTTGTAAAATCCATGCAATATTTTTTTTTTAAATATGTCAAAGTATTTTAATTTTTTTAAAAAATATACTTCAATAACTTTAAGATGTTTAGCCATATGCAAGAAAAAAAAAATATTGTTTTAATTTCTTTTACCTAACTTGACAGGGTCGACCTGATTGGGTTAACATGAAATCTTTGGCTCGACTATAAATTGAACCACAAATTCTGGCTTCACCTGAAAAACAACCCAAAAAAAACTAAAGCAAAAAAAAAAATTAGATTAAACACCTAAAAAACATAAAAACTCAAAAAATTCTTGAACAAAACAGATAAAAAAAATAAAGAACACTAAGAACACCCGAAATGAACCCAAGAACGTGAACTCAAATCTAAACTAGATTTCATGAGATCAAAAGGACATAAAGATTGTAAATCATTCAAGGATCAAGAATTAAAGTTTCATTCACTTTGATTTTCATTAAATCATCACGATTTGTTCAAAATGGGTTTCGGTTCAAAACCGAAACCTAAGATTAAAAATCATTATAAACATATAAACATGTTATCGGTGCAAATAAACACTGGATTATTGGTTAGTCATGCATAAGAAAGGGTGATGTGCAAAGAAATGGACCAAACATGGTACAGATCTAGGGGCTAAAACAATGTTCTTTCCAAGAACACAAATAGCATGCCCAGAAAGCCCAAAACATTTCCAACAAAGACAACCTCTGTCAAGTACAGAAAATGGTATTTTTGGATTTTAAAGAATGTTCTTTTTATCCTAACAAATCACAATATCATACACAAACATGTTTGAATCTAAAAAACTAACAACTTAAAATATCCTACATATTAATGCAACATGGATTCAAAATTGGTTTTTGGAACCCATTTTTATGCATGAACAAGCTCAACAAGTTAAAGATAAACACCATTTATTTAACATACATAACTTAAACTAAACCAAAAACTAAAACAACATTTATATATCGAAAGGTGAACTTAAACAATAACTTGAATACATTAAAAAAATAAATAAAACTTTAAAATAACTTCATTAAATAGAAATCAAAGCAACAAAGATTTGAATACAACATTGCTTATTAAACATTCAGAACTTTTTTATGTTTGTAACTATAAACATAAGACAAAACAAACAAGAAAAACAACAAAAGCAAGCTATAAAAGATCTACTTTTAGGTCTACAATGTATACCTAGAACAACTACTCTCTATTGACTTTTCTTTAAAAAGTTTTGTCTCTCACAAGCTTACAAAGCTTAAGAAAACTTTGTTTTTTTTCTCTTAGACCTTTAACCTTATATTTCTTATTGTTATTACTCTCTTTTTTCTTGTCTTTCCTTTTCTTCTTTTCTTTCCATCTTTTCTGTCCAACCTCTAACCATGCTAGATGAGGGTATTTATAGGGTTTTTGGAGGTCTTGAATTCATTTCCGACCTCTTGATCTTAAGAGAAGTGTTGTGAACTCTTGATAAGAACCTGTTGAGGAGCCTTTATGTGTGAACACATGAAAACCAAATTATTTTTTGGCGAGATAGTTCCAGTGTCGAGGCTGATTGAGTTGCCGACTTTTAAGGTTTTGTCGGAGTAATTTTGACGTCATTGTCGGCTGAGATTGATAGAAAGGGTGCACACTCTTCATTTGGATCCACTTTTACTCAATTTGGAGGTCTATAGCTCCATATTTATTCGTTCAAACGTGCTAACCTAATCAGCCCTAAATTTGAAAATTAAATTATGGCTGATTAGGGACAAGATGTTGGAGACTTCCATGGAAACATTCGAATGTAAATGTTTAATTTCATGGAAATAGGGTTGTAGTGGGGATGTTCCTCTTCCATTTGCAAAAACCTCATGCCATTTGGAGGTCTAGAACTTCAAAACGAGCTCTTGAAAGGTGTCAACCTGATCATCGTGAACTTCCAAGAAAGAAAATGACCAAAGACTGAATGACATGTCGTCTGGGTTAAAACCTAGAAGTTAAAGCTTTTAATTTGAGATTTGGCAAAGTTTCAATTTAGTACCTGTTATTCCAATTGTGGTACATGAAGCCCTAATTGACAAAAAAAAAAACTTTTTAATTGCATGCAAATTAATTCCCGCCAAACTCAAATATCAGCCTTTAGTTGGCCGACGTTTTCATTTGGGTCTTTAGTTTTGAATTTATGCATTTTGACCCTCAACTAACCAACAAACTTTAAATTTCTTCAATATAGCCCATAATATGGTCAATTTTAGTCCCTATATTCACTCGGCTTTTCAGTTTGATCATTGATTTTAATTTCTTCAATCAAGTCTTTAATTGCCCATCAAACTTTAATATTTATGCAATTAAGCCTCTAATTTGATCAAATTACCTCCTAAAAATCACAATTCGGCCCTCAGACTTTAATGTTTTATATTGAAAGTCTAAATTGACTTTAAAAATCAATTTTTCTTATAATTAACCTCTCAATACATTCAAATAAAACTTTAAAAAATTCAAATTGAGTCCTTGCATATTCAATTTTAAATTTTCCTACTCAAATTGAATTTTCTTTGCTAATAGGACTTTTATTAGTCAAAAATACACTGTTGAATTTTTTAATCTTGTATATTTGATCCTCCTCAACTAGTTTTTGGGCGTTCTGTTATACTTTTTCCTATATATATACTTCTTCCAATATTTTTTTGTATTTTCTCTTTTCCTTTTTCTTATTTTTGTTTATATGGGACCCCAAAATGGGTAATAACATATGCCCCTTCTTTACAATACTTATAGAGCAAAGACTTGTTAATCGCTTCGCATAGTAAGTTTGTAAAGATAAATGAACAGTCCTTCAAAACTATTCTTCTCAAAGCTTTTATTTCGATTAACCTGAAAATCTATTTTTACAGTAATTCTCTTCAACCAGAACTATGATTAAACTATTTACAGTTTGGTTAACCTGAAATCCCAATCTAGCGATTCCTTTTAACTAAAACCGTGATCTTTGATACTTTCTAATTATAAGGTTTGAAAACTTAGTGTTTCCTGATTGCAGGGTTGAATTACTTGGTGTTTCCTGATTGCAAGTTTGATCTGAAATTTTATATCTCAATTGTTCCCTTAGATCTAAAATTTCATGTTATAGCTCGATTAACCTGAAATCTCAATCTGGCGATTCCCTTTTAATCAGAACCAAAATCTCTATCTGCAATTTAGTTACCCTGAAATTCCAATCTAGCGATTCCCTTTAACCAAAACCAAAATCTTTATCTACAGCTCGGTTAACCTGAAATCCCAATTTGGCGATTCCCTTTACCTAGAACTAAAATTTCAACCTTTAGCTTGGTCAACCTGAAATCCCAATCTGGCGATTTCTTTTACCATAACTGAAATTTTTGTTGATAGTTCAGTTAACCTGAAATTCCAATTCGGCGATTTCCTTTAACTAGAACCAAAATTTTTGTCTTCTTTTTCAGCTCAGATGTTCTAAAAACCCTGAATCTCAACGATCCCTTTCAACTAGAGTTTTCCAAAGACTCCTTATTTATCAATCTTTTGACTTGTATGAGTTTGATTTCAAGAATTGTTCTTGTAAAATAAAACCTGGTGCAATGCTTTAGGGTTAAATGCATGCATCTTTACCTAGTTTGGAAACATAGGTCCCAACTTTTCTTTGTTTTCCTGTGAATTTCTTTTTTAGTGAGAGCTCGTTCATTTGTTAATTTTGTATGTTTGAGCTATGATCTATTTCTTATGCTGTCTTTCTTACTTATCTCTTTTTTGGGAAGAAGTCTTCAGTTTTTGTTTCTTGTGGGGCCCTCTCTTACCTCACCAAATATGAAATTTCACATTGTTTTCTATCATACTCTTATCAATGCTTTAATTGCCCTTTTCATTTTAAACTAAAGATTAGGAGAGAAGGGCAAAAACACATTATAGTTCCTAGGACAAATCACACCTTTAACCGAAATCAATCCCTAATCCTTTAATATCTAATTTTTAACCCCCCTCAAAAAAAAAAATTAAATTAAGAGCAAATAGGTCAGAATTTGGGATATATATATATAAAAGAGTTGTGAAAAAAAGTGTGTTTGCTAATATTCTAAAATGAACTGCAAACTAAGTAAAAAAAATGAGTGGTATTTAATAACAAAGTAAAATAACACCCTTTTATATATTTTTAATTTATTTATTTTTATGAACTTCAATTGAAATTAAAGAAAAAAAATATAAAGGCTTGGCCCATCAAAACAAGGCAGACATTCAGGGCTTGCAAGGGTAGGCCCACATGTTTGGTCCTTTTTTTATTTTTTTTGAAAAATTAAGTGAACGACATGCTTTCCATCCAATTTTTTTTTTTTTGAAAAAACATATCAACAACACGTCGTCTACTACGTCATGTGACGAGTTAGGGGTCAACCCTCTAAGACCCCTAAAGTCATATTTTAGCCCTTCTTTCACCTGAAAATACATATAAAAAAAACACCATTTAGACCTTAATAAACTCATTTAGTTAAGGATTTAATTGTGTAAAAAATGAGAAATTAACCTAAATCTAAAATATCATGAGGCTAGATCTATTTTTTTCTAGCAAGATAAATGTTAAAAACACATCAATAAAACTCTTTTTTATAAAACCCGTGTACTCTAAGATCAATTGTTTTTATTGTTAGAATGTTACCAACCAATTATGTTTTATCTTTTTACGCATTATTTGATGACTTTTTCTCTCATTTCTCAAATTAAGAACTAAAAGATATATATAAAATGAAGTTCTGGACTAAAAAAATCACATAAAGTAAAGGGGTTTAAAAAGAAGTCAAAGAAAAATAGGTGGACTAAAAAGCAATTTTTCATATGAATTACAGATTGGTCACAATGTTTTCTTCTAATTTTAGTTTTGTCCCTTTTCTTTTAATTGTGTCTTTCAACTATAAAATAAAATTATATATAATTAAATCAACCTCTAATGAAGTTAAAAAATCTAATAAAAACCTTTAGCTCTCTCTATAATGAAAAGATAAGTTATCATCAACTAATAAAAAAAAAAAAAAAATAGCACATGAAAGGATGCAATTGAACAATAAAAATTATTTGATGACAAAAATAACAAATGTTATTGAAATCTACAATGAACTATGAGAGATGCCACAATACAATAAGCTACAGTAAAATATCTTTAAAATTAATTTTTTTTTGTAACTAGCCAACTTACTCTCATCACACTACGAGTCGGATCAAATGTTAGTTTTTAATGGAAAAACTATATAGGTATTGTTAATGTTTTTTTTTTTTCAACAAAACAATTTAATTGTGAACTTTAAAATTTGACAGGTGTGTTTAATAAAATAAATTGATAATTACATACATCAATAAATATTAAAAACATCAATAAATATTAAAAAGAGTTGTTAAACAATAACCAAAAAGTAAATTAGAAAGCTAAGAGATCCGATCTCGTGTCGTGATGAGCCATTCATTTTTTTATTTAATTATATACCATTATTTTTTAAATGATTTTAATTTTCCAGTATGCATCAATATTTTTTATTTAATAAAAATAAAAAATAGAAAAAAATATTTTAAAAAAATTGGACGATTTGAAATAAGAATAAAAGGCATCTCTCTAATTAAAATTCCTTTATTTTATTAGCGTGTTCCCTTTTTTCCCAGCATTTTTTATCAAAATATTTTATTAGATAACACCTCATCATAATCATATAGAAAGTTTAAAATAAAAATAAAAATATTATTTTGATAATTTTGATGTAAATGCATTAGAAATATAAGAATAATACACAACTTATGTGTTGATGTGGTGAATATTTTGGTTGTGTTATCAAGCCAGATATGGCTTAGGTTTCAAATTAAAATGGATTTGAGTTGATATGATGTGACTCAATCGACATTATGAGTGTAAATGCAACCCGATTGACATGGTCAAAATCCGGCTGAATTGACCCAAGTCAACTTGGTAAACTCGTTAGTCGGGTCATGGATCCGATTGGGTTTAATAAATTGATTTTTTGAAATCTATTTTTTTACTTAATTATATTACAATACAAATAGACATGTGTAGGAAAACGACTAATAAAATTTACATAAAAAATCATGAAGGGTTTTAATAAAAGCACTTGCTAATATTATAAAAAAATATATATTATAATCTTATTCGAAAATAAAGTTAAAATTGAGGAATATTAAATAAAATAATATTAAAAATATATTTTAAGCTAATCTATTTTAATGAGTTTCAATTAAAACTGAAGACTTGTCGTGTCGAGCTCTTGTTAAGCCTAATTTTAAAATAAATTAGGTTAGAGTTGACTTGAATAAACTATTCAAACTTGTAGACCAAAAGACAATCTAGGTAAAATTTGGTTTGACTTAAAAAAGAAATTCAAGTCGATGTCGTTTTAACTTTTTGTTTCTTAGATATTAAGACAATGTCAATTGGATCAACCCAGGTAAAGCAGATTAACTTGTCAAACATGTGGTTTAGATCATGAACTCGGGTAGGTTTAATAACTTTGTTTTTTTTTTAATTTATCTCTTATTTAATTATATGATAAAAAAAGACATGCACAAGAAAATGACCAAAAAAAATCTTAAGAAAATAAAAAATATCATTAAGGGTTATAAAAAAAACAATGCTTACTAATATTATAAGATATTGTTATATTATTATTCAAAAAAACAAAGTTAAAATTGAACAATATTTAATAAAACAATATCTCAAAAATATTTTAATTGATTTATTTTTATAAAATTTAAATAAAATTGAAGGAAAAAATAAAGGTAAAAAAGAGATCAAGTATTTGGGCTAGGATGGGTCATTGTACCTAGCCATTAAAAGAAGGTCATTCATATATTGGCTTGTAAAACCAGACCTAACATATGGCCCTCATTTAATTTCTTTTTTTGTTAGAATAGACGGATGATGTGTTGTCTGTCCATATTTTTTTTTTGGAAAAAGAAAACAAATAAAGTGCCATCTATTGTGGCAAATGATGCACCATTTTCTTGCTTAAAATTCGACCACGGGAGAGGTAGTTAAAAAATCAGATTGAATGATTTGGATAAAAAACTATTTTAAACTAAAAATACATAATAATATCCTAGAATGTCTATAAACTCATATTTTGAAAGCAAAAAGACAACATCAAACAACAAATACAAAAAAAAAGTGGGGAGGGAGATGATGAGTAAGTGGAAGTGAAAAATCACCCAAAACAAGAAACCCAACAAAGGAAGACATTGAAGACAAACTTGATTGATGAAACAATTGTAATGAATATCATGTTCAAAGAAAGGTAGCAAAAATAAACGATAAAAAATTGAAATTAAAAAAAGTCATTTACATTAGCTCGATAATTGCCAATACAACAAAAGTAGTTTAAACAAAAAGGAAATAGTATCATCTCACATATCTTGTTGAGAGCCGATAAAAACTATCATTGAAATAACACGCAAACACCAACATAAAACAAAAGAAAAATAAAAACAACAACATAAATTTTAATTCCATAACAATAAACTAAACTAATAAATCTAAGCTAAAAAATAAAGGCAATTAAAAAGAAGAAGTTTATAACTCAAAACTAAACCTAAAACCTAAGCTAAAAAACTAAACTCTAGCATCAATGCTTGTTTGGGGAAGAGAGAGATAAAGAGTGAAAGTCTAAAATATAGGGGATGATTAGGTTTGTGGTTGATGGTGGAGATCATTATGTGTTTAGTATTGTGGTAGCTTTTGTGGTTGTAGTTTGAAAAAAGTTGTTTTATAAAAAACACTTTTAGTTGAAGCTGGTTTGGTAAAATATATATTTGATTAAAACTGTGGTTGAAATTAAGGTTGAACAAAAAACAGTTTAATGTGTTTGGTTAAGAATGCTTTTCAAATTGAGGTTATAAAATAACTAAAAAAGACATATATTAATATTGATGGTTTTTAATTTAAATATTGTAGATTTAACTGCTGCTATTATATCATGAAATAAAAAAAATACTTTATATAAAGTATTTTTTATTGTTCCATTAAACTATCTGCAATTTCATCATGTACGAAATCCATCCGACAAGGACTACAGTTTCCATGGCTTCCTGAGTGTGCAACAACATCAGGTAAAATATCATCGGGAACAAAATTGGGATTGCGATCAAATTCTGCAAATTCTATATCATCATGCGATCTCCTTCTAATGTATGTAGTGCCATTGAATAATGTTAAGCACTAGTTTTTCAAATAAAACACAATATTTGAGAATTTTTTTATTTTACTGGGTCGGATCCGATCTAATGCATTTAGGTTTAGGTTGGATTCGGCCCGGCCATGAACAGTGGAGACACTCTCCACTGTTCACTTTGCAGGACAGTAGAGACGAGGAAATGCAGCAGAAGAAGAAGAAGGAGAAGGAGAAGGGAAGAGCAGGCTACCCTGCACGGCGGCGATGTTTGGCTGACGGTCGAAACGATGGAGGCCGGTGATGAACTAAGAGAGCTGCTTGGCCGATGGATGGCGACCCTTCTTATTTTTCCTCTGTTTCTACTCTTCTTCCTTCTCTCTTTCTCTTCTACTTTCTAGAGGAATCGTTGAGGTTCTGGGAAGGTTTGAGTTCTCTTTTTACTGAAGCAAAATGATGACAAGTGGGATGACCAGCTAGTAAAAGGTAGAGAGGAAGGAGAAGATGACAAAGCTTGGGAGGTTTGGAAAACACAGTGTTTGCAACTCAGAAAAAAGCAGCTTGAAGTTGCCTTTTGTTATCTTGCGGTTTAAACGTAAATGGTAATGGGTCCTACAAACAAAAACTTGTGTTTAAAACGTAACCAAACAATTTATTTTTGTGGTCTGCTCCAAAAGCAAAAGCAGCCACAAAAACAAACACTCTTGTTCAAGATAGAGGTTGCATTGCTGTTTAGAAAGGAAAGAAAGAAAGAGAGGACATAAAAAAAAGGGGGGAATGTTCTAGTTGTCGTTGGAAAAAGAGAAAGAAAAGAAAAAAGAGGAAAAACTTGGTGGGCATTTAATCATGTTTCCAAGGCACAAGGAGAAAAGGAAAAAAAGAAGAGAAAAGCTGGAATTAAGAGTGAGCAAAAGAACCGAAAAACCGATTAAACCGGAAAAAAATAACTGAAAAAACCGAACGGTGAAAAAAACAGATTAAACCGATTAGAATTTTAATAAAACCGACCGGTTCAGTTTCGGTTTTACAAGCCTGAAACCGAAAAAACCGAACCGAACTCAAATGGAAAAAAACCGAGCCAAACCAAGCCAAAACTGAAAAAACCGAGCCAAACCGGAAAAAACCGAGCCAAACTAAAAAAACCGAGCCAAATCGGAAAAAATTGAGCCAAACTGGTTTGAATCGGTTTTTGTTCTAAAAAACCAAACCGAACCGAACCGAAACCGGTCGGTTTGAACCGGTTTCAGTTTTTTTTTAAATTTCGGTTTGGTTTTTTTTGATAAAAACCGAATCGAAAATGATCACCCCTAGCTGGAATGCATTATGTTAATAGTAATTTGTATCTAGATTCACAATAAAAAAACCAATGGATTACCTGGGTCTTTTAATTTTTTTTTTAATTTTAATTTGTAATTTGTAACATAATATAATATAATGTAATATTTCTACTTTAGCAACAACAACCAATGATATAATATTTAGCTCATAAATCATTGTTAGGGCTTCTACCAAATTCATCAGCCCAAGATCATCAATCTAAAACACAATAGGTCCAAAATCATTATTAATGGCATCTCCATCGCTGATGGTAAACAAGAAACTAAATTCAAAATATATCATTTTTAGCTCATCATTGTTTTATGCATTCTAACGGGATAATCATATAAAAAAAATGTGAAAATCTTATTTCTTAAAAAACAAATTTATTTCTACGTATGTTGAAAAAAAGCTGACACAAAAACCAAGAGAAGAACATATTAAAACAATGATTTTTTTTTAATTTTCTAACAAATTAAATATATTAAAATATAATTGACTCTCCTAAATAATTTTTTTTATCACGCTCATAAAAATAAAAAAAACCATATTTATTTATATAAACTCTAATAATAAAAAAGCTATTTAGAAAAGTAACATTAGTAATATAGCTTTTTAAATAGTATAAATATGATCCTTTATTTTGTTTTTGCGCACTCTAATAATAATAAAATTATTAAAAAAAAACTTATTATATTTATTAATTATAAATAATTAATTCAGCTACAATCAAAACTTTGTTTTACATAAAAATATATTTTAACATTTTTGATCAATACATAAAAATAATATGAAAATACTATTTTAGTTTTTCAATATAGGATTTACCTTTAAGATGTTAAAAAAAAAGAAGATAAAAGCCAAAATTTTATCCTTTTTTTTTCTCATGTTTTTAACAAGGCCGGTTTGTTTTTGTATTTTAAAAATATTTTTGAAAAAATTTGAAATTTTTTTATTTTAAATTAATATATTTTTTAGTGTTTTTAAATTATTTTAATGCGCTAATGTCAAAAATAACTTTTTTAAAATAAAAAAATATTATTTTAATATATTATTTTAAAAATAAACATTTTAAAAAACAACAACTACAACATTTCTAAACATATTCTAAGATAATAATATTAACTTAATATGTTATACGACAACTTCGCCCTAACATCTCCCTAAATTACAACCCACTCCTCCACCACCTCTTCCTCCTTTTCTTCTTCTTCTTCTTCTGCTCTCACTCTCTCGAACAAGCGCCTACTTCTCTCCCTCTCTCTCTGAAAATGGACGCTTTTAATCACCTGATCACCACCAATTTGAACCATCAAAACGATGACGTCAACGAAGAAGAAGAAGAAGAACAACAAAATATTATCAGCAGCGGTGTTGTGTTTTCGCAGCTAAAACCTTACTGTTTAGACCTTCTTCAACTCCTCCAAAACCCTAATCCTACTTCTTTTTCATCTTCAATTCCCTCACTTGTCCAATTCCTCCACGACTCTCCTCCTCCTTCTCTCCAACCTTTCTTCGACTACGTTCTATTCCCTCTCCTCCTCCTCCTCGACGCCGCCGTTGATTCTCGAAAACAAAATCCTAAGCCTCATAAAATAAGCGACAGAGTAGCCGAAGGAGTTGTTCAGTGCTTAGAAGAGTTGTTGAACAAGTGCTATTTAGTTTCCATTGATCAGGTATTTCAAACAAAAATTCGAAATTTCCTGCTTGAATTTGTTTAAATTAATTAAAGATATTTGTTTTTAGATGGTAGTGTTGATGAAGAAGTTGACGTATGCGGCCATGTTAACGGAAAATGAGGCTTCGGAGGAGTTTAGAGAAGGAGTGATTAAGTGTTTTAGGGCATTAATTGAGGGATTAAGTTCGTGTGGAGTTGAAGGCTGTTCATGTGAAGAAATTAATGGTTTGCCTGCGCTTGTAGAGGCCGGAGACAATCGGAATGTGAATTCAGCCCGGGATTATTTAGGAGGGGAAGGAGAGTGTTTGGTTTCGTTTTTGAGGTCGCAGAGTGCTTCTGCTGCTGTTGGGCATTGGTTTTCACTTCTTCTCAAAGTAAGTTGTGATTTTTGGGAATTGTCCTTGTTGTTCATATTTGAGTTTGTGCTGAAAAATGGTCCTTTTATTTTATTATTATTATAAAAGGCTGCAGATAATGAGGTTGCTAGAGGACATAGAGGGAGTGCGAAGATTCGGGTTGAAGCATTTTTGACTGTGCGTGGTCTTGTTGCTAAGGTAATTTCATCTCATCGTGGTAGTATGTAAAATTGTAATGTTAAAGCTCATAACCTGCAGTAGTGCATTTGCATATATTTTTGACTGTGCGTGCTCTTGTTGCTAAGGTAATTCCATCTCATCGTGGTAGTATGTAAAATTGTAATGTTAAAGCTCATAACCTGCAGTAGTGCATTTGCATATATTTTTGTTATGTAAGTGCTCTGTTTAGTTCTTTTGCAGGGAGTGCTTGGGGTGATTGAATTTAGTTATTTTTGGGGCAACTTGTTGGATTTTTGTTTGTGATGCAACTATGTTGCATTAATTTCTTGTATTTTGTAATTATTGACTGTTAGCTTGGGAGATGTTTCTTAAGGTGTTGAGTCTTAATAGAAGATGCTTTGCTGTGTGGCAGCGTTCCTATCCATTAGTGTATCTTTCTTATTAGTTACTCACTTTGATTTTTTGTTGGAAATGATAAGACCAGAAGTTTCTTCTAGCAGGAAGGATTATAGTAATTTAGATTAGCTTTTGGGTTAACTGAATCCTACCTTCAGCTTTATCCTGCAAACAACTTCTCACAACAACAATTAGCTAATTTTAGTGGTAACTTATCTTTTGTAGATTGGTACTGCAGATGCATTGGCTTTCTTCTTACCTGGTGTTGTTAGTCAATTTGCAAAAGTTTTGCATATGTCAAAAACGATGATAAGTGGGGCAGCTGGAAGTGTGGAGGCTATTGACCAGGCAATTAGAGCCTTGGCTGAGTATCTGATGATAGTCCTTGAGGATGATGCTAATGTATCCAGTCTTGATAGATCTTTATGTGCTGGTTCTGGCTTTAATTCAAATAAGAAAGGATCTTCTATCCACTCAGTTCTGGATGAACTTCGCCAGTTACCCGTTAGCACTCAAAATCAGAGTAAAGTTGCAGCTGAAAATTCAGTTGCTGAAGCAGTAAAATCAGTTACTCCTGCATCTGAATTTCAAAGTGCTAAGCCTGGCAATGAAAAAGGAGCTTTGCATGTGGATCGCACAAAAGACTGGGTGGAGGAAACTTCAGCGCATGTGGATAGACTTTTGAGTGCAACCTTTCCACATGTATGTTTTTGAAATTCCCTTTTTGTTCAGCTTTTAGTTCCTGTTAAGATTTTGGTAGAGGAATCAGGGCTTTTTTGAGTTAGTGCATTTACCCACTCTCTCTCCTTTGATGTTGTCAGTTGATTCTTTTCATTGCCTTAATAGTTTATATGTTTCTAGATTTGTCTTCATCCAGCAAGAAAGGTGAGACAAGGACTGCTGGCTGTCATACGAGGGCTGTTATCAAAGTGCAGTTGCACTCTGAAGCAAAGCAAATCAATGTTTTTGGTAAGCTAAGAATTGAAATCTATTTCCATGTAACCTGTCATTTTTTCCTTGAAGTTGACTTGCTGGCAGTAACAGACATTCAATATATATGGGTGCAAATGGTGTTGCATTTTGTTGTCTGTTGTAAAGTTTTAGAATCATTTGTATTCCTTGTCATTGTTATCCTGTAAGAATGGAAGCTGTTAGAACAAGCATTGTGTTTGTTTAGGACGTTGTTTTTAATTAGACTGGATAAGGCATCTAATAACTTTTAACTTCCTGTAAATTTTGGCTTCATGCATATTCTGATGAGTAATCATGCAGGAGTGTCTATTTGTCTTGGTCGTTGATGAATGTGGAGACATTTCTGCACCTGCTCAGGAGTTTCTTGAATATTTACTCTCATCAAGCAGCAAACTTAATGTACAATCTGATGTTGCTGAGCTTTTTAGCAGGTTAGTCCTTTATGTGAGAGTAGACTGGATGTGGGGGCATACAGGATTTCTTCTTCAAAATAATTTCTTATTATGAATTTCTTTTCCTCTTAAGGCTCGTCGAGAAGCTTCCAAAAGTGGTTTTCGGCAATGATGAATCACATGCGCTCTCACATGCCCAGCAATTACTTGTAGTTATCTACTATTCTGGTCCCAAGTTTTTGATGGATCACCTTCAGTCTCCGGTAGGTGCCTGACATATGAGTTCCCCTTTTTTATTTTTCATTCTTTGTACAAGGAAGGTTATAATTTCCAGCTATCCCTTCTTATATGCATAGGTAACAGCTGCAAGATTTTTGGATATTTTTGCCCTCAGTTTGAGTCAGAATTCAGTATTTACAGGTGCTCTTGACAAGCTTATGTTAGCAAGGCCATCTTCAATTGGATATCTTCACTCTATTGCTGAGTTGAAATCTAGTTCTCGATTTTCCTCTGATTACCAATCCATTGTGGATGTTGTTCCATCTGATAACCCAAACTCCAGAGATATCCATGGAAAAGCAATACAAAACCCTTCGCTCTCTCTGCAGGACAATTCTGAGCTTCCACGCATGCCCCCTTGGTTTGGTAGTCAGAAATTATATCAGACTCTAGCAGGAATTCTTAGACTTGTAGGTTTATCTTTAATGACAGGTCATCTCAACTCTTGTAATTTCAGTTTCTTTATTAGACTTGGTCTCATGTTCTCTATACTTAACACCACGCATATTTTTCTTTTTGTGTGTTGCTAGACTCTAAAAGTGAAGGGCATATGTCAGTTGTCAGTGATATACCACTGGGTCACCTTCGTAAACTGGTTTCTGAGATCCGTGATAAGGAGTTTACTAAAGAAAGCTGGCAATCTTGGTATAACAGGACAGGTTCAGGCCAATTGCTGCGCCAGGCAAGCACTGCAGTGTGTATTCTGAATGAGATGATTTTTGGCCTCTCTGACCAAGCAGTTGATAATCTTATAAGATTGTTTCATACGTCTGAGTTAAACAGGGAAGGAGTTCAAGCACCTGATGCAAAAGGTGCTGATGCTCAGCCCAATACAGTTGAACATCCTGAGCGTACTCGATCTATTTGGAAGGTTTCACAGGAAAGAGTTGCTAGGAGTCATTTGAATGATTGTGTTGGTAGAATTGCACACGAATATCTATCTTCTGAAGTGTGGAACCTTCCAATAGATCAAAAATCTTCTCTCGTACAGTCTGATGGTGAAGTTGAAGAAATTACCTTGCACTTCTTCCACGATACTGCCATGCTGCAACAGGTACTTTGTCTTTCTATCAGAAAGTGCATATAATTTTATGAATCCTGCATTAGTTCATCAATTTCCTGGATGGCATATTACTGAGCTTCTATTCTAACCTTTTGTTTTCTCAATCAGGTTATTATTGATGGGATAGGCATCTTTTCCATGTGCCTTGGGAAAGATTTCGCTTCCAGTTGGTTTCTTCATTCATCCCTTTATTTGTTGCTTGAGAGTCTAATATGTTCAAACATCCAAGTTAGACAAGCTTCTGATGCTGTTTTACATGTCCTTTCCTGTGCATCGGGCCATCCAACGGTGAGCTTGCATAGCCAACGTTTTTTATCTGCCACCGGATCCGTGCTTCTGTGACTGTTTTTATATTGTTATTTTTTCTTGTAGGTTGGGCAATTAGTCTTGGCAAATGCAGACTACATAATAGATTCAATATGTCGACAACTGCGTCATTTGGATCTTAACCCGCGTGTGCCAAATGTGCTGGCTTCATTGCTTTCTTACATTGGAGTAGCTCATAAGATACTGCCTCTGCTGGAGGAACCGGTGCGGCAATTTACCCTGAATTTTGAGAACAGTTTTGAGTTGGCTTGGTCGATTTTCTGATAAATTGTTATTTTTCTTTCGTTTCACTAATTATGAAATTTGTGCTCCTTGCTCTTTCTCATGTGCATACACATTCTTTTAACCCACTTGGCATTTTATTAGTCAATAAATTGCATTTAAATTGATTTGCCGCTGATATATGATGCTTAAGACAAATGTTGCAAAATTGTGCAGATGCGCTCCGTTTCTCAGGAACTTGAGATTCTTGGTAGACATCAACACCCAGTTTTAACTATTCCCTTTTTGAAGGTTGTATTTTATGTCAGTGTCTACCCAGTAATTTATTGTATATGATATTTTTCTTATTGTCAACAATTTTGTTTCCTGTAGGCTGTAGCAGAAATTGGTAAGGCGTCAAAACATGAGGCTTCTTCACTGCCCACTAATGCAGAATCTTATCTTATGCATGTCAAGTCCAAAGTATCTGATATGGGAAAAGGAAAAAAACTGGAATCCCATGAAAACTCAACATCATATTATGACAATGATATTGATATGTCTGACATGGAATCAGGTGATTACTTCAGCAATTATGTCTTGCATTCTGCTTATTCAGTTTGGAATTGGATCTATGGTTTCATGATCTGGTCCTTTTGATTTAGGTGTACAGTTTTGTTGTTTCCATGTTATCATTTACAAACTTTTGGATAAAAAGGATGCCATGAATTAATTGTGCACCATTTCAAAATGATGATGCCCATGGTTGTGTACTTGTGCTTGCTCCCATTGTTTTTCTTGTTATTTCTAGATATCAAGGAGATGGGAATTTTTTCCTTTGTGCTTGATATGGAAATAATGTTGCTTTTGGCAGTTTGCACATTCATACCCTGTGTCTTTTAGTTGCAGTGCGATGCAGAATATTCACCTAAACTATGTAACAGATTGAATAACCAAGGGACACTTTATGACTCCTTATTGAATCATCCACTTCTTGTGAACCATTGAACTGTATCCCTCCTACTAGATTTATGTCTGTTTATGTATCTTAGTTGATCTGATTTTGATACCTGTCCTGAAGACAGAAGAATTTAGTTCTTTCATTTAAAGTATGTGTGTGTGTTTGTTGAGAAAGCTTTTAGTAATGATATTGATTGCAGAGCAATGGGAGAATTTGCTTTTCAAGTTGAATGATTCCAAAAGATACAGACGAACTGTTGGATCAATTGCTGGTTCATGCTTAACAGCTGCGATCCCACTACTAGCTTCAATGAAGCAAGAGGAATGCTTGGTGGCCCTGAATATAGTTGAGGTACCTATTGTGCATATTAATTTTTGAAATTTCATCAGGTGTGTGATTTCAAATAAGCTTGTTGAAATATAGATGTGAGACTTAAGATGCTTTGCGCAACTTAACATTTGTTTTTCTTTTACATCTTACATTTATGAAGCTCAAACTTGGGTCTATTGGTGGTAGATGTGATACCTAATTTTTTTGGATGTTGTTGGGAGTACTGGGGTTTTTAATTGTAGTAGTCATGCCAAGGGGTGTTTGAGAGTGTGACAGTAGTTGTTTTTAAAAGTGCTTTTCGCTTGGAAATGCACAAAAATAATATATATTTTTTTATTTTTTAAAAATTATTTTTTACATCAGCATATTAAAACGATCTGAAAATATTAAAAAATTTATTTTAAGCAAAAAACAAAATTCAATTTTTCATGAAATACCGTTTGGAACGCAATTCCAAATTGTGCCTTAGTGTTGTTGCTGCAAGAAATTATGGTAATCTCTCCAGTGCTGGTGCTTCTGAAACCTCAATATTCTAATTGCAAATTCCTTGGATAGAAGGTCGGCAAGGTGCTATTAATATAGTGGTGATGCCCTATCTCTCCGTTCTTATAATTATTTTTCTATTTTATCTTAAAAAGTTAATTGAACAAACTAGAACCTTTCAGATTACTTTAAATCTGTGAATGGACTGTTTTCTTTATGCTAATGCTATGCATCAAACAAATTCTCGAGAGATTTTTCTTAATATATTCTCGCTACAAATTGCATTCTTAGGATGGCATTGTGACACTGGGCAAAGTGGAAGAAGCATATAGGCATGAGAAAGAAACTAAAGAAGCAATTGAGGAAGTGATTCGATCATATTCATTATATCAGCTTCAAGATACTTTGGATGCGGCTGAGGAAGGGACTGATGAGAACAGGTTGCTCCCAGCAATGAATAAAATATGGCCATTCTTGGTTGCTTGTGTTCGTAATAAAAACCCAGTGGTGCGTATTCATCTTTTCCTGTTGGAAGCTGCCTTATGTGGCATACCTTTAGTGATGGTATTGAAACATTGTTGCTTTGTTAATCTAGTCCTGGGACATTTTTTTTTCTACAAAAAACATTGGTCATCTCTTGTTTATGGTTTTAAATTCTTAACTCACAGCAAGCTTCATTCTTAGCCCAACTGTTTTCACATCCTGAATTGCTGAAGTTGAAAAGAGTAAAGAAACAAAAGAATTTCATAATAAAGATCATTTGGTACTATTATCTTGGATTCTAACTCCTTTAATTGGACAGGCTGTCAGGAGATGTTTAAGTGTGATATCCAGTGTAGTATTAATCTGTGGAGGAGATTTCTTTTCGCGCCGCTTCCACACTGATGGACCACATTTCTGGAAACTTCTTACAACGTCTCCATTACAGAAGAAACCATTTTCAAAAGAAGACAGAACTCCACTTCAACTTCCTTACAGAAGCGCTCCTACTTCCTCAGGGGACTTGATGTCTGAAATTTCAAACTTGAAGGTCCAGGTTGCAGTGCTCAACATGATTGCTCATTTGTCCCAGAATAAAAGGAGCACATCAGCATTGCAAATAGTCCTCAAGAAGGTTAGTGGCCTTGTCGTGGGAATAGCTTTTAGTGGTGTTAAAGGGCTTCATGATGCGTCCATTAATGCACTACGCGGACTTGCATCCATCGACTCTGACCTTATATGGCTTCTACTAGCCGATGTGTACTATGCTTTGAAGAAGAAAGACTTGCCTTCTCCACCCATCTCAGGTTTACCCCTGATCTCTAAGATTTTGCCTCCACCTTTATCCCCTAAAGGGTATCTTTATGTACAGTATGGCGGACAAAGCTTTGGATTTGATATTGACTACCCTTCTGTAGAAACTGTGTTCAAAAAACTACTTTCCCAGATTTTTACTAACCAATTGTACATATAGATGTGCTCACACTTTTTTTTTAACCATTCTGCATTATATATCATTTCATCGTGAGTGATTACTGTATCCAATTCCACTAGTCTTTAAATTGGGCTGGTATCAGAATTGTGGCTGCATGATCAATGGTCTACTGTACTATTTATCAAAGTTTTCCGTGTTCTCTAAAACTGGTTATGTTGTGGCTAGCGAGTATAACTATTTTGGAATAATGTTAATCTTACAGCGATTGCTGCCAAAATTACTTTCTGGAAAATTCCAAGTACTGGATTTATGGGGTTCAATGTTTAGATATTACTCATTCAATGCACGTGATATTTCCTTTTCGTTCTGTTTGTTTTTTTTCCAGAATTTATGAGGGAGATCTTTGTATGATGCAAACGCAATGTTTGGGTGTGGATGGCAATCAATTGCACCATTCAATCCCATGTTTAAACATAATAATTAATTATATGGCTGCAATTCGGGAAAACCAACAGTAGATTTTCGCTCAATGTTACCTCATGCCTTGTTTGTTTCCGAAGAAAATACTTTTCTAGGAACAACTTTCCTTTCCTATGTTGATGAGCTTAAGGAAAGTTAATGGAAAATGACTTTCAGTCAAAGAAGAAGTTAAGCCTTTACAAGGGAAAATTATCTTTGGAAAACCCTTTCTTTTCTTCGCAAATAAAATACCTCATAAAAAACTTTCTAGCTGTTGCAAATCTCTCCCTCTCAAATCTCTGTACTGGAACAAAAACATCATCATTTCCTTTTCTTTTTGTTTGCTATCTGCAACAATCTCTATTGAAGCTCCTTGAATCCTCTTATTTCAGGTAACCCTCTTCCTCAAATCTCTCTCTATTATTTGCTTTCAGCTTTCCTCTTCTTCGTTTAGATTTTTAGTTGTGATTGTGGGCATTGATCTTGTGTTCTTGTTAATTTGCTGTATTTTGTTAATATTATTATTTTATTTTCTTTTGTATTTCGTGTTTTGTTTGTTTCAGGAAAAAACACTGCAATTCCATGTTTTGTTTTGTTTGGGATCTCAAGATCTTGTTTGTTTTCCTTCAGAAAATGAATGTAAATAATTATGGGCTTCAAAAAGTGAAAAGTCAGTCAAAAGTTACTGTTAAGCTTCTCCGCCTATGCACTGATGCAATGGAAGACAAAGTTGCCAGTAACCTTTGTTTCTTTTTATACCATGCAGTAAGTGGTTTTAAAGCTTCCAATACTTGCTCTGCATGGTCTAGGAATTAACTTATAAATCCCATATGCTCCTAAAGTTAGTAATTAAGCTGAATGTCTCACAACTGTTTTTGCTTCCCTGACACTCTGAAGACAACCCTGCACCTTGCTCTCTGCATTGACTATTGTTCCAAGCAGCTGTATCCATTGGTTCAACATGCTCTACAGTTACATCTTTAGAAAATATTTTTTTCCCAGCAATGGTGAAGCCCTCATCTGATATTTTTCAATACTCACATCTTATGAATTAGTTTTCTATTTGGCATGGGGATTCGTCACTTGGTGTTTAAATATCGTCATTAGATCGTGTCCTTGCTTTAAGATTTAGCTTATTAAGAATATTTAGACCAAGTGAAGTTTTAAGATTACGACAAGGAAGGAATTATTAGGCTCTGATTTTTTTTAAATTTACACAAGAGAAGGAGAGGCAGTTTGGACTTGGTTTTCTCATGATTTGTGGATTGATTCAAGAGTTTGACTGGTTTTGGGTTTTATTTTTTCTAATGCATAGTTTGACTCTAACAAGTATAATGTTCAATCCAACTATTTGATCGGGCTAAATTTTTTCCAAAAGCTTATAAAGATCTTCTTTTATATAGGGTTAAAATTTCATATTAATCAGAGTTTGATAAGGCTTTACGATAAAGTCTATAAGCTATTATGCAAGAATTACATTTAATTTGCTAGTTGGTTTATGATTCTTTTTTCTATTTTACTTAATACTCTTTTATTATTTTTTAAAAATTATTTAAGATGTTTTTTACCTAGTATAAATTGGTTTATTTATCTTGTATTTAGGTTTTTTTTTAAAGACTTTGTTTATTTTAGAATAATATTATATGTGTGCAACGTTGCTTATACTTTAGGTTCTTCATTGAACTTATCTTTAACTTATTAAAGATCAATTGTTTTTGTGGTGTTCTTTCTATACTTCCAGTTCGTGATTCCTTATAATTATAAGGTTGGGGTCTTTTTTTATCCAATAACTTCGGTGTCTCTTTTTAAGTAATCATTATGTCAGGTTCTTTATTGTAATTTGATTTTAGCTTTTTTAAGTTGTTTTTTTCTTACGTGTGGGTTCAAAGATTCTTACCCTTTAGGTTCACATCGGTTGGTATTAGAGCAAGGCTCTAAAATAATGTTTTATCAATCTATCTATCTATCTTTAAATTTCCATGTTGTTTGTTTGTTGTTCAAAAAGTCTACTACTGAATTAGTATATTAGAGGAAATAAAAGGTTGAAATTGCAAGTTGTTTATTATGCCACAAATTGGGTATATATAAAAAAATGAATTTGGGACTTAATAAAAACACTTTAATTCATATTAGATTTTGGTTATTGTTAGTTTGATATTAATTTCGGGTTATTTGAGAGAATTATGAATAAGTGTTTACCAAAATCAATTCGCGTTGTATATTAATTTTGTTTATTTGTTGCTGTTATTTTCAAGTCAATATAATCTATTATGGTTTTGGGTTATTAGAAGAGTCTTTTTTGCTTCTGTTTTCTCTTTCATTTGTTTTTATGTTTGTTAACATATTCCTTGTTGTTTTTATTTTTGCTAAATTTTTTATTGTTGTAGATTTATATCGTAGTCATTTTTTTTTCTTGATTGTTTTGAGTCCTAAAATCCATGGTTAATCTTACAAGGTTGTGATTTTGATTGTTTGTGATTAATTACTTAAAGAATTGAAAAGGAGATCAAGAAAGGTTAAAGGCAAAAAGATGAGCATATTATCGTGAAAAGCTAGAATTAAATGAAACAAGAGTGGAGTGACATCATATTGAGTGTCAACATGTGAGGAAGTGTGTGTGTATATATATATATATTGTTATTAACTTGAAATTTTAAATTTCAACAATGTCTTCCAAAGATGGATCATCACCTGCAAAAAAAAGAGAGAACTTGTTTTTTATGCTACGTGTTATACATCAACAATTTGAGAGGATTAAGTGAGATTTTGTAAGGTTTTTAATATGATGGATAAACAAGATGTTGTAATTACTAGTTTGCGAGAGGAGTCAGTTTGAAGGGGTCCTAATGTCAGAAGGCGAGAAAGACATGTTACTCTACCTTTAGATGACTTTATTAACGAGAATGAAGATGAAGAAGTTGAAGATCTTGATCATGCATCAATCAACCAAGGTGACAGATTTTGACAACTTAGAAACCGAAGAGATGAGGGATTTTGACAAGATGAAAACTTCAGCCATAGTGGTGTAGGAAGTGATTTTGGGTATCATGATGGTTTGGATAGAAACTTAGGAAGTATTAAGATGAAAATTCCAGCATTTCAGGGAAGGAATGATCTATAGGAATATTTAGAGTGTGAGAAAAAAATGTTGAGTTGATCTTTGATTGTCACCACTACTTGGAAAAAAAGGGGTAAAACTTCTTGTTATTAAATTTATTGATTATGCTATAATATGGTGTGATCAACTTATTTTGAGTATGAGAAGAAATAATGAGACTTACTGACACTTGAGATGAGATGAAGGCAATCATGAGAAAGAATTTGTTTCAGGATATTATTATCGGGATTTATATATAAGGTTGTAAAGTTTGACTCAAGGGCTAAAAGTGTAGAGGATTATCATGAAAAGATGAAAGTCGCTATGATTTGGGAAAATATAGTGGAGGATATGGAAGCTATCATGATTAGGTTTATGAATGGGTTGCATACAACATAGTAAACTTACTGGAGTTATAGCACTATATAGAGTTAAAAGACATGATGCATATGGTTCTTCTTACCCTCTGGGTTCGTATCAAATTGGGACTTTTTCTCTCAACCAAATCTAAAGAAAAATCACTAAAAATAAGAATATTTTTCATCGGTAAAAAAGATACATTTAAACACTTTATGTACTTATTTTTCTCATTGATCAACATTTGAGTAACATAGCCATTAAATGCCTTTTATCTACAATAGAGGACTTATTTTATAGGTTTATCAAAAGATCCAAACCCCTCCTTATGAGTCTAGATCACAAGGTCAATCATATCACCTTTTGATGTGGTTCAACCCAGTTCTGATCTCTTATTAGGCTCTCATACATATTAGGCTTAAACTTACTAGGAAAATACTAATTAGCCCAACAACTCCTTAGGAGGCCTAAAACACCTTGTCTTTGTCAGCGATGCTGTTTGTGGGAATAAAAAAAAGTCATTTTGTTTTCTTTTTTTTTTATACATAATTTTTGTTCATATCATAACTGATAACCTATAAAATGCTGTTTGTGGCACTCCTAGATTTGGTAAAATTATAGATTTTCTAAACTGCCATCAAAATGCTCAAACAAGGCCAACCCAAGTTGGATCTAGTTAGTGACAATTTATGACCTTTTAGTAGAGGAGAGAAGATAATCCTTTTTTAATTTTTTTCCTCATTTGACTTTGCCATGCACATGTATTTTACCCTAATATTTAGACTACATGACACACATTACACATACATACATACATACTGAACATGAACCTGAATATATAAAATGCTTGTAAAGCTTTTATTACTATCATTTATTATCATTTTTATTATAATATATATTCCCATAACACCTTTCTAAATAAGGCACCTTGTAGAGGATTAGGATTTTGCTAGGAAGTACATATAAGCATAACTATGAGATTATTTGAATGGTAGGTGATTAATACTTAAAAGTGCATTTTTATTAAGGTTTTATATGATCATATTGCACTTAAAGTATCATTAAATTCCCTAACTCAAGCATGTTTTATAATAACAAGTATGATAATATAAGATATCTTTAATTTATGGTAAATGCACATTTTAAATGTAAGCATATCTCACAATTCAAAAGATTGATTGAGTTGTTTAACTATTGAAATTGAAAAGACAAAGAGAGGGCTAAACTTAAAGAAGAGATGCTGGTTCAATTCTGAAACACCATTTGGTTATTGGGTCATAATTAGAGCTGTAGATCTTGGATTTAGGTCTGATTTATCTGGATGGAAAGCTAAGACATATGCATAAAACATTCATGAAGAGTCTAAGATTCAAAACTGTTGTTTTTAAGTTCAAATCTTAGCAACCAAAGAGAAGTCTGAATCTGTCCTGTAACCCATATACTATTTGGTGTTTAACCCATATCTTGAGTTCTAGAAGTCCAAATAAGCTCATTCTTTATTGGAAAGATGAAATAAATTCCCATAAATTTTATGAAGCCTATCTATTCAAATTCTGATGTTAGCAATAACAGTTTGTCCAGCCAATAAATCAATAGTTAGCCACCAAGTTAATGGTTGGCCACCAACTCAATAGTTAGCATCAAATCAATAGTTCTAAATTTTAGCCTTTAAAAGGAGATATTTGCCATACATTTAGGCATCTTGATTTTCATATCAATATCTTGCTCTTGCTTTTTTTTTTTTTTATAATGTTCAAGTTTATTTCATGTTATATTTTCATTAATCTCTTGTTTATACTTTTCATTTTCTTTACTATACTTAGTTAACTTATATCATAATTGTATTCTTATCTTGTTTATATATGTTTCTCTTCTTCATTATGTTTAGCTAAGTTTATTTTGTCAAGGTGAAAAGGTTACACTAATAGTGTTAGAATAAGTATAGTATAAACTCAACATTGACTTTAATGTTTATGTTCAAGAAAGTTTGCTATTAACATATTTTATAATTGTTATCTTATTCATTCTTAATACCTTACTTGTTAAATGATTAATCTAGATTTGCTTGTTAAATGGTTAATTTAGCAATAACGAAGAAAATAGATGCTTGATTCTTGATCTACGCATGATTACAAACAAAACTTTGCCCTTGATTACATGAAAACTTATTTGGTTTGTGATTTGTGTTTGCCCTTACAAAGTCCGAAAGCCTTACAATAAGAAGAGTTTTGTCCCTCCTTCCTGAATACAAGCTTGATTAGAAGTCTTCAATTTAAGAGTGGATATGTGTCTTTGTTAAAAGGAGTTGAATATATTTAGAAGTGAAAAATAAGGGTATATAGAGATTATATATAGGTCTGCCCCTTCATTAATAAGGTGTGGCATGCCTTTTTGGTTGTATAATTACCAATTAGACATATGACGAGCCCTTCTCAAAAGTTCTAAATTTCTAAAGATTATCAAAAACACCCTAAAGACCTCATAGTATTTTTGGTATTGAATTAGCAATTAATTGGTTAAAAAACTAAAAAAATCATTATGAATCCAAAAACATTCTTGATGCACAATATATCATTTTTTAGTAGGATAAAGTAAAAAAGACCTAAATGGAACTTTTCTTAACGAATGAAACTCATTGACACTAAAAACGATGAGTCTCAAAGCTAAAAAATAATTATTTGTCAATTTTCTCTCTCATCCGTAGTAATCTAGTGACTCTCTTCTTTTTCAAACTCATGGATTAAAATGTGAGCAAAATAGAGTGTTGGACCAAACTATTTAATTTACAAATTAAAGGGATCAAAAGAAGAAATTTGACAAAATCCAATTGGCAAAATGAGGCAAAAAGGCATTGACACAGTTGTTTTTTTAAAAAAGCTTCCTATTTTTTCACTGTTTCAATTTGGATCCTTTCTTTATTTTTCTTAAACAATAAAATTGAATTATTTTTCATTAAATCGAGCAACAACCCAATGACAAGATTATTTTTTAAGATTGAGATAATTACATAACAAGTAGATCAAAATAAACTATCGAGTCCAAATCACAATCAACACAACATTGAAGGATCAAATAAAAAAAAATAATGGAAGGTAAAATACAAAAAGAAAATAAGGACCAGAATTGACAATATATTTTTCTTAAAAACAAAAGGCCTACCTTTATTTTAAGAAAAATTGAAACAAATAAATAAATCTCTTTTCTTGGACCGCACACCAACCAACGTCAAATGCATTCAGTATCTTCATTGAACCATAGTTCATATCCTATCCTATCCTGTTTGCTAACATTATGGGCATAACAACTACAATCACAACCCATTTTATCAACCCCTTATTGGAGAATATTTTTTAATTAAAAAACTTTTTTAAATCACCTTATCAACATTGTTTTTTTTTTTTTTAGTTTTCCTTCATATGTAGGATAGGTATTCATATTCAATTGGTTGGGCTCATGGTTGTCAAACTTGCGAGCTGACTCGTAAAATCGTATGATTTTACGAGTCAACACATATATATCGTGTGAAATCGGGTAGAAAACTCAAAAACCAGCAAACTCGGTCAAACTCGGTTAAAATCGATCAAACTCGGTAAACTCGGATCGAGTTTACCGAGTTTGACCGATTTTAACAAAAACTATCGACTCTTCTCAGTCCTCTCCTCTCCATCCTGTTTGTCTCACAAAAATTCTCCTTTCTCCTTTCTCCTTTCCCCAAATCTCACATTCTTTGATTCTTAAATCTCAACCCTAACAGAAGCAGACTAACACTAGCAAGTAGCAACGCCTTCCACATCAAGTTGTGCTGCAATTTGTATCTGCAAAACTTCAAGCCGTAAAGTGATACTAAAACAGTAGCATTGTAAGAAAGCAACAACTTAAAATCCAATAATAAGTAAAACATTAAGGAAATATTTATGAAGAGCTTGTAGTTGGTATGTCATATTAAGGAGTAGTTGAGGAGTTTACTTAGAGCGTGGGTTATGGGTCTATATACAAAAATAAAAGGGGGTCGTTTTTTCAGGTAGAGATTGAAAGGGAAAGAAGCAAAGAATTTGCTTGAAGAAACAGAGAAAGACAACATTTTTAACATGGAAATGCAGCGAACAACATGTACAAATCTTAATATATGTGTGGGTTAAGCGAAAGCTTTGTTTGCTTTGCCGGTTTGATGATAGGTCCATAGGTGTCTAACTCGCGAGTTGACTCAATATTGTTGTTTCAATATTGCCTGCTTTTTTTCTGCAACACCAATACAATACACCCTGTCAGAATTAATATAACACCATATAGATGAATTTCTAGGATCAGACAATATTGGTCTTGGTATTAATAGTAACACTAATGTTTATAATATTAGTGTTGGTACTAATAGTAACACTAATAATCCTCTTGATGATACTAATATGATGAATGTCTAAGAAATAATGAGGAGATGAAGGTAATGACGCAAGTTTTAGTTTACATGACACATTAACAGATTGTTTGTTTTAAGTTTGTTAATTATTAGTTAATGAAAAGTTACTTAAATTATGTATGAATTTTTATTTGAACCATGTATTTTAAGGTGCTTGAACTTTCTATGAAAACAAATTTCCTTACGATTTTACGATCTGAGTTTATTTTGTATTTTTCATGTTGTGTTAAAAATGCTTTTTTGACAACCTTGGTTGGGTTTATTTCCAGAATCAGTGTGGAATTTTCTTAATCTGCACATATCCGTTAATCAGCCCAAGTAAGTGGATCCCGAGGAGGCCTAATATAGGTCGTGAATTCGTGATTTGCTTTGACTCGTTAATTAGGAACCAAAAACTACATAACACACGTGTGAAAGCTTTTTTCGGTTTAAAATTTACTTCTAGTGTTTAATTTCTATATGGATAATGAGATTTGAATTCATAATCGTTTGAATATTAAAGTTATAATATAATATTAAAGAATCATTTTAATTTAAAAATTTAAGTATTATAATGAATTTTTAAGTATTGTTAAAAAAATATATGAATTTTTAAGGATTGTTTTTTAAAAAAATATTATAATGACAAATATATATATGAAATTTATAACTACTGAAACAATCCATATAAAAATTAATAAATAAAAAGTTTAATATTACACGAGTGAAGCACATGGCAAGAAGAAAAAATCAATATGTTTGACTTAAAAAAAAGTTATATAACAATATGTTCAGCTTTAATTTACTTTTTTGTATTTTTCTCAAAATGTATTAAAATACATGTAATTTTATTGTTAATGACATTCAATTGGGTTTTAAACTTTTTAAAAAATTCCATTGTCTTAGGATTAGTTCTAACATTTTGGTACCTATTTTTTTTTTATTAATATCATTGACTTTTTATTAACAATGAATTAAATTGGAGTTTAATGCTTTTTCCCCCTTTTCCGTAGAAATCTCAATACATTTTTATTTCTTGTTTCTAAATCTAATTATTATCGGTTATTGTATTCATTAAATTATTAATTAATGGCTAAAATAAATTTTTTAAGAATATTAATTTTCAATAGATTTAATGATGATGAATGAAAATAATAAAAATAAAAGATGATTGAATCTAATCCGGTGCAACTTTCAGAACTTATAACACAAAACATGAGGTTGGATCGTTGCATAAAAGACAAATCCAAAAAAATAACAATGTAAAATTCTCAACCAACCTAAATAATTAGAGATAAACTTGAAAAAACAAATTAAAAAAATTAATAAGAAAGAAAAAAAATATAGATTTTAAAAGAATAAGAATCAAATTTGACACAAAAAAATGAAATCATAAGGATTAATTTGAAAAACAATTTCAATGAAGAAAATGATAAGAAAAACAAAAAATAACAATCAAAGAATAAATACTAAATTTAATATAAAAATCATATGTCAATGGATGAAATTGAAAAAAAAATTAATAAAGGATTCAACACCAAATACATTACAATTAAAAGAATAAGAATCAAATTTGATATAAAAATCAAATGTCAATTGATGAAATTGAAAAACAAAACTAACTCAATAAATGATTTAAAATGAAATACATTGCAATAAAAAGAATGAGGATCTAATTTGACTCAACAAACAAATAAAATATCCATATTTCTTTGTTTTTTTAGGAGGGGAGAGAGGAAAAAGAGACGGAAGATAAAACGTGTGGCCGGATCTCAACCAACGATTTTTTGACCGCACACACCTCACCACCGTGATTAGAGCGGTAAGACGCATCAAATGTCATCCGGAAAAGTGGAAATAAGATCTGTTTTGGCACCGCCCGCGCCACCCTAAAAGGGCGGGCGACGTTCACTTGTTGAAGTGTGTTAGGCACGCACCAACCACTTTTTAATTTAAATAATATTTTATATGTATAAAGAACGCAATTACCCTTCACCTCATATAAGAATAACAAAAAAACCATAGCAAAATACTAAAGCACCCTTGCATCCGAAGCTAAAAGATATTATTTTTAGGGATATTTAAGTAATTATACTGCATAAAAAATTGAAAAGCCCGAAAAGCCTCTCTTTACATAAGGGAAACATTTTTTTTTTAAGTTAAAGTTAGTAATTATAGTATGTATCAAAGAGGTAAAAATACCGTCTAACCCACTCTTTTCTTTTAATAACTAATGTATCGCAAAAAAATACCTTCCTATCCCTATAACTAAACGAAGGGAGTTTACCGTTTAAAAATAAAATAAAAAAGTAATTTTGCACAGTGAAAGTGAAATCATGAGTTCTTTTAACTTTCGTTATAATATAATATAAATAATTAAATATAATAATTGTGTGTTTTTTTTTCTTTTTTTCTCAAGCGCCCGATAAGCATTGTATTCACAAATCTTCTCTTAAATACAAGGCCCAAGATTTTGAAGAAGAAAACCCATTGTTTTGGAGCCCTATGTGGAAGGCCCAACACTATGAAGCTGGATCTATCAACCCATTTCTCGCTCCATTGATTTTTATTTTTTTATTTTTATGAAATTCACGAGCGACAATTAATTGATGTCCGAGAGGGCCCCAATTGATTAATCTTCCTGGTGGCTTGCAGAGTGCTGCTACACTACAGGTTACAAAATTAATTATTATTTCGTGATATGAATAATTTCTCTGGAAAAAGAAAAAAAAAGACACTTAGCAACACGAGGGAAATGTCAGAAAAGGGCTAGTATTAATTATAGTTAATAGTCTGAATTTTTAGAATTAAAAAACCAATAAAATACTACAAGGTTTAATTAGTTAATTTTGATAAACTACAGGTCCTGATCCGTAATTCACTCACCGAAGCAGGAATATATTATAGAGGGAAAGTCCTTTATTTTATGCCCTAATTAGGGGAGGGGTTTGGTTATGAAGAGCTGGAGGATCGACCTATTGAGTCATGTATGATCTTCAGTTTCTATGCATAGTCTAAAATATTCTTATTGTGTTAGTTTGAAATTTTATTTTCATTTTTTAAAAGGAAAACAAATAATATTACTATACATTATAAAATAAACTAAAAAAAATGTTTATTTTTTTACCGTTAGTTACTGTGCATTTGCCTAAAATCACCATAAACACCTATCCAAATGAATAGTGCCATTTTCTGTAGTCACTAATCTTTATTTTCTTTTTAAAAAATAAGAATAATAGGTTGTGCTTAATTTTTTATTAAAATTTACTATAAATAAAATAATTAAAATTATATTTAAATAAATATCATTCAATTTGGTAATAGTTTTCAAATAAATTTTTTATTTTGTTATTTTTATTATATATTTTTTACATAATTTTCTCAAATTAATTATCGCTTTTTCTTCAATTACACGCAAAATATTAAGATATGATTTTTAATATTTTTAACATGATAAGTTTTATTTATTTATTTAATAAACAATGCTTCTAATAAAAAAAAATACATAAAAAAAAAGAAAATTGAGTTTAGATTGAAGAGATACATCCTTACCTAGTTATTTTAAATTACAAAAAAAAAAATCGTCTAACAACAAATATATTTTTTAGAATTTAAATAGTTTCTTTTTCATATAAATATTTATTTTAATTATAAAAAAATAAATAAAAGTAGATTTAAAAAAACAACCAGACAAGCATCTCGTTGATAAATAACGGTTAACAAACAGTAAACATGAATATAATTATACAGTTGAAAGGACGTAGAGAGGGAGGGGGTTGAAGGCAGAAATGAGTTCCTACAACATGTGAAGAACTCTCTCACAGGTCCCAAGTGAGTTCCGAGGAACTGTAGCATGTGTTAGAAACATGGGGAACAAAGGTACGCCTGATTCGTGAAGCCGAAACCCTGTTGCCATTGTTAATCTTAGAAACTCTGTCAATCCTCGCTGTAGAAAGATCTCCTAATCATGATAATAAACCAATGAAGATCTCAATTAATCATGAAATTTCTACTCACTCTCCCCCATGTGACTCAGATCACACCTTCACTTCAAATGCTAATTAATCTTCGTACCGTATACAGGCCAATAATTCTCTTGGATATCTTATTATACACTCTCTCTTGGGTGCCCGTTAAGGGAGAAGTGCAAAATCCAGAGCAAAAATTCCCTCTTTTCTCGAAGAAGATGATCATGGGAAGGTTTTAACGTGACTCTACATGCGAAGCCATGTGCCATTACCGCAAATCAAGGCCATTAGCATTTTCATGGTACTCTACTGTCACGCGTATAAATAAAACTAGCCCAACATTGTTCTTGGAATAATTAATTTACATCACATTTAAGTCAATAATTCCAACTGTATATTCTCTTCTTCTTTAAGATTATTATAAAGTTGTCGTACTAAGAGAGAAATTTATGACGAATGCAACAGATTATTCAAGATCTAGTTGAGAAATATTGATGCAAAGGGTGAAGGTCTTAAAGTATTTCGACTGTTAAACTTATCTTTGATGAGCATCGGACGTAGGAGCCAAGATCAACCCGACTTCACCTGCTTCACCTTATTCTAACCATAAAAATTCTAAGATCAAGAACGTAGGAGTGGCAATGGCCATTAATAAAATCAAATATATATCCATTCATATATATTATATCTTAAAACTAGAAGAACTCGATTACTTTCAGCACAAGCGCATGCATTTTCCGAATGAGTGTGGATTTCTTGGAATCATTGAGGAGAGAGGTTAAGAACAACGACTTTGCTAACTTCAAGTTATTTTCTATTGATGATCAGTTATACAAGTTAATAATATATGGAGTGATCTCTCTCTATATATTATATTATTCATTGTTAAGAGCCAGTCATATAGGGCGCGTCTTAGTTGGCGAATACCATGTTGGAATTTCTGACAAAACTGTACACAGCTTATATTCATCCTTGCATCCCTACTACAGATCACAAGATCTTGTTTTTTTAGGCTTCTTTTTGCCTGGCATATGACGAGCCCTCCCCCTCCCCCCTGGATTGAGCCAAACCGAGTTCACATACTAGCCAAGCTCGAATTGGGTTTCTGGAATAAATTAATAACATCAATACGCTAGCAGCTGGTAGTTAGTCAAGTTTCTTTGCATTTAGTCTATTGACTAAAAATGAAGTTGTTGAATCTTTAATAAATTGTTAATTTGATCCAAACCCATTTGACGTGGTGGTTGAGCATCTCAAAAAATTAATCACGTTTAATGTAGAAGCTGTTTAAATAAAGACCTTTTAAAGAGCAAAATCTAGGATATTGCGTTTTTGAAGTAAGCTATCTGCTATAACTAAGCATGTTTTAACCATATAACGAGCCTAAATCTTGACATCTTGTCTCTGGGATATGTGCAATGAACATAATATTTTAAGAGATTTCTCCAACTTCAAGCACAAAATACTGCTAATAGCTTGACCAATTAATTTCTCGAAGACCTACATCCAAACTAAAACTGCCTTAGCCCTTAAGGCTACAATGTGAGATTTTTTTAAAAAAAAAATCAATGTTTTCGGTATCATAAGATACTTTTGGCATATATGTGTGAGATTTATTTGCTTGTTCTTACGCTGATACATGAACAATTAAGGTTAGACCACTCTACTATTTGCAAAAGTTCATGATAAATATTTGTCTGTATATATAGCTCCAAAGCTCTTGATGTGGAAGATATTCATGATCGATTAAAAACTGTGGTTGAGGGACTGCTCTATATATTATCATTCTCACAAATTTCCAGCCTTCAAAGAGATTTTATTGAACAAGAAATTTCCCGTATGCTCTTCGTCTTTCCAAGTGTAGCTGTTTCCAGCCTTCATGATCGATTAAATGAACAATTAAATATCTGTCATTCGTCGTATCAAGACTCTTACTGTCCCGTATGCTCTTCGTCTTTCCAAGTGTAGCTGTTTGCTCTTTTCATTCAAGTTGCGTATCCCATGAACAAGCCATGGATGTGTTAATTTCTTTAGTCGTCACAAAATCATAGATTTTAGCAAAAAGAATATTATAATTAATCGGAAAATGAGAGTCAAGATAAATTATATATGATCCATCTCAAATAAGAGAAATTGAAGAAGAATTAATAAAGGCCTAGCCTACATCCTAACTAAGAAAAGTGGACAAAAAAACCTACTTCTTAAGAATTACTAACATCACTACAATCAACATAAAATAAAAAATTAGCCTAACCATAAGTAATAAGGATTAATTAGTCTTACATTTCAGTCGAGATTCCTAGCGTTGACTCGTTGAATTTTTTTATAGACTAATTATTCATGATCATTATCTAATTACATCAATAATTAAGCTTTTAATTAACATTAATGTGTTGACTTTGCGGCTTAAATGATATGTCATGTGACCCGCATTGCACTAGCTTGGAGGCAAAGAGTTCATGGTCTGAATTCTTCACTTTGGTGTCAATTTTCGGTGCCTCATTATAAGGCAATGCTGGACATATTTTTTTAAAAAAAGAAAATTTAGTGTTATTTTATTAACTGTAAAAAAGCAAACATGTCATGTAAAATTCTTTGACAATATCATTAAACTTGACCAAACAGGTTAAAGTTGAAACTCATGCCCTGATTCTTTACCTAGGCCAAGCATCAAATTAAACCACATAGAAGTTTCGATAACGTGACCTAGTTGATTTGACAGGTATAAAAACAATATAGATGACCGGTAAAAATATAGTTTGATTTTAAAAAGAATTATGGACGATATTTTATTTTAATGTTGTGATTGCGACGATGACATATTACATCGATCCCGACCACCTCAGACTAACCGAATAGTTTGCAAGTCAGGTCATTCATGGAGATGACAACAATGCGCTAACTAGGTTGGTGAGCTATCTCTTTCTTTTCTTTTCCATTCTTCTCTCCCTGTTTGGGCCTTATTTTGAGCCTGGGTGTGATGATATTGAAGACTAAATTGAAAAGTTATCCAATTAGTGACTAAATTACAAAAAAGAGCTTGGATCGTGTGAGATAAATTTTAGGACTCAATTAAAGAGTTGTTATTACATTAGAGAATGAATTGAAAAAATAGAAAAAAGGCTAGCAAGTGTAGAACACGCTCCATCGTGTGACAGGTGTCACCATATTTGGGTTCGTGTGTGCGACCTCCTTCGGCCTACAAAGACAATCTTTCATGTTGCTATTGGAATTGTCTCATCGTTGCCATTTCTCTAAGGTAACATGTGTTTGAGAAGAAATTCCAGTGTGGTTATGGTGATCATTTCTCGTGCTTGGAATTTCTTCCCCTTTCCCTCATGGATGAAAAGGGTTTATTTATTTTCTAATTTTCAATTGTGATCTTTATAGTTCTAATTGGATGGAATACAAAAAACTGGAACAATTTCTTACAAAATTAAGCGACAACCTAACTATGAGGTTTTTTTTATCAATAAAAACCTTATATCAAGCTTATTAAAATAAACCATTAAGACTAATCTTGAATAAAATCAATATGAAAAGATAAAATTAAAAAAAAAACATGGATGAAAAAAACATGAAAAAACAATATCATTATGTAAATTCATAATACCAATGAATAGCCAAAATTCTTTTGTTTGTGACTCTCGAACCTTCTTACTCTTAATTTAAATATTATATTTAACAGAATTCATTTCTCTTCACTTTCAATACGCATTATCTTCACACGCTATGTCATGGAGTAATTTTATATTCCTAAAAAAAGTGGATAATTAAAAATAATAAACACGTAAATTAAATTAAAATAGCAAGTTCTGTATTCAAGTTCAACTTAAATATATGAAAACCCAAGAAGTTGAGAAGGATTTTTTTTTTAATCACGATTCACTATTGCCAATATATATATTTTAATTATACATGATTAGGCATTGTATGTTTTATTCGAAAGGAAAAATCAAGAAACAAATCATCCATCTTTGATGGGAGGAGATTGATCAAATTAAGCACTTAATTAATAATGAGTAATTAGTTAGCTTGATAATGCCATTTCAACCATTGAGACTACGTACGTTGTTGAGAAAAAAAAAAGGTTTTTACATAGTATTTATATATTATCCAAAATTATAAAAGGTGAATTTAAAATTAATCAATCAGCTTCTTTGTATATTAATGTCATATTCATTGATTCTATAAATTATTATAAATTAATTTATTTTTGATGAATTTTCTCAGTTTACTAATTTTGCAAATTCAATGAATAATAAATTAATTCTATTAATTGATCTTGAATTAATTAATTAGTTTCGTTGAGTCTTCTTAGATTCATTGAATTAATTATGCATCCTTATTCTCTTATTTAAATATGGGTGAAGAGATTTCATTCTCAGAAGAAATAGAAAAGAAGAAATTAAATAAAAAAAATTATGTTCTCTATATCTTCTTTGTTCTTATGCTCTCCTTCCTCTAGCTTTTAGTTTTGTTGTTGTAGAGAGAGAGAGAGAGATTGAGTAAGTTTTCTAGTTTATAAACCTTAAATGGTTGTGCATATGTTTCAAGGTATTGTTATTGATACCTTAACAAGTAAGTTGCACTTAAATCATTTATACTTATTTACAGGGACATAGAGAAAAATTCTCAATAATAACATTCTTTTCTCTTGTTTTTTATATGAAAATTCCACAATTCTACAAGTACGTGTATATTTGTACTTCTTTTATTTAATATTTTATTTATATGTTTTATATTATCCTGAAAATATATAATTTATTATTACTAAACAACTCTCAATAATCTTAAGACTATATCTTTTTATATTAATTATTGCTTAGTTTATATATATATATATATAATTCAATAATTTGATTGCTTAAAATAATCAATTTTTATTAACATGATATAAAAATATGAAGTCTACTCGGGAGAATGTTGCTATTATTTTTAAAAAAATGATGCTATGGCAAGTAGTGCTTTAATAAGAAGGATTTCACCATCACCTTCTATTGTGCATGGTGAGAAACCTTAAAAATTCAAACCGTTGAACTTTAAAAAGTGACAACAAAAGATGTTGTTTTATCTAACCACCTTAAACTTGTCAAATTTCTTAAGCGAAGATATGTCAAACTTGTAAAACAAAGAATCTATTCCCATTGTTGCGACAATTATAGATGCATAAATGCATACTGGTTTTGTATGTAAAAAGTACATCTTGAAAGAATTAGACAATATACTCTATCATGTATATAGATTTATCAATAGTGAAAAGACACTATGAAAAGTTTTGGATTAGAAGTACAAGGTTGAAGATGATAGTATAAAAAAATTCATAGTCGACCAATTTATAGACTTCAAGATGATTTGTTTAAGTATTGTAATGAGTCAAGTTTAAGAGTTAAAAAATTATCACCATCTTGAAAAGACTTTAAGAACTATATTAAGCATAAGCAAAAAGATATGGGAGTTGAAGATCTTATTATGAGGTTGAAGACAGAAGATAATATATTATTAGAAATGAGAGCTAACATTTTCTTAATGGTAGGGAAAATATAATTGAACAAGTGATGAAGTTCTATTATAAAAATTAAAAGAACAAGCTTGTTATGAAGGGCAAAGACATTGTTAAGTAATTAAATGATAAATGCGTTATTTGCAACATGATTGAACATTAAGCCAAAAATTGTAGAAAACAGATCTCGGTATAGAAACCATTGGAAAATAAAAAGTAAAACTAGTTGTAAAAGGACTCAAAATACAAAATGTTATGAACTATTTTAACATATACTCACATGTGTTAATAATAATTTTTATATAGACATTAATAGTCATCACAACTATTAATAAGCTTGAAAATATTAAATGGACTTAAAAACAATTTTTTTAAATGGTGATCTTGACAAATAGTTTTATGTGGAATGACTTGAGGGTTTGTCATTAAAGAAAGGAAAATAAATTTATAATCTTGTGAATTCATTATATGGTTTGAAATAAGTTCTTAAATAATGATATGAAAGGTTTGACAAGTTATGTTATTAAATAAGTTCAAAATTAAAGAGATTGATAAATGTGTTTATATATATAAAAAAATATGAATAATGGTTATATCATTGTACGTCTTTATATGGACAACATGCTAATTTTGAGCAAAAAGGAATAGATGATCAAGTTTACAAAAAAAAAATGTTATTAAATAAATTTTACATGAAAGACTTGTTTGTTGTGGATGTCATACTAGAAAATAAAATTTCTAAGACATTCAATGAACTTATATTGTCACAATCTCATTATATTGAGCAGAGTTTTGATAAATTTTATAAAGGTCATAATAGTATTGTCAAACATCAATAGATATAAATATACATATATCTAAAAATAAAGATAAGAGAATACAACAATTGTAATATTTTTGAAATATTTAGAGGCTAGATGTATGTTATGAAATATACAAGAACATATATTACATACTTAATTAGCAAGCTAGGTAGGTTTACCAATAATCCAGGTGTGGATCATTGGAAAGAAATAAATAAGTTACTCAAATGTTTTAGATGTATCTTGGACTTGAACTACACTATGATGAGTACCTAATGGTATTTGAGCATTATAGTATTGCGAGTATGATATTCAACATTAAGTATTCAAAATTCACTATTGGATACATTTTCATGCTTGGAAGATGAACTATGTCTTGCAAAATTCTATAAGAAAACTTGTATCACAAGATCCAAGATAGAATTAGAGTTTATTGTTCTTGATAAAGCTAGAAAAATATCTATGTGACTTTAGAATTTTTTAGAGATATTTCATGTTGGCCAAAGCCAATCCCAATAACTTGTGTCCATTATGAAAACCAGCTAATAATTGAAAGGGTACAAAGTAGTATATTTAATGATAAGTCAAGACATATACACAATACCATTAAAACATTTGTTCTTGAATGAAAATATTTTCATTCATTATATAAAGTCAAAGAAAAATACTGTCAATCTATTTACTAAATGCTTAATAAATTTTAACTTAATTATGCATTCCTAGTCTACTAAATACATAGGAGTGAAGTAGCTACAATCTCAAAAGAAGTATAAAAGAAGAAACCAAATAGAAAGCTTATGCTCTCTTTGCCTTCTTTGTTTGGGTGCTCTCCTTCCTCTAGCTTTAGATTTTATTATAGTAGAGGAAAACAATTTGAGTAAGTTTTATAGTTTGTAGGCCTTGATTCATTTACATTTATTGATTAGTGATGAGCAATTTAGGTTTCATGATAGATGGTACAATTCTCAGTAATAACTTTCTTTTTTATCTTGTTTTTCATATGAGATTTTATAATTCTAAAAAGTAAATACTTTATATATTTGTAGTGATATTTTATTTATATCTTATTTATATTTTCAAATTATCCTAAAAAAATATATTTGGTTTTTACTAAACAATTTCAAACTTTTATAAACTTTTGATATTTATCAAATAATTATTTTTCTTAATAATCCAAATCATAAATGAATGATTGTATTTGCTAATCATGTATGGAACTCATCATGATGTGGACATGAGAATTGCTTTCTTTCTTTATATTTTGTAATGCTTAAGTTTTGCTTTCATTAATATCTTGTTTATGCTTTTCATCATAACTATGTTCTTATCTAGTTTATTTATGCTCTTCTTCTTCATTATGTTTAGCTAAGTTAATTATGTCAAGGTGAAAAGGTTTCTCTAATGGTGTTAGAATATGTATAATATAAACTCAACATAGACTTCAATGTTTATATCCAAGAAAGTTTGCTATTAACATGTCTTATCTTTTTATCTTACTAATTCGTAATACCTTACTTGTTAAATGGTTAATCTAGATTTGTGTTGTATAACACTTGGTTCATCAAATGCTTGATCCTCCATAGTTTTCGGCCAACATCGTTGTTATGCTAGGAACTTGATTTGTTGTTAACATAAGTTAGCAACATGAATGCCTGATGATATTTATAAGTATGATGTTACTTAAATAAGATAATTAATATGATCATGTTAATACTTTATAATTAGCCATTAATGATAAATCATCTGATTGGAACCTCCTTTGTGTGTGGTTTCCAATTGAGTAATAAAAAGAATTTATATTATATTTATTTGAAATACCATTAGTGAATCCTCTAACCTTGACATCTGTTTTATCATTATTTAATCCTTACACCAGTATCACATCCCAAAACTCTCTTCAACTCCTTTTCTGTTATTATTCTCTTCAAATCTTTCTCTTTATTTGTAATTTATATAGTTGACCTCCTTGTGGTTCGACCCCGGTCTTGCCAGGTTATTTATTACTTCGACACTCCTGCACTTGGGATAAGACATCAACTCTTTGATCGTGTCAATATCTCAAGACATATATATCCTATACACAATACCATTAAAACATTTGTTCTTGAATGAAAATATTTTCATTCATTATGTAAAGTCAAAGAAAAATATTGTCAATCAATTTACTAAATGTTTAATAAATTTTGACTTAATTATGCATTCCTAGTCTACTATATACATAGGAGTGAAGTAGCTTCAATCTCAAAAGAAGTATAAAAGAAGAAACCAAATAAAAAACTTATGCTCTTTTCGCCTTCTTTGTTTGGGTGCTCTCCTTAGATTTTATTATAGTAGAGGAAAACAATTTGAGTAAGTTTTGTAGTTTGTAGTCCTTGATTCATTTACATTTATTGATTAGTGATGAGCAATTTAGGTTTCATGATAGATGGTACAATTCTCAGTATTAACTTTCTTTTTTATCTTGTTTTTCATATGAGATTTTATAATTCTAAAAAGTAAATACTTTATATATTTTTAGTGATATTTTATTTATATTTTATTTATACTTTCAAATTATCCTAAAAAATTATATTTGGTTTTTACTAAACAATTTCAAACTTTTATAAACTTTTGATATTTATCAAATAATTATTTTTCTTAATCATCCAAATCATAAATGAATGATTGTATTTGCTTATCATGTATGGAACTCATCATGATGTGGACATGAGAATTGCCTTGTGCATTATATGTTGATATTTCAAACAATTTTTATTAAGTAGTGATTTCAAATGCAAGTAATTTATCAATTATATCAAGGTTATGATTTTAAATTAAAGGGAACGGTTATCTCTTTACAAAAACCAATCATAAAAGAGATTTGGATTTGGACCATGACTATTATCGGCAACTATATATATATAAAAGAAAATCAACTTTCACTATTCGCTATTATAGTTATTATTATAGTTATATGGTGATTCACGATGGACGGTAATATTCAATAAAGGTGTTGTTTTTTTGTCACTAAACTATTTTTTTTCATTTCATCATTTCATTTAATGTTTGTGATATTTTGTATTAATATTTTCTTCTCTTTTCATATTTTTGACAATTCAAGGTATATGACAAAATCTCAATATTGAATTTGAGTCCAATTTGATGGAATGGAATTTAAATTGTTTGTCTTAAAAATATTTAAATAAAAGCAAGACCAAAACAAAAAGAAAAACAAAAAAATAGCATGGCTTTTTTCTTTTATACAAAAAAAAATCATTTTCATAGCAATATTTTTCATTTAAATATATTTTGTCTATTTAGTTTTAGACTTTCATACTTGGGTCCTAAACTTTATTTTTATGTTTCACTCCTTGAGTTTTGAGATAAGAGAGAAAAACTTGAACCATGTGTTACTGAGTTTCTTTTAATAAGATGAATGTCATTGAGGTGTTTTGAGTTTCCATCTCGTTAAAAAAAAATAGATCAAAGTTTAGAAATAATTTTTTTTATTGGGTTTAGTTTTATTATTATTTTTTTTTTATCAATTTAGGGTTCTTTTAAGATTGAAAATGGGTATATTAAGATTATTAAAGTGTTTATTAGGTATTTTCATGTGAAAATAGATTAAAATAAGTTTTTAGATTAAAAGAAAACTTGAAACTCGACTTTTTTTACCATCTATTTAATAGCTAGAATCTAAACTAGTAGATCACATGTTGTATTTATTTTTTGTTAATTTTATTTTAATGAAAGTGTGTTTTTTAAGTATCCGGTCAGGTGCGTAGGTCCAATCTCTTAGGCACAAGTGCCTAGCTTTTTTTATAGTTTTTTTTTTTAATTTATTTTTTATATATTGATTGAAATGCACTATAAATTGATAATTAATTTTTCCATAGTTCTTATATAATATTATATGTATTTTTTTGAGAATGTTAACAATTTATTTTTTGATAATTATATATCTAATATGAAAAAAATAAAAATATACTCATTAAAAACTCAATGAAAATAATTTTTTTGTTATTTTTAATAGATTTTTGACATGATTTTATCACATTAATTAATTGTTTTCTCCAATCACATACAAAATACAAAATATTGAGATATTGTTTTAATATTTTTATTAGAACTTTCTTTGGAGTTTATGATAAGTTTTTATTTTAAAAAAATTAAATATAGTTCTTTTGATGAAAAAAACACACTTTCATTAAAATAATAAAGAAATGCATTAATAAGAAAACAAAGTTTAGATGGTAGCGATATATTTTTTCTATTTGTTTAAAATTATTGAAATCTTTAACAAATTCTTATTTTAATTATCGTTGTCTTTTATTCAAGAAATGCGTTGCTAATAGAAAAAATACTTTTTTTACTTAATTAAAATAAAACATTAATAAGAAAACAATAATTCCTATAACAAAATGCATTTTTTTATCCAAATTTTAATTAGTTATCTTTCTTTCAAATATCTATTTTAATTATGAACTAAATAAAAAGAAATTTAATTATTCCTTCAAGTTTTTGTAAAGGTTGAATTTCTTCCTTAAACTTTTCTATTTTTTGCATTTTTAGTACCTATAGTTTTAAATTTTTATGTTTTGATCATAAATTTTTTTTTCTCACATTTTAGTCTCTGAGTGTTGACATAAGAGAGAATAAATAAGTCACTGATGAAGGGAGATGAGAGAAAAGAATTTTGGCTAGCCACATACTAGAGAAAAAAAGGATTGATTTTTGTATTAATGAATTGATTTTTGATATATGAGTTCAATAAAGATGATTTTCCTTTTTAATTGGAGACTATTTAGTTTTTTTTTTTTTAATTTTTAGAGTTGAGAATGAGGTTATTATGGTTTCTAAGATTTGTTTACATGGTTTTTGGATATAAAAAGTTGAAATTTAGGTGTTTTTGATCCGAAAGTCAAGTGTTAATAAAAAATACATGTTTCGTCAAAATAAAAAAAATACATAAATAAATAATTATGATTTTGACAAAATAAATAATTTTTTTCTCCAAAATTGTATTCCTTTAAACTCTTTCAAATATTTATTTTAATATAAGTTGTATTAAATAAAAAAAAATGGCTTTGAAAATGATTTCATCGTCTACTCTTACCTCTGTTCCATAATTTATTTGTACATGTATTATTGTTGACCAGAAAGAGTCTTTATAGCCTACACTTATAAAATACTTACATTTATAAACTTCCGGTTTTAGTTTTAAACAGACAAATCACAGCAAATAACAGAGATTTTGAGCTGAACAGTCTTTGAAACTAGATAGATTAATTTGGACTAAAGACAGCAGCACATGCCAGGAATATACTCTCACGCCTTAAACTTACAGAAATAGCCTCATATAAATTATTAATCAACACCTCTACCCCTATATATATATATATATATATTTCAATTTAATATTGATTTAGCCGCTCCAAATCAAGGAAACTCCTCGCATAATTAAATCATGACTAATTAATGAGAAGTCACCTTAATTGATATAGAACCCCAAAAATCTCAAATTCCCCGTTATCTTTAACAGAAAAGGGGAAGAAGGCAACCAAAGGGAGAGTAGTGACAGTATGGCATAAAATGTGCATGAGGAATTTCAGGGGAAGAAAGACTATTTATATAAAAAAAAAATAATAAAAATAAAATGTAAGCAATAACTGATGATCTCTCCAAGATCCAAAGTGTGGCTTCTTGATTTTACCAAATCTCAAGATGGATTCTTTCATTGGTATTAACCTTTGTATTAATTTCCCATAATTTCTCAAGAACCAACCATAAAATGCAATCCTTACAAAATTAGGGCAAACAAAAAGAACAACTAATTTTCTATTTTCTCCCCAGCCCCTGTTTTTACAACCGGGAAAAAAAAAAAAAAAAAAAAACCCTTTCAAATCTCTCTTCATCGCCCGTCATCAAGATCGAAAGAGGTATATTTACCAAAAAGAAAATCCCAGAAAACGATCTCTTGATATTGCCAATATATTTCAAGGATCTATAAAAACCTCCCCACATATAAGTAATCTCACAAATAGTCCTCGGAGGTGAACAAAGAACCAAGTAGATCCTCAAGGTCACTTGACTCAAGCCCGAGTCTCAGCGACTCTATAACTCGTTCAAAAACCAGCACGTGACATGGAATTCTCAGCACTCCTCTCTGCTCGTACCCGTATTCTTGAGCCGACTTGTTCAGAAGCCATATGAAGACCGGGCGGTTCAATAGCTCAGCACTCACCGTAAACCGCTCCATCTCATCGCCAACATACACCGGTACGTGCCCCTCAGGCACCGGCTTGTCGGCTCCTCGCCGGTGGGCCGACCTCGAGCCGCCTGATCTCCGGCGAGCGTTGGTTGTGGAGGGGGTGGATTGAGAATTCGGGCGTAGAAGGCTATATTGAGAGGAGTCCGCAACCCTGGAGAGGCGGCGAATTAGCTGCTTCATTCTAAAAGGATGGATTCAACAGATTAGCGTAGAGAACGTAAAGACTACGAGAAGATTAATTTGAGAGTTAGATAGTAAAGAGCAAGTGGGTTGTTCTTGCTGACGGTAAGATGTAATATTGAAGGCTTGAAGAATGAAGAGTTCTTGAGAGAGAGAGAGAGAGAAGGGAGAGGGAGAGGCGGAATGGGAGGAGAGTGGGATGTGTATATATAGAGAGGTAACAGAGGTTGTTTATAACGTATAAAAATAATATATTTTTTTAATTTTAAAAAATTAGTATTCATATATTTAAAAATAAAAAAAATAATTGAAAATAAAAAAATAAAAAAGTACTGTAAAGACAGATATCAAATAAAAAAAAACAAGGGTAGACATGAAAAGGTGATGAAAGAAGAGAGGGTACAGGTAGGGTACTTGCCAGGTACAATTAGCGATTAACGGAGAAAGATGTTATAATAATGTTTTTTTTTTTTTTTTTAGTTTCTGTAATGATAATTTTTTTCTGGGAACGAGATAGTTTTTTTATAGAGGAATTAGTTAGTGGGGTGAGTGAGACAAGAGGCTTTTTGTGTGATATGATATAAAATTATGGAAGCTGACTTGTCTCAGTGGCTGCTCTCAGTTGGCAGTTGGAGAAGTGCGAAACTTGAAAGATTTCTAGATAAACACTGCTCCGGCACTATATATATATATATATATATATAATCAAATTTTAAATTAAACCTAAAAAACATAAAATGTATTTGATCCATATGTTAAATAAAATTAATCAATCATTAGATATGTCAAAACTAAAAGAGTTGATAATAATAAACAAAAACTAGATCGAGATATTAGGTGATGAATAAAAGATAAAAAAAAACCTTATTTTTCAGCTTGACTTGCTAATCTTTGTTTTATTATGTATTTATATGTTTTTTGTAAACTAAAAATAAAAATTGAATCGAAATATAATACCTTGCTAGTATAATTCCTTCATTTTTTTAAATCTATCTAGCGTCGTCATATATGTTATGGTCCATTGAATGGCTCAAGTTTCAAATCGAATTATATAAGAGTTGGTTTGGCACGTTCTGTTTGATCAAACGAGCCCAAACACAACCCGATCACCATGTTCAAAACTCGATTTAGCTCTAAAGTTTTTTTTAACTAACTCGGTCTATCCATTTATCTCTTTCATTTCCCTTCCTTTATTTTCTTCATGTTTGGGCTTTCATTAAGCTTAAGTTGGCTGAAATTTGGGACCAAACTGAAAAGCTATAAAAGAATGACCAAATAAAAACATTTGAAGAGTTATAAAAGAATGAGGGATTAGATAAAAAAATTCGATGAATGATCAAATTTTTTAAGAAAATGGCTGAATTAAGGACCATATCAAAAAAATAAATAAATTGAAGAGTTATAAGAGAATCAGGAACCAAATAAAAAAAATCTAGTAAGAGACTAATTTTTTTTAAAAAGGAAATGGCTGACTAAGAGACCAAATCAAAAAATTAAAGAGATATAAAAGAATTAGGGATCAAATAAAAAAAAAATCTAATAAGAGACCAAATTTTAAAAATATGGATGATCCGTGCAACACACACATTAGCATGTGACCTCCTCGAGCTTCGATGTCGGCCTTCCATGGTTTCACTAAAATCAGATGGGTAGTGACTCTCTCTTATAGCAACGTGTGTTGGAAAAGCAACCACGACATGGTTCTAACAACTTTTTTTTTTTCCTTTTCTTTTCTCTTTTCTCTCTCCCCTTCGGTTCCCACACTTATCATGAAAAACAACTATTGTTGACATCCGTAATAGTTTTTGAAAGAGGCCACCATGTTTCTTCTACATAGGAATTATTAAAAAAAAAAACTTTAATTTGGAGGATATATTCAACTACATAATAGACTAGTATAGTGCAATTTAACATAAAAATTCGATCTCACCAAATAAAAAACATCATAATTCAATTTTGAAAAAATATTCATATTTAATTTAAAAATAATAATATGAGGATTCAAATTCAAAATTTTTTAACTATTGATTTTACTTATAACACTACCAGAAAATTGACAAATACAAATGGATATACCGATGGCCAAATTTCCATCGATAAATTGCAGTGAAATTTACCGACAAAATAGTTTCTCGCTATGTTCCTCGGTATACACCGATGATAACTTTTTATCGGTGTATACCGAAGGAATTACAATGAGAAAAGAAGGAATTAAAAAAAGAAACTATAATGACGTGTTATTTTTACATGCTGCATTACCGACAAAATAAATTCATCAGTAATATCTGTTTGTAAATCTATTGATAATATTTAAATTATGACCTGACAAGCGATCCCCATGTTCCCCTCCAATTTTCTTCTTTTTCCTCCATCTTTCTCTGCAAAAAACATCAAACCCCCTTGTTTTAAGGACTCCACAAATCAAACACTTAGTCTGTTAGCATCCATATTCTGGTTCAGTTTTTTTTAAGGACTCAACACATTGAACACTCAGTCTGTTAGCATTCATGTTCTAGTTTAGTTTTTTTTAAGGAATATATACATCAAGTCAGCAAAACTACCCATTTTTTGTTCGAACTCAATTTTAAAATGTTAATTTTTTAAAATATTTTTGTAGTATACGTAGTTTGTGTTGTTCTAGGATTAAGGTAACATAAACACCTAAGAGGGGTGAATTAGGTATGCAAGGTAAAACTATAAATTAAAAAATAATTTACCTAATAACATGCAACTATAAACATTCAACCAAATGCGGAAGCAATAAACAATAGAAATGCGATAATTAAATAGTGAGAGTTTAGAGAGATTGTACCAAGATTTGTTCAAGAGTTTCACTATCACACATCGATCTTCTTAGCGGGGCGACTAATCTTTACACGATCTTTTTGCGGGTGCAAGATCAAACCCAATTTATTTGCGGGTTTAGGATCAAATCGTTATCCCTAATCTTTTTATAGGCTAAAGACTAGAATACCTTTCACCAATACTTGTTAAAGAACAAGTATTAAATTACTCACAATTTTATCTCTAAGAGATTTTTCCAAGTGTTTAGAGTGTTACTTACACTTTCCACAACATACTCTCTTAATATAGTTGATTGGAATAACAATTAAGCTCTTTAGAAGGATTTTGTCAATTCACATCTAACCTTGTTTTTTAAAGATTATAAGTGAAACAAGGGTGTTATAGGTTGTTTTTTAAAGGGATTATGCGTAGATTTTTGCCTTAGAAGTTCCACACTTATTTTAGGCAAGTAAAAGTCTATTTATAGGCTTAGAAAAGAAATGAGCTATTATACATAATTTTTCTGCCTGTTGGCAGAATCAGTTAAACAATTTTATAATCTGTCATACTGTTTTTAAAGAACCCCAAGAGTTTCTGAAATTTTTTAGAACAAACTAGCCGTTTTGAGAAAAAGCTAGACTAGTTTTAGAAACGGTCATACCATTTCTCAAAAAGGTTGGACCATTTTGTCTACTGCTTCGCCATTTCTAAAATGAAGAGATTGTTTTGGCTATTATCTAGATTTTGTCCTATTTTTGTGTTTTGATCTTTTCTTGATTTTCTTTGACTCTTTTAGATTTGTTTAGGTTGTGTTGGTATTATAAGATGTCCTAAACAAGTTTAATGTTGTTTGACAAAACCCTATTACAAAGTCTTGATAAGCGAAGTCGATAACTATTATGTTTACAAGTTTTTCGTTCTTAACCTTTGAAAATCCTTTCCTTGCTTGTTTAATTATTTCTTATATATATGACATGCATTGTGTTTTACTTAACAATTATAACAAGATTAATGCATGTGACACACAATCATGTTACATGTAGCATATTGACATATTCTTTATTAAATCATTTAAGCATTATAACATAGTATTTAAAAGCTTTATGGAATACATCAAGAGTAATCAATATGATATGCATATATTAAAACTATATCAAATCAATGTTCTATTGTCCAATGTTTATGTTATCATCAAAACATATAATTAAATTATTATCGTAGCCATAAGACTATTAATTTGTTTGTGTGTTTACTTGTTTTATATCATTTTTTCCATATAAATTTGTTGTATAAATGTATGATTTGTACATGTTAGGGTTTGTTTGAAATTTTAAAAAATTATATTTGTTTATAATTTGATGAAATTGATTTCTAGTTTGTGACTTAGGTGTCTTGTAATGAAAGAAATAATGATTTATTTAATGGGTACGTTTTATATTTTGTTAATTTTATTGTTAAGCTGAAAATTTCGGTATATGTGGATGAATTTGAATTTATTTAGATAATTTATAATGATTTAAGAGAGTAATTAAAATAGATTGAATAAGTTTGAGTTAAACCAATGTTAGCTAATTCATTTAGTCACATAATTAATTAATACATGTTGTCATCAATATATATAGGTTTGATATAAGTAATGGATGATTGTTTTTTGATGTATCGAGTTTAACATGGAGGGTTGCACATGATGAATTATTGTAATGAGGTTGAAAGTTTTATTAATTACACATCATCTAATCCAAGAAATATTAGTAGAGGTAGTATTAGATGTCCATTTAAGAGGTGTAAAAATAAAAAGTTTCTTGATCTAGATGTCGTAACAATGCATCTTCTACAAAACGGGTTCATGGAAAAATACTTATGTTGGTTTACACATGGAGAACCATATGTTCATTACAAGACCATAGTAGAAAGGATGGTTAGGTCAACTTCTAGTTTTAGCAATGTGCATGGAGTTGCAGATAATAATAGTAATCCTTATAGGAATATGATTATGGAAGCGATGAGAATGAAGCAGGGTTATGCAAATGAATGTTCATTCGTAGATGAAGAAGCAAATGCAGACGCGACCAAGCTTTTTGATCTTTTAAAAGACTCCAACAAACTATTATGGGATGGGTGCAAAAATCACAGTAAATTATCGGCTGTTACACAAATGTTCACCATAAAGTCAGATCATAGGCTGAGTAAGGCTGATTACGATAGAATTGTCAAATGGACGAGAAACATTTTACCTGAAAAGAATAGACTAAAAGAGAACTTCTATGCTGCTAATTCCATGATGAAACCCCTTGGCTTAGTATATCAGAAAATTGATATATGTCCAAACTTCTATATGTTGTATTACCTTAAAAATGAAGATTTGATCGAGTGCAAAATCTGTAGGCATGCTCGTTATAAAACCAGACCGATGAAGCTTTTTATAGAAACTCACATGCAAAATGATGACCATTAGAAAGGGGTGCAGTAGCTCGTGGATAGCTGAGCTCAGAATTTCATGGAATGTTGGATTTCAACAATTTCTTTTGTTAAGTTATTATTTTTTTGAATTAGTTGACTCTTTTTTTAGGAAACATATAACACCTGGTTATAAGAGAGATACAAGGATGATCCTTCGACCCATCCAAAACTCGATTTGAATTTATGGTTAGAGGTAGGATCATCCGGAGGACTAGATATAAATTAGGTTTATGGTATCTCAAACACTACGGCCAAGGAGTTGTGGACGGTCCAAAGTGTTTCAGTTGTAAGATGCTCACAAACAGTTTCGAGTAATCAATCTCTGGAGTTCCAGGTGATTTTAAATAAAAAAAGTTAAAGCTTGGATGACCAATCTTGCTGCTTAGATAAAACGACTTGGTGCTGAGATGGCTGAAATCCGACAATTATACATGGAGTTGAAATCACACATGGGTGGTACATATGGTCCATCTTATCACCCCCTCGATCCCGACGAAGACCCACCCTCTCCTCCTCTTCCTTGGGAACCTCTCTTCTAGATGAATTATATTTAAACTGATAAATTTTTAAATCTATAATAAATATTTGATTTTATTTATTTTAAATGCTTTTAATTTTTTTCTACTCTATTTATTATATTTATTCTCTTAAGAAAAATATTTAAAAAACTTATTGACGGACTTACCGACATAATAAGTCCTTTAAAAGATTCTAGAGAGTTGGAAAAGAATTATAGGAGATGCCACTAACACTATTTAATCACAAACAGATTAATTCCGTCGGTAATATGAAAACAAATCATCAATGAAATTACACATGGTCTTTTTGTCGGTGATATGTCATCTTCACCGATGGAAATACCGATAGAATGATGCTAGTAATTTTTTTTCTTTGCGCGTTTTTTCTGTCAATATTCATTGCTAATTATATTACCAATTGAACGATCGATAAAATCGAAATCACCGATAATAAGTTTTCCAACAAACAATAACTGTCAATAATCCTATTATAGTATTGCAAAATCTATGAGCAAAAATTGATGAAAAATAGGAAGTCAGATATACGCCCATAATTATATATAAATAGAACTTCATGGTTTGGGATTCTTCTTATTGCTTTTTTTTAAAATAAAAAAAAAAGTCAATAGAAATTGAGCGTACAAATGGTGATTGGTAAAACTTTCTATGAAACTATATATTTCATCATCTAAAAATGAAGTTTGTCAATGTTTTTATTTAAAGATCTCCTAAGATATTTGTCAATTTTTCAAATGAAGTTTATGAAATGATACAAGTTTTCAATCTTATCATCAATAATTTGGTTAATTACGTACTCTCTTACGAATTAAATGAACTTGTAAATTTATCAAGACGTGGATAATTCTAAGAATTTGCAAGATAAAGCAAGAAATAGATATTGATATTTTTTTATTAAATTAAATGTTTTTCGTGATTTTGCAATTGACTAATATTAACAAGAGACATCCTACCAGCTTCATATATTGTTTATGAAGCTCAAGAAACAATTAAAGATTTTACTCCTACAAAATGTACGACCCAAGGCATTCTTGATGATAAATTAATATGTTATGAAATAAATTAATTAAATCAACTTTCCATTCTAAGAACTTTGGGGAAGATCGATCATCAAGTATGAATATTGACGCTACAACCCCACATCTTGACCAAAAACTTAAGCAACTTGGGGGTGGAGACATCAAAATATTAATTTTAATTAGCAAGGATCAACGTGCATCTTCTCCGATTGATTAGACCCCAAAATATTCCTTTTAAACGTCAACTTTTTATTTTATTTTTATAGTTCTACCAATCATAATATTACAGATCAATTTTTCACTTTTATTTAAATACATGTGGCAATTGTTTTTCGTAGCAGACCAATTCTTATCATTCACGAAACCTTAACTTTATTAGTAATTATCTGATGCATTATTTATATAAATATTTAGTTTGTAAGGCATTTTCTAAATTACTCACACTCCTCTGAGAATTAATTAAAATTTGAAGGGACTAAGCAGTATAAAAAAACAAAAGAAATATTAAACTTTACTCCACTAATTAACTTGGATAATTAAGAGATGAAGAAAGGTAAGCATGGGCGAGAACTATTAAATAAAAACCTTAATTTTTCGAACAAGTAATAAAGTTTTTAAAATTTATTTAAGGCAATTTGTGTAAAACAAAAAAAATTAAGTTACCCTAATTACCTTAATTAATTTTTTTTATTAATTTATATACTTATTTTTTATAAATTTTTAAAATTAATGTGCTTGTAATTTACTTTATTTAAACCTGATTTTGTATACTCAATTATTCTAGGATCTAATTTTATCTAATTAATTGAAATTTAAAAATAAAAAGAAATGGGGGTAATAGATCTAAAATTTGGATAAAATATAAACTTAATAACTTAAGATTATTTTAAATCAGAGAATTTCAAAAAAAAAAAAATTTGGACAATTTAAATTTAAAGAATTCTCTAAAATAAGTGTTTTTTTCTTACCCAAATTAACCGAGTACTCACTTTTAAAAAGCAAGTAGGAACACAAAACAGGAGAGAGGAAGTACGAAAGGAAAGCGAGAAAAACGATGGCAATTACGCAATCGCCGGATGGGTGTCCTGTCCGTAGTTCGTTGCTAGTACAGTTCCGTGACTCTAATCCTTCTCTCCTTTTTCGAGAACGCCTTCCCCTTTTTACTCTTCTTTCCTTACGTGTCACATAAGCCCAGAAATTGAATTTGCCACTTCCTTCTCTTCCACACACGCACCTCCCAGTTCGATCAATTTCCAATGTGTGTTGTTTTCTTCACGTTTTAGACTTGAGAGCTGGGTTTGGATAAAAAGAAGTGATTTTCATGTTTCTTTCTTTTGGGTTTAAAGCTGGGGTGGTGGCCATGGAATCTTAAGCAACTTGGGGGTGGATACATCCCACATGAATGAATGATGTCTTTCATATTTGTGCACGGAACCACATGCTTGGCCAACGGTTTTGGTCTCTCTCTTCTTCCTTTTTCCTCTCGTTTTTGTAAAAGGAAGTTAGTTCGGAACATCGTGTGGCATTTGAGGTTTGGTTTCACGAGTTTTAGCTTGATGGAAAAAGATAAATATATCAAAATTCACTCAATCGAATTGATGCCCCAAGTATTTTGGTGCATTGGATACGGATTTGGGTTCTAAAAGTTCAATTTTCTATTAAAAGGAGTGAATTTGAGCAAAATTAGTAATTTTTGTATGAATCAATTAGATTGTAATCGTATCTCATAGGTAGAGATATGAATGAATTATAGCATTAGCTGCTCAATAAACTTGTAAGGGGTGGAGAATTTGGTTCGTTAATGGAAATGAAAATTAATTTATGATCTCTCATTATGATTTGCAATAGAATATGAGATGAGAGGGAATTTTGAAGGGAAAAAAACATGGTTGTTAGTTGATGATGTTTCAAAATCCAATATGTTTAGGGATGATGTTTATTAATGTTTGGATAGTGGGTAATCATGCGTTCACGTTAATATTCCCTTCTCGAAAGCTCACAAAGTAGATGGTTGGTGGCGGAAACCCTAATACCTGCAAAATAATCCATTTTGGTAGGATTTTGAGACCCTCTGATAATAAAGTCAATAATTTTTAGTAAAGGGTTGTAATAAATGAAAGAACGAGCTTTAAATTCTAAGAACAAGAGTGTTTATTTTTGTTTTTATATGATAAATACTCTGATAATTAAAGTACGAATGTTTAGAGAATAGAAATTGAAAATCCTTTACCTGGATGATTCAAGGGGTATATATAACACCTAAACCTTGTCATGTTGCTTGAATGTAAATGTTAGAGTGTCATTTTTCTCTTGATAGCATTAATGAAGTATAAATATCCCTTATACATTAAGGATAAATTTTGAACCCTGCTATCTTCTTTTCAAGCCTTTGACATTGCTTCTTCATCTTGTGGCTATCAAACTGAATCCTATTGTTAGTGATCTAGTTTTTGGGAATTTGAAATCTGTAAATGATGTTCTTTCACAAGAAAAAAATGATCTTGTTGGTGGTGATATCTGCCAAAGCTCTAGAACCGGTGTATAAACCACTGATTTCTCTATGGGTTTCCCTCAAAACATAAATGCTTTCTTCAAGAGACAAACACTTTAACAAGGGAGGTAAGAAGTTCGACTGAATTGACCATGTCAACTAGAAAACACCCTACTACTCGTCTAATTAGATGAATAGCCCCATTTCTATCCAAGGGCTACTCCCTAGTAAGCAAATAATCTTGGATGGGAGTTCTCTAATCATTCTCTGTATTAACTGGGGCAGCCACTTACCCCCATTTTATACTTGATTTCTCTAAGATTTCAATTCATACCTTCATAGGAAGTTCGACTAAATTGGAGCTTGCCAATTTCAACAAGAGATCTACCATGCCATTCTCTTCCTTTGGAATATGATCATTTGAAATTTCTCTGCCTGTATCTATCCAAGAAAGTTGTACTTGGACTTTCTACATGTACTTCATCAAAGTGGGGTTTCTCATTTTATATGTCCCTTGACACTATCCTACTATCAACTAGAAGTCACTGTGGATATACAGAGGGAAAACCTCCAAAGCTTCTGTCAGGCCCAAACTTGCTAGGAGAGTTTCATACCCTGACATATTATTGGTGGCTAAAAATTCAAATAAAATCCCATACTCAAAGACCTGCCCATGAGGACTTACAAGCACTACCTCAACACCATTTCCTTCTAAATTGGAAGATCTACTGATATATAATTATCGAGGAGAGATCAATTGTATGGATTTTGATGAGATTTCAACTCCACTCGAAAGGATCAACTACTCAGCCATTAGCATAGGTTTGTCCTAGATGCCATTCTCAAAAGAACTTTTTGCTATGAAGTCTACTAAAGCTTACCTTTTAATAGTTGGTACTGGTTGGTATAGGTGTCCATATTCTCTTAACTCAAATGCCCATTTCACTAGCTCTAGGTGCTCACTAGAGCTAATTAAGGCCATCTTTTCCACTTTTAAATATATTATCTCAACATCATGGAGACTTCAATTGTAATAGTAGACTGAGCATTGTACACCGTTTTCTTTCCTAACTAATGCTACACTAACTACTTGATTAGAAATCCTAAGATAGAGAAACAAACTCTTATTTTCCCTTAGTTGTGACAAGATTTTAGGAGATAAGAGATAAGCTTTGAGCTCTTTAAAAGCTTTCTACCATTCTAGTATCCACTTAAAGTTTATGATAAAGCCTTCAAAAGGAGATGAGGTTTCTAAAGGAGAACAAATGCCATTAAAACTCATGATAAAGCCTAGCTCCAGGTTGTTATATTAGGCTCATGCTGACCCGTGAAAGTTGTAGGAAACATCTTACACATAGTATCACTGTTTTGGATGACTAACACTCCAAGTTGATATGTATATTTTGGACATGTTCTCGTGGATCTACCAGACCATTGTTGTTGTCCAAAGTCATCTTCAGGGATATATACTACTTAAGGATAAAGGTGTTCAAGGCTTGTCAAGATAAAGGTGATCACTTCATCTAATGAGGTTTGTAGACCTCATCTTATATGTATTTACCAGCCAAACTTCTCTTAGATTGTTGTCTAATAGGCTTTGAAAGGCTAGAGAATTCTAGCGTGGAACGACATGATTGATAACTAACTTCTATCCTATGATGGTTAGAAGGATCATGTATAGAGTGACCACTTATGGGAAGAGCTTCATGTTGATGAGAACAACCTCTAGAGGGACTAGGAGATCACTAGGGTGGAAAGCTCTTCAAGCATTTTTCCTAGCCTACTCTGGATAATACAATTATATATTGATTGAGGGGATAACTTATGATTGACAAGCTAGGACTAAGGGTGTTACATAATAAGCCAAGACTATCTGGTGTGGTAAGGTCTAATATTGCCCTTGGGTTGCCAACATGACTCGAGCAAGGGTTTGCACTTGGTTGATGAGTTGTTGAAACTCTAATGGAGTAGATGTGCCAGTAACTGTAGGGAGGTCTATAACACGTCCCATCCTAAAGGTATCTTGATTGTCTACCATTAATAGTGATTTAAAAGGTTAAAAACCAACTTTGGAAGAACAATTGATGGTTTTTTTTTTATCAGGTTTTCATAGATGATGTTAATTGATAATGTTCCAAAATCCAATATGTTTAGAGATGAGGTTTTTGAGTGTTTGGACAGTGGGTAATTATACATTCATGTCAACATTCCCTTCTCGAGAGTTTATAAATTAGATGATTGGTGGTAAAGGTCTAAGACCAGCACAACAATCCCTTTTGGTGGGGTTTAGGGACCCTCCAATGATAAAGTTAGTGACTTTTAGTAAGTGATTGTAATAATGAAAGAACAAGTTTTAAATTCTAAAAACAAGAGTGTTTGTTCTTGTTTTTGTATGATAAATGCTTTGAGAATTAAAATACAAATTCTTAGAGAATAAAAATTATAAACCCTTTGCCTAGGTGATTCAGGGGGTATATATAACCCTTGAACCTTGTCATGTTGCTTAAATGGAAGGGTTGAAGTGTCATTTTCTCATGATAGTATTAATGAGGAATAAAGATCTCTTACACAATATTAATGTTGATGGAAATATGGTAGGCCTTTATAAGACTTTTATACACTTGGTGGTGTAGATAGATGATTATTCTTGACATTAATATTTTAAGTTAAAAGTTAAGAATAAACGAACAAAGCCTTGTGATCCAACATGGGGGCCATAATGATCTCAGGCCCATACCCACTTTGATTTGGCACGATGTCAAGCTCATGGGTGATGGGTTTGACAATTTATCAGACCCATGCTTATTTGGACTCAATGCGTAACTAATCCAGAGATGTTGGATATGGTAGCTCGCTAGACCCATGTTTGTTTGGGCTCAGCATATAACTTAACCAAGGAAGGTTAGGTTTGGTAGTTCGTCAAACCCGTGTCTTTTTGGGCTCAGCGTATAGCTATACCCACAGACATTGGGTTTAACAGCTCACCAGACTCAGTATGTTAGGGCTCATCGCGTAGTTGAACCCTAAGACTTTAGGTCTAACATCTTGCCAGATCCACGTGTATTTGGGCTCACCGCATAGCTAAACCCACGAGCATTGGGTATGGAAGCTCGAGCAAAACAACATCTATCTAGCCTCTACACGTAGCTGATCCCAAGGGTGTTGGGTCGACAACTCGCCTTACCCACGTCTGTGTAGGTTTTGCACGTAGCTGAACCCAAAGATGTTGGGTCTGATAGGTCGCCAAACCAACGTCTCTTTGGTTTTTGGGCTCGGCTCATAGATGAAATTAAGTATTATGAGAGTTAAGAATTATTAAGTACTGCTTACATATGTTCTGAATCACGTGGAAATTGCTCATCTTGTATTTGGAAATTTAAGATTAAGTCAGATGTTAATTTTAAGATAGTAAAAGTTAACGATGTTGTCTACGAGAAATTATTCAATCTATTAATTTATGTTAGTGTAAGAGAAAAATTATTTAAAAATAGCATGTTAATATTGTACATACCAAATAAAATGCCTCAATTCATCATAGTTAAATAACACATAATTATGTGCATGTATAAATTTGATTTTTGTTAAGTATCTTTCTCTCACTGTATTTTTTTTTATAAAAGTCATCAAAGATGGGAAAATATTGACAAATTCCTACTCGAAAGCATTTCCTCATCATTATCATGTCTTGGAACGTGGTTGATTCTTGTTCTCAAGTGAGGCTCAAAATAGTACGAGATAAATATTGAGATCTCTTTAATAATATAAACCTCGCATATTAAAGCCTCAATATATGTCGTGTTTTTAATTTTTTTTCTTAAAGTTGAACAAGTATATATTTACTTGGAATTAAATGAATGCCTTAAATTAAAAAAAATTAAGATAATAGAAATTTAATTAGGATGCATGTATAATCCCTAATATCTTAAATGGATACACTTATCTGTATTGGACAAGGCCTTTAAACTTTCCCTCAAACTATAAATATAAAGGTAAATATTTAATTGAGTCGAAGAAGGATGGAAGGAATATCATCTAAAGTATGTAGATTGTCTTGACGATATTCGTTTCAAGCTTCTACATATATTGGGTATGAAACTTGTTGAAGTATTTATCTCTAAAACAATTGACTGATCTTTGTGAATGCCTATATCCCTTTTGGTTATAAATCCCGGTAAGCAAGTGGGATGAGTGTTTGTATAAACACATGGCAATCATGACTCTTCATTCCATACAATCTGTCATTCTTCAAATTCACCAATCTAGATATGTTCGAATCATATCAATTAGGGAAACACATACTCTTAAGCCATTGGTAAACAAGTAACTGTGGATTCTTATCTAAGGCGAAACTGGCTTTGGGCTTTACCACCCGTGACCCATCATAAACCAACTTCATATTCTTAAAGTGACAAAACAAAGGTATATTTATTCTAGAATTTATATTGTCCTTTGTCTTCCCTTTCACATCCATCGTCATGTTAAAAATGTTTTCAAACATATTTGTTTTGATATGCGTGGCATCCAAATTATGACGGAGGAGATTAGTCTTCCAATAAGGAAACTCCTAAAAAATACTTCATTTTACCTAATTATGGGTCCCATCTAAACTAGAAAAAATTTGATGACGGATTGAAAATCAAACACAATGCCTTCGTACTGTGATACTACATCATATAATTCTTCACCTGACAGTACTAGAGGTACAACATCCCTTTCAACTCTATCTACAAAGAAGTCCCTTTTGCTTTTTCTGTACTTGTGATTGGTTGGTAAGAACCTATTGTGACAATAAAAAAAAAAGATGTTTGACCACTATTTATTAAGGTAAAGGCTTTATTATTCTCCATATAGTATGAACATGTTAATTTTTTCATGCGTTCTCCTATAAGAAACTATCTCATACGTAAAAAAATCATTGGCAGTCCACATCAAAGTTGTCTTCATTTAATAATTCTGTTTTCTTGAGGCATTATACATCAAAATCCTGAATGACCATAATTGATTCAACTCATCATTAAATGGTCAAAGACAAACATCTATATTTCTACCTAGACTATTAGGACCAGGTATGGCCGTATATAAGAACATGAGTGTCACTAACCAATAAGAATATGGTGCAGCAAATGACCCAAATGGATTGAATCCATATATACATAACCTAACATGAATGTTTTGTGGTTCTATTGAAAACTAAGGATGCACCTTATTAAATTGCTTCTAAGCTTCACCATTGAAAGGGTGTATCAGGACTCCATCCATCACATCATGTGAATGATACCATGTCATATACTCAAAAGTCTTTAGAGACATGAATAAGTTTTGCAGTCTAGTAATGATTAGAAAGTATCTCAGTTTTCTATATGCAACAAGAGTTCATTCTTTACCAGTTCTTGGTTTATACCAAACATGCCTAAAAGTTCTATAATTGGTCAAATCTATATTTTTAGGTAGTACAACATGTAAAAGTTTGGACACATGTTAAGTTTTTGGTATCCTAGGCTAAGGAGTTTCATCAAGGATTTAGCAACATAGAAGTTCTCTTTCAACCTATTCCCTTAAGATAAAATGCTTCTCGTATATTCAATAATTTTATCATTACTAACCTCACTTAGCCTATGATTTGACTTGATGGTGAACACTTATACAAAGACTGATAATTTACTATGATTTGTGTACCCATCTTATAATGCTTTGTCATAATATTTCAAAAGTTAAAAGAACCTAGTTGTGTCTGCATTTGGTTCTTCATCTACAATTAAACATTTACCTGTATAACCCTGATTCATTCTCATTGCATCTATAACCATACTTCTATAACGATTACTATTATAATCTACAACTCCATACACGTTGCTAAAACTAGACGTTGACCCAAACATCATTTCTACCAAGGTCTTGTAAGGAACATAAGGTTCTCTAAGTGCAAACCAACACAAGTATTTTTCCATGAACCTTTTTTTTATAGAAGATGTAAGATGTATCGTAACAATATCTGGATCGAAAAACATTTATTTTTACACCTCTTAGATGTACATCTAATACCATCTCCACTAATATATTTCGGATTAGATAGTGTGTAACTAATAAAATCCTCAACCCCATTAAATAATCCATCATGCACAATCCTTCGGGTGAAACTTAATACATCTAAGAACAATCATCCATTACTTATATCAAACCTATATAGAATATTGATGATAACATTTATTAATTAATTATGTGAACTAAATAAATTAGTTAACACTGATTTAACTCAAACTTATTTAATCTATTTTAATAGTACCTTCTAATGATTATCAATTTTCTTCAAAAAATTCAAATTCCTCCAAATTTATCTAAATTTTCAACTTGACAATAAAATTGATATAATATGAAAAGTACCCGTTAAATAACCTATTATTTATTTAATTATAAAACACATAAGTTACAAAATAAAACTCAATTTCATTAAATAACAAACAAATATAATTTTTCAAAATCTCAAATAAACTGTAACATGTACAAATCATACATTCATACAATAAATTTCTATAAGAAAAATTTATAAAACAGGTAAACACACAAACAAACTACATAAAAATGCCAAGAAATTAAAATAAAGAATGGGTTACAATAAAAAAATGGATAGGTTTGCATACTTGATGTGGCACATCTTCAAAAACAAAATTGAACCAGAATATGGATATTGACAAACTAAGTGTTAAGGTGGCTGAATTTGTGATGATAAGAGTTTGATTTGTAACAAAATAAGGGGGGTGTTGTTTTCTCTAGAAAAATAAAAAAGAGGAAGAAGAAATGGAGGAGGGGAAGAGGGGATCTAACATATTATAACTTAAATATTATCAACAGATACAACGATAAATATTAGCAATGATTATATTTTATTCAGTAATTTTATCTGTAATATTGACACATCATATTTTCGATGGAAATAACGAGAGCATACCTGTCTATTTTTTTCATTCCTTATTTTCCACTTGTAATTCTCTCAATATTCGTCGATGAAAACAACGACGTTATGTTCCGCGGGTAAATGTCACCTTAATTTACTGAAAGTATTTTTCTGTCAATAATTCTGTTTATATTTGAAAATTTTCTAGTAGTAATTTAGGGCATATTTTATTTTTAATGTGGGCAAGGTTATGTTGGAAATTTTATTAATATACTCTTTAGTGTTTTTTAAAATAAAATAAATTAGTAACATAAGAACCTAGTGTAGATTTTAGTGAAACACCAGGTTCTAGGTTCTTATGTTACTAATATATATATATATATATATATATATATAATTGGAAGGTTTTTTTTTTTTTTTTATCAAATGTTTAATTAATGTGACATGATTTGTCTGGTATCCAAGCATTGAATTTGTTTAAGAATGACAGCACACCATGTAATTCATGGGCATGCAATGTTTCGTATCCTCTCTGCCATAGTCTATAGATTATTTACTGAGAACGTAATATTGTTTGAATTTCATATAAGAATTCCTTAATTAGTCTTTTTGGTCGAACATCACTACCAAGTTGCGGTGGCTTTGACAATTGAGTTTTTGCCAGCAAATTAACTCGATAAAAGTCTGCTTCTAATCAAGCTTTTGCTTGGCTTTATATGCATGTCATGACTTGCTTCTCTAGACTTGGCCAACCCGACTTTCGTACTCCTTCTCGAAGTATTGTTCTTTTATTATTATTATTATTATTATTACTAATAAAAAAAAGTAATGATAAATTGGTTTCTAAAGACAAGAGAAAAAAATAGCTAAGAGAACATGCTAGCTTATTTGGGATTGTGGTTGTGGTTGCGGTCCAAAGTGTTTTTCACTTAGAAATACATCAAAATGATATATTTTTTTATTTTTTAAAAATTATTTTTGAGATCAGCACATCAAAATGATCTAAAAACATAAAAAAAAATCATTTCTAGCAAAAAAAAAAATTGAATTTTTTGAAAACGCGGTTCAGAAACTTGGGTTGGACCGCATTTCCAAACAGTCCCTAAGGAAATTAACAAGAAGATTCGTAGGCTCAAACTTCAGTTTTACTTATGAGCTAGCTGCAATATTTGATAGTTAATTAATTATCACATAATTTATTTCAGCCAACTTAATTTAACCACGTAATTAAATCTTCTTTCCTCGAGTTAAAAAAATAATGAAATCAATGAAAGGGAGGAAAGATTATAGCTTCTGGCTATTTCGGCGTTAAAAAATTGTCAAATAGCAACGAAAATATTGATAAAATATTTTTTATTAGTACTTTATAATGATAATAGCGACAAAATATTTTTGTAAAAAACATACCATGTAATAACGGATGGGTTACATTTATATCAATAAATTTTTTTGTTAGTGGGTTATGAATATAATTTTTAATATTAGACCATTAAGAGAGAAGCAAGTTCACCTATGCTAAGGGAACTTATAAAGTTCACCTATGCTACGAGAGCTTGTAGGTAATATGCTAGATATGGATGTTAGGAGATATATCTTTTACTAATAGAAAAGATAGAATTATGTTGGGAGAATTGTTCTTAATTGTGTTTTTTTTGTACAATGAAAACTAATTGACTTTGAAATGTTATTTGCCTTTATTTCCAAGTAATCGTTATTGGATTTATCTCTCACCTTTCCCATGGATGAAAGAAAACACTAGTAATTTTTTTGAGAAAAAAAAGAGATTGTTGAAAAACTAGTTATCTTTTTTTAGAAATATAGATCATTAGTTCTTTTTTTTTTTATCAATGGTTGTAATTGATAACAATAAAATGGAGAAAGTTGTGATTTTAATAATTGTGATAGCAATAATATTGACAATGAGGATGGTAATAATGATAAACAATGACATAGTTGTAAATGCCTATAGTTGAGGCTTAACAGGGGGAAGTTTAATGTTAGTACTTATATAATCTATACTTTTAGTTAATATATATTTGTAAAACAAATTTATAAACTAATTATTTTATTCAAATGATTGCAAGGAAAACTTTTGGTGGGATGTTGCAAACTCTAGGGTTGCCAAGCGAGTATGGAATAATCATAATACAATTAGGTGAGTTTTAATGTGTTAAGTTTATAATTCTTGGTAAAATTGTAATTTTTTTATTGTTATATTTTTTTAGTTTAATGAATTTCTAAAACAAAATGCGTGATTTCTGGTATGATGCGTACACCTATGCTAAGAGAAGAGTCCAATCAGATGACTTTTGAGGTATGGATGAATTTTAGATCTCCCGACATCACTAAAAGTAATTGGAAGAGATATCAAGAGTTCTTGACGTTGGAGGGTTTTAAGAGGCGGTCATGGAGTGGGTCCTTGAACAGAAATAAGGAGACTCATAGTTTCATTAGCAAGCATGCTGATGAGTCGCTTCGTTTTACTAACCACGCAAAACACTTGGTAAGAGCCTATTTTATTTTTAAGAATTTTTCTAAAACTGGTAGTTATTATTTGTGATAACGTTTAACTAATTTATTTTGTAGACTACACAGTTTGGGCGCGAGCCAACTTTGATGAAGTTATACAATGAAACACATATACGAAGGAGGGATAGATTAAAAAGGGTGCAATAGTTTATAGACAACCGAACTAAGACATTTATTGTAAGTAAACTTTGAAACATTTTGTATATTCTTTGGACTAATGTTTTTTTATCCATATCTTTGACTTTTGTTTTGTATAGGAACAATATAACATCAACATGTGTGTAAAACACGGAGAGGACCCTTCAACCCACCTAGAACACGATCCAAAGTTGTGGTTGGTGGTTAAAGCAACCGGTGAACCCAATCAAAATCAGGTTCATGGTATCTTTATGACTACAACTCGAGATACGAGGTTAGGTTATAGTGTTTAGATTGTAGGCACCCTATAATCTGGTCTCAGACAACCATCATTAGTCATTGAGGAGTTGCTTGAATAATAAATTAATGCTCTAAAGGCCAAAATGGAGGCAAAGTATGAAGAATAAAGTAGGAAGCCATGTGAGGAGATTATGACATATTTGTCCTATTATTATCCTTCCCCTTACCAACCTCCACGAGATTTTCCTTCCCCTTCCCCTCCACCTCCATCTGCAGCTCCTTTTTAATATATATAAATATTTGTAATTGATTTTTACAGTTAAATTAATAATATTAAATGTGTTCTTCATTTTTTTTTGTTTAGTGTTGTATAGTGTCAAATTGTTTGATGGAATTTTATAAAAAAGCAAACTATTAAAACATCAATGGAATCATTGACGAACATAAAATTTTTATTGGTGTGTCCGTTGTTACAACAGACCAATTTTCCTAAAAGAATTACAAAGAGTTATTAATTATTTTGATATAAATAGACGGGTTTACCGACATAACATGATTGTCTATGAATCTTTCATTTATATATGATATATGACTAACAATTTATCTGATGGTAGTCTGTTGGCAATATTTACTGACGGATAAACCGACAGAAATTAATTGTGACCTATTTTTATCATCGATACTAATATTTTATCTGTTGTTGGATTTTAAATCATTGATTAATTTTATCACCGATACTAATCTAAAATCCCCTAATAAGACACTAGCGAATGAAACATTTTCCTCGGTAAATCCATCCTTCGATGATATTTGTGTTAAAGCAATTCAATTAACATAAAAATAAATACGACCATGAAAGAGAAGGAGGCTAGAAGTCTCCTCAATTGATTTGTCTAAAACCGTTCTTCCTTTAACCTAAATACAAAGAGCTTATATATAGGTTAAGCTAAAAATATTATTCTACCCTTAATAGATAAAACAACATAAATATATTATTTAACATCTCCCCTCAAACTCACGATGCGGCAGCTACAAGCATCGAGAATTTGCCAACTAGAAAACGAAAACGAGAATTTGCAAGGAAGAAGAAACAAAAGGCAAAGTAATGGTGTCATGCTTGAGATGATGACGAGTAAGATGACAATCGATCTCAATGTGCTTAGTTCGTTCATGAAAAACTGAGTTGTGAGCGATATGAATAGATTTTAGTTGTCACAATACATAAGAGTAGGATGAGAAAGTGAAACTCCCATATCCGCAAGTAACCAACGTAACCAAACTCTCAATGTGCTTCGGTTGAGGATTGAGAAACAATAGATTATTTCTTGCTCTTCCAAGAAATAAGAGAATCACATAAAAAGATACAGAAATCAGTAACCGATTTATGATCTGTGGGATAACTACCATGATCAGCATCAAAGTATACACACAGCTCCAAGAAAGAGGTGGATGAAAGTAAAAGACTCTAAAAGATTGTACCCTGAAATATCGTAAAATATGAAGAACAGCTGCCTAGTGAACAGTAGTAGGAGAAACAACAAAATGACTAACAACATGAATAGCATATGCAATATCTGAACGAGTAATTGTGAGATATACCAAGCTCCCAATAATAGTACAATATAAAGTAGGATCTGTCAAAGGCAAACCATTAGAAGAAGAATACATTGCGTTAACTTCAATGAGAGTGTCTACAATCTTGTGATCAGTAAGTCTAGCCTGCTCAAGAATATCTGCAACATATTTTGATTGAGAAAAAAGATAACCTCTAGGTGAGTAAGCTACCTCAATACCCAAGAAATATCAAAGAGAACCCAAATCTTTCATTTCAAAGTATCTAGCCAGCTTTGTCTTTAAAACTGAGATACCATCAATGTCATCACTAGTAATAATCATGTCATCAACATATAAGTACAAAATGATACGACCTGCACTAGTGCTCTTAATAAAAAAAGCAGAATCAAGATTACTAGAAACAAATCAAAGGGATGAGATTACAACAGAAAATTTCTCAAACCAAGCACGAGGTGCTTGTTTGAGATCATATAACGCTTTCTTGAGCTTACAAACATACCCAGAGTCATGTGAAACACCAGGAGGAGGCGCAATATAAACTTCTTCTTGAAGATCTCCATTCAAGAAGGCATTTTTAACATCAAGTTGTGAGATATGTCATTGACGAACCGAAGCTACTGCAATAAGAGTAATAGTAGTTATTTTTGCAATAGGGGTAAATGTCTCCCTCATAATTCATACCATACTATTGAGAGTATCCTTTTGCAACTAACCTAGCTTTGTATCACTCAATAGACCCATTAGAATTAGTATTGATCTTATACACTCAACGACAACCAACAACACTCTTACCATGAGGTAGAGGAACCAAGTCTCAAGTATCTGTCTTATGTGAAGCAGAAAGTTCCTCATCCATAGCTTGCTACCAAAGAGAATCAAGAATTGCCTCTTTATAGGAAGAGGGCTTAGAGAAACAATGAATAGAAGCTAAAAAGGAAGTAAATGATGTAGAATAACAAGAATAAGCAAAATCTGGTAGTTTTGTGGACTTACGAATGAGTATGGATCGACGGAGAGGTGGACCCACAATCTCAGATGAAGCTTGGGGGGCTATAAATGAGAATGGAGCTTCAGGTGTGCTAGAGAGTAAAGTGTCAGTCCCTGCAGGATAATGAGTACAAATTGGTCGAACATGGGAAAGGGTATCCGAGGTACTAGGAACATGTGATGATATATTATTAGAATCCTCAAAAAAAAGATTTATACGAATAATATCAGGTTTAGTCAAGTTATGAGTAGTGGATGGAATAGAAAAGAAAGGTATATGCTCGAGAAAGAAAACATGATGATACACATAAAGTTTTTGAGTTATTGGATGAAAACAATGATACCCCTTTTTACCTTCACATAACCCAGAAAGACAGAAACAACATAATGAGAGGACAAATTACTGCATTCCATATAAGAACAAAGAACAAAACAAGTACAACCAAAAACTCTAAAGGATGAATAATCAGGGACATGCCCATAAAACTTTTCAAAAGGATACAAACTTGAATTATGAGAAGATGGGATTGTATTAATCAAACTTACAGCAGTAAAGACAACTTCTCCCCAAAACTCACTAGGAACAGAAGCAGACAATAAGATAGAACGATCAATTTTGATAATGTGCCTATGTTTTCTTTTAGCAACACCATTTTGCTCAGGAGTATCTGTACATGGAGTTTGGTGAATGGTTCCATCTAAGGCAAGCAACTAAAAAAAATTATTAGAAGTGTATTCTCTACCCAAATCACACCTAAAGCATTTGATTACAGTAGAATGTTAAGTTTTCACAAGAGCTCGAAAGACTGTATATATCTCATAGAATTTAGAACGATGTTTCATTAAATAAACCGAACAATAACGAGTATGATCATCAATAAATAAAACATAATATTGAGACCCTCCTTTTATGGCAATAGGAAAATGTCATCATACATTAGAATGAATCAATCGAATGGTGAAAAACAAATAGAAATACTTTGATTAAAAGGTAAAGCAGAAAATTTTGCCAGTTTACATCCACTACAATCAGAAATATCACAAGTTTTTAAATTATCTAAAGCTCCTATGGATGCCAAAAATCTTAAACAAGACGATGAAACATGACCTAAACGAGAATACCATAAATAAAAACTAGAAGATGAAGGACTCAAACGAAAGGAAGACAAATCAACAGTAGTAGCAGTAATAGCGGCAACAAGAGGCACTTTTAACTCATCCAAAATATATAGTTTATTCTCCCTATGACCTATCCCAATAAGCTTCTAAGACTGCAGATCTTGTACACTAAAAAAAAAGCCAGAAAACATGACTAGATAATCACTAGAATCACATATTTGACCAACAGAAGTAAGATTTAATTTGAGTTACAGAATAAGATAAACATTAGGGAGAGACAAGTGAGGTGTGACAATAGAACCAACACCTGCTAAAGGCATGAGGGTGCCATCAGCTGTCATAACAGGAATGGATGACGAAGGGGACACATAGGTAAAATATAAAGAATCTGGAGACATATGATGGGAAGCACAAGAATCCAAAACCCATTTAGAATGTGACATACTTGAGGAGCTATAAGGCAACTGACCTATGAAAGAAAAGGCAGAAATTGCTTATGGTTGTAAGGAGAGAAACTTTTGAAATTGCTCAGCCAGAGTACTAGGATCGGTGATAGAGCTTGACGAAGCTACTGCTGCAGTATTATGGTGTGGTGATTTATAACCCTGAGGTGGTTTATGAGTATTAGATTGTGACTGGCTGTCATGCTTCCAAGCTTGATTTTGTTATCTCAAGTTGAAACATTAAGCCTTCCAATGACATTTCTGCTTACAAAAACTGCACTCATCGAAGCCAACCCTTGTGTAAGGCTTATTCTGATGATTAAAAAATGGCTTAGAGGGTACTGCTAGTACAGAAAGAGTTAAAGTAGAAAGAATTCCCTTTTCAGAATAACACTGAAGACATATGTCTTCAGCCAATAACTCACTGACAACAGAGTCAACAGAAGGTAGTGGAGAACGATGCAAAATTGAACCTCTAAGTCCTTTGAAATCACTACGAAGTGCTGTTAAAAACTGTACCAATCGTTGCTGCTCTCTACGCTCAATATAGGCACCACATGCTTTTAATTTTACCGATTCTGTAAGAGCCAATTGATCCTAAAGATCTGTCATAGCATAATAAAACTCTTGAATACTCATATGTTCTGATGAAGAGCTCGTATGTCATTCTCTAATTGATATTATTTTGTAAAATTTGATTGCGTGATTAACCTTTGCAGATGATCCCAAACCTTCTTTGTTGTCTCATACTTCGCCAACTACGTACCTATGGAATGCTCAACAGAATTGTGGATCCAAGTAATGATCTTTGCATTGTTTGCTTCCCATGTTTCTATCAAAACAACATCCCCCTCTTCAGTATTCTTAGGTATCACATAAGTTCCACTAACATACCCCCACATCTTCTTACCCTTAAGGAAATTTCTCATTACATAACTCCAATACGAATAATTTTTTCCATCCAACCTCACACTCACAGACTGAAACGAATCATCTCTTTTAGTAGCCAAAATTAACAAACAAGGAGAACCAGAACGCAAAAGCAGTGAACGACAAAGTACCAAATTGCAGAAATTGAACAGATATCACAGATACTCAACAAATATATTCTCAAAATTATACAATTACTCCAAAACACAACACAAATTGCAGAACCTAAACGCAAATATCAAATTGCAAAAGACGAAATACCAAAACAATTGCAGAGACAGAATAGAAATACCAAATTGCAGAAGCTGAAGGAAAGATGAAATACCAGATTTTGCAGAAGTGGAAGACAAAATATCACTAAAAAAAAAGTTGTGTTTGATATTAAGTCTCGTTTCATAAAACCAGCTCTGATACCATGTTAAAGCAATTCAATTAACACAAAAATAAATACGAACATGAAAGAGAAGGAGGCTAGAATTCTTCTCAATTGATTTGTCTAAAAAAGTTTTTTCTTTAACCTAAATACAAAGAGTTTACATATAAATTAAGCTAAAAATACTATTATACCCTTAATAGATAAAACAACATAAATATATTATTTAACAATTATACCCCGTGTAGATCAATTTTTCTCGTGGTTTTTTAACATGAAACCGAAAATTAGATTAAAAAAATTCCTGACATTAGAATCATATTATTCAATTACTTTAAAATCTCGTTTTTCGAACAATTCATTTAATTATTTGTGAATCAGATGTAAATACAATCCGCAACAATAAAATTGGCTAATCATACATCTCTTAAATATCATATAACCATTGGCCATCGAAATGTTTATTAATAAAAGAAGAATATATAACTCATTATATTACCAGCGAAATAATTATTTGATATTAAAATGAACGTGAAGATCACATGAAACTTCTCTCTTTTTTGGTCTATAGTTAATAATTATATATCCAAAACTTTTTGATTATCCAACTAATCCATATAATGATTATTAATAAAATTATATTTACATATTTTACAAGAATATTCGATTAAGAGGACAGCACCACTAATATATATATATATAAAGGCTTTTAGGTTGTGGGTTCACACCAAGACACCACAAGTGAAGTGAAACTAACTGTCAACTGTACTCGTTATCAAATAATTTATTCTTTTAATTTATTGTATGAATATTTGTTCATTTTATTACATTATTTATACGAAACATCGTGTGTATGTGTGTTCACATAGAAATCATTAACTAAGTACCAACACCGCGTACGGTATAGCTGTGTTACTCAATCACATAGGATTGCTCCTACAGCTGTCAAATTGAGTG
>Ga0307513_10000237_pt1 | contig 80253 bp, 109 predicted proteins | sample 15_EM_MG_FD_202174 | JGI IMG/M metagenome (GOLD analysis project Ga0307513, IMG submission 202174) | Populus trichocarpa ectomycorrhiza microbial communities from riparian zone in the Pacific Northwest, United States - 15_EM | ecosystem: Host-associated > Plants > Roots > Unclassified | place...
AATTACCAACGGGCGAAGGCACGTAACGATACGCAAGGAAACGGAAGCAGGGATGCGCGGTCCTACAACTACGAATACTCCGGGGATGTCCGGAGTTTGCACTGAATTGTGCGTGTCCTAACAGGCTGCCAATCGATCACTTGACGTTGGGATCACGGAAGGGCCAACAACAACTTGAAAAGCATAAAGGTCTAATACCAGTTGCAAACGTGCCGAGGAAGCAATTGCTTCATTGAGGAATTTACAAACCTGTGATCAATCGTAAGACTACAAAACTGCCCACGTCAAGCGGCCACCCACTGCACGAAGCGAAACGAGCTCCGATACCGGGAGACGTCCGAAAATATCGACCAACAGTTCCGGTGGTAACCGCAGGAGATCACAAGCCATCAACAGCGTATGGAAACTCGCTTAACGAGTTGAAGCAATGCTTGAGCGGCTGGATAGAGATGAATGTCTCGTGCCTATGAATACCGTTAACTTCTGAGCTGGCTCAGACGTGGTGGAGAATAAGAGTATGAAGACGATGACAATGCTGGCGCTAGACAACCAGTTTTGACGCTTTGTGAAAGAAGTCGTGGGCTTACGTTTTCAGCTGGCAACATTTCCCACAGTGTTACTCAGCCATCGCCGTTGGGATAGGAATCACTGTCCGAATTTGTCCTTGCGGAAGTGACATTCACTCCGACTGGTGGTGTAGGAAGAGAAAAAGATAGGTTACGGCTACGCTACCCAGCCAGTAGTTGGAGGAATCATCAACTCCAATACGGGGGGGATGAGGTTGTACATGCATATACTCGGACATAAAAGTTATCCTGGTCGACGTTCCTACATGAAGACCTTCAAACGTTCTTATCGAGGCGTGGATGTCACCCACGAATCCACTAAGCCGGTCAAGGTATATGGACTGTTGAACCCAGGCAGATTGTTCATAATCATGTCACTCACCCACAACGTCTGGATGACTAGAAACTCAAAGTCTTTAAAATAGCCACAACCTTGACTGAATGTAGTGCTGATGTATAAGTCCGGCGACAAGGCAGGACTGAGGAGAGATGGTTGCACACAGGCGCTCGGTCACTCGACGTCTGGCGGGATAGAATCGGTCACTTTTTGAGTGCAAATCGGGACTGGACTCGCGTGATGCACGCATCGTAGGATTTAAATCAGGCCACACGGGGGGGACATCAGGGCGATAGGGGCCTGTGCAGGTTTAGGAGATGGAAGGAGCTGCTGAAGTTATGATTAGTAAACCAGCATACTATCTGTGTGGGGACCGGAGACCTCACGTCTGTACCTGCCCACCCCAAATATCATCAATACTCAATCTTTGTGTACCTACCGCCTTGGTCGCAGACTCTTTGTTCGTATGGGCCTGACATATGACTTTCCCAAGCGAGCCGCGAAGTCAGAGCCTTATTATGCTCGCTCATCATAGATGAATAATCCGCGACAAATTCTGGTCGCCGGTGATATAGCCGGTTTGATGACTCTCGCCGCTGTGCTGCGAGAAAACCTCGCATTTAAATGACTTGCCATATCAGCTTACAGTCCTTTTTTAGTACTCAAAAACGAACCCCGAGGAGAAGGCTTTCGCCCTGGAGAGTGGTTGACGGCAACATTGATTTGTGCAGGAAATTGTCAACAAAGATATGATACTCTAAATCTACTAATATTCTACCTATGAGTCATGAAGATCTCTCTATAAACCAGCGATCATGCCGCTTGTCTTCGCATGGTACTTCGGCAACACCTCCTTGTCAATCTCCTTGAAGCCAATCTCAGGCCGTTCTTTTTCTCGTGTAAAGCCATCTACAATTATAACCTCCACATTAGGCATATTCTCCCTCTTGAAATCCTCAGCAGTGGCCTTCAACCACTCTAGCACGGGTTTGCAGACCCACCTCTGCACGTTGAACTTCCACCAACTATCCTCCTTATCCTCGAACCACCCAAGGTGGCCACCTCCCTTGGTCAACACTACCGCACACCATCCATTTTCCCCGCAATGCGTCGGAACCTCCTGAACGATCGGGTCGTCCTTGCTCGAGATCGCAAGGAACGGCACACGAATGCCAGCAAGGGAGTGGTCCGAGCTCGCATACGCGTAGTACGCAGTGGCGGACGGGAAGGGCCAGGGCGGTGTCGCGCCGCCGAAGTTGGAGATGATGAGTCCGTCGACATCTATTAGTCGCGGGCCATTGAGGGAGAGTATTTGCCCAAGCGTTGGGAAGCCTGGAGAAGGAGGGAAGGATTGGAGTGCAGGAACGTGCGAGCGGAAGAGGTTTAGTACGTTCCGCCCCAGGGCTTTACTGTAGATTGTACGGTGCAACCAGCGACCCTCGAGGCTGAGCAGAGGGATGGGGTGTTAGGCGAGGATGACAGCTGGTCGGTTGGTTGCTGGGGACTTACTGACTGCTATTCACAACTAAGTTCCATGGCTACAGAAAGCGGAGTTGTGAATAATAGCCAACGAGGTGGTGTAAAGCTACTTGACGTACGCAGGCCATCGCGCAACCCGAGCTGAGAAGACTTCGTTCACCTTCTTCGCCAAGATATCGAGTGAGGACATTCGCTCCTAACGAGAATCCGATACCAACCATTTTGGCTCGTGGGAAGAGAGAATGTACATATAGTGTCGCACACTTGAGGTCGTCACTTGCTGCTGCCGAGTAGAGTCTCGGAGAGGTAAGTGGTACGCCTGCGCCTGGGAGGTAAGTCAGTCAACAGTTAGCAAGAACGAAAGATGAGCGACTTGCACCCGCGGAAATTGGCCACAGCTGCCCTGTACCCCAGGCCGCCGCGGTCCTTGGGGGCACAAGCGATGGCAAGAATGTCACGGATGTATGACTCGAATGAGCCACCGGTTAGACCATGCGCGACTATTACTATTGGCGCGTCTGGGTCGAGGTTGTGGTTAAAAGGGGGTGTGAAGTCTATGCCGAGAGTGCCACCATCGGGGAGGCGAATGTATTTTCTGGGGGGGAATATGAGAAGAACGTCAGCCACGAATTAGTCAAATACTACCTCTCGTATTCCACTTTGTTGTGATTGGAAAAGTCGGCGAGTGATGGGTAAATGGTTTGCAAGTGTCCACTGGGATTGTAGTCAGAGAGGGCTATGGGGGGAGGCGCCGGCGGTGTACTTTGGCAGCCATCTTGAAGGACGGTACGCAGGGAATACGGCTGGGCAGTAGGTTTGCAGAAAAGCGCTTATGCTGAGCTTTGAGAGTCCGCTGAGTTGTGTGAGTTTGAGGAGTGGATCGTCGGGACCATAATAGACCTCGTTATTCGTAGAGGACGTAGAGGATGTAGAGGACGATGAGGAGAAGGGAGACCAGAACATGGGGACGTGGGTACCAGCAAACAAGACCCCAATATTAATATTCGCGGGCGTGGGATGCGGTCCCCGGCACTCGTTTGTGACCGGCAGCGGCAGTGCGGGAGAGAGTCCATCCGTTGAGACGTTGAGTCCGCAATGTTCCGAGCGACAGCGAGAGGCGATGCCGCCCCGTTTCGTTTGATCTCTCAAGTCCGTCAGACAAAGCACCGTCTTCTTGTGGAGCCAACCCAGCCCAGCAAGCCGCAGGACGATTGCTACCGACAACGACGGCGACGGCGACGACGACAACGACAACTCATCACTCGTTATTCATACCACCAACACTCTCTACAACTTGGTTCGACCGGTCATGGCCACTGCTCCTTACACTCAAGACCACTCATACCCTCCCCTGCCCCCTCCCTCACTCGACATTAACCGCTCTGAAACAAACCTCTCATCTCCTTCCTCCTTTGCAAAGCACCGCTACCTCCCAGACGACGACAACGACACTGAGGCCCATCCGTCCCCGAAGGTCGACGCGCCCACATGGGATCAACCACCACCGGAGCTGCAACGACCAGCCCGTAAATGGTGGCAAGGTGTGCGTATCCATACCAGCTATCTATTCTCGTCTTTCTTCCCCCATTTCCCCGCTGAGAGCTGATCCATCCGGGCAGTTCTTGCCCAAGTCGCTTCCCATTACCCTCTTCCTCGCCACGGTCATCTTAGAGACAATCGTAGACCTCGCTCTCCAGGGAGATGTCTACCTTCGTCTCCGTGCACTCGCCCAGTCGGACAGTAGCAGCAGAGACCAGGCGCGACGAGTCTCTGTCTACCTCTCGATATTTGCGCTCGCCCAGTCAGTCTTCCCCTTCACCCCCCTTCACCCCACTTAAACTACTTTTCTAACACCTTAAACAGCGTCTTCCAGCTGGTCGTAGCAATCGATGCCGTTATTTCCCGGAACACACTTCAATTCTTCTTCCTCACGTGCGCAGCCCCACCAAAAAACCTTGGCAACACCCGACTGACTCCGTAACCTGATTCACAGCTTATTCAACTTCATTTTGCTCATATACTCCATCATCGAGGCAATCGAAATCAACCAGTTCCAAAAGGCTCTCGAGAGTGAGAACTTAAAGGGCATCTCCTCGGTCCCTGTCATGGTACTCCTCTACACCTCCCACGCCGTCCTAGCACTCTCGGAAGTCGCCTATATCGCTTTGGCGTGGCAAGTCTGGCGCGAGTTTGGTTGGAAGGTTTATAAGTTCCTCGGTGCCGACATTGCTGTCAAGCGCATGTTTGCCCATTACCAGATCTTCCTCTGCCTCGTCAAATTTGATCTCTTCTTTTGGGTTGGCTTCTCCGTCCAACTCATTTACCTCGTCCTCTCCGACAACGATATGGAGTACTATCTCACCATTCTTGCCCTGCCACTATCGCTCCTCTTGCTCGTAGAGGGCCACCTGGCGGCTAGGTACGAGAATAAATGGTTGATGGGGAGCTTTGTGCTCGGTTGCCTCGCTGCATGCGTCTACTTCGTGTATAAGCTCTTCCGTATTTGGGAGCAAGCTAATGGCGAGTTTAAAGATGTTTACAAGTCGTTGACCGTGTTTGGTATGTTCGCTGTTCATATTTCGCATGGTTTGTTCTGAACGCCTTGCAGCGGCCATCTCCTTGTTCTTCTTGCTGGTGACCAGCGTTTGGGCAGTCATTGTGATGCGCAACTTTGGTCGAGGTCTGAAGATCCACTGTGAGCATGCTTTGTCTGTCCTAGTGAACTCCTAACCATGTTCCTTCTAGTATCAAAACGGCCTGTAGTTGGGAGCCGCAGACGCGGTGGAACCGTGGACTGGACGAATCGCAAGTCTGGCATGACCCTGGCTGCGAACCCGAATCGAATGAGCATAGAATAAACGTGCATCGCCATCTCCTGGTTTCCCTCGTTCGTGCCACACCGCCGGCTGTACTTGATATCTGCAACACCGTCTCGTCGTCTTGCATTGCGCCCATCTCGCACTACACCATACCGCATTCCCCATCTCTGAAGTATTATCGCAATACTTGCATTCAACACCCATATCTGCCTTCGACCTCTCCTTGCGTTTTCATCGATCGCTGTGCCATTATTGCCCCTTGCTGTCCACTTCACAAACACTCCCACTCCTTACATCTCTCACTCCAATACCGTTGGATATTCTCCTTTCGTGGTACCGTCCATGGTGCCGATCAAAATTCTAGAAGGAAACGCATGGGCTCAAGTAGCCAGCGGCACAATCACTAATAAATGGACTACTAATTCGTTCCCTTCGATAGGCTGGTTGTTCCTATACCCCTCTTTGTACGAGTTCGTGGCCGCGCGATCCCGTTCTCACTAGTACTCCCTTACGATGGGTTCCTGTTGCTGAGATGAGTCTTGTACACGTCCAGCACGTGTATCGGTATGTAGGTAGTAGTAGGGTCGAGAAAAAAGAAGGCCGCGTGGTTGTGGGCTGGAAATGGCTCGCTCGCTGCGATTTCTCCACTGCCATGTACACACCGGCTTCGACTCGGTGATTCTGATTTGAAACGTTCCGGGCCATGAGCACCACTTCATGCTGGTCACTCGAGTGATGTTCGACCAACCAATCAGACATCTTCTCAACTCCAACCTAACCACCACCTCCAAAGGTCCTGAGTCTGCGAAAAGGGCGACTAGACGGCCAATCGATACTCAGACGTGGACATACACACTGATAATGGCTCCAAATAAGCAGCACTACGCCTGGGCGGCGGGCCACTTCCTCGTGGTTCTTTGCGCAACACGGTACATTCTAACGTGGGTCACTTTCAAGAGCGGAAAGTATGGTTGGTGGTATAGCTGTGAGCATCTTCGTATTTGCCTTTGCAGCCGGAGGGCACACCATGAGCTGATCTGTGTGTCCCGCAGTCGCGTTTGCTGGAGCCTTGTTGAGTTACGGAATTGTTGTTTAGTGAGTCTGTTCGGTCCACAAACAGCTTGGGATGCGTTTCTGATGCACGGATTTATAGTAAGTCGTTGGGGGTGAGTGCCGACGTCACCACGACGCTAGGTTAATGACCTTGATGTTGATGAAAATTCCAGGCGCCAAGGGAGGGTGCGCAGGCGTGGATTGTACGAGCTCTTGCGGATGAAAACTTCCAATATCTCGGTCTTGCGCTTTTTTGGTTTATGACAAAACCGCCTGTCCCACGTACGTGTCTTCCTTTTCCTTCCACCAGTGAGACTGGCGGGTATAGGTGATAGACTTACGAATCGGCCGATGTAGTTGCGCTTGTGCCTTTTGTGACCTTTTCAGCCTTCCATGTCGCGACGTTTACACGCACGACGGTTGTCCCCATGATTTTCCCGCCGACTCCGGGTGCTAATGGACAGCCACAACCGCATCCTTTGGCAAAGAGTATCCAAGTCTTTGTAAAGAGTATGTATTTTCAGGTCACCCTGTGCCTAGCCAGGACTGACGGCTATTTCGTCTTTGAACAGCCTACTACGACCCGTCAATGAAGCTCGTGGCCTACGTCGAACTCGGCATCTTTGCTCGTGTGGTGATAGGCGTCTTAATCCTTCAAAACTCGCTCTTCACCCCCTTTGCGTACGCAATCTTCCTCCGTCAGCGTTACTTTCACTCGCTCTTCACCCGCCAAGCGTTTGCTAAGCTCGATGAGACCATCAAGGGTTTCCTCCAAGGCCCACAAGTGCGGGGTACACTGCCCAATGCGCCGGCGTGGTATGATATGTTCAAAACGTACCTCTCCAAGCTCACCTTCACTGTGATCGAGCCTGTACCTGCACCAACCCCTGGTGCTGCTAGCTCTAGTGGTACCAAGAAGACATCCTAAACCGAAACACCTGCACGCAGAGGCTATCCTTTGTTGCGATAGCATGGATGATGGCTTTCTCTCGTAGTAGCATGATATACAGCGGCCGTTTTGTGAATGCTCAATTTCTTCTCTTTGCTGTTCGTTTGAGAGGCTATTTCTTAATGTCTTCAAAGGCGCGCTTAGCGAATCATCCTTTGCGTCAGTGGAGCCTGTGGGGTGACACGGGCCCCTGATGAGCGATGGGATATATATATAAGGGGCATCTCACGCCGTTCTTTCGGGCAAACAGGAAGGTCCTCGCCTCGCAAAAGCTCAAACTTGTGAGTGGCCAGCCAATTGTCAGGGAGCGGGGCGAACTCGTTAACACCCGGGGACAGGGCAATAACACATTTTACGAGTGCTATCACCATGCCTTCCGTATCGCACTCAGTAGGGAACTTCTACCACTCTGTTGGGGAGACCCTGGGCGGCTTGCTCAATTCGATCCTCGCCGTCTTCCAAAGCATCCTTGCGCTCGCTATCAATACAGTCGAGGCGTTTTTCGCAATCCTGAGGTTGCTCTTCACAAGCGCTGTTGGCCTGATGTCGAGCGCTGTTGGATTCGTCATTGGTGCGTCGAGGTTTTTCAAAGCGAGCTCTTTTCCTTTTGCAACTTGTCATTTATTCGTGGTATGCTCGCAGGCAACATCTTTATCCTTGGTATCCTTGGTGTTGCGTACTGGATATTCACGACGCAGACGCAACGAGGACGAGCGACTGACCAGAAGCTGAGAGCGAAGTTGAAGCAATAGATTGGGATTAGGAATAATAATGTAGAATAATAATGTAGAATCAATATTCATTGTCAGTATGGGCGAACATGGGAGAAGCGCTGTTTGGCCGACGGTTTGACAGGTTTGCGCCGCACTACCTGGATTCCGCCTTCGCCTGACTTTTCGCCCCACGTCGGCCACACATCTCAACGACGCCTACCACAACTCGGACAAAGAAAGATATCACCATGCAGCCAATGCAGGTCGTCTCCCGCAAGCGCACCGCCTCCCAGGCCCATTTGGCAGAGTCTGAGGAGCGCGCCCCCAAACGCCGCCAGCCAAACAACCCCCGGCCTCTCGCCCGGCCTCATCATATCAAGCGCTTCACCCCGCCACCACCAAAGATCAAGGAGCGTCCCAACTTCTTCTCCTGGTTTTTCTCTCGCGTAAACGACATCTGGAACAGTGCGTCCCCTCAGTCAGACTGGCAGACTGGCCTCTCCTCGCTAACACTCACCATGCTCGCCCGTTGCACACAGATATCAACATGCCTGTACTACCTCATACATACCGAGAGGACTCGCCTAGCACCTCCGAATCTCCTATGCCTGGCGCATTCCCCCACCGTGACCATTCCATCGAACTCCCGTCGTCCCCAGAAGGTACCAACTCGTCCTCGACATCCAATCGAGTACCTCCAACAAGTCCCAGCGGCAGCCCACGCTCGAGCGCGCCATCACCGCTGTCTCAACATCGCCAAACCCAACCACAGGGCGCGCCCTATTCGAAGAGGAACGCCCGCCTTCAATCGTCAAGCACACCGTCATCCCGCCCGTATTCATATTACAGGACTGGTGGAATCGACGCGCACCCCCACAACTCGTCGCCCGGCAAAAGTGGAAAAATCAGGCGGGCGGTCCCGATGACCCCGGCTGGTCCGCAGACCCGCCCGCCGAGACGACACATCCACCATGCACAGGTGAGTGTCCCGCGCTTTGGTTTAGATCGTGAGCTGATCATGAATTGATGGGATAGCACCAACGGGCATTGCTCGAAAAATTCAAGAAAGACTTGTTTGAGTTGAAGAAGAAACAGGGCTACTCAAGAGACTATTCCACGTTCCAAGGTTTGAGCTCATTTCGTTGGAATAGAAGACACGTGTCTCATGTATGGCACCACAGGGTACTTAGCCTATCGAGAGCAAATTGAGAAATTGCAGGGTGGGTGGTTCTGCGTGACCCTTGTTTGATGGCAGATGCTGATTGGACGATGTTAGACCTGACAAAGCCTGACACCACCCGCCTCGACTCCCTCCACCACCCGAAAACCGTTCAAGTATGTGTACAACGTCTGAGAAGTCGAACCAATCCACTTACCGAAGCACGACAGGATGCCGCGCCGTCACCGGACTACCTCCAACGGATGCTCCGCAAAGCCCAGGTCTCACTCCATGAGTACGCTTTGCGCCTCCTTCCTATGTCTACCCAATGCTTATGAGAGGCTGTTTCCAGACCTGCACCCCCTCCAAACCCATGGCGAGTTTCATCCGCCTCAATCAAGCTCAAGCGACAGAATGTCGTGATCGACCAGAGCATCGAAGAACGGCTACGTCCATCCCGTCTCCCCACTGCACTACCACCAGCGCAAGAAAAACGAGTTACCGAGGCACTCAACGATTATTCGTTCGTCGCCAAAGGTTGCAAGAGGGCCGAAGTGTCCTCTGCGGACTTGCAACGCCTGAGACCTGGGCAATGGCTCAACGACGAAGTCATCAACTACTTTGGCAGCCTTATTATGCAGCGGTCCGGTTCAGAGACTGCGCTTGGCGGCAACAAGGAAAACCAAGAGAAGACACAAGGCCCAGCTGGTGCTAATGAACAGAAGTCAACCGCGTCGACCTCGTCGTCCCCTTCAACGTCGACCCCGCAAGATGTCAAGGGGAAGGGGAAGGCACTTCCAACCGCCAGCGAGTCAGAGCAACCGTCGTCCTCAAAGAGAACTGGCCAAGACGTCTATGTCTATTCTAGCTTCTTCTATAGCAAGCTCCTGGAGAGTGATTGCTATCAGAGAGGCAAGATTTTCAAATGGACAAAAGACGTAAGCTGGTGTATTTTATGTTTGAAGAGGTGCTGATATGAAAATAGGTCAATATCTTTGAGAAAGACATTGCGCTACTGCCTATCAACAAGGGTAACGCTCATTGGACAACTGCGGCGATCAACTTCCAGCTCAAGCGTTTCGAGTATTACGATAGTTTGGGCATGAAGGACCCTGTCATTTTCAAGGTATGTGCGCTATTTACTGGGATTGAACGCATCTCTAACCCACCATAACAGACTCTTCGCGAATATATCCGTTGCCTGTACAAGGAGGTGAACAAGTGCGAAGAATTCGACTTCACTGACTGGGAAGATTACTTTGACCTCGTGAGTACTCCTCTCTCTCAGTGAGTGGTTTGGAATAGCTCACTCTGCTTTCAGAACTCGCCGCAGCAATATAACGGGTTTGATTGCGGTGTCTTCCTTTGCCAGACGATGGAAAACCTGTCACGTGGCATTCAAGTACCGTTCGACTTCACGCAGAGAGATATGCCGTATCTCAGACGAAGGATGATATGGGAAATCCTCAATGGACGGCTTGAAGATCGATGAGTGTCTTCTCTTTGTACCATGTTGGTTGTGCTTCTGGTTTCCTGTGTTTGTATCATCTGTCGCTGTTTATTCGCGCTTCTTTGAGATCTGGTACTTTGTATTTTGTATGTGCATAGTAATCACAGCGCTCAGCGCTTTCCTGTTTCCTATTTGTTGACAGATCTTCGTCCAGCCTCCCGACTCGTGTTTGGACTCACCTAAGCTCGCGTTTCCCACGGTTCCCACTGTTGCGGGTGCCAGTTATGCTTGCCGCTGTTACCACTTGCGGAGTCACACTCCTGGACTTGACGAACTCTCGTCCATCGGCGTCCGCGTCCTCAATTCCGATTCCTGTCCCAAACAGCAGAGCGCGATGTGTAACTTGGAGCACCGATGGGGTATACCTGTATGTAGCATGGAGTCACGGAGCGATATACAAGTACGAGAAGAGCGGCAAGTCATGTGGGGTGGTGTGGGATGCGGAGGAAGCGTCCGGACCTCCTGTAGCACTCTCTACTCGCGACAAAGACACGATCCTTGTCGCATATAGCAGCAAAGTTGTGGCAGTTGATATAACCAAGAAGCGCCAGACGGTTGAGTTGCTGAAAGTTAGTGAGCCCGCCCCCCCTCCCCTCTTTGGAAAAAAGCGCGACTGCTGAACTTTTTAATTATATCATCTTAGAGCTCTGAGCCTCTGGTGTCACTTGCACTTTCAAATGACGCGTCCATTCTGGCTACTTGCTCGCAAAGCGTCGTGCAGCTGTGCGACCTCGTTACCGGCGCTCTAACAGTGATCGACGCGAATATTGTCCTGCCAGCCATTCACGCGTGCGAGTCGAGCTCAAGGGACCAGGTCCTCACTTTTGCGAAGGTTGTTCCGCACCCTTACCGACGGGACCGATGGTTCCTCGCCTGCGGGGCGTACCTCGTTGTCCTGAGTGCACGGAAACCACAAGCACCTCTCAAAGTGGTCAAGGTAGTAGACGAAATGAGTGCGATTGCTGCCCCGCCTACCTCGAAAGGCGTTGTGGTTGCTGCGACTGTGTCTGGACAGCTTTGCATAGTGGACGTGGAAGCGGACCAGAGGTGAGCGCCGGCGTGTTGTAGAGCCCTGACTCACTGACAGACACGATTTGACTCAGCGTGGTTCGAACGATTGAATGTGCCATACCCCTTACGACCGTAGTGGTTCCTACGGATGGGCTGTCTGCCCTTGCCGGGGGAGAGGATGGTTCGTAAATAAAACTTCGACTTCATCCAGTAGTACCTGATGCACCTTTTGACTAGGCCAAATCCTACGAGTTGACCTTCGTTCACCGGAACGATTGCCACGGACAATTTTTACTAATCAGAAGCAATCTATACTAGAATTAAGTGTCCCGGTAAGTTTCTACCCTTGTCGGAGAACGACTCTTACTGACGATGCCTCGAGATCAAAACGATTCGTCCTCAATTGAATCTGGTAGTCAACAATTCAACGATTCTCAATACTACGAGAAGTACAATAGAACCATACACCCCAATGAGGGCTCAACCTTTGCGCAATGACCTCAGCCTTGCTGGTGCAGCGCCTGCTCCGCTTCCTTCAACCCCTCCAGATATGTTGGGAAAGGACATGAGGGCAATACCAACTCCTGGAACGCTATCTCCGAAAGTCTCACGCGCTTCGCGGTTGGGAAGCCCTACAAAGCCAACGAGGCCGCCTTCTATTTTTACCCAGTCTCCGGGTACGCAGCTCACTAGAATACGGAAACTTAATCTGCTGACCTTGACATTAAGCGCGAGTCACCGCCAATGTCTCCAGTCCAACAGCTTCGAGAGTAAATCGAACTCCTATCTTTACCAGGGTCAATCGTGATTCCACAGCTGGAGGCTTAACAGGAATGTCGAGACTCCGTAATGTTGTCTCTTCCTCTGCCCTGGCCAGAGAAGTAACCACTGTTCGACCGGCGTCTCGGGCACGAAGTGGAATGGGAAAGGGCCCGATTCCCCCCTTCCCTCGCCCCAGGTCCTCTGCCTCCGTTACTACGTTGACATTTCGACCCTCTTCGAGCCAAACCACCCCACGGCCTGACTCCCAGGCCTCGCTGGCAACAACATTGCACACTCCCAGTCCGGACCTGCTGGCGATTGGCGACGTCTCTGCAGACTTCGCTCGGGTCCAGGATGATGGGGACGGGACCTCGTCTGGTGGTGCAACACCAACTGCGACGGACGACGAAAGCTACCCACCATCACCGTCCCCTACTACCTCCAAAAAGCCAACAATTGCAAGACCGGAGACCATCAGACTGGAAGCCTCGTTCCGGCCACCATCCGTGGTGTCCACCTCGTCTTCCATTTTCATGCGAGGGCTGCACGAAGATGGGCCCGAGGAGAAGCAAGTCAAATGGTCGTCGCCCGAAAGTGATACCAAATGCCACACTACTCATGATGAGGACGAGCAAACGGTGCGACTGGATGGGAACTCTGGTAAACGGGGCACCAGCAAGGAGGTCGACCACCGTGTGCACAAAGGCATGACGTCGCCTCGTTCTGTAACGGCGGTACCATCCGTAGCTGTACAACTCTCACCTGTCAAGTCACCCGCAGCACGCGCTGCATTGGGAGAGGCACAGGATTTCTTGAGGAACACAGTTCAGGAAATCATGTATGAAGAACGGGCACAACAAAGAGAGGAGTTCCGAGCTTTACATCTGGATATGGTCAGGATGGGGCGGGATTGGAAGGTAAGTTTACGGATTTTATAGGCCCTCAATTACAATTACCCCATCGGAACTGATCTCGCGGTAGAATGAACTTCGTGCTTTGATGGACGAATATGTAGGCGACTTCAAGGCTCTCCGGGAGGAAAATGAGCGCCTGAGACAGGAGAACGAACGCCTGCGCCGTGGATATTAGAGGTAATCTGTTTGGACGATGTTTAGCTGATTTCTTGTGTGTCTTGTTGTATGCTCTCTAGATCTGTTGTTTACGTTTTGATGCACTGCTATTCATACTCGATTTTAGCTTTAGGGAAGACCTGACAATTTAACGGTATACAACATCAATCTCCAAAGGAGATCTAAACTGATTAAGCAGAGCGTTCAACGGCTCCACTGCTGGCCACTCTCACCAGCCTTTTGATGCTGTCGTTGCTTTTCCTTGGCTATCTTGTATACTTCCTTCTCTACCTTCTGATAACCAAGTTGTTCTACCCGTCGTTCCCTGCTCCCTCGTACCTTGCTTCGTGGACCAGTTTCCTTTTCCTCCTCAGCCACTTTCAAATTTCCCATCTCGGTATCCTCCAGCTCCATTTCATCTCGTCGCCGCTTCTTCCCCTTTGCGTGTTTAGCGTTGGAGTCACCCCCCGCACTGCCCATGGTTATGTTTACCCGTGGGGGGACGCTAAAGCCAAAGGCTTTGCCAACTTTGACTAGGTCAAGCTTATTCACGTCAAATATCTTCTTGAGAGAGTAGGACGCGTAGGCTTGGAGGTATGAGCGATATCCATCTTGCGCAGATCGATGAAGATAATAGTTCTTTTGTAAGAGCTTCTCCAGCTGTGGTATGATATGATTAGATGAGACCCCCCGTTTCATAGTCAGGAGACATACCTGGCTTTGGACATTCGCAATCTTGTCCGCAGGAAAATTATATTCATTGAGCGGAACCTTGGCTTCCTTCAAAAAGCGCAAGAAACCTAGTTCGGATTCGAGCAAGAACAGAAGGCTTTTGCCTGTCTTGCCTGCGCGAGCTGTCCGGCCGACTCGGTGGATGTAATCGCGCGGGTCGTCTGGCGGGTCAAACTGTACAATCCAATCAACCTCGGGAATATCGAGTCCGCGAGCGGCGACGTCGGTGCAAAGAAGGATACCAATCGTCGCGTTGCAAAACTCAAAGAAAGTATTCGTCCGTTTTTGTTGCTTTTGCTTACCCTGTAAACGAAGTCAACACCCGGATCCAAACCAACCCAACTGGAATACCCACATGCAGGTCGAAAACAGGGACGTCGATGTAATTTAGGAGCTCCGCGTGGTACTTGACAGAGTTGCAACTTGAGAAGAAGACAACAACTTTCTTCTTGAGGTTTTTCCGTAAGAAGGTAAATAGTAGAAGAAATCGCCTGTCGGAAGGGCACACGACGTAACCTTGTGTGAGAGTAGTTACTGTGCTGGTATCCTTCGAGGAATCGACGTCGATGAGTGTCGGTCCCGGCCTGAGTGATATTCGTGCCAAGTCGGCCACCTTCGTCGTTTGAGTCGCAGAGAAGAGCATACTCTGCCTATTCTCATTTGGAAGGATCCTAATAATTTTCTTCATCTCTTCCTCGAATCCAACCTCCAATATCCTATCTGCTTCGTCGATAACCAGCGCCTTCAGGTTCTTGAAGACGAAACCGGGTGTATTCTCTAGGTGGTCAAGAAGTCGACCAGGCGTAGCGATTAGCAGGTTAACACCTTTGACGAGTTTCTCCACCTCGGCTTTCCTATTTGCCCCACCCATAACTATTCCAAAGGTCTGCGAGTGATGAGCCATTAACTCTTTCGCAACCCCGAATATTTGGAGAGCAAGTTCGCGAGTAGGTGATACGACTACGATGCCTGTGCCTGTGTAAGGACAATTAGCCCGCCACCTTAAACATTACAAGGAAAGAGCGCAAAGGTAACAGCTCTTCACAGAGGTTATGCAGGTTGAGTTGTGCCCGAAGCGAGTATACGTACCATTTCGAGGTTTGAACTTCAGTCGACAGAGCAGCTCGACTGACGGGATCAAGAATGCAAGCGTCTTGCCCGATCCAGTCTTTGCAGCGCCGAGGACGTCCTTTCCGGCAAGTAAGTGAGGTATCGTCCTCTCCTGCACCTCAGTCATGGTCTTGAATCCCATGTCTTCAAGGCCTTTCATAGTCGGCGGGCTAAGTTCCAGGTCGGTGAAGGGTTTTCGTTCACCAGTGGATGCGCCATTCTGGGGAACAGGTTTTGGTGCATTTGCTTGTTCTGCTCCTCCAGACATTGCAGGAGGGCGACGATTTTTGGTGGTTTTTGGATTGAAGTGAGGGACAAAGCACTGGCGACTAATATAAAATATGAACTTGGGCGTATTCAAGGGTTGCTCATAAAGCTTGTACTAATACAGAAAATGATGCACGTAGGGAGCTTAGGCGTCAGGGACTCGAGGCGTACAGGGGTTTGTACAGGTCACATGATTAAAGCTGATACACAACGTTCTCGGACAACATTATGTCGTTAGCTTCCGCCATACCTTCAAGAGCAACTCGGGCTTCGTTAGGTCCAAACGTGTGCTGGGGAGCCAGCAATTGGTTCACGTATTCAAGGATGGTGTCAAATGGTACTGCAGGCTCTTCTGCCAGTCGCCCTGTGAACAACTCGCTCACTTTAGTGCGGAAGAGCTGATACCTAAACCAGAATCAGAGAACACGAAACGACGATTTCTGGCGCTTGCTTACCGTTCTGGCGCGATAGCAGGGGCACTCGAATCAATGTCCTGCGACTCATCAATGTCCATCGATTCGTCCTGGCTCTGGATGGGTCCCTGGGGCGGGGGGGCCGCGTACAGGGCATCTCCACCAGGGGTTTGGGCTCGTGACAACATCCTCTTACTCGCCCGTGTCCTGCCCCCTTTGGTGCTGGTCATAGGTTCAGGCCCGGTGGTTTCTTCGCCACTCTCCTCGTCTTCTCCGAATGATCGTTCGCTTTCCCCATCCGAGCTTCCTGCGTGTCGGCCATCATTAAGCTTTCTTCGTTTGTTGTGTTTCTTCTCTCGCTTAAGGATCTCTTTAAACAATGCAAAGCGGAGAATCTCCTCAGCGGCGACCGCATCGTCATACTCCACTTTAGAGGAGAGTCGGGCCTTTGCATGTGCAGTTGATAACCGAATCAGTGTCTCCAAGGTACGCGCCGTCATCGGCGCTGTCTAGGGTCCACAGTCAGTCTCCACTGGAAAAACACTGAGAGCGAGGAGCACGTAATCGAAAGACCCACTCTTCGGTTGTTAGCGTCGATTTCATCATTGCGCAGGGCTGAGTAGACGTTAACGATCCAGTCAGCGGCTCCTTTAGTCAAGACAGGGGCGGGTCTGGCCTTTGCGTATTGAATATATTTCTTGACGAATGCCAACGATAAGACTTCCATTTTGCTCTTTTTGCTACGACGTGAGGTACTCGGGATGACTCCAGCATGCAGAAGGGGGTCGTATTTCTCGAAGGGATTGGTCTCTTGGGTGATAACATTGGCAGCGTGCGATGGATTGTCAACGGCGAGTGGTTGAGACAAGTCATCAGGAGGAGGTGTGCCTGAAACCAGAATAAGGACTATATGAAGAGGAACGGCCCCGGTACTCACCTTCCTCCACACCAGGGGGCAAATAACGGTGCATCCGTAGGACGTGTTCTGAGATCATCCGATCTCGTTGCTCGTCGACATCGTCCGTAACCACGAACAACAAGTCGAAACGAGACAACAGAGAATCGGGGAGGGCAATATTTTTATGTGGGTCCTTGTGAACGTCGTATTGTCCGTAGATCGGGTTTGCGGCGGCGATGACAGAACAACGAGCGTTAAGAGATGTATGGATCCCAGCCTTAGCGATGGTGACCGTCTGTTGTTCCATGACTTCGTGAATTGCAACTCTGTCGATGTCGGACATCTTGTCGAATTCATCGATGCATACGACCCCACGATCGGCTAAGACCATCGCACCTGCTTCGAGTCTGCGTTCTCCGGTCTCTTTATCTGTAGTTACAGCCGCAGTCAGACCGACACCAGAGGAGCCACGACCAGTAGTCGCAATGGCGAGGGGCGCGGTCCCCAAGACAAAGCGCAATAGTTGAGATTTTGCTGTACTGGGGTCTCCAACCATGAGGATATTAATATCACCACGGATGTGGGTGCCATTCTCCAGGTTCTTCTCCGCGCCGCCTAACAACATGAGCAAGATCGCTCGCTTTATGAAGTCGTGTCCAAAAATCGAGGGTGCAAGGGATTGGGTTAAGAGACTGACAACGTCTTTCCTCTTTGCAAGCTTGTTGATTTGCCGGACGTCGCCATCCGTCAGAGGCGTTTGAGCGATGCCACTACCGATCTTGGAAGATAGAAGGTTGATGTTATTCGCAAGTATGATCGTCCTGGGAGCAAATTAGAAGCGTGGGACAGGGAAAGATTCCACTCACTTGAAGCCACCGCCTGTGCCCCCACCCAGACTACAGTAAGCCCCGACCAACTGGATGCGGTCACCGGGTTTACATTTATCGACGAGATCGTCGTCTAATATCACGTCCGTGCTTCGGGGAAGCTGTCCAGCCGGTGCTCGCTCTGGCATTTCCTGGATACAAATGCGCTGTTGATCTCGAAACTCGCAAAGTCCGAATTCAGTTTGCAAAGGGTTACCCTCATCGTCCACTTGAGGAGTTATTGAGGATGTGGGAGGAAGGTGGGAAGCAGTGGTGGCATCTCGGTAAATGCGGAATACCCAATTGTCATTTTTCGGCGAATAATGCACGGACTTGAGCATTTTCGGACGCACTAAAGAGCATTGAGCCACAATACCCTCCAGAGATATCATTAGATTGAGATGATTTGCTCGCAGCGTCCTTGGATTGACATGGTGATCACCGAAAGAACCGCTGAAGCCAACCTTATACTCTTTGCCCTCAATGACATGCTTCTGATGGTCTCTAAGAGTAGTTATACGGTCGAGAAGGCCCTTGTTGAAGGCAGGAAGGAAATTGGTTGGCTGCTTGAGGAGACTAGTCAGGTGCGCCAAAAGCGTGTCAGAACGAGCTGGACGCGTCAAGCAGAGGAAGAGATAAGGCCAACTTGTCCGCAAGCTCCCGTCTATATGCTCTGAGGTCGTCGAGGTTGACGATGAGACGCGTTTGATCAAGATTGAGCATTCGCAGGATGTCATCCGAGTACGTGTAGTTCGGGTTTTCGAGAAATTCTTCATAGAAACGCGCTCTGTCCTTGAGGAGGGCATCATGTGGGGCCGGTTCATCGACGAAGGGGGCAGCCATTGTCGTCGTCGGAGTAAGGTCTGTGACATGCGAAACCCCGGAACGCGACGCGCTGGGACAAACGCGTTGCTATTTGGTCCATGACCGAAACCTCTCAGATCAGGCGGCTTGATGTCGCGACTCGCGCAGGCTGGGCGGCCATTGCCATTCTCGGAAGTTGACAACAACTCGTCGGTGAGTTGAACGTCTCAGCGTCAGATATTACGATAGTACGCGGTGTGAGGCTATCTTGTACGTCTGGGTCTGATGACGACTCCTTCATCACTAGTCGCAAGCAACGAACCATTACGCAACGGTTTGGAACTGGGGCATCACCAGAGTGGTCAGAGGGGAGTAATCGCTTTACTGTAGATCCTGCAGCTCCCATGCACCGGGCTAAGTCCGCTGGTTTCTCCCACACTTTGCAGGACCGCCAGGCAAACCCGTTCAGATTATGTGCCACGCCGTTTAGCGAGTGCACTTAGGACAGGTCGTTTCATTCGTTGCTCTACTGGCTGTGGGGAACCTACCATTCAACGGTCCCGGTCCGGGCTTACCACCAAGCTTCTATGAGCCCGGTGCCTTGTCGCAGAGCCGGTGGGAGCTCACGAACGGCTCTCAATAGGAGATACAGCTATCTCTCACACTCGTCAATAAGATCGTAGTCTCGGAGCCACTTCAATCACCGGCCACGGAGCCACGCCGGCGGATAATATTCGCGCTTGTTCACCTGGGCGCTGCGCTTGAGTCCTACTATCATTTCATGTTCAATTCTTCTCGACGTACGTTCTATCATCGTGTCCACGAATTAATACGTCCTCGCCTTCCATTCGGTGCCACGTTGAGACTCCGATCCCAGTGAGCAGTTGCTAGCAATCGCAGAGTTACCCTCTTCACTCTCCCGTCCCATTTCCATGCGGTGTTGTGGAGGCGAAGAATTGGCGAAGAAGGAAGAGCTTAGTGCTTCCCATTTGAATGATTACAGCGCCATATATTGGGAAGACGTACGGTCCAAAGGGTTCACTTGCACGTGCTAGGGAGCAACTATTCAACGCCACGGATCCCATATCGCGAAGGTTATTGTAGACCACCGATTGCGAGCGAACAAGTGGCAATATCGGCTCAGTCAGGGACCCGGATTCCCTGTGTCATGGATAAGCGATCGGCACCGAGGACAGAGGAGAGAGTCCTAACTGTATCCGATAAATAATTGTTTGTTCGGAGCAGGTAGGTCCCATTGCCAAGCGCCGGTGCTCTGAGGACCACAGCTTGTTCTCAATTGACTGGAGGTTTCTGTGTGCCATGTGCTTTGTTCTCGGCGCCTCTCGCACGGTGGAAATCGTTAAATGACGCAGGGGCGACTCAATCAGCCGTAACGGCGAGGTGACGGAACACATCACCCAAACAACGTTCAGAGCATGGCCCGAGTGATAACCCCTTCTTGTGCATAATTGGCATGCGTGGGTTCCTATGTGGTTCCCCCGCCTTCAATCCCAGGTGCTCTGTGTTTGTAATCGAGTGTCGTCGGTCCAACTTGGGATTCCCATTCACTCCACTCTTTGCCGCGGAGAAGGGCCGGCCGCCGTCACGCGATATAAAAAAGCTCTCGCCAGTCCAACCCCCTCAACCCGTTTCCACTCCCAGCGCGTCTATCGTCTACCCTTGCCCCTTTCGTGAGTGTCCCTTTGGTTTTATCTGTGTCCATGGATGCTGAGGGTCGTAATCCCTTGGAAAAGCGCTCGGAGTGATTTGGCTCAATCAACGTTTGGGACTCGTCTTCGACACACTCCAACCTGCTCCTCCTCATTCCAACTCTCGGAAATTCCACAACTGGAGCATGTCCTCTCTCTTTAAACTACCAGGGGAATTACTCTCCAACATCCTCGAGTACCTACTTCCCCAGGTGAACCGCACTGATCTGGACGAAGTGTATGTTCTAAAGGAGACCGGCCACCTTTTCGACGTCCGCGCGGCCTGTAGGGGACTTTGTGAGGTCGCAACCCCACTGGCATGGCGGCGCCTCCGCCTTCGCATCAGGGCTACCGATGTACAAGGTCGAGGGCATTTAACTTCAGCTCCCAACCCTCAGCTCCTCTCTTCTTTCGCCGCACCGGGAGTGAGAGGTTCCTATCCTTCCCGTGCTCAGGCTGGTCATCCCGTCCGCCCTCGTCCACTCGATCCCTATGTCCCTTTTATTCTCGATCACTGCGACCTCGCATCGCACACTCGATTCCTCATTCTCGATTTCCCTGAATGGGATTCCGACAATTACGCCCTTAGTCAATGTGCAGGGAGAATCGCAGGGTCCTTGAACTCTTTCAAGTCACTGCGCGTGTTATTTGTGCTTTCACCCGCGCTGTACGCCCCACCCACCTTCCTTTCCGCCTTTATGCGATTACCCCAGCGAGATCTTGCCCTGCATATTAGCCAGTGTCGCATCGATCCTACAGGGCTCCCACCGTCCATATCATCGGTTAAATACCTCCAATTTACAGAGTGCATCGGCACGTTCCCGGCCATCGCGCATGCGCACTCCCTCACACACCTGTGGCTCGAACGATGCCTGGGTGACAGTTCAGCCGCTTCCCAGCTGTCATGGCACTCCCTCATTTCTGTTCGCATATGTGACTGCCCCGATCAATTTTGGGTACCATTCTTCGCCGGCTTTTCCGTGAGTGTCCCTGCCTCACTCCTACCACGCCTCGAGCGGTTCAAATTCAGTACAATTGTTTCGGAGATGCGCGTGCAGTGTAATACTAAAGCTTACTCTTGCTTCTTCTTGACCCTTTCAGGCATTTCAACAAGCAGGAGAGATCGCGCCATTGACCGAATTGAGTGTCGGGAGTCTCCAGAACTTGCTCTCCCCAGAGCTTGTTTCCGACATTCTGGAAACTTTCAGGTGTCAGCAGCTGACTAGGCTTGATCTATTCGAAGTCGGGAACGATCCGCCACCTTCGCAGACCCTTAGCCTGGTCGCGTCCACCTTCCCTACACTCAAATCTCTTACTCTTTTGTCCGACGAGCACTTGGGCGGCTGGTCTGGCGACCTGGTGAGTTATACCCCATTTATATAATCCTCGTGCTCGCGGAGTGGAGAGGATCGCCCGGCGGGGTGAGACTGACCTCACATTCGCACGACAGAACGATTGCGTTCAAGCTCTTCAAAGCCTATCTTCACTCCGGTATCTTTGCTGGAATAACGTGCATGGATGGGAACCAAAGGCGGACCTCAGAGCTCTACCAACAGAATCCCAGGACCGCTGGTTACTCAACACTGTTGACAAAATCGCGATCCATCCTTCCAGTCTTCAAGAAATTAAGTTTGCTTCTACTTGGACAAGATTTTGCAAGTCCTGCATCATTACGTGGTCCCCGAAACCGTCCATAGAAATCGTTGAAGGATCTCTCGACTTTCTTAATTCAGATTGGCTAGTCAACCAGAAAATTTGATCATTTCATGTGACACTCTTTGTACATACTCTCCCAGATGATGGACAGTAGTCCTCGAACTGATTTAGATTAGGTGATCCGACGGTATTGTGGTTGACAAACTATTTATACATGCGTGTGTGTGCACTACAGAAGGACTGTACAGTGTGACTGGTCATCGAGGGTTTGCACCGACGGTGTCATCAAAGTATTTGCGGGCGGTGGTATTGAGTGGAGAACCAACAGCGCTCACAATCGACGCAGCGCCAGTTGGTGGTTTTGCTCTATGAGTATCTACTGCGTTAATAGGGACCTTGTATCTGTGACATTTTGAGTGCCGAGCCGCGAGCCACTACTTGGATGGATTACCTTTCTTCATCGCAGCCATAAGCCTTAGGGGTAAGTTTGATGACCGTGTGGAGAGGAATGTTGATGTACGGCAATTCATCTTGAGGCTGGTTGTGGAAATACGCGTATCTAGAGTAGGGATTAGGGCAACCGGACACCCGACGGCGGACGGCCTGACGTACAGGCATCGTAATATGGCCTGATGACCAATGATAAGAATGTTCTCCTGGCGTTCTAGTTCCATAATGATTGGCTCCAATCGGACGACTACATCACGATACGACTCGCCCCCTGAGCACGTCGTACAGCGGGTTGTGAGATACTGCAAGCGCTAAAATAAGGGCCACGGCACCTCTGTATCTGTAATTGAATTTATCGTCATCACGATTCGCAAAGTCCTCGGGATACGCTTCCTGGAACAGGAATTAGCCGGACAGAACCCACTGCCTGAGCATTCATCTCGCGGTTTCGATAAAAAAAGCGAGAGACTACCCAAGAGGGACGTTGGAGCCTGTACGGACCTCAATTTCTTCATATGTCATGCCATCGCAAACGCCGGCGTCCAATTCATCCAGGGATTTCCAGGTAAGCTTGGTGAACGGTAGATAATGTGCGGTCTGAATCGTTCTCTGGAGCGTAGAGGTCCAGACCGTGAGGTTCGTGTCTTCACCCAACTTCTCCCGTATCAGCCCTGGCAGAGCACGAGCGTATTGGAGCCCACGAGGTGACAATGGAGCATCTCCACCTATCTTCCCCTCGACGTTGTACATACTCTCGCCGTGCTACGCTCAAGGGGCCAAACGTCAGTCCTACTCAGTACCCCTTGCGGTGGAGCGGTGACTCACTCTTGAGAAGAAGATACTTCTCGGCTTCAGGTGTAAATTCATCAGGTAGAACGCAATTCGACTCTGCAAATATCCATGGATATTGCTAACCACAACCTGGCTGCCAACATTGATGATCTGTAGGTAACTGAGGTGGGGTTCGGTGATTGTTTCGTAAACGGCTTCGTATTGTTTTATACGATTGATGAAATCTCGCTCAGCAACTTCGCGCGACATATTCTTGTAGTCAGGATCGCCCGCGGAGACCTTCAGAGCGATATTGGAAGCGATGACCGCTGGATCATCACACACGGATTCGAGGAATATCAACACCAAACCAGGCTCCCTTGCAATACGTTGTTGAATCTTGGCCCTGCATCATTCATATTCATGAGGTTGGTACCTTGCCAAGGGTTCGTCCACGCGTACCTGCGCTTCTTGGTGCTATTCGTGGCGTCTACATACGCTGTAACGTCAACAACCATCCAGGCGATAGTGCCGGAATACTAGCCATGAATGGCGACATTTCCTCCCCTCCTCAGCCAGGAAATCAGCATTTCCAGACTTTCCTCTGCAAGCTGTTCACGTTTTTTCATAGCGTCCTCGTTTGTTCCTGAGAAGAACTGGGCCGTATGTGCTTCCTGATGACCAGTCCTGCTCCGCATCAGGGGTATTCGAGACGGTGACTAATTGTGTCCTACTGAGATGCATCTTGCATAGCCCTCGACCGTCTCAATTGTCCAACATTGAATACCTAACCAGGAACCCATGAGGACGACTGAAATAGACTAGAGATATGAAGAGACCTTGACGTCGTATTCGAGCCACTGCGATTGTCTGAATAAGTATTGACTCTGAATAGTCGTCGGTCGACTTGCCTGGAGATAGCGCGTCAGTTTATTGCTAAGATAGCTCTTTCCCCTTGCTGGCAGGCCGACCTAGAATGGAATGGATGATCGATCACTTCGTTATCAGAACTCTTCGGAGTAACTAAACTGACCATGGCCAGGACAATCTTTTCTTCTGTGTAGTCCGGTCGCGCAACTGTGCGAACGGGTCAACAGGGTGCTCCACCGACACAGTCTAGACCACATACCTTTATTTCCAATTCCCACGATCGCGGGTGGAGGGCTGGACGGCCTAGACGCTTTGCGACTCTGCAGTTGATCAAACCGACGCATCCTATGGCCACCCGGAACCGACAAATCAGACGCGATCTATGATAATTATAGCAACACAAACATGGGACCTCCTGCACCGAAGAACTGAGGCGCCGCCGCGGAGCCTGCGGACTTGGGAAGGGCGTCTTGTTTGGCGTCTCCTGCGGGTGCAGGAACTGGCGACCCTACACCGGTATTGGCATCCGGAGTCGGTGATTGGGTACGTATCACCATCTCATGCTCCCCGGGTCGTGGAGGCTCGCTGTCCTTCCTATGTCTAGCGAGTGCTGTATCGACTTTGTTGAGAAAATGAGCATCCTGTTCGCGATCGACACCAGGAGGTGGCTGCTGGTGTTCTGCATCCATCCTGTCTATCCGAAACCCCAAGTAGTAAAGTAATGGACGAAAAACTGCGACGGGAGGGCGCTCAAAATGTGTCCCACGATCTACCAGCCTCACTTACGGAAAGTCAACCACCCGACTGGAATCATGCACGACGTCTTGTTCTCTGAAACGGAGCTGCAAGCAACAACGAGTATATCTCCTTCCCAAGGCTTTCACTTTATCATCTCGGACCTCATCTCCCCCAACGCGGTTCAGAGCCCGCTCCAAGACCGCAACTGCGCGTTCTACATTTTGCACGGTCTCCCGTCGGACGTCTTTATAGACCCATACGAACTGCACCAAAGAGTCCAAGACCGGATTACGCCGAGTTTCGTGGGCATCTGGGGCGACACCGACCTAGAACTGCCGGTTGCAGCCGTGGACCCCGACCACGGCTCTTCCATCCTGTTTGGTCCTTTTTCTCCTGCTTCGGTGGCTACAACTGCACCTCCGGACCGTCTAGTGGACAAGAGCCAACCCAGGAGCGGTTCGGCGGAGATGTTGAAGATTGACTTTCCCCTCCATGCTAGATACCCGCTTCCCATGAACAGCACAGCGCCATCCAGCAGACGCACACATGCGGCGATCCATAACCCTGTACCTGCACTTGTCCACGTTTGCGAGCGACCCGCACACGAGGATCAACAGGGTGAGTCCGAACCAAGGGATCCAACGCCCGAAGGCACCCTCACAGTCCCGCCTCCCACTTCATTAACCCTAAACAACTCGCCTATCCACTTGCATATTGAAAGCGTATAGTCCGGCGTCTCGTGACTGACCGATTTTTTTGACCTCCAGAGCACAGTCACAGTGTGCAACAAATGGCAAAAGCCCTCCACGCGCTCACGGACTTTGCACCTTCATTCACCTCGCCCTTTGACACAAGCAGGTCGACCATCCACGTTTCGTACCCGTTCCAGGCTCTCCCGGCTCTCCCGGCAGAGGGGACCGCGACAGCGGAATCACTCACATCTAGCAACACAAACGCGCTGACGATCCACGTGCCCACGGGAGCTCTTGATCATCTTGCGTTTGTGCAACCGCTCACGCTACTCGCGATGGGCCTGTGCGCAGCCTACGTTGCGTGCACGGCGACCCGTGTTGCAACCTCTAAGGGTGTGTCCTCTGCGACACGCTCCCTGCAGGGCTATGAAAAACGGAAAGTGGAATGAGCTTCGGGACGGGCGAGCCATTGTTTTCTAGATCCTTCTCGCTCATCGCCGAAAGTCGGCTTGGCGGGGTGACCACTCCCTTCTTTTGGGTCACCGAGCTTCCCATATGAGCAGTGTGGAATCACCCGCTTTTGGAAAATGATGGAATTCTCAAGCCATCGACAGGACACCGGCGAAGACCCCGAGCATCGATCCCGCATACATATATGGGAGGGGGAAAGATAATGCTCGTCACATTAGAAAACAATAGAAACATGACGCGGAATCGCAAGAGAAACGAGACAAAGGAGGTTTGCCAGAAAAGACAAAACATTACATAGAATAACAAGAGCCGTTCATCACCCGTCAATCCACCGATCTCCATCGGGAACCGACTCGATCGCCGCGTCTCCCCTTCCCCCCTCTCCCTCCTGTGTTTCCCGACAGACGTCAAACGATCACACATTTTCGCTGCTTTATCTTCCCCCACTTGCCTTTCATGCTCTCCCTGAGGGCGAGGTTGAACACGTCCTTGACGGCCTTGCCCGTCTTAGCACTACACTCAATGTACTTTGCGCCGATCTCCTTTGCGACGGTGGCACCCTGTTCGGAGGAAACGGGCGTCTGGCCCTGTGCGGAGAGCATGCGTTTTGTGTGGTCGTCGGAACGCAGATCAATCTTCGTCCCCACCAGTAGAAGCGGAGTGCCCTCGCAGAAGTGCGCAACCTCAGGATGCCACTGTCCAGGCCAGAATAAGGGGGACAGCCCCCAGAGAGTGTGATTACGCGAGTTCGTTTAATGTGATTTCGTGTCAGTGTCAGTGACAGGAGAGAGACAGAAAGAGGGAGAGAAGCAGGCCAGTGCAGTGTGATCGAGGGACGGGGAGATGAAGAGGTCGGCGTATTTGTGAAGGGATTGAAGATGGGCGGTTAGCATATCGATGGCAGAGTATAGAGATGGTGAAGGGGTATTGGTGTGAGTGTGATGGAGAGTGTAGGGGATAGGAAGGAGGGAGGCTGACCTTGTCTGTTACGTTGGCTAAGGATGTAGGAAAGTCGACGGAGAATACGATAAGAATAACATCTGATTCAGGGTAACTGAGTGGTCGTAGTCGGTCATACTCCTCTTGGCCTGCAGTGTCCCAGAGGGCGAGTTCGACCTCCTTGCCCTCGAAGGCGACCTGGGTGACATAGTTTTCGAATACAGTTGGTATGTATGCCTGGAAGAGAACGAAATGAGCATCGAGGGCAGGTGTACGGGACGGGCTGGGCGAGCAAATGGATACGAGTGGGTTGTAGAGGGGAATGATGTGACGTGGCAGATGGAGACCAAGGGGGATTGATACCTCTGGAAAGCGGTTCTCCGCATATACGATGAGGAGGCAAGTCTTTCCGCAACCACCGTCTCCTACCTTGAAGCGATGTCGAAGTGGAGGTCAGGAGAGGCTGGGTCAGATTGACGGGTCGGGGTATTGGGGTATTGGACGTGGGACGTACGACGACGAGTTTCTTCTTGAGGTCTGGCCTGCGGTGGTGCTGCTGGCGGGATGTGGAAGCGCCATGCTGGTTGTAGCCGCCGCCGTCGAGCGAGTAGGACGCACGGGTGGCGGACATTTAACTGGATTTTACAAGACCCAAACACGCCGCGTTCCGTAGAGAGTGAGTGAGAAAACTGAAAACTGGCGTCGACGACTGACAGGGATGACCAACAACAGCTGCTTTGTCTCGACTTCAGCCCAACAATTTGTGGCGAATAATATTTAATATCAATATTAATATTAACTAACTAACTTTTAATTAACTAACTTTTAGTAATTAACTTATAATAATTTAACTTAGGAGATTGTCGTTGTACGACGTGCGGATTATCGCGGGAATATTACCCGTCTGACACCCTGGGGTCTTGGTTCGACAGACAGCAAGTCACAAGTCAGCTACCGCAGCACGTCTCTTGTCTTGTCTCTTGTTCCCCTCCGCTCCTCCAACCCTTGCGCTGCGCACCTTCTGTGAGCTCGTGTTCCGGCTAGCGTACCTTCTCGCAATTTATCGTATATGGTGTACTGAGTGTCCTTCTCTGCCTCGCAGCTGCTGTGCTTCGTCGCTCCGTCGCTCCCTCCGTCTGTCTTGTCGACGACTCTTCAGTCTTTTCTCCTCGAGCATCAAAGCTCCCAGTCTCTCTCTCAGACTCCCACTCTCTAGACTCTTAGCTCGTCGTCGACAATAGCCATGTTCTCTCCCAAGTCGATCGTCGCCCTCGTCCTCGCCGCCAACGTCGTCCTCAGCGTCCCAACTTGGCGCAGGAACAATTTCCCAAGTCACAGCGAGTGGAAGTCCAAGAACCTCGAGGTCTGTCGTCGTCCTTGACGCTTTTTTCCATGCCATCGTTCACGGATGAAATTCCTTACCCTCGATGCCGCATCTTACAGAGCTACTACAAGTTCAAGATCCGCTATCGGCATCTTGGCTGCTCGGAAGTCGAGGGCACTGACTTTTACAACCAATGCTGCGTTCCTCTGCCCAAAGGCGAGGCCCCTACCGAGCAGTGCACCCCCTCCTCATGCTCGGCTTACACTCCGGTAAGTGTCGGGGTCTACTCTCCTCGCTCTGCGCGCCTGCGGCCATCCCGATGCTGGGCTCCTCGCCCTCTTCCGCCACAGCTCCGACGACTGCTGCCGACGACGGTGGCTGCTACGGTGATTACATAGGGTCTATGATCCTGAAACCACCTCGGCCGTCCGGGCTTTTTTTTTGCCCTCGCTTGAGTGCCACAATGACACTTTCCTTCAATAGGTGCCACAGGTGCCAACGGCCACTGAAGCCCCGGCCCCTGCTCCTACCGAGACCCACGACGGTAGTGATTACGGTGGAAACGGTGGAAACGACGGCGAAGACGATTGCGAAGACGATGATGAGACTGGTGATGACAGCAACCTCCCCTACTGCGACGAAGTCGACGGGGATTATGAACCGGTCACCCCCACCTCTGGCTACCCCCAGGAGCCGACCACTGCAGCTCCCGCTCCCGAGGAGACCGCACCCACGGAACCTGAGCCTGAGCCGACCACGACCACGGAACCTGCAGCTCCAGCTCCCGAGGAGACCACACCAACGGAACCTGAGCCTGAGCCGACCACAACGGAACCTGAACCGACTCCCGCTGCCCCAGACAACAACAATAACGGCGGTGGCGGCGAAGTCAATACGGGTGGATTTGCTACCTTCTATGAACAGGACGGCAGCGAAGGTGCATGTGGCGGCTTCCACGGCGACAACGAGTACATCGGTGCCATGGACGAGAGGCGCTACGGAGTTGTGAGTGGACGCGCGTCGTTCTCGCGTTTCGTTTTTGCGTTTTTGCGTGTAGTTGACCCCTGGTTCGTAGGACTCAGTCCGCTCTAGCGAATGTGGCCGTCGGGTGCGCATCACCAACGACAACAATGGCAAGTCGGTAGAGATTGTCATAGTGTAGGTTACCGTCCCTCCACATCCATGAATGGGTCTAACGTTGCCTTGCAGGGATGACTGCCCCACCTGCGAAAACGCAAACTCCATCGATCTCTCTCCGACGGCATTCGAGCAGATTGCTACCCGAGAGGAAGGCATGGTCCCTATCTCCTGGGTTTACCTCTCGTAAACCCCTCCGGCATTACCGGCACGTCCAACACGATACCATTGATGCCAAAAAAAAAGAAAAGAAATCACATAAACCAAAAATACACCCCAGTATACCTCCATCACGACGTGAACGATCGAACAGGTTCGGCGCTCGCGCTGTGGCCGTACGTCGACCGTACAACCCGTCTCCAACTCTCTTGTCAATCCTCTTGAACTCCACTCTGCCCGTTCCTCATAGTCGCTTGCCGACAATGTCAGGAGTCGATCCACTCCTCGAACGACTGGTTTCCCGACGCGTGCATCGATTCCTCGGTTTGCTGCTGCTACTTGTGCATCACATACTCCGATTATTGAATTCCTGGACGAGTCGTCTCTCCACTGGTGCGAATGCTTGTCGGACGTGCTGCCACTGCAAATTGTCTTTTTTCGCCCATCCCGTTCGCTCTTCCACACTGCCCTGCACATGCACGTTATCCACTATTCTTGACAAACGTAGAGGGTAGTGGAATTGCAGTCCATGTTATCCAATGAAACCCTTGTCCCCCGCTGTGAGTGCGTCATTGCCAAAGGTAAGGTGGTCACCAATCAATAAAGCAAACGCTGGTTCAAGAGAAACGCATTTAGACACGAGCCATTTCAGTAGAAAGCTGCATTGGCACATAGTTAGCTTTGTGCTTCAGGGTCTGATCATGCCTTGCAGCCTTAAACCCCTACACAGCCACGTTTTCTTAATAAGGCGTATGTCCAAAAGCATCACACACGGCATCCGGGGAAAACAACAGTGGATTAACATCAAGTTCACCTCCAACAACGAAAGTATTGAAAACATCTTCACAATCTCGAACCTTCCCGTCAATCTCTGAATGGAATAGAACGTGATCAGACACCAAACGAAGGAGTCCCAGGCATCAAGCTATCAAGCACGAGGCCCCTAAGCTTCCTTGTAGTTCTCGAGAACAGCGAGGGCTTCGCTAATCTTGAGGTCCAAGGCAGCGACATCGTCGAGGAGGGAGAGCAACTCGGTGATGTCCATCTCGAGCAACATGCCAGTAATCTTGCCAGCGAGGTCGGGATATTGCCTGCAAAATTGGAATGAGTAAAAGCCTGTGTGATTGACGAATCCGACTCACTCAAAAACACGAACGTAGATGTGCTCGCCAATCATCTGCTTCTGCTGCTCGGGTGGATGACTGAGCAAACCGGGGATCTGGATCGCCTGCTTAGGGGCAGCCGCCGTTCCTGTAGCTGGAGGAAGAGGCGCACGGCTAGCTGCGCTTGGTGTACCACCAGCAGCCGGAGCAGTGGCAGTGGGGGCACGAGCCACAGGATTGGCACCGTTTGCAGCATTAGGGGCATTGCCGCGGGGAGGACCAGGTGGACCGCGAGGAGGGGCGCCTCCAGGATAGCCGGGCATGGTATAGCCTTGAGGACTACCGTAGCCTGGCACGGGCGGCACACCAGGGACTTGGGGGCCACGATACCCGCTACGACCCATCATGTTTGGTGCGAAACCGTAATTACCACGGCCAGCACCTTGAGGAGGATAGCCAGCACCGGGCGGGAAGTACATCGGAGCATTCAAGTAACCATTGGAGATGCCGGCAGCGGCAGCCTGCTGCATCCGGGTTTGGTTGCGGTGGGCGATCAAGTTCTCGAGCTGCTGGCGACGAACGTCACGGCGTTGGGCAAGCGAGACGTACAGGGGCTTGTTGCCAATCATCTTGTTGTTCATCTCAGCGACCGCCTTGGTGGCCTCGTCGGGACTAGAATAGCAAACGAAGCCGAAGCCCTTGGAGTGGCTCTTGTCGTCGCGCATGATCTTGGCACTGGTAATTGTACCGAAAGGCTCAAACTCGGCGCGAAGTCTGTCGTCGTCCATATCGTCATCGATGTTCTTGACGTAAAGGTTCACACCTTGCCACTTGGAGAGTTTCTCCATTTTAGCAGCCTCGAAGGAGCGGCGGAGCTCCTCCTCGCGTTCCTGCTTCTTCTGAGCACGGGCGACGAAGAGTTTCTTGCCATTGATCTCCTTGTCGTGGAGAGCTTCGACGGCCCTCGCCGCTTGATCGTGGGTTTCGAAGTTGACGAAACCGAAACCTTTATTCTTGCCCTCATCGTCGGTCTGGATGACAGCGGAGGTGATCATGCCGTACGGCTCAAACATCTTCTCGAAATCTTCGTAAGTGACTTCGGTGTCAAGGTTCTTGACGTAGAGATTGGTGTACTGAGAACGAATCTCCTCGAGCTTGGACTGCCTCTCCTGTGCTAAAGGTCAGAATGACGTCAATGATAACGACGACGATAGTGTCAACCTTCTTGGGGATGTGATGACCAACGAAGACCTTCTTGTCGTTGAGGAGCATGCCATTGACCGCCTTGATGGCGTTCTCAGCAGCCTCAGCGGTCTCGTAGTGGACGAAGCCGTAACCCTTGGAGTTGCCCTGCTCATCGACGGCGACTTTGCAGGAGAGAACATTACCAAACGCGACGAACGTATCGTGGAGCGCCTGTAAACAGGGAGAATAGCAAAAGATGAGGACTAAGGTGTGGGTTGGTCATGGGCCAAATTACATACCTTATTGTCAATGGCTTCATCCAAGTTCTTGATGAAGATATTACCCTGACCCGTTTTGCGGAGCGCTGGATCGCGCTGGGACCACATGATGCGGCTATAAGGGCATGACAACATAAGGAGCTGGGCCGCGAGAACAAGGGCGGAACCAATCGTACCATGGGTGGCCTTTGATAAGAGAATAATTGAGCTGCTCCAAGGCCCTCTCGCCTGAGACACGAACATGGAAATTAGACACGCTTTGGGAATAACTTGGGGAGACCCACCATCGGCAGCGTTGAGATAATTGACATAAGCGTATCCGAGGGAGCGACGGGTGACCGCATCACGGCAGACACGAATGCTGTATGCGACATAAAGGGGGACCAGAAAAGGCGCTGCGGTTAGCGCGGAGACTGGATGAACGTGGACATAGCACATACCTCGCAACAGGACCGATCATGTTGAAAATCTCGAAGAGGATGGCCTCAGTGACGGTGGGGTCGAGCTCACCCACATACAGCGAAGCATTTGCGTTGGCGGCGGGGAGAGGTGGCTTATAGGGACCCACAGACATCGGAGGAGGAGCTGGCTTATCGACAGGAGCCTGGACGAGACCGTCGACGGGAGGGAGGACTTCGGGAGCGGACATGCTATACGGATTTTCTGGGGATTGGGCGAGTCGTTACTGGAATTTGTTTTCTGAGTTTGGTAGGTGAATAAAAGAATCCAACAAGTCGAATTCCAATGGTTTTAGGGCTTTTCCTGTTTTTTTGGTTTAGGAGAAGTCGTCGTAGGTGGATAACCTTGGGGGGGCTTTGTTGCGAGTGGCAAGATTAAAAAGGGGGGACCGTCTCCTAAAGGGGCTGAAACACACAGAATAGGAGTACATTTGAATATAACATATAGGCTACTACCCCTATTGGACAAGGAGTGGTCAACCTCGGGAGAAATAACTCTTCGCGCCGTTAGCGGCCAGCTCGCCCTTTGCCTTCTCTAGAGTGTGTCCGGCGTCATGGTGGTGTTTCCATATCTAGGACAGAGGTGAGCTTGTGTTCGCAGGCTGGCCGATCCGCACTCACTGCCCGATAGTACCATGCATTGCCCACTCCTTGCAGAGTCCACCCGACGGTCGCAATCGTACCAAGCACCGCACCAACGATTGCACCATGCTGGAAAGCGATGATCGTGCTGATAAGACCCGCACTCCCCGTCCCAGGGATGCCGATGATCATGTAAATGGAAAACAACACGTGCCAGCCACAGAAGAAGAAGTAGATGTCTACCAAAGGTCAGTAGCAGATTAGGACGAAGCAGTGAGCGCGCTGACAATAGTACAGAGATTGTTCCTGGAGATAAAGTTAGCGCAGCTTGCGCGTCAGGAATAATCGACGCACCTTCATGTACGCATTGTAAATCGGCCTGGAGAACGAGTGAGCTACTGCGTGAATACATGAGATGCGCGCATACCTATACCATAACAAGAAGGACAGCAGACCGATAATAGGGAGATATCTAATCTGTAGGTCAGCTTGCGGATTTGGATCGCGCAGCAACCTCCACGTACGTGATGGCACCACTCAAATCCCTAACACCGTCTCCCTGTCCGGAAACAACAAGTACGATGCATGCGACCAAGTTGATTATGAGCGTGGCAGCGAGAACGAGCCACAACTGGAAAAGCCTTGTCATAAGCGGGCGCGAGGGTTCGGGAATTTCATCGGGTATCGAATGGAAGATGAGAGGGAAGAAAGGGGGAAAGTTGTTGCGGCCATGTTTGCGAATATGTTCAGCTCTATCATTGAGAGAACGCTCTCTCGCCTCGAGCTCTTGTTCGCGCCGTTCTAAGTCAGCAGCCCGCTGCTGGGCTACATATACAGTTTATTGAACACCGATTCCGTGTGCAGGCAGCGCAGAGAGACTCACCTTGGGCCTGTTGATGGAAGCTCGACGTGGGCGTTGAGGCATCATCAAACGGGTTGTGATCCGCAAATGGATTTTCATTCACTCGGCCTAATAATATCATGCTTCAGTCGATCCGCCTTGCAAGCTTGAGCAAGGCCACGAACTCATTTTGGAGTGGTGACGTTGAGAAGCGACGGATTCCAAGACGCTGAGCGGTGCAACGCAAAGTCCGCAAACACAAAAAATACACGGTATAAAGGTAAAAATACAGACACAGGAATAAGACTATATGAAGCCCTGTATGGAGTGGATTAGCACTGTTCGGGTGCTCTGACCATGCCATTGCCTCGGGCCACTAGCGGTCACTAGGAACTGCTGTCGTACGTCGATCACTACATGAGTATATTAGAAAAGGTGCGATTGGTTGTTGGCGCTCTTGTCGCACTCACGTATTTGGGACACTACGCCGCCGTGATGCCCAGGAATGAGCTTGAACGGAGGGAGTCCTCTTTTCGCAGCCTTCTCCTCCGGGGTCTCCCAGACGTTCCAGAGACGAAGATTGTCCTCCGAGGCACTGTGAAATGATGAGCGGCGCTCAAGAAATAGTTCTGCAGTACCCACCAAACTAAATGCCGACCATCTGGGAACGCCGCCAAGGCTGTAACGGTTTTTGAGTCACTGGGGTTGGTCAGTGTTCTGAGTAGTCTCGGACCACTGTGGGTCTTCCCAGATTGCCGGACATCGAAGATGTCAATCGTCGCATTTCTTCGACCAACTATAATCTCGTTGCCAGTGTGGGACCAGCATGCCTACCCACCAGTTAGGCTACTCTAATAGCCAAAGATTTCAATGCACACTTACTGCGAGGCACCACGGGGGGGCCCGGTCATTCTCCAATCTGCCGACCTTTCCCGGTTCTCGTCGGTCCCAAAGCAATATGCTCCCGTCGAACGTAGCGGTCATCAGAACGTCTTTTGAAAAGTCTGCATACTTGGCAGCATCGAGGAGCAGGGCACCATGCTTCCTCGGATTGACCATGGGTGGAGGAGGTGCGAAGGCGGTTCGTAGGCCTTCCAGTGATGCAGATTGACCGGGTAGACTGAGACCTTGCAAGGGGGTCTCCGGTTGTGTTGCGGTTGCTGTAGGAGCCCTAGATGAAGGACCAGAGTCACCCGTTCCCTCTGCGTCGTCGAACAATGGGTCGTAATCGCTCTTCGTGTCCATCGGTGAGCCAATGGGACTACTGGAGACACCGTTTGGGGCCAAGGGTCCCCCATTCATCGCCGTTTGCTGGGGATCCTCCCCAACCGCCGTCTTCTGGCTATCATCTTGAAAGTTGACAGCAGCGAGGGCTTCCCATGGGGCGGAAGGTGGGTTGAACGGTCGAGGACCGAGTGCGGTTATTTGACCGTTGGGGTGATTGAATGTTCGCGTCACTTGTCCGGTGTTTAGGTCCCAGTGCTGCAAGCGGTAAGAGAGAACACCCGTCCGAGTGAGTGACTGCATACCAAGACATGGTTATCATGACTACCGCTATAGAACCCCATCTCATCTGGCTGCAACGCGAGTGTGGTGACTACTGCTTTGTGGTGATTGAAAACATGGTGAATGAGTCCCGGTTCATGCCGAACCGTATAGAGGTGTATTTCTCCATCCTAGACATTTACGAGTCAGATTAGAAAAATACGGTATAAGACCACCTACCAGGTTCCCAGACAGTGCCCAAAGCGCGTCTGAGTGGCAAGCCATGGCAGAGACGGGAGACAGCATTCCGTTCTCCACAACCTCGGACGTACCCGCAGGCCACCAGCACCTCAGTATTCCCGCCCTCATCATACTATCGCCCAATCCACAATGCGCTCGTTGGGCGGCCGTAAGGAACGTCCTCCCATTGACTGCACCGTACACGTCGTAATTTCGCACATAACCATCGTCTGACCCTGTGAGAAGATGCGTCATGCAAAAGGACGCAGCGAGGGCATTGGTAGGGCAAGAGTGCGGGATGGCGCAGATTGGGTCAACCATGTACGACTTGTGTGGCGGTGGCGGAACGCGCAGGAGAACTTTCCGCCTGGATGCTGGTGACTCAGAGCGTCTTGTTGCCCCAGGTGTTGTCGAGCGCGCTATGTCGCCTAGTCAGAATATGGCACTCTCTACCCTGTTGAACATGGGCACGTACATGAGGGACGAGAGGGTAATCCAGCAGGCCGTGGAGACGCGCTCACACGCGAAGCAGGGGTCGGTTCGACTTCCTCTGCGTCCTCCATGGTTTCCTCTTGCGAGCTCTCCCCTAAGACTTGAAGTCAATGCAACTGATACACGAAAGCGCGTCGACCGACCGTCACTCTCAGACTCTCCACCTTCTTCTTCCTCGTCTACTTCAGTAGCAGCATCCTCTTCCTCCTCCTCTTCGTCATCCTCTCCTTCCGCATCCTCTGCTTCACCCTCCGCATCTTCTTCTTCCTCTTCTTCGTCGCCCTCAGCGTCGTGCCCCATATCCTCATCCACTATGTCGTCCTCTTGTTCATTTGTGTCGTCAATTTCGATGGCATCCTCTTCATCACTCATGGTGGCGGAAGTCAACTTGTGAACGTCGATTCTGAGAAAGAAAGTATTCGAGTTTTGGGTTGTAGAAACATTAGTCATTCTCTGGATCAAGTGTGTACCACTATAGATCGGATATGTGCAAGTCACAGTCGACCAGGGTCCATTGCAAAGTTACATGAAGTACACCCTCCGCGTAAAATAAATCATAAACAGTAGAGTTTCCGCATAAGTTTGTAAATTAAAAAGTCCCTCATCCAACCACCCAACTCAAGAAAGCCGTTCTCCCCGAAGGACGACATCCGTCCACTTGACGATCCCGCGTCTAATGGACCTTGCACCCTCTGGCTCTACGTACTCCTTTGCTGCTCGCGCGACTACCCCTTCCCAATTTGCGACCTTGTGCAGTTGCTCCACCCTGGCGTTTGTGAGGTTGCGTTTGAGTCCCGATAATGCTTGAGAGGATATGGCCAAACGCTCCTCTTCAGTGAATGTTACAAAGGGGATGACAACGGAGACTCTGGCCAATAAGGATGCCTGCAGTTGCAACAAGGCAGTAATTAGGGTCACGAGGAGGGGAAAGGTGATTACCACTCACCCCGAGCTCGTCCCCAAGCTGAAGACGCGCAATTAGCCGCAGGTTTTCAAACCACTCTTGGGTTCGGGAACCTTCCCGACTGTGCTTGACAATGTCTTGACTCGCGACGTTGGAGGTGCATATCCAGACAATTTTAGATATGTCCACACTTCGCGAGGGGTGTCCAGAGATCCCTTGGACGCGTCCAGTCTCCCACGGAACTAATAAGGCTTGAAGATATGCCTTGTTGTGCACCTTTTCGAGCTCCTGCGACAGGGTGAGAAGGAGTGAAAATACCTCGAGTGACAGCTTACATCTACAACGATTACTCCAGGATTGCCATCGAAGGCTGTGAGATACTCGCGCAAAGAGCTGAATTGTGCGGCCTGCTAGTGTCATCAGAGTTTACTCTCACAAGGCCTGTTCTGGAACGTACCTCTTCAGGCCGGCTGGAAACAGTTTCCCAGAACTCCTTTTGACTGCGCACGAGAGTCATATTGATGCTGTAACATGTCGTTCCGAGTAAGCCGCCAACTAGAGGACCCTCTTAGTATCTTCAACGGATATATTCCAAATTCTTACTCACTTCTGGTCGCTAAATGCGTCTTTCCATGCCCCGATGGTCCGGTGAGGAGAGCGACGAATGGTAGCTCAGTTTCATCGTCCGCCAGGTACTTCGCAAGCCTCAGGTGAGCCCTGTAGCTCCTCACCAGCTCCTGAACGCCGTGTTCCTGTCCAACGATGACAAACCTCGCCCTAGCGAGCGGGGCCTCCTCCATTGTGTCTTGATTTTTGACTTCCTCTGGTATAACCGGAGATTTCGCGGCTTTGTCAAGGAAGTACTTGACATAAGCATTCCTTTCATTCTTCACAGCGGATGGATCGGCGCCATAACTGAGGAGGGTAGTAACGATCTCCTCTTTTTTACTCAGGTCACCTTCATTCCCATTTTTCAGGTTCTCCACAGCAAATTTGAGCGCGTGCATATCCTCCGGCCCGACAGTCTCGTTTGCGTCCGCTTCACCGGTCTGTAAGAGTCGGGCGACTTCCTCTGGCTGGGAGGCAGCGATGGCAAAGAAAAGGCGGGGGTGTTTGACAGAGTTTTGTACGGAGGGATCGGCAGAATGGAAGGAAAATACAGAAGGTGAGCGAGAGTATATCGAGCGAGGTGCTTGCGAGGGTGCACTCGGGCCCGGAACTGGACTTGCTAAAGGTTGGAGGGGAGATGGGATACGTGAGTCGCTTCTCAAAGATGCTATCGAGTGTGAACGAGAAGTTGGCCCCCACGTTCGAACTACACCCGGAGTTATGGGTGGGACAGGCGGCACACGTGGCATATCTGGAGTAGGTGGTACACTCAGCTGCAGAAGCGTCACCAATCGTTAGCTAATACGTAGGGGAGGTTACTCACATTTGTGGAATTCGTCTCGTTCCGCCCATGCACACGGAATTGGAAGACCGACGAGCCCCTCGAACTAGGTGGGACGATAGACCCACTAAAGGCCGAAGATGCGATGGACGGACGTCGAGACCAAAGCGGTTCCCAACTTGCTAGGTTCAGACTCGGGGCGCGAGCGGACAGCGGTGGATATGGCTCCTCAACCAACTGTGACGCAAGAGGTTGGTGAGGTGCTTCGTTTGCTAACGTGGGGTCCACTGGCGGCAACATATACACCGGGTGGTAGAAGGGCGAGGGAGGACAGTTGGCAAGCGGGGCTGAAGGGAATGCATATGCCGAAGGCGTAAATGGAGAAGGCGAGGGGACAATATTCTCAGGAAGAGGTGGGACTGGAGGTATTTCCGCGTAGAGACTCTCTTGTGGAGGGTGGAAAATAGGGCCATAGTCGACCACCGCTGCTGCAAGAGGGCGGGTTGATCTTCTCGATGTCCTAGACCTCTCTCCACTGAACGTGGCGGACCCACGGCGAGATTCGACAGCGGATAGCGGAGTTGGGGGCTGCGTCTGAGGCTGCGTCTGGGCCCGTGTCTGAGGTTGCGACTATGACAGAGGGTAGGGCTGACGTACCTGCTGGGGTACTTGCGGTGGATAGAAAATCAGCGGACCACGCCCGCCAGGAAAGACGCGAGACTATCAAGACCATTAGTTAATTCTCTGCCAGAGACTGAATGTACTTGACACGTTACCAAACGTAAAGGCTTGAGCCAAGGTGGGGACTTTATATCAACTTCGACAGGAAGTTGCGCAATAACTTCTTGTTCCTCTGGCGCAGCAACCCGACCCATACTCGGCTCTTCCAGAGCCTCATACACCAGAGGCGGCTCACTCCTTAATATAGTGGATATCAAGTACCTTGGCTCCTGTTCCTGTATCGCGTTGTTTCTAGCTACTCCATCTTGAGGGGGGGCAGGTTCCCCAGCGCCCCGCATACGCACTACCTCCGGCTCACTCCCATACGCACTTTCGGCAGCGGGCTGGATCGAACCGCTAGGAGAGGGCGTCCCTGGCTCCCTGAGATACTTGACTCTCTCCCTCAGCTCCTTCGTGACCAACGTGAATGCCTTGTGGAACCGCTGCCGCGCTTGAAAGGGCGACTCTTCTGCGTTTGGACTGGGGGGTTCGAGCGTCAGCGGTACGGTGGTGATGAACCGCGTGAGTGGGTCGTGGTCCGAGTCGGTAAGCGAATGTGTTGGGGAAATGGTAGCATCGAAGGAGTCGCATTGTTCGTGTGTGGAGATGCGTAAGGGTTTGATAAATGCTTGTTCTCGTTCCGGTTCAGGGGCTGGCCACGAAGCGCGAGAGTCGGAATCGGAGTCTTCTGTACTGACAGAAACCCTGTCCGATCTTCCTTTGCTTATCCGGTTTGCAATGAGGGAAGAAGCCTTTGGGAGAGCCTGGGGAAGCAAAGCAAATCAGGATTCAAAGGCGAGCAACGAAAAGCGAAAGCACTCACCAATTGAAACTCGCCCCCTAACGGAGGCTGCGTGTTCACAATCTCAAGTTCCTGGTACTCCGATCTCGGATCACCCAGGTCTTCAGAGAGGAGCGACGTGCGGCGGGAAGATGCTCCATCCGAATCATCCGACCAGTCACGCGTACGAGTATTATTATACTGAACGTCCTGGGTATCTAGTCGGGGTATAGATGGCGGTGGTGATGGCGAGTCTGCCACCGTCGAAAGTGTAGTGGGGGCCTGCGAACGGCGGCGCTGCTTTACAGATATAGCAGAGGCGCGAAAGGCATCGAGATTAAAGAGAGTGGTTTGGTAGTCTGTGTCGCTGAAAAGCATAGACATTCGTCGCTCTTCGAGTTCGTCTTCTTCATCCTCGGGTTCAGCGCTGTTAGTGGTGTCTACGAGTGTATCATCGTTTAGACTGTCTCCGCTGGACACGTTGGGTAGGTCCAACGACAAAGGCCGCCCGCGCACCGTCCCGGTTTCCGTGTGCGAGGGTGAAGATCCCGAACTCAACGAGTGGCATTCGACGGACGGAAGGGCATAAGAGCTCCGTTTAGACCAGTTAATCGTGCCGTCCTCATCTTCGTCTTCATCCTCCTCCTCGTCGTTGTCGCTGTCGACACAGTTCGGCGGGTTGTCAGGGTATAGTCCAAAGGACCCGCGCGTTGTCCATACTTTGCTCGTCTTCCTTGGTGCATCATCGAGCAAGGTAATGGAGCTCCTGACTACGTGCTGAAAGTTGCAAGCAGCCGCGAAGAGACAACGTCCCGAGCTATAAAATGGACACGGTCGGGCTGTCGGAGCGGAGGGTTGTCAGCCCATCGCTTCCTCCTTCATTACCTCCACGCACTTCGTATCTTCCATGGCGGATCTGGAACAGGCATCACAACCTCCCTGCTCGCCAACCACCCTCTCGACGGCTGAAGAGTCCAAGATATGTTTGGTTCACCCAACACGCTTCATTCACTTGGGCCTGATGCCGCATGGTTTGGAACAGCAATGCATTCATTCGCTAGTTACTCGTACTGGCAACCCACCACCCCCAGTTCCCCGGTTCGAAGCCTTTCAAAACTACTTCTACCCGAAAATCACGTCAATCACGTCCCGCTTCACTTTTTGCTTCCTATCCCTTGGCTTGGCGGTAGTTATCATTGGCGTTGGCATCGGAGTGTCCTCCTTTCGCGGCGCGGGAGGTCCCATACGAATGACTGGAGCATCAAGGTCGAGGACTATCAGGTCTTCCATTTCATATGTCGGTGGTGTGTCAGTCGCTTGGGAAATGTTCTCCGCCCTTGGCCCAGACATGAGAGGCTTGGCTGTGGTTTCTGCTCTCAACGGCTGGAGACGTCGGATTGTATTCCCCAAATCTTCACCAGAGAGTAGCCTCACAGCTTCTGTTGACTGTGGAACATCATTCTCTGCGTCCAAAGGCAAAGGAGGTGGGAGTTTGCAATGACAAGTATTGTGTCTGGGCTGGATACTCTGCAAGGTGAGGTGGAAGGCGATCAAGAGAAGCGCATAATACGTACATTAATCCCTGAATAGAGCCGATGTACTACTCTCCATGCCTCGCGAATTGCATCGTCTAACTCGAAGAGTAACAATCGTAGGCGAGAGACTGCGGCGATGAGGGCCATTGTATAAGGGAGGAACGAAGTTGTATGTGAGAATTGCGTAAAAGTTCTAAGTTGTGGATGAGGCTCTGTTCTTCTAACAGCGATGATACTGACATGCAAGCTCGCGCATATACCTCGATCGCCTGCTGCACTGAGTCAAACAATAATTGACCTAAAGAGTACGTACTTTGGAGTACAGCAGACACAGCTGGCGAATATCGTCCAAAGCCGCCTTGAGTCGTTTCGCGGACGGTACCTGCGTCCATGGCGCGGCCTTCCTAGACCAGTGTGTGGCTTGGGTTTTCTCCCGTAAGTCTCATAAGGAATAGCTCACATATTAACAGTTTGGTTCGCAGCTTCCGTCTGATAAAATATCCCACGGAGAGGTTCGATGACATTTTTTGGATCGAGCCGCTCGATGCGCTCGACGACGCGTTTGCACTCGACAACGCGTCTCCAGAACGTCGTATTTCTGTACTGGTTGTTACCCTTGTAGTGGAGACGGGAGAGGATCCGTGCTTCTGTCGTGTGCACTGCAAGGGCCTTTGTGAGGCGTCTGGAGGTTGTGCGGAGCACCTTGAGGGCGTCGTCGACAAGCGAGGTGAGCGTGTGGTCGAGTGTGCTACGCTGTGTGACAAAGGCTATTGCAGCAGCCATGACGCAGACATCGATGTCGTGGAAGAAAGAGAAGTCAAAGTTGAACCTCCTCTTCGTCGACGATGGGCATCAAGCTAATTTGGGCGTCGACAGTGTCTGTGCTCTTCAGAATCGCTGTCTGCGCCTATCTACGACTAGCTCCTTTCCACAAGGCTCTCGGGCCCGTCATAGTTGTGACGCTTGTGCTATACTACCTAGCGCTCTTCTTCCAGGACGCGTCTCATGCTGCAATCACAGAGAAAGTACCAGTGATCAAGGGAGAAATTTTGGATGTAAAAATAACAGAGGATTCAAACGGAATTCATGGAAAAGGCAAGAACATTTCAGCGGAGGTGGTGATTGCCGCACCCGTCGACTCGCAGCCATCAGTACGCATCATCATTACTCACTCGCGTATCTCTGCTAACCTCTGTGAAGCTCTTTGCCCAATTTGTTACACTTGCACTCTCTCTCCCGACACGCTCCAGAACGCTCTCACTTGCGTCAGTCGCTATCAACACCCTCCTCATCGCATTCTGCATCGACTTTACCTACGCACCCTACCTCAAGGTTTATGACCCCACACTCACACGCGTAGGCGCAGTCGACTCGTCGAGCGCGAAGATTGTTGTCCGTTACCCGTCCCTTGAAGAGCAGCACCAACTGCGCATTGTTTACCGCCAGGTCGCTCCTGGTATCGCGCTCGTCGGCAACGCCTGGAAGGATGGTCCTGTGCTTGATATCGAGGAGGACAAGGACTTTACGGCTGTTGGCAAGCTCGCCAGACTCTGGCCGAGCTCCGACTACGAGTGTGCGTAGAGCCGCACTTGTGTACACCAGAAAACTAACTTCATGCTACTAAAGATCGCCTTGCTTACCTCAACGGCACACTACTGCCTTATCCCGAGACTCCGATCCCTTTCCACACTTTCCCGGACCCGCGTATGGCCAGCGGAGTGCACTTCCGCTTCCTCACCTCTAGCTGCCAGGTATGCACCTTTCCACCCCTCTTGGATGTCCCAAGGCTGATCATTCCCAGCTACCAAACTTCCCCTACAATCCGTTTACAGCAGAGCGCATCAAGGGTTGGGACGTCCTACACCAGTATATCTGGCCTCCTGCAAATTTCAGTACTGTAGTCAAGGAAATTTTCGACAACGCCACAGAACCCATCTCGTCCATCGCTTCGAACGACGCTAGCAGTGTCTCCTCCGTAGGCTTGAGCATTTCTTTAGCCGCCAGATCCGCCGCTGCCAAACTTGCCTCGGCTACTACCTCTGCCATCTCGATCTTCGCCAAGACGTCGCGCACTGCATCACAAATAACCCCTCACTTTATGCTTTTCGTGGGTGATTTCATCTATGCCGACGTACCCACCTGGGGAGGTGGAAACCTGGAGTGGTATCATCGGCTCTACAAGCGCGTCTACGCGAGTCCGAGCTTCCGCAAGGTCTACGAGAAGCTCCGTAAGTCCACATGCTCCTCGGCAGCCACGTTTATGTTTATTGAAACACTACTCACCCGACAATCAACAGCGATCTTCACAACTTGGGATGACCACGAGATTATCAATAACTTTGCCGGCGAGAACCTGGACAACAAGGGTCCCTTCGTCAACGCCTCGAGCGCATACTTGACCTTCCTGGGTAATGCCAACCCCGATCCCGTCAGTTCCGACGTACACTACTACGACTTCCGCTACGGCGATAATGCATTTTTTGTCCTGGACACCCGACGGTATCGTACGACACCAAAGGCGAAGATTGATACCTTGATGATCCAATTCGAGCAGCCGCCCAGGCCGGGCACAATGTTGGGTGATAAACAGCTCACGGCGCTTTATTCGTGGCTGGGCAAGGTCAACTCGACCACAACGTTCAAGTTTATTGTCTCTAGCGTGCCATTTACTACGCTTTGGAAGGGCCCGGATGGCGCTACGGACAGTTGGGCGGCGTACCCTGAGGAAAGGAACGCGCTGCTTGACGTCCTTGAGTACGTTCCCAACGTAATTGTCATCTCTGGCGACAGGCACGAGTTTGCGGTGATCGAGATGAGAGGAAAGATTTTAGAAATTTCTGGTGCGTCCTCTCATATTTTGCTTTGAGCAACGAAAACTGATTATCCCGTGTGTGTAGCGTCCCCCCTGTCGATGTTCGCCCTCCCCTCCTACACACTGCGTAGGGCGAGCAAGAAGCTCATCCAAAGGCCTGTGACTGCGAACGTGGTGCACGAGAACGGTACGGTCAGTACGACCGAAGTGATTGAGTCCATCCCGGAGGAGAAGACACTGTTCTACTATCCAACTGGCCAGCACAAGTTGTGAGTCGCCGTAACCGCTTTGCCCACTCCAGTCCTGACTCGCTGTTTTCGTTTTGTAGTGCGTCCTTCGACGTGGACACGACTGATCGGAATGCCCCGACCGTCAAAATCGAAGCAGTCATCAACGGTAAGTCCGTCAAGGAGTTTATCGTCCAAGGCAAACCCGTCGGGCTCTTGGCGAACAATGCGTTGGGTCGTCAGATAGCCTCAAGCATCACAGGTTTGTTCGATCGACTTGGGGTGAACCCACTCACATGGTTGTAAAACTACTTTTCCCCTCACACATGGCGAAAGGGGTGCGTAAAAACTTCCGGACCTTTAAGATGTGATCTGCTTAGACGAACGTTATCTGGAGGTGGGGGCTGAGTTTGATACCGCTATAGCGATGTGTGTGCGATGGTGGTATTGCTATACGTGACTGCTGATTCATGGAACAATTAATGTACGACTGCTTGCGCAATTGTTTGTCACGATATACTATGAAGTCGTGTTTAACTCCGCCGTACAAAGGCCGCTCATTTCCATCGGATGCACATTCGAAGTTACTGGTGCCAGCGTTGTGTAGCTTCTAGGGCCGACAAGGGAGCGATGATGGTTGTAGTCTACGTTGTGATGATTTCGGCTTTGATGCATGCGGTAAGAGAAGCCAAGAAACGAAGGTTTCACTATTTGCAACATGAGCCTGATACACATCGAGTCGGGCCGTGGTAGGAATCATACATCACCACCGTCTATGGACGAGTGGTGTCATTTGATGTTTCTTGAAGTACAGCGTTCCCAGACGTGGAACGAGTGCGCAGTGGTAGCCAACGTAATCGCCGGATGCAGGTCATGTAAGTACTTCATGTCTCTTATGTTTCTATCACGATTAACACATAGTGTTTATGATAGATACGTAAGAGATATGAAGGACTTATAGGTCAGATGTGATCCGGTCCATCAAGCATGTACATAAACCAACTAGCACCACGGACATACAGCAGTACACTAAGTAGGGAAAACACAAATCCTGATAATGTTTTAAACTGCGTTGTAGAACTGCGAGACCAAATGATGGCAACGACGACGGACTATCGCATAGTAAGGGCATATATGGAGTATATTTCGGTCACCGAGAAAACAATCGACCAATAACTGCAGTGGAAGACGGAAGAGAATTATTGCTTGCCTTCTTGGTTTAACCCATCTGGTGATGGTTTTCAGCTCGCAGCTGCGGGACTAGGTAGTAAGAGGAACTCACTGCCTTGGTACGGAAATATAAGTCATTGGGGATTACCGACGTAGACGGACGCCCCATAGTTGCGATCAATACCATCAGCTGTGTCTCAACTGCGCATACTAATGGCGACGACGACGAACACGAACAGCATGGGTATCATAAACCAGAACTTCAGAAGAATGCGAGGGTGGTTCGGGGGCACCTTTAACTCCTGACTCTGAAGCACGAAGTTAGCCAAAGTAAAAGTACAGACATTTTCGTTTAGGGCCAGGTCGTATTTATCTCGAATAATAAAATAATAGCCCATGAGTATAGTGTAATCTAGGTTGCAGTTCGATAGTCATACGGACTCCTCTCATATCCGAGCTGACAGGCCGAACTTTTGATCACCTAATCAACGGCCACTGGTACTCGCCCCTTGCCTTTATCTAGAATCTTTGCAATTGGACCAAGAACTGCTTCGCCATTTGGGTGAGAGGGACCATTTCGTAGATCAGAGAACTGGGCAGTTAAAGATAGAGGGTTGTCGTCCGTCAATGCCCCGCCGTTCTTGTCGACCCCCTTTGTAAAACGCGCTTGAACGGATCGATAGTGTTCCATCTCGGTTTGGCTGACGCTCGGCATGAGCTCCCGGAGTGCGTTCTCGAAATCCCCCACCACGACTACTACATCCGTTTCGCTATCAGTCGCCATCTTCGCGAGATAGTATTGCGGCGTAATCGGGTATGGATGGTCCTCCTGTGGCGGCTGCGAGTTGAGAGCGGCTACGAGCACGAGATTAATGAGGACAAGCCCAAGCTACGAAGGGACCTACCGATCTTTATATCAACCTCTGAAGCTTTGCGAGTCATCGCCTTGAGCATAGCATCCGAACAAAGGGCATAAAAATCGGCGCCAGTATAATTGAAAGGACATTGCTCTGCGACGGACCGGAGGTTAAGTTCAGGGTGAAGACGAAACTTCCTTGTCAGAGCCTCGAGAATCTTAAGCTGCGCGTCGTGAGTATCGCTGACCCCCAAGTACAGCAATTTGTCAAATCTGGTAAAAGAAGTGAGCATCATCCAGAGGAGGCCAGAGGAAAGAATTACCTGCCGGGACGTAAGAGTGCTGGGTCTAATAAGTCCGGTCTATTAGTCGCCCCAATCACGAAGACGTCTGTGGATCCACCACTGGACATCCCGTCCAACTCTGCTAGCAGCTGACTGACGATTCGATCCATCACTCCGCCTGAGTCTCCATGATTTCCACGTTTGGGTGCGACAGAATCGAGCTCATCGAAGAAGATGATGCATGGTCGAGCATCTCGAGCACGTTGAAAGACGCGCCGGACGTTGGCTTCTGACTCTCCAATGTACATATTAAGTAGTTCGGGTCCCTTAACTGAAAAGAAGTTGAGGGCACACGAAGTGGCGACAGCTTTCGCAAGCAGTGTTTTGCCAGTACCAGGAGGTCCGTAGAGGAGAATACCTGACGTAAATCAGTTTTGACGCTATTTGGTCCAGGGGAAAAAACTTGCCTGATCTTTTCTTCATGCCTTGACCGAAGAGTTCTGGGTGCTGTAATGGCAACTGGACCGTGTCGAGAATATCGGATTTGACGGAAGCAAGGCCACCGACTTCATCCCATGTTACTTTGGGAATCGAGGGGGCACCAATACTTGTCGAGAACGCAGACCGTGCTCCACTCAACGCGATTTCAAAGTCTGTGCATGTCAAGTCGTAGCCCGCCATAAACAAGTCGTCCTCAGGCAGTCCAAGGGAATGACTGAATATGGAGTCAGCCTAAACGCTTCCAAGCTTATGGGTTTTACCTTGCATCGGCGATACGATCAGTTGCAGCTGTTTGCACCCGAACGACGAGATCGACGAGGTCGGCCGCCACGAGAGCGGCTGTCTGGGTCGCTATTGATTCGATTTTTACATCGAGGGCAAGGGTGGAGTCGCTCAGAAGCTCGCGCAAGATTTGTAGACGCTCCTTCTCATCTGGTGCCTGCAGAAGAAGTAATTGAACAGCACTCTGTTTCACTGGTCGACAAACCTCGATAGATATATCATGCTTGAAGCAAGATTGCACACTCAAAGGAATACGATCGGCGTCCGCGGTAGTGGCAACAACGAAAACCGGCATGCCGGTCCTCTTCCAAGTAGCTTTAAACTCCGAGATACACTCTTCGAGAATCAAGGAGATTGGTGGCTCTAAAGAATTTTGAGAATTTAAGAGGGCTATTGTCTGACGTTGCCTACGAACCTTGTCCGGTCTCCATTTTCTGGGAAGAGCGAGCGAGCGCATCTACATGTTGCAACAGTAATATCGATGGGCAGCACTCAGCGGCTTGTTCGAATCTGGCTTTCAAAACACCCTCTGTCTTCACATCTGTCTCGTCCATTATATCATAGCAGTTGATCTGAGAGGTGAGCGATTAGTCTTGGTTGCTATCCGCCAAGGAAGCACCCACCGCGAAGACATGAAGGCCCAAGCTCCGTGCAACCCAATGGGTCATGGTGTGTTTCCCACTACCCCTTGCACCCTTGAGGAGGATTGTAATTGAGAGCCCATAGTCGGACGCCGAAGGGTGCAAGGCAGCTCGGCAGATGTTGTGCATCTTATGGAAAGGGCTCCCAGATCGAGTCAACGGTGTAGCTTCGCCCACTAGCAGTGTCCTCGACATGTTATCCTCTACACTGGTGAGTACCTAGTCACTCAGGCGGTAGGAGGTCGCTTACTAATGCCCAAAAACGAATCGACGTCGGGAACGAAGGCATTCTCCACTCCTGTCTGGACCAGACGGGTGAATAAAGGGTCCATCCAACATCCTAGCTCCCCCATTAGGGCAGCGAAGTGACTATCTGGCTCCGAGGACTCTTGAGATGCTCGAGCGATGCTGTGCTCCACGTTCACAACGCGAAAATAGGCAACAGCATTGGGAAATCCGTGTCCTGGAGCAGTCCTATATCAAGGTGAACAAGTAGATCCAAGAATGCGAGGAAGAACCGACAAGTCAATAATTTCGTCGAGATTCTCTCGCCTCGCTCTCACTTCTGCGCCGTCTAAACCCTCCTCAAAGATATTGGCGTTCGATGCATCAACGGCTACTGCAATCAAATCACCCTTTCTAAGCAGGCGTCGCCTCCCCTCGAAATATTTGCGTAAGGCGCGCAGAATGATCGGCTGGTACTTGCGCTGTGTGGTCACTGGAGATGCTACCTTCGCGACTGTGATGCTCTGTGCAGTTGGGATTGGCGGCGTCCGTTGGCCAAATGGGCTGGGCTGAATCAATATCTCCGGCAATGCCGCATCTGAATCCGCTATCAAATTGTGAATGAGCATTGGTGAGATGAGAATGGATGGCTGAGGTCTGAGCCGGTCAGAATATTAACAACCTTTGGACAGTCGAACTCACTGAGAAGCGATCGTGTCGTTGGCGTGGAGGCGCAATAGTCTTGCTGACGAAGGCGTATTCCGAGAAGAAACAACAACCTGTGTCATACTATGGTGAGGTAGGTCTCTCCATCTCAAAGGGTACATACCCAGTCTCCGCTAAAGATTCCAGTCCTTGCCAATTCGGCGGTTCGGATAAAACCATCCTGGTCAGCATAAGCATCGCAGTGGGTGGACTCCACAAAATCCATCGTTAACGGTTGTGCCCAAAATTTTGCGTTTGCTGGATGGTGATCCCCAAAGTCATCGGCCATGATCGATCTAGCAAAGGTTGCTTCGGTCCCAAGCTCTCCCAGTATAGAGTGCATAAGGAAGTTCTCGTTTATCTCGGAATTGCCATCTTCGCTTGACGACACCGGTTCGTCGAGGTGGAGGGAATTAGGTTCGACTGGTGCCTCAAGATGCTGGTCAGGTATGACGACAATCTTAGTCTTGCCTTCCATTACATATCCCTGCACCACGGGTTGTAGCATTACAATCCGATATTGAAGGTCGTGCCTCTGTGACTGAGAATTGCTGCCATTGGGCAGATGCGAAGGAGTTGCAATATTGACAACATCGTGTTGTCGCAGGATACGTCGGTGGGAAGTTAATTCCCGCTGTATGTCGGCCGGACTGGTTTCCGCTACGCGATAGGCAGACGCGGAGAGAGCAACGAGGACTAGTTCAAACAAGGGGGTAGGCATTATAGAGCGAACCGTGAAGTGACACAGGTTTTCAGTAGCGTCGTGCTTCAGGCTTTGGTATTTCTCAAGCCAAGAACGAGGAATGGAAATTTCCTCAGCCTAGAGGGTTTGTATGAATACCTGCGTGCACATGATGACCATTAGATACATGCAGAAGGGGTGGAAACCGCATTGCACACTAGCGCAGACAGGTTTGAAGACCGCGGAAGGCCGAATTTAGGCTGAAGCAAAAGAGCAATCTCATCCTTGAGCCCTAGCTGATCCCACAGGCTTGAGGAAATATGCACAGCGTCATAGGCGTCGTCATTGTGTATTCCGATCTTACCAACAGTTGCGGTCATTGTCCAACAGGGTAGTCCGTCCCAGGTTCCATGTTGCGTATATTTTGGCCATTGGGGATCACTCAACCAGGTATTTGTGTTGGTTGGATACACAAAGATACTGTCCTCGTTGTCCATGTTCTCGAAAACAGGGTGAGCCCCAATCGTGTCACGTTGTGCGCGGTCGGGTTGACGGTATTGTATAGGAACTCAATACACGTCTAATTGAGCAACACCCTCAATGGCTGGAGCAGAAGTCTGCTTGTCGCAGTCCTCCAACAAGAGTTGGCATACTCGTCCGTGTAGTGTCTCGCAACTCCCCAGAAATCGACCTCGATGAGCCAAGTATTAGAAGTTTTCCGTTTGTGTATACCTCTGGAAGCGTTTTCATTTGCATCTCACGGCCTTCCAGAATATCCTTCATTTATTACGAACCTCCGTCACTCCGTCAAATGAGATTCTTCTCATTAGAACCCCTAAATCTGGATCTGGTATCCACGGGGAATGACCAAACGATGGTCTCGAATAGCGTGAACCCGTCGCTGTTCCCTCCTTGCAAAGGTTTCAGTGGCCAAATTGAATTTCGTCACCTCGTTCAACAGGTCAGAGGGTTATCATTGGTGTGTTCGGGTGTATTGAGGCGATCTCCAGCTTAATGCGTCCCTTATTATTCGAGACATCGTCTCAACAGCACCTTGTCTCGGAAAGACTCGGTCCCCACCTCCAGCTTTGCTCTCTAAATTATTCAAGGTCTTCGCTCCCATGGCTAATGTCATAAATTCTGCTCTTTCGTCACTTTGCGATCTCCGCATTGGCGTCTTCAAGTCTAGCCCAGTCGCAAAGGACCTCTTAGCAGCTTGTGCGCCATCCTATCCCATATACGATTATTCCAATTCACTCTCACACTAGTACAGCAAATCGATGTGCGCAATGAGCAATTCGCCGCCTTACCGAGCCAGATACGTCTCATTCATAGACGCAGTCGCCGAGATATTACCGAGTATGCGATTCGATACATCAGGTACGTTGTTCTGTAGGTCAGAGATAGGTGCTTATAAGCATTCCTCTAGCTTCTATAACTCTCTATGGCTTATTTTGAACGATGTCATCATCGGGTACACCGTTGGAGCATATCTCTCCGAAAACCAGGACTGGATCGGACATTATGTGGTCGATCTCACAAAAGTAAGTCTGCGATGATCATGCACTCTGATCGCTCACGCGGCAAAGCGATGGACTATTGATCACATTCGTGTGATTCTCACATGGCTTGATAATTGGCCCATTGGACTCAAGTTGAACACTCAACTCAGTCAGTTCATCTGCGTCTGTTCTATTAGCATCATTGATATCTGGCTCCGTAAGCCCACCCTTACTTGACTGAATCAGTTACTTGACCGGCGTGATTCAGATTTACTCACTCATATTGGTCCCTATTGCCCACTAATGGTCACTTTCGTCGCCTCCTCTGGAAATTTGGGCGTAACCATGCTCTTGTCCTTGGCCTCAGACATCTTATCATTGTTTACAATCCACCTCTATGTCTGTTATTTGGGTGTGACTGCAATGTTCCGCTTGCTCCTAAAGACTGCAGGGTCTCTATGGAATCTTTTTCGAGGTTAGTACCAATAACGACGTTTCGGGCGTCATTAACGGGTTCTCAAGGGAAACGCTATAACGTCTTGCGTGATCGACTGGACTCCTGGGATTATAACATCGATCAGCTCGTACTGGGGACGATGCTATTCACCCTGGTTGCATTTTTGGCTCCAACCGCCATAGTGTATTATGCCTTGTTTGCCCTTGTGAGTCTATTTGTTCGACACAACAGTTCGGCACTGACCAGACCAGACCCGACTCTGTGTTATAGCAATGCATGGGTGTTTAGAGCTGCTTATTGCATTCATGAATCATTTCCCCCTCTTCGTTTTGATGCTGCGAGTAAAGGATCCAGCCAGACTTCCAGGTGGGTACATTGCAAACGGTTACCCAACAGCAGCTGATGAGCCAAGGTGGAGTTGGGTTTGTATCCGCACGTAATTCTACGATTTTCCTCCAGGTGGGTGGGCGCATCGGATACATCCCATAAAATCTGAACTAAGAACCAGAACATACCGATCCCTTTCTCCAAAATATTCTTCCAGTATAGTGGGTATTTGCGTATACTCCTGACCTTAGACTCAATATTTGCTTTTGCTACAGTTACATTGTGGTCGAGGCTATCATCTCATTATAGCCCCCTACGACTTATCCGCTGTGTCTTTACAGCAACCTATATCAACCCTATACCTCGTTACTCGATTCGAAGTCCAGCTCCAGTGACAGGAGGCGATTTGAAATACGAGTACAAATGAATATTGGTGAACTATCTGCAGCATGGAGCGATGACGCATTTGAGAAAATTTATTTTACGAAAGGCCGCTGAAAAACGACTGGGCTGATGCAAGACGACCGCTTGAGTTGTGGCACGTCTGCCTTGTTGGTCGCGTCGACCACGCTGACGCCCACATAGTACGCCGAACGAATGACCGTGTTTTCGTCGTAAGTAAGTGGTCACTTCTGCACGTCATGACGTCCCGTACTGCGGAATTTTCGTCCATCCTGGTAAAGAAGAAGTTGAAGAAGTTGATCGTAGGACAATGAGCAGTCCCTGAGTAGTTCATGTTGAGGGTCGTGTCCTTATCGGAGACGCCATATGAGAGGAGCGCAGCGAGGAATTTAGTGGTAAGGTGTGAGGCTGAGTGATGATTCCTTACCCATTACCGGTCCAGTGGCTCAGTGGTTAAAGTGAGCTTCTTGGCCCAATCCTCCGATTACTGGTCCGCAGGGATAATACGATCGATTTTGTTGTGGGCTGCTTGGACACGTCGGTCGTAGGACATGTAGGACTCGGTGGCAGATTTGCGTATAGCAAGGAACAGCATCCATGCTTCGTGTCTCTGGGAATAGCGTTGCTGGTGTTGCTGGTGGTAATTGCAGATCTTGGCGTAGAGTTTGTACACAGCGCCGCCCGTTTGTCGGTGCTTGAGTACGGCCTCGCGGTGGAGCTTGCCGGCAGTGGGGACGACGCGTTCCGACTTCTGCCAATTGGCGATCTCTTCTGCAGCCTTCTTCTTGTCGTCGGCACCAGCGGCTGCATCGGCAGGGGCAGGTTGAGTTGATTGTTTGATATGCGTGATGACGCAGGCGTGATCCTGGGAACCAGTAAGGTACACCGCAAGTTGTCCTCCGTGAGAATGGGGAGGCCGGCGTGGGCACCGCAGTGGAATCGGTGCCGGTCATGAGGGTGATGGTTAAGCTAAGCACGCTGTGATTCTTCTTCTAGATTATAATCGGTGTGGCAGCAGTAGGAGCAGGGCTCGGCGTGTGTGGAGATCTTTCACCCCCGCTTGCTGCCATAATTAGATTGGCAAAACGGCCACAAACGTCGTAAAAATAAACAGACTATAGTGTATGTCCGATCAATGGACAAATTGCCCGAATAGGAAGCATGGCCGGCCACTCCCGCCTCAAAAGGAGCGAAGCACGTTGGAGACCACCCCGGCAGCTCATACGCATAAAGGGATGGGAGGAAAGCCAGCCGATCTCATTGCAATTCGGATAGTGGACCGCCTAACAGCTTCCCGTGTAGACCGACGCACAATATTGATATGAAACGGTTATCACTAAAGCTAGCCCATGGAGAGCAAGGTACTGCATTGGTTTGAGAGAAGTGAGAATACCCATACTGATTTTCCAAATAGCTCACCAACCTACGAGTACGGTTGAGACCAAGGTCCGAGTCCAAGTCTGTTCAAGAATTTCCTCATGGTGACATGCGCTGACAACCAAATGATTCCATATTGGCCCCTTATCCACTTCCGTGCGTAGGTTCTATGTCTCTCCTTCTCCTGTGAGACCCAGCGTGCATAGAATTGGGACAGAATCCGTTCTTTCATTTGATCCCGCTCGTCTTTCGGCAGGTGATCGAGACCAGGAGGGGTATACTCGCGTAAGAATGCTTCCTGAGCGTATCCAAAACGGTGATTACTCTTGTCAAGAGTGTTAGAACCAATATCAGGACATGGAGGAGTAATCAAGCCTCACATCTGCCCAATAGGTATGGTTTAAGGCGTCCAGCTGTGTTTTTGCAAAGTTGAGACTGAACTCGTGCGGGTCGTGCTGTTTGCCTCGCAGTTCCGCTTCAGAGTAGAACCTGGTTGCAGGTGGAAGGGGTTCTGAAATACCACCATAGACGACTGGACGGAGGTTCGACAGAGGGTCAGATGGTCCAACTAAATCTCCTTTGGGGTGCGCTCTTGACGTGTGGAGGCCTCTGCTTAGGCCTCGACGAAAATACCGCGACATTGAAGAAGTCAAGACGTGTTCGTTTATATCTCGCTTTTTGGCCGGATTGTAACACCCCAATTGTTTATCTTGAACCCAAGCAGATTGTGGATCTTATCTTGCATGACTAGAGGGCCTTCAAGTCCTGCGCCGATTAATGCAATTCTACGATCTATTCGAGCGATAACAAGTTAAGGGAGCACAGTGATAATTTAAATACGAATCAACTGTTCTAGTGATGCTTTTGCGGCTTCTTGGGGCTGAAAATCGCGCCGAGTAACCAGCCACCCCCGACGATACCCAACAACACATATAATCCCCGAACTTCCTCATGGTTCAACTTCCTCTTGGCATCCCCAACTTCACGCTCTGTGCTGGGCTTCATGAACTCTTGGGAGGAAGCTTGCTTTCCTGAAGACGAAGCAAGATTCGCAAGTGAGGATAGCTTGAATAAGGAGTTTGAGAGCATTCCAGGAGTCTCTGCCGCGTTATGTTTTCCACCTTCCTTGAACGCCTTGATCGTCTCGGAGGGTTGGTAGATCCTGGACGAGGGGCCGCCGCCAGGTAAAGTGCCCTCCGCTGCAGCTGTAATCACTTTGGGCAATGGTGGTTCGGGTGACTGGGTTGCTGCTTCAGCGGCCGCAGACTTCGCTTTCGAATCCCAGAAATCGGGAACAAAGGGCTTGGGGAGGTCAAACGCATCGCGTGAATAAGTGAGAAACGAATGGAGCCTGTATTCGACGCTTACTGGTTCGGCGTAGGCACTGTCTTCCGGCTCCTCGAGATCAGGCGTTTTTACATCGAGAGTAGTGTGCTTGCCAGTGAACTTATCAAAAGGTGCGACTGCGGACATACCGCGACGTCCAACTACCCTGGGTCATAGAAGCACCCCCAGAAACAGATAAGCGCAGTCACAGACGTCAGAATGTCATTCAAGAGGTGCGCACCGTCGCATATGGCAAGTACAGTTTTTGTGGAGGCAGAATTCATCATGTGCGAATATACGCGCACGGCGTACAGATAGAGTGGCTTGAGGAACATTGCGACTGGCGCGAACAGCGACACGGCCGAACATCTTTATTTTCGCTGGCCAAGCAGATTTGAAATAAGAAGAGTACGCCAGAAATATTCTAGGTCCACACTTGAGTGTTAGGTGCTTGTTTGCGTGACTCTGAGGTGTGCTCCCCAAGCGAGGTAATGGTCGAAATCAAACCTGGACGGCTTGAACCGAACCACAATCAACGCTCTCTCTGGAGTCTTCTTGTCGGTCATGGAAGCGGAGGTCTCTTCGCGTAGGACACGTGTACAATACGGAAAAGCTGCAAAACGAGTCAACGAACGACGTTCTACTGCAAAGCAGAACCCGTCTGTACCTGTGACGAAGTCGGGGGACACACAGGATACTGAAAAGGTGGGACACTTGGCCCAGATGCGCCCAAAACAATCTACTTCTCGCCTTGACGCCACCCAAGGCGCGAGAACCGAGCCATTGGGACGAACAACAAGAAGTCGCGCTGCATTCTCACCTGCGAAATCTCCACAACTGGCCCCGAAATGCAAGCCAGCGTCCATTTCGACTCGTTACTACTTGGCTTACACTTTCCAATAGCACCTGTGAAAGCCCATAGCAGCAAACGAAAACGAGCAGCCTCTCCTGACGCATCTGACGCATCTGACGAATTAAATGTCTTACATGCAACTCCTAAGGCTAGACGTACGAGTGAGTGTGTTTCCCGCTTCTTCTGACATGTCTGATATGGTTTCCGATAGCACAAGCGAATGTGTCGCAGCACAAGGCCAGAGAGCAAATGATCTCGCCCATCTCGCCTAGCAGCCAGGTGGACTCTTTGTGTAAGGGAGGACTCGTTATACTGGCCCAGACTCATCCTAGCCTGACAGCAAAACGGAAGGGTCGTCGCGAGATGCAATCTCCTGCACGCCCCACCACCCCTCAGGACCCACCTACGAACGTAGAAGAAGGAACTCCGAGCCGTCTCCGCGATCTATCTTCCTTCTTTCCAGTGACCGAGAGTTCTATATCAAGACCAGCAAGTCCGACGAGAGCCGGACTAGTGAAGCGGATGCTGTTAAAGTCAAAGACGGAATCCTATCTCTCTCCGTCCTCTCGTGAGTATGGGACCCCATACACTGGCTCACCGGTCAAGCAAAGTACTTTCTTTGGCTCACAAAAGACCGCATCCCTGCCTCTCGTCTTCTCGAAGCCGACGCAAACTCCGCAACCACCATTCGTAAGGCCGAGCCCCACTCCTCAATCCCCACCCCGACAGGGATCTCCGTCTCCCCGATCGCATTCACCTGTCCGAACATATTCAAGGACACGTTCTTTCCTCGTCCCTATTGGCAAGGTGCCAGATTCAAATGCAGAAACATCTCCGGAGGACGAAGAGATGCAGGATGTGCGTCAAGAATCGTATACCGACTTACGGACTCGTTGGGGAGTTGACAACTCTGAGGACCCTACGCTGAATGTGCCGATCAATGACCTCAATAGCTTATCCGAGATGCGATCACGAGGAGAAGCGAGGCGATTCCTGGATGAGGTTGGATACCTCGTTGAAGGACTTGAACCAGCGGCGGGTAAGGCAGTGCATCGTTCTACTGCCATAGAAATCGTGACAAAAATGTGTGACGAGAAATTTGTAAGAAAGTCGGCTGATGCTGACTTCGCTGTGCGAGCATGGACCGCGTTGACTGCTTGCGGAGCTGGTACTGGGGAGGATAAGGTAGAAGGTTATTGTTGCGTTGTACTTGTGTGTGTGCTGACCTTGAAACAGGTTCTTGATGCTGCCTTGGCCATCTTTGTTGCACTGGTAACCCGCGATCCCTCTCGTTCCAGCGCAATCGTCATTTCCGAGCGGTATTCCGAATTTATACAACTGGCTATCGCAACGCCCCCTGACGACGATACATTTGTGACATCTCCCATGCAGGCAGATGCTGCCTGGCTGAAGAGGTTGGGCATTAGCCGCGTTGATCGCGCTCTGGTATGTTGGGCATTGCCTCTGCATACTGAGCTAATTGCTCCAATAGTTCTCTAATTTAAGGCTCCTTTTGATTGAGAACAGCAAGCTAGAAGCTAGTGAAGGGAAACCATCCATCCGAGTCCTTGCCTCATCAAGCATCGCGTCTGTAGTTTCGGTTGTACAACCAACGCCGTCCTTGGTTGAATCTGTAATCAAAACACTGGCGTCTGAGTTCAACTCCCTTCAAACGATTCAGGACACTGGCGACATTCCCTTTGATTCTGGACCCCCGGATCTTTTACACTTTCGAAACTGCCTATGCCTATTGGAGTCATGGGTGTCGAAAGAGAATGCCCGACGAGAGATACTCAACAGGCTTCCTGTGATCCTCCCGGGTCTCACACTTCTCTTGAGTTTGGCGAGGGTATTACTTGGAGATAGTGAAGGCCTGGCTGGTACGTTGGACCCATTTTATTGTGTTCCACTTTGCTGACCTTTGATAATAATGTAGATGGGTCGCTTTCGAACACACTTAGGCTGTTACTGCTCGTTAGTCAGGACGAAGACTCTCGCGAATCTATTTTCGAAACTCCTCACCTTCTTTACTATCTCTTGCGAACACTCCGGCTATGGTATGGCGAATACTTTGCACCAATCCGACATTCGAAGGAGGGAAATACAAAAGACAAGGAAGCGAAAGCAAGGACACTCGATCGCTTGTGCCTTTCATTGGCGGTCCTGACTGAGCTGGTTCAAGGGAGCGACAAAGCATGGGCTTTGCTTCAGCAACCGAGTACGAAAAGTGGCCGTCCTGCATGCACTGCACATCACTGAAAGTCTTCTCAGGCTTCGCGCTTGATTGCGCACAGGCAACACAATGCCTGAAGACATGTCAATGTGCCAATCGACTCACAGGAATTGAAATTCTCGCTTCAATTCAAACGACTGAGGTAGGCATTCCCTTGTCACCTGCATGTGCTCTGGGCTCACTTTTGCAGCCCCAGTCTGATCACGGCCCGCTTGAAGCAGCACAGGCGTTCATTCGGGGCCATAACAGCGTCCTTTTGGGGATGTTGTGCACTTCTAACAGAGAAGCGGAGGAGGCCGTCCTACGAGCACTAGCAGGCACAACCAAGGAAGACAAGCTACGTCAAATCATAGACACTGTTCGCGACTTCACAGGAACGCTTTCAACAGTGGCTGCGAGATACAACGGCTCAACCGTCGACAACGATACCGTAGTGCAACCTCGAGGCGAGCAAGCACTATCGGATGGAGTAGAAGTAGCCAAAAAAGTGCTTGATGCGCTGCAGGCTCTCCTATGACGAATGTTTCCTCAGTTTCTAACCCTCAATCCGTTTAACCCAAAATGGCAAAGCACGGTGTATATTGTAGTGACCAGTGGATAGGCAACACGTTTATCGCTTCCTTGTAGGTCCGCGTGGCTTAGCGAAGCCTCTGTCCGCAGTCGGAGTAGCAACCCCTGAAGAACTGGCGGCGAGCTCGGTCTTCAACCATGCCTCGTTCACCTCACTTGGATCCGAGGTCTCTGCCTTCTTCGTGACCTGAAGGCCGAGTTCCTTGACACTATGTGTGAAACCTTGGACTCCAGCACTGTACAGCATGCGATGGCGAATCTTGGACGATGAAGGGCATGCATAGATGAATATCAGTCCATTCTGTGGCCATGAATAAAACGCGTAGGCTACGACGCAGGTTAATGCTGTAGGCCTAGCCTGAACGAGCAAGTAGGTACGCACCGGGTTCGACGTTAGGTAAGGTGGCTCCAACTTCGTTGGGAGCGGGATGGGAGACGCCTTTCAACACGAGAGTTTCTTTCTCTTGGTCTATCGACTGCAACGCAACCTTCGTCCACAACAAGCACACGAAAGATGAAATAAATATGGCCCACCAACAACACCAGGGTATTCTGAGACGGCTCCTCAGCTAGTTTCTTGAGTGCTGCCTCTACCTCGGCTGTCCAAGAGAGTCCAACTGCGCCAACATGCGATTTCCTCTCACTGGCCCCCCTGTATGCATCAAGACCTGCAGCTTTCTCTGCAGCCCGTATGCTGGCTATCTCAGCCTCACGGGCCGACAGTGGCTGCGGAGCGGAACTGTGTCGCAAGTGCGCAGCATATCCGTCTGGGGTCAACTCATTCTAGGCAGGTCAGGGGATGAATCACGATCCAGCCTTGCTATACGACGGAGGTCACGGACCTCGTTCGTGGCGAACATCGTATCGGTAAATCGGTCAGTCCCCAGAGCTTTGGTGAGCGCATTACGTGTTGAGGCGTACAGCATCTACCATGAGGAGGTAAGTATAGCAAACGGAAACCCAGCCTAGGACACGTCTAGGAGGGGCCGGAAATAGGAGCCTCACGTACCTTGTCGCGCACTTTGGCTGTGTCGGGCACGTAGCTAATGGCGAGCCATTCGGATGCGGACGAATCGAGTCGAACGAGATAATACGCCGGTACATCAGTCGAGACCAGTCCGGTTAATTGGGTTAGGTCACTCTGGAGACTGCCCGATCGTGCGGTCACGCCGTCTGGCACGAGCAACTCTGCGATGGGCTCAGTTATGCACGCCTTAGATGCATGGACAGCGTTGCAACTAACCGTCCTTGATAGAAACCTTGATGATCCTTACATCACCACGCTCTACGGCGCCAGCAAACGTGTCCACCAGCTCTTGCGAGGCGCCGATTCCAGACGCAGAGTTCATGTTGCGGTTCAAGGTGCACGCTGCATCCGCGGGGCGGCATCGGATGTATGACGACAAGAACAAAGGGCTACATTACACGTGTTTGGTTCTACCAAGGGCGAGAAGGGTCTGATAGGGCTACATGATCACGAGGATGGGGCGTAAATGAGGAATCAAGGGGGGGAACGCGCAACGTTGGGGGGGAAATGTTAAGGTTACACTATATTGGACGTGACATCGTGGAATGGTCGTGTATTTAGAAGAATTGGGGGTATCGACCGTCAGGATTGAGCCGGTACGAATTTATCGACGGCTGCCGCCTGTGGGCCGGCAATCCCGCTCGCGGGGAGGAAGGAAGTGAAGGTTGAGGGGAGAGATCTCGTTCTACGTACTCTCGCCCATAAGTGAAGCCAGGAGTCATCCAATCACGGCGGCCTTTGAGAGACGTCTGACGGGTGATATGGGCGTATCGGGCTGCACCAGTGTCGTGGCTGAACGCACCCTTTGAGTGGCCCTTTAGCTTCAAAGGATCTGTCGGAGTATAGCGCGAAGACTCCGATTCCGAGGATATTGTTAGAGGACGTGACTTTACAGCAGGAGTCTTGAGGAGGTCAAGGGACGAGACGTCTTGAGGGAAGTCGAATTGTGCTTTGGGATCTATGACAAAGATAGCAGGTAAGGCGCCGCGACGCAACTTCTGACCAGGGTAGGTCTGACCAGGATATAGACTATCGAGATGAGTAGGCAGTTGTGGCACTGATGGAGCCGGAAGGGGCGGCAACTTTGGAGACGATGTGCCGAGATCGTGTTGTGGGTTCGCCCAAGTCTCGCGTTGCCTGACTTGGATCATGGTAGCACCATGTCCAAGAATGTCCAGAGGGGCGGAGGGACGACTAATAGGCAACGACGCGGGATCCCACGCAAATACTTTGGTGGGTGTGACCCAGACTTTCTTCACACGCTGCCCGGCGAGGATGGCAATTGCGGTGAAGTAGGCGGCATAAACCATGTCTAGAAACGGGACTCAGTTCGTACCTCGGCAAAGATATGGACGGAACCATACAGAGTGTGGTGATGATCCAACACCCCACCAGGACCAATCGGCCAACGGTTATGCAAGTGGTGTCCAGGTCGGTGCATCCGAAACGAGGGAGGAATGCGGCATATGCGATACCGTTGACTATCGGTTCGTGTTAATGACGGCCGGGGTTGTGTTGTATGTGCTCAGGGAGCCTTACCGAGTTGGAGAGAGGTGACGAACAACACCAAAGCAACTTCGAAACGGACTTGGGAGGCGTACCAACGAGATTCCTGGTCGATCGAGTCCAATAAAGCACTGGGTCCACACCATAAGAACCTGGCGTTCTGGCGAGACCAGAGGACTCACAGGAGGGTAATAGCGATGAAGGAGAAGAGATTGATAGCAAAGTTCAACACAGCAGCGGTAAGGTGGGCATTGGACTGTCTAGTGTTATAACTAGATACATCGACAGCAGCAACGAGGGTGATAATCGCATGGAAGACGACGACGGTCACTGAAAAAGCAAAAATAATGGAGAAAATGAGTTTAGAGTGTCAGTTGATGAGGAAAAAAGACGGACCAAAGAAGAATTTGCGGGTCTGAAGAAAGCCCGCGCGCATGGATTGTTTGAAAGATGGAAATGGCATAGCGTTCGTAGAGTCGGAGGGGCAGGTAGTTGGTATCGTTCGGGGTGGAAAGGCGGGGAGCGGTAGAGAGGTACAATGTGGCCCGTTGGGCGTCGTTCAAGTCGTCAAGGAGATGAGAGGAGGAAGAGGAGGGAGTCGTAAGAAGAGGGGAGGTTCAAGGTAGCGTGGTGGACCCATCCGTGGTGCGGCCGATCAAAAGGGAGGACAATAGACTGAATTGCCTGTATTGGCGCGGGAAGCGAATTCAGCCAGAGGTTGACACAATCAGCACGAGGCTTACAACAATCGACCCATTTTGAGGATCCCCTTTAGGAAGCTGCCAAAACGACTCACGCTATGCTCTCCTCTCGACGCCGCCAATCGATCGGCTGCGCGACCCCGCGAGGCGCATGTTGCGACTTGCGACATATCTCAAGTCGTGGTGATCGTGTGTGGGCATGTGCGAGGCGTGCCAGTGACGATATCAATATTGACAAGCCCATGCAGCTGCTTGCCCCTCCTAGCTGGCCACCTAGCTGGCCAAAGTCACAGGGAGGTAAGGGTTTTTGCGTGCACAAAACGCGAGCAGAACGTTAGCAGAACAGAACAGAGCAGAGCATCGCTTTCGTTTGTCTTCTGTAAATGGAGTTGTGAACACCCGTAGCGTCCCTGTCGTCCCTGTGAGCTTGCGCCGAGCCAAGCCTAGCTCGGCGCAGAAAGCGCGGCAGTTTGACAAGCGGTTCGCTTGTTATGGCGAGCCGCCAGGTACGTGAATATTTGCTTCCACGGGGGCTGTAGTTGTTAAAGAATTCGCCCTTTGGTTTAGTAATTTATGCAGCACCTCTTCCTTTTGCTCTTTACAATCTTGCTATCTAAGCACTACGAATCGCACACACCTTTCACCTTGAATCCGTCCGCTACTGCACCTTGACTCTGCCTTCGTTTTTCTTTGAGAAATCTCGTTCTTATCATTGTTTATACTCCGCCTGTCATTTAGCATACTACAATGGTTGTTTTTGAAGAAAGTGAGACGGCTTTGTGCGCTTTATGACAGCGTTTTTTAATTACAAAAGCGCGTCTGCTTGCTTTGTTTCTGAGATGAACCGCCTACAGCACTCCTACCACATGGGAGCAAATCGTTGATCCACAAGACTATACGTCCATCTCCCTTGCCGTCTCGTTGTTCTGCGTGTCCCGCACAACTCAGAGCTCACGAACATGTTGAGCTCATCACTCGATCGCGTATGTGTCGATGAGTCTTTGTTTTAACTTGCGTTTGACCTTTGGCAAGATTCCTCGGAGTGCGCAAACGGGCAGCGAGGCCTAGCCTGTGGACTATTGGCAAACCTCCTCGATACATGCAGCAGACATACTCAATATAGTTCTTCAGCCGCACGGTCAACCACCGCCCTCGGTCCCGTCACCCTCGCCCACAGCCTCCGTCGCTTTGTTGAGCTGTTCACGTCAAAATAGGTCCTGTGAATCCTTCTTAACTGTTTTCACAACATCGCGCTAGTATGTTGCGTCAACCGGGTGCATCCTCAACCCCTGTCCAGCATAGTCAATGAGCAACTTGTAAGTACCTTCAACGCCGTACCGTCTCAGCCATTAGAGTCAGTTTAACTTAGTGTTTTGCTTCTAGCATCCCATTCAATTGGCCACAAAAGGATGATTGGAGATCTGTGTGGCCTGGGTATTTCACGAATTTCAAGAAATAGCTCTTTTTGACAACCCGACATCGCTGGATTCCCTAATTTTCTCTTGCCCCGTACATAGAACCCGATTGAAAACTATGCCCTGTGCGGCGTTCTTCTGGCGTTTTGGGCACGCAAAACTTTTCACCCACCGCCAACAATGAGCCTCATCATCACCTCGCGGAATGTACTCTTACCCGCCCATCGCGAGGCTTGCCCAGCCACTATCCACGTCGACATTGCATCGGGGAAAGTATCCCGTGTTCAGCTGTTCCACAGCTCGAAGGCTGATTGCCCGGTTGATGCGACATTCATCGACTATGGCGACCTCTACATCCTCCCAGGACTCGTAGAGTGCGTACACATATTCCACTCAGGTTGCGCGTCCTGATCGCGCCGCGCAGTGCCCACGTCCACCTCAACGAGCCTGGGCGCACCGATTGGGAAGGCTTCGCAACAGGCACCCAGGCAGCTGCTTCTGGAGGTGTTACTGTGGTCGTAGATATGCCCCTCAATTCCATTCCTCCTACTACCACCGTTCCAAACCTCCAGGCGAAACGGCAAGCCGCGCAGGGTCAATGTTGGACAGATGTCGGCTTCTGGGGAGGTGTAATCCCTGGTAATCAGGTCCATACTCTTACATTATTCCGTTTTACGCGCCTCTCATTTACCCTTAGGGTGATTTGGTCGACCTCGTCAAGGCCGGCGTGCGGGGATTCAAGTGTTTCACGATCGAAAGCGGTGTAGACGTATGTAACTCACCAGGATACCAGGTTTACTCTGATCCAGTCTCGTACAGGAGTTCCCGTGCGTCAACGAACAGGACCTCCACTTAGCGATGAAGGAATTGGCGGTACGCGCACTTTTACGTCCATGTCCAATGTAGCCATCTCACATCTTTCAGGACCAACCGACTGTCTTGCTTTTCCACGCCGAACTAGACAGTGGCACGCAACCTAAGGACCAACATGAAAGCGACCCAAGTCACTACGCAACGTTCCTCAAATCCCGTCCTACCAAATGGGAAGTAGACGCCATACAACTCGTTGCCAATCTCCAGCGACAGTATCCTTCACTCCGCTGCCACATTGTCCACCTCTCCGCCGCAGACGCTCTTGAGATCGTCCGGGAAGCCAAGGACGCAGGATTAAAGCTCACAGCAGAAACGTGTTTCCACTACCTCTGCCTCTCTGATGAGGACGTTCCCGTCGGACACCCCGAGTTCAAATGTTGCCCCCCGATCCGCGACCGACACAATCGGGACAAACTTTGGGAAGCACTGCAAGATGGGACATTGGACTTTGTGATATCTGACCACTCCCCTTGCGTGGCAAGCCTGAAGGCTCTTGAAAGTGGTGACTTTATGAAGGCCTGGGGTGGTATTAGTACGCTGGGCTTAGGTCTCAGCCTGCTGTGGACGGAAGGCAAGAAACGCGGTATCTCTCTGGCCAAGATAGTCGAGTGGACTAGCGTCAATACCTCAAAACACGTGGGCTTGGATGAAAGCAAAGGGGCGATTCGCGAAGGATTCGACGCAGACTTTGCCATCTTCGATCCAGACGCGTCCTTTGAGGTGAGCAGGCCGTTACATTCTCAGCAATTTCTAACACCCTCCAAGGTCACGAAAGATGTACTGAAGTTCAAGAACAAGCTCAGCCCCTACGAGGGGTTGGAGCTGGATGGTCGGGTGCAGACTACATACGTCCGTGGTCAGGTCGTCTGGGATGCTGAGAGTGGGCATAGGGAACCCATCGGCCGTTTGATATGATAGTTGTCACTAGGTAGATCTTGTACGCACTATGTGGCGATTTTTTGCGAATGGCTTGAACGAGCTTCATACACCATATCAAGAAGGCTGTAGTTTGGTTTTACGGACTACCTCAAGTTTATTTTCCAAACCTGGGCCGGAGTTGTCTCGTCCTTTACCTCACCTAGCGGAAATTCTAACACTACAATCACAGCAGTTGTGGTCTCTGTAACCAGGAGGCACACGCCAGTAACGCAAGTGGGGTGGTTGTGACCCTACAGGGCCACGGGTACATGAAGAACCTTCGAGTGTGTTACTTACCGATTCTCCCACCGGCGGAAGGGCTCGGGAATGCATTTGTAGAATGGGCCGTACGTCAGTTGAGGCTTGGGAATTATGATAGATATTTTTTTCTTATTAATGGATGATTTTACTTGACCTCATTCGTCCTCGAGTTGTTAGTGAAGGAGCGCAGTGTAGGTTGCAAGTGGGAGGGAGAGTGGGGTGTACGATCGGTAACATCTATGAAGAGAAACGGGGAGAAGGGAGATCATACAGCATACCAGGGTGGCCATTGCATCACTCTCGAGTCGCTTGAGCGCCTTCTTGTACTATGTGCCAGTGTGGGCTATGTAGGTGGCAGTCGAATGCGATTGGCAGCTCTGTAAAATCTTTGTGCCGGCTGCCCGGCCTCTTGACTTGACAACTGCCGGTGCCATCGACGATAATCTGGCCAAAAAACTCGCTCTTAGCTAAATGGGTTGTTGCTGTTCCAAGCCAGTCGATGGACCCCTTGCCGGGACACCATCCAAGGGAGAGACGCAGCAAGAGACGCAGCCTGGAGAGATACAGGGAGGGATGCCCTCCAAGCCAGTCGATGAACCCCTTGCCGCCAAGGGAGAGACGCAGCAAGAGACGCAGCCCAAGGGAGAGACACAGGGAGGGGCGCCCTCCAAGAGACAACGTGCCCGCGAGACAGCCATCTTGCTGCTCACGTTTACAAGCATCATCTCAGAGGCTACCGATCTGCTAAAGCCGATGAAAGCCGTGTCCGAATTCATCAAGAAAATCCTCGAAGTAGCAAAAGTAAGTTTCATATTGCCGGGTGAGGCCTCCTTGTTCACGAAATCCAAAGAGCGTGCAGGAGGTAGAAGACGATTGGAAGGACCTCATCTGTCGGCTCAAATCTCACCTCACCGCTATCGAGAGTCAAACCAACAGCCTTGAAGAAGATCAATCCCTAGACGAAACCCCTCCACCCCTCCATCCAGATATCGTAAAACCACTTCAAGTTTATGTCGAGTTGGTGCAACTCCTACGTTCATAATCGCCCACTAATAATTCACTATAATAGCCGACTCAACACTATCTGCGACCGACTCAACTCCTCGTACGGGAATGACACCCACGGAATTCTTCGCATTAAGAAAGCCATTAAGAAAACCATCGATGTGGACTACAACAAACGTGTTATCTCGGACCAAACAAGTGAATTGAACGATGCCTTTCAACAATTCTCTGTGAGCCGTCTGGAATAGTATCAAGGACGTCTCTGAACCTATTTAGCTTGCATTGCAACTTTTTGTTGCCAAAAAGGTGGACCAGATACAACGAGATATAAGGGAGCTTCAACGTGAAGTTGAACAGCAAGGTTGGGGTTGAGCATACCTACACATCATCTCTTTTCATTCCTTGAATAGGCGAGAAAGCACATCTCGACCAGCTCAAGCAGTCCACCGTATATGGAAACCAGCACCAACGGTGTCTCCAAGGGACTCGGGTCAAAACGCTGCGCACCATTCGCGAGTGGGCGGACGACAATACCGCTACGAGTCGGATTTTTTGTCTCCTAGATGTCGCCGGATCCGGGAAGTCGACCGTCGCTAAGGAGGTGGTCGAAAAGTGGGTGGAGGACGGGTGGCTGGTTGGGCGATTCTTCTTTTCAAGGGACACCACAGAAACCATGGGCACGAGGGAGTTTTGCTCGACAGTATCTGATGCCTTCGCCAGTATCAATCATGATCTTAAACCTCATATCGACGAGTTCAAGACACGGCTAGATTGGAGCAAGCTATCGTTCGAGCAGCAATATGAAGGCTTAGTGGCCGGCCCGCTAAGAGTGCTCAATCGCCGTGCAATCCTCATCATTGACGCGTTGGACGAGTGCGAGGATCGTATCGAGCTAATGAAAACCCTTCGCAACAAGCAGTCTTCCGTTCCATTACTCAGCACGTTGATTACCGGTCGTCCAGAGGCCGATATCAAGCAGTGGGTTATGAAGGTCAACGGGGTCCATATGGCGAGCTTCCGAGAGTTGGAAGGCGACAATGAGGACGTCGAGAAATACGTTCGGTCCCGGCTCGAAGACGAAGCTAGTGGTATTCAAAACCGCGTGATCCGTCGTGCCGAGGGCCTCTTCATTTGGGCACGAATTGCCTGTGACTTGTTAAGTCAGGCCCTAGACCTCAATGGCCTACTAGAAGAATTGGAAAGGCCATCGGAAGGAGACTCCAAGTTGGACTCGATATATAGAGTAGCATTGAAGCAAGCAACGCCAGACGATAAGCCATCATGGCAAATCTTCATCCTAGTCCTCCAGATGCTACTGGCGATGCGAACGCCACTCTCTATTGCAGATCTGGAGGAGGTTTCGCCCTGGAGTGAAAAGCCCGTCGTGCAGCGAACCATTGCTCGCCTCGGCAGTCTTTTGCTATCTCAAGGCCCCAATGATCCTATTCGTCTTCTCCACACCACGTTCCGCGAGTTCCTTACCTCGCGGGAAAGGGCTGGCAAATACTTTATACAACTCCAGTTCGGCCATTATACGCTTGCACGCGGGTCCCTCAGGATCCTTGGCCACTACTCAAGCTCAGATATAAACTCGTTTGGCGGGTATCTTAGAGGGTAGTGCTTGCAATTTGATGAAACGCTTATTAACTTTGCATTTAGGAGTCTCGAGTACGCGTCAAACTCATGGGCACATCACTGTGCAGAGTCATGCATGAAGCTGGCTCTCAATCTACCCATTCTTGAGTTTACGAACAATGGGCTTCAAACCTGGATCAGCCGTATTACTCAGCTTCGCTCACTTTATAGTTTTAGTCCTCCGATCAAGGATGTCTTGCTTTTATCTCACAGAAACATGGTAATTCCTTTTTGATGGCTTATCCAATATTTATATGTGTTTCAGTATCCACAAATAATGGAAGCCCTGCTAGATCGATGTTTGGAACAAGTAAGTCCCTGTGCTACTGCGCCGCGACCCGTTTTCACATCTTGGACTTCAGATAGTGCGTATTTTGGTCGCCTCAATCCCAGGTTTGAGGCAGCGGAAATACAAGGTTAATTATTTACAGGGCGTGCGTCGTCGGGGACAAGAATGAGTGACGGTTTCTCACCCAGTTCGTTGATATGTCAACAGGAGTCAAAGGCTGTAAGTTTTCGATACAAGTGATTTTCTATGCTCGTGTCTTGAATGTGTTCCGCAGAAAGTAGGCATTGGTATGGCACAACTGAAGAGTCACTATTGACGATACTGGCCTCATGCAGGCGGTATGTCCTATGCTTGAGGAGTTTCTAAAGGCTTAAGTCATGGCTTCTCGATGGGGGCATCGTAGGAGGTGTGCACCTGCGCGATCATGGACCCTGATTGATCGCTAATGTTCCCCTGCACGTTTCTGCTCATAGGAAGTATGTGTCTGCCTCGACATCTTTCCCATCACTGATCGTCCCCCGCCCGTTTCCGCTGGCAGGAGGTGTGTATCTGCAACAACAGAGCCGTATTCCCGTCTCTGATCGTCCCCTGCGCGCTTCTGATCACAGATCGTGCGTATCTGCATCGACCAAGTCTCATTCCCGCCGCTGATCGTCCCCTGCGCGTTTCTGCTCATATGGGTTTCTGCTCACAGAGAGTGCGTTTCTGCATCAACAGAGTCTCATTCCCATCGCTGATCGTCCCCTACGCGTTTCTGCTCATAGAGAGTGCGTTTCTGCATCGACAGAGTCTCATTCCCGCATCTGATCGTCCCCTGCGCATTTCTGCTCACAGAGAGTGCGTTTCTGCATCAAAAGAGTCTCATTCCTGTCGCTGATCATCCTCTGCGCATTTCTGCTCACAGGAAGTGTGTATCTGGATCAACGGAGTCTCATTCCCGTCGCTGATGGTCCCCTGCGCATCACCGTTTCTGCTCATAGAGAGTGCGTATTTGCATCGACAGAGTCTCATTCCTGTCGCTGATCGTCCCCTGCGCGTTTCGCCTCACAGGTCGTGCGTATCTGCATCGACAGAGTCTCATTCCCGTCGTTGATCATCATCTGCGCGTTTCTGCTCACAGGAAGTGCGTATCTGCATCGACAGAGTCTCATTCCTGTCGCTGATCGTCTCCTGCACGTTTCTGCTCACATGCGTTTCTGCTCACAGAGAGTGCGTATCTGGATTGACAGAGTCTCATTCCCGTCGCTGATCGTCCGCTGCGCGTTTATGCTTACAGAAAGTGCGTATCTGGATCGACAGAGTCTCATTCCCGTCGCTGATCGTCCCCTGCACGTTTCTGCTCACACGCGTTTCTGCTCACAGGTCGTGCGTTTCTGCATCGACAGTTTCTCATTCCCGTCACTGATCATTCTCTGCGCGTTTCTGCTCATAGGAAGTGCGTATCTGGAATGACAGAGTTTCATTCATCGCTGATCGTCCCCTGCGCGTTTCTGCTCACAGCTCGTGCGTTTCTGCATCTACAGCGTCTCATTCCTGTCGCTGATTGTCCCCTACGTGTTTCGCCTCACAGTTGGTACGTATCTGGATCAACAGAGTCTCATTCCCTTCGCTGATCATCCTTTGCGCGTTTCTGCTCACAGGGAGTGCGTATCTTGCTCGACAGAGTCTTATTCCCGTTGCTCATCGTCCCCTGCACGTTTCGCCTCACAGATGGTGCGTATCTGGATCGACAGAGTGTCATTCCCGTCGCTAATCAACCTCTGCGCGTTTCTGTTCACAGCTCGTGCGTTTCTGCATCAATAGAGTCCCATTCCCGTCGCTGATCGTCCCCTGCGCGTTTCTGCTCACACACATTTCTGCTCACAGGGAGTGCGTATCTGCATCGACAGAGTCTCGCTCCCGTCGCTGATCGTCGCCTGCGCATTTCTGCTCACAGATCGTGTGTTTCTGCATCAACGGAGTCTCATCCCTGTCACTGATCACCCTCTACGCGTTTCTGCTCACAGGAAGTGCGTTTCTGCATCGACAGAGTCTCATTCCCGTCGCTGATCATCCTCTACACGTTTCTGCTCACAGGGAGTGCGTATCTGCACCAATAGAGTCTCATTCCCGTCGCTGATCGTCCCCTCCGCGTTTCTGCTCACACGCGTTTCTGCTCACAGATTGTGCGTATCTAGGTCGACAGAGTCTCATTCCTGTCGCTGATCATCCTCTGCGCGTCTCTGTTCACAGGAAGTGCGTCTCTGCGTCGACAGAGTCATTCCCGTCGCTGATCGTCCCCTGCGCGTCACCTTGCCTGCTCACAGAGAGTGCGTATCTGCATCGACAGAGTCCCATTCCCGTAGCTGATCATCCTCTGCGCATTTTTGCTCACAGGAAGTGCGTATCTGGATCGACAGAGTCATTCCCGTCGCTGATCGTCCCCTGCGCGTCATCGTTTCTGCTCACAGAGAGTTCGTATCTGCACCGCCAGAGTCTCATTCCCGCATCTGATCGTCCCCTGCACGTTTCTGCTCACACGCGCTTCTGCTCACAGGTCGTGCGTTTCTGCATCGACAGTTTCTCACTCCCGTCACTGATCATCCTCCGCGCGTTTCTGCTCACAGGAAGTGCGTATCTGGATCGACAGAGCCTCATTCCTGTCGCTGATCGTCCCTGCGTGTCATTGTTTCTGCTCACAGAGAGTGCGTATCTGGATCGACAGATTCTCATTCCTGTCGCTGATCGTCCCCTGCGCGTTTCTGCTCACAGAGAGTGCGTATCTGGATTGACAGAATCTTATTCCCGTCGCTGATCGTCCCCTGCGCGTTTCTGCTCACAGATCGTGCGTTCTGCATCTACAGAGTCTCATTCCCGTCGCTGATCGTCCCCTGCGCGTCTCACCTCACAGCTCGTGCGTCTCTGCATCGATAGAACCTCATTCCCATCGCTGATCATCATCTGCGCGTTTCTGCTCACAGGAAGTGTGTATCTTCATCGACGGAGTCTCATTCCCGTCGCTGATCGTCCCCTGCGCGTTTCTGCTCACATGCATATCTGCTCACAGAGAGTGCGTATCTACATTGACAGAGTCTCATTCCCATCGCTGATCGTCCCATACGCGTTTATGCTCACAGAAAGTGCGTATCTGGATCGACATAGTTTCATTCCCGCCGCTGATCGCCCCCTGCGCGATTCTGCTCACAGAGAGTGCGTATCTGGATCGACAGAGTTTCATTCCTGTCGCTGATCATCCTCTGCGCGTTTCCACTCACAGGACGTGCGTATCTGGGTCGACAGAGTCTCATTCCGTCGCTGATCGTCCCCTGCGCGTCACCGTTTCTGCTCACAGAGAGTGCGTATCTGGATCGATGGAGTCTTATTCCTGTCGCTGATCGTCCCCTCCATGTTTCTGCTCACAGCCAGTGCGTTTCTGTATCAACGGAGTCCCATCCCCGACGCTGATCATCCCCTGCGCGTTTCTGCTCACAGAGAGTGCGTTTCTGCATCAACGGAGTCTCATTCCCGTCGCTGATCGTCCCCTGCGCGTTTCTGCTCACAGATCGTGCGTTTCTGCATCAACAGAGTCTCATTCCTGTCGCTGATCATCCTCTGCGTGCTTTTTGTTACAGGAAGTGCGTTTTTGCATCGACAGAGTCTCATTACCGTCGCTGATCATCAGCTGCGCGTTTCTGCTAACAGGAAGTGCGTATCTACAACGACAGAGTCTCATTCCTGTCGCTGATTATCCCCTGCGTGTTTCTGCTCATAGCAAGTGCGTACCTCTATTACACTGCACTATTTCTGTTGCCCACAATGGCCCTTTTATAATTGCTTCTAGTGGGTGTGTGGTTTCCTCACATGACTGGAGATCATTCAATAAACTCTGCGCATCCTATATGTTTACAGGAGGTATGTACCACATGCAACATTCTTGTTTATATAGATTCACTGGGTGCATTCCCCAATACACTTTAGGAGGTATGAGGTGCTACATATACTCTCCCTGTACTGACAACATCTTCCATACTTTAGCTGGTAGGAACACATTTTAGCACATTTGACTTCTCAGTTGACATCATCCCCACTACTTTGTGTCCAGACAGTATGTACCATTATTGATCTTGTTTATTTGTTCTGAAATGGCTCTACTCCCTTGAACTGTGCAGGAGGTCTGTGAATGCTCGATTCAATTCCATCACTGAATGCTCATTTATTTACACACTCCCAAACATATAGCAAGTGGGTCTTCCATTGCACCAACCATTACTCCTTCCTACTCACCTTATACTTGCAGTTTGTATGTGCATGTTACAAGTAGTCTCCCATGACAGCTGAATTGCACTACCCACTTGTGTTATAGGAGACATGCAAAAGGGATTTTTTGAAAGAGGATAACAGGGGGTGATTAGGGATGGGAGTTAGGCGATTGTGGTATGTGAAAGCAGGCAGGTTATTGAGTTTCCTGAAAGCCGATACTGCATCTCAGGTGTGAACTTGAGCAGAAAGTTGGGGCTTGGGATTCTGATATGAAATATGATGGGCCAAATGTCCTTCTGTGATTGACAGCAACCTATAACAATAATCTGTTGCCTCAGTGGAGCTGACCAGAACTGCCACTCAACCCTGGGCTTCTTTGCCTGAGGCTTCTTGTTATGTTCCATGTGCATTCCCAACATCTCTGATACTCATCTAGCAAATCTGATACTTACCCAACAAATCCAACAAATTTGAACTCCTTCATTTTGCTTCTGGTTCAATTCTGTTACTTCTAGTTCAATTTTAACTTGGCTAAATTCTCTGACATTTACTTCCAAAGTGTTGATATTCTGGTTTCAACTTGGTTACATCATTCCTGACCTTGCCACACCATGGTTCATCAAGATTAGATTAGATTACTGTTCACATGAGAAGTATTTCATCATTCCCTTTGTTTCATCCATTTGCTACTGTTGTTTCCCTACCAATTCCCCTGTTCCATCCTTTTACTTCCATTTGCTTCTGTGGTTCACCTTTAGTATTTAAACTGCATGTGTTTCTGTACTAGTTTTCCAGGTATTGGATCAATCAGAGTACTGGTCCATCCACTCATCCTTTCCCCTTCTAAGCTCTACCCATTCCTTATTCCAGTCTGACTCTTTTCCTTCAACTCTGACTTCCAACTCATCTCCCAGTCATCATAATGAAACCACAAGTGTGATACTACACCTGCCCTCAAGAGCTGCGGTTCTGACATTGGATAACCACCTGCTTCCATCTTCCAACTGGCTCTAACACCCTCATTTTTTCAGAAATACTCAAACTTTCCAAAAGAACCCCTTTCACCTACAAAATTTATCATAAGAATCCTGATGGATTGATCCTATTTAATGGCCTCTCAGGAAGAGAACAATTATGCATCCCTGCTTTCCATGAAACACTGTCTAGTGGAAGAAATACATGGATAATTGACTGGAACAGCCTATGGTAGATTTTAACAAACTTATGAACAAATTTCTAATAGATTTTATTGGCCGAGAATGACTGAAGACATTAGAAATTTCATTGTGACATGCCCTATACCGTAGGGACTTTCAGGTCTGTAAAAATGGGTGCGAAACAGATCGAGGATGAAAAAGTGGTCAAGAGAGGACTGGAGAACCGTCTCAAATCGATATCGTACAGGGTTACATAAAAACTAATCGGATAAGGTTGGTGGAGCGAAAACCCGTGGAACGACGACCGGAAAAAAGGTAGTACAGAAGACTAGGAACCCATTAATTGGTGAAGGCCAATCAGAGGGATATCTGCAGTGGGAATAGGGACAAAGTGAGGAAAGAGGAGAACAATACGGTAAGGGCAGCAGAGCAAAGTTCCATGTGATAACTACCTCAATGGCTAGTCATATTCGGACCATAATGTACGTGAAACGCGACGGGTGTTAGCGAGCCTCTCAGTTAAGTCGGGTATGCTAAGCGGTGCTTGCCGACGCTCAGGGCGGCTATGAGACGCAATCGGCATGATACGGGTAGTAAAGTGAGTTCCAATTCGGCACTGACATGGAGGACTGGAAGTACGACTGGTACTAGCCTCATAAACCAGGCTCTTTCAGGCTCCTTAAACTTATTCAACGGTCCGGTGCATCGGGAGAGCACGTGGACAACGGGTATTATGGTGAGTGCCAATCATATAATAACAGATGGAAATCCCCCTCAGGTGTGTTGGGTTTCAGAGGCCCGCAACAATATTGAAGGTCAACCATCAATTGACTGATGTGGATGTGCTCCCTGGTCAGATGCTATGGCCTTTTTGCCCTTATTGGAACCTTTTCCATTTGGGTAGAGGCACTTGATGGGGCCGGCCCCCAGCATTAATGCTCAGAATTAATGACTCTCACCTGAACAGTTGCCAACTTTCTCGACCAATAAGTTCCTTCTGCAATAGATTTACGGCCACTCGTGTCACACTCAGCCTAGCATCTCAGCCCCTACATGCTTGTGCTGGTTACAACATGCTTGTGCTGGTTACAACAACTCTTTGCGCCGCTTTCCGTGGCTTGTAACAACCACGCCACCTGGAACCCACTCTCGTGGCTTGCACCCCTTGGCTAATTGAGCGGAGCAGTCGAACCTAGCACCACTTTAATTCTTTCGCCTCTTGTCTTAGGCGTATTCGCTTTGAGGAGGGAGCGACACCTGCCCCCTGCCCCCATCCTTGCACCCGGGAAGGGGCAACGGAGAAGACTGGAATTCGTTTCTTCGATGCCACAAAGCTCGATGCCGAGGGAGACTACAAAATGCTCGATGACGGACGCCGTGGTTGAGATCCAAGCGTGTACGTGGTATTGTTGCTACGTTATATGCCTTTGTTCTCATAGACCACGATAGTTCTGTCCGGCCCATTAATGACAATAAACACAACTCGATGCTAATCATCGATACGCTTTCTTAAGCCAACTTTTAGCTGTATCTTATTGAATTGGCCTCTCCTGAGGCACGCTACTACAAGCCAACCACTAGGATAAGCGCCTCTGCCGCCCTGCTCTGTAATCGCCTGAACGTCCATGCGCCAGTTCTTGAGACAGCTCTAGCACCCATATTAACACTTCATTGGGCACGGCCGAGGCTCTATGGTGTTCACGAACCCTGGACCCGGACAGTGGTTCGCGGGGACCGACTTGGCAGCGCCTATCCCCGTTGCAGGCGCTCATATCGACACTCTCAACCAGAGTGATCCAAGCTCCGGAGCTACTCCTGAGTATCCCGAGCCGCACTCTGGGCACTTTGTCCGGTACATCCTCTTAGAGATGCCAATGGTTCCGGGGCCGTCTAAACCTAATCGAGACTCTCCAGGGGCTTGTTTTAGAGATGTTAAGTCCAGCAGCCCGGTCGAATTCCACTGGCATTTTAGAGGAGGGGGGCGCCGCGATTTCCGACGCCTATTCCTCAAGTGGGGAACAAAGAGGGCCATGGTGACCTTAGATAGAGATCCTACGGGTTTTTATTTGTTACCTAGTCAGCTCTGCACACTCCTGGACCTGAAGCCCCAGCCTAGCAGCCCACCTCAAATAGGTCCTATAGATGGCCAGGCAGACGCGCTCATAACTGCATTTACCAATGTTTCGGTTTTCGTCTACAGGGAGTGGGTATTGCCGCTTGACTGTTATGTCACTCATTGATTTGCATAATTATCCGGCCTTCCGTAAGCGCGTGCCCGTCGGTGCTTGTGTACTGCGCGAACCCTCGGTAGAGTGCAACGACTGATTACTGCGGATACGCTTGCAGCGGTCACGCGTCGGTGGGTGGCGGTGACGGCGGTGATTGCGGAGTTCGGCAAGCAACCCTGAAGGAGAAACGCTTGGTGGAATACCATCGGATATGGTCCGGCGCGGCGCTCGGACGCCATTGATCCTCACCGCGCTTCTGGTTGCTGCCTCTCTTCTATTGCGAGCGACACAAGCACTGCGTTGCGCTTTCCATTGCCCACGTCGCGAATATACAAAGCCCGTAATCGCTTTTGTCAGTCTTTAGGTGGTCCAGTTATGGGCGAAGGGCGAAGGGAGGTTTGGGGCAGTCGTACGGGCTGGACATATGGCTGGACATATGGCTGGGCATATGGGCATATGGCTGGACTTGAGGATATAAAAGATATGAAGATACTGGCGCCCGCGGCATTTCCGGCGAAATCGGGGTTTCTCCGTTCCGGAATTCGAACGGGTCGAGAAGGCGAGATCGCACGGGTTTTCCTGACGGAGACACGGAGACAGGACAGGATCACGAGCATCCTCCGTGCTCCTGCGCCCTGCATTCAATCAACTAGCGGAGCGCTTGGACCGCACCACTACATTCCAGGATTTTCATCGCGTCCGCTGCGTCCTTATAGACCAACAAGACGTGTTCCCATATGAATCAAATTCGCATGGATTCCCTCAACAGTGTTTTGCAAGCCATGCGTGGCAGCGGCGCTGCAGCCGACTTGCAGCAACTACCAAGAACCATGCAGGATTTGGCATTGGAAGAAACCGGTAAACGAGCTCAAGCGTCGGTATCCAATCCACGAGTCACCCCCATCAATACGACCATCACGCCCACGATTCGCAAGGACACTCTCGGATCGCCCCTCTCAGCAAAAACCCTTTATGGCGACGACGACGTTGAAGAACCTCATAAGAAGCAACAAAATAGTGGAGACGTACAAGACAGCAAAACGGACTTGCCTGTTGACAGCCCAACCCAGGAAGAGGAGGAATGGCCTATTAAATATCCCATCGCTCCTCGACACTGCCGAAGATGGGGAAAGCCGGAAACGTATGTAGTACCCGATGTCTCTACGAAGTCCTCTGACGGAGTGCGTGGCTAGGACAACCATCAGACGTGGGACCATCCCCGCAGGCCCCCTTCATTTCACCAACCCGGTGCCAAAGTTACCTGAAGGCTGGATAGAACATACGCACTTGGAGGGAAAGCTTTACTATGTTCGAGATCAATCCAATCCAATCCAAGGCGCACCATTCACTCTCACAATTGTCACCGACTCGGATCCTCGAAAGAGTCGAAACCTCAGTGGATTAGAAACCGTCCATCGCCAGGTAGTCGAGGCTATCAAGGATCAGGACATGCGCCTACCGGAAAAGGTTCAGCTCTTCATCGAACTCTATCCAGAGCAAGACGACTGGAGCCATGTTGGTGGCTACTATCTTGCTGACCTTGACAATCAGAGCGTATTCTGGTACGAATCCCTTTGCAATACTCACGTTTCACGTCTCATTCTTCACCCCAGGGTGGAGGACATTGATTCGCTAGATCTCGGATTGGGCGACAAGATTAATTTTGGCGACTTCGGAGAGCAGCATCTAAGTACGTAGGTTTCATTCGTCTGGAAATCGAAAACCAATCTTGAGCCGAACAGAGCTTATCCTGCATCGGCAATTCTGGTATCACATTGAGTGCTACCCCCTCTCTGGCTCCATCGACGAAGAAAAAGAACACGAAATTCTTTTGAAGCACCTTACATTTGCTATGCTAGGTACGTCGTGCATTCGCACACTCTCGCGTGTCACTCAGAGTCATCCAGATGTGTCAACGTCGCCAACCTCTACTTCGAGCTACACTGCGAGTGAATGTTCAGCATTCATCGGATCCATTGAGAAGACTCCAGAGAACTCCAGAACATGGCCGATTGCTCGGATTGCCGGCTTCATGGCCGAGCATCGGTTCTACAATTATTACGGCCATCCATCAGCACGATTGAACCCCCTACACGCGTTCGAAGTTGAGCGGGCTGAAGGAGAAGCTCCAGCTTCAGCTGCGCCGGTAGAGCAAATGCCGGATCAGTCGACTTGGCGTCGGCGCGTTGATGATCTGTGCTTCTGGATGACGACTTTCTGGTATAGCATGGTCGCAGTCTGGCTGCGATTGTGCTCAGTTTTTTTGTTCGACACTCCCATGCGTCATCACACGGCCTTGGAGGAGCTTTTTGTCGACAAAATTGTCTACAAAAGGAACTACCAGCGGACTATGGCGACGCTTTTGGAGGACTGGTCAGATGCGAGTTTGCTCTCCACCGTTCTTTGGACGTAAGTTGCTCCTCCAGGATTGATAGCTTGATACTGAGGCCACTCCCCAGCGCAAATATGGCTTTCCTGGCAATACCAATGCCCACGAACACGACATATACTGCTGGACAACTCTCTCTGCTACAAACTGCCGCCTACACCTGCTCACTGTTTTCCACCATTTTCTCCATCGGTTCTATTACCCTTGGATTGATCAACACACGCAAGCATCGCGGGGAATCGTCTTACAAAGAAATAGCAGACTTCCTGGGCGGTGCTCACCATCGCCACTATGGTTTCCGCCCATTAGCTATCGTTTACGCTCTTCCCATCGCTCTGCTCATGTGGGCCGTCTTAAGCTTTGCCGGAGCGATCGCCCTTTATTGTCTGATAGCAACCTCGGTCATCCCTCGAGTTGCGGTACTGACATTGGGAGCATTCCTGATGGGCTGCACCCTCGTGACCGTTTGGTACTTCTGGCAGCGGGAAACGCGATGGGGATACGATGTCGAAGGCGTGTCACCCAAGCGTCGACAAACGATACGAATTGCTGATTGGTTCTGGGATTGGTCCCACTTTGCAAAACGTTGAACATCTCTTTGACTTGTACGGCTGTGTCACTGGCTTTCTCGTCTTCATCATGTATTCTTGCCTCTGCTGGACCTCCTTATTGATATTTACGCGCGCAAGTCATTTGTAGCCTTATTACTGTTTGATCATTATAAAGGGCAATCTTGAGTTTTGGTTCAATTCTAGAGCGGTCTCAGATCAGATATTGGCCGATCGGTGTCCAATGCTGTGGGAATGTAGCGCCGAACAGACGATGATACAATGGTTCGTAGTCGCCCTCACCCAACCGCATAATATGAAGCATTAAACATTCCAGGTTGAAAATCGACTCCAATGTAGACGAGAAATGTTCCCTGGCTCGGCGAGAGCCTGGGAGTAGTGGATTTCAGCCCATATTGAGAGTAACCGCTAAACACCCTTCGGTATTGGCCTATGCAAGTCATTTGTAATCACTTTACTCTTCATTTATTCAGGGCAATCTCAGATCTCGGTCTACGCCGAGGTGGGCTCTGGACTGATCGGTGTAACGCCACAGGAAGCATAGCTATTGAACAGAGGATGAGTGGGTGATCACCACCATCTATCGTACAAATATTGTGCATGAGACATCCTGGTTGAAAGTCGACCATAGAAATTAAGACTGACGGTGCTTTGAGAGAAATGTTCTTTGGCTCAGTGAGCGTCTGAGAGTAGGGTTCACGGGTTTTAGCCCGCATCGTGAGTAACGGCTATTTGCAGTGTTGCGTCCATTTCTTGCTGGTGGTCAGGTGTGGCGCCAGCGCCGACGCGGCCTGAAATTAAAATACCACGAAGTCGGTCAACTAATAACTCGGGTCAGATACTCAATATTTATACGCAAAACTGTGGGTGCCGACCTCTTCTTGATGCTACCAATCACCAGCCAGACCTCTGTCTGAGAAAAGAACTCGGGGGATGAATTGGCAGTAGCTCGACGGTGCCATGACTACCAACCAAAGGCCTTCGAGAAGTTATTCCTAGGTCTGATCTTTTGCCTCAGCAAGACACTGAATGAGTGCCTTCGAGACGATTATATATATATATATTAGTAAACAACGGCTGGAAGTAACTATTCCAGGGGTAAATAAATTGGGAATAATCCGAGAAAAAACGATTTGCAATGTGGGATATACATAAGATAATCCATGATTTTTCCACTACTA